>PPYE01343455.1_pt1 | contig 24181 bp, 22 predicted proteins | sample 1559881 | NCBI WGS metagenome assembly PPYE01 (sample SAMN08240022, study PRJNA423297) | Human gut metagenome, whole genome shotgun sequencing project. | reverse complement strand
AGTCTTCAGGAGCTACAGTAGAAGGTATCGGAATTGCAATTGAGAAAGGATTCCAGTCAGGCGGAAGAATCATCCGTAACCTTGGATTCCAGCTGGAGTCATTGGCGATTGTGGACGGAATGGACGCTTCTACGGGTCAGATTTTCTTCAGAGAGCAGAATGCAGAGAACTAAGAGACCAATATTTTTGAAAAAGCTATAGTAAGCTTAAGAAAATCTTTTGAAACATATAAAAGCCTCCTTTAGATTTACAGAGTATTCTGTAGATAGATAAAGGAGGTTCTTTTTTTAGGAGGAAACAAAATGGAGATCAATCATGTATTAATTGTAGAGGATGATAAAGAAATCAGAGAAGGTGTACAGATTTATCTGCAGAGCCAGGGATATAAGGTGTTTCAGGCAGCAGACGGCATCGAAGGATTAGAAGTCCTTGAGAAGGAAGAAATCCATCTGGCAATCATTGACATCATGATGCCACGTATGGATGGGATTCGTATGACGATGAAGTTGCGCGAGAAATACGATTTTCCTGTAATCATGTTGTCAGCAAAATCAGAGGAAGTTGATAAGATCACAGGGCTCAACATCGGAGCGGATGATTATGTGACAAAGCCGTTTACACCGATGGAACTGATGGCCCGTGTGAATTCTCAGCTGAGACGTTACCGGAGATTCCTGGAGAAGCTCGTACCACAGGAGAATGTACATGTGATCGGGGGACTTGAGATCAATGAGGATACGGTAGAAGTCACAATGGATGGCAATCCGGTGAAATTAACTCCGATCGAGTACAAGATTCTGCTTCTTTTGGCAAAGAATCCGGGAAGAGTCTTTTCATCCGAAGAGATTTACGAAAGAGTATGGCAGGAAAAGGCAATTAATACAGATACGATTATGGTACACGTAAGAAATATTCGGGAGAAGATTGAAATCGATCCGAAGAAACCAAAATATTTAAAGGTGGTGTGGGGTGTTGGATACAAACTTGAAAAGCAATCGTAAGATAAGAACAATTATAACGATAGTAATTCTTAGTTTATTCGCAGCAGGTGTTGTGGAAAGTTATTATGTGGTAAGAAAAAATATCGCATCAACATTTACAGTAGAAGATGATGTTGAAGAGTGTATTGAGCGAATGGACTATTCCCTTGCGATAGGAAATCGCCTTCTCTATAGCGAGGTCACAGATGCGATGGATGCATCGGAACAGATGGAATTAATGTCAGACAGTGCATTCTCTCTTTTTAAAAAATATATGGATTATCAGATCTTTGACAAAGAAGGGAATCCCTTGCTTGAAGGAAATGACGACCAGACAAACGAGGCTTTGAAGTCAGATAATTCTTATGTTCTCAAAATCGAATATAAGTATGGCACATCCGGAACAATGTCAAATGTAACAGTTAGCGGTACGAAACTGTCACCGGAAGAAGCGTACGATGTGGAGAAAGATCTGTCTTATTATTGTATGGATGCAGATCTTGAGGATCAGATTGACGATGAAGAGCAGACAAACGGAATCAGTATCGTTTATGGGATGACAGATGCAAATTATGATGAATTCATTTCTGCAAATCAGGAGGAAGACGAGTATGTGGATTATAATTATTCCGTGTTCTGGAGTTCCGCTGCACTCTTCTTTTTAGGAGCTCTGCTTGCAGCATTACTTCTTCCATGTATTCCGAAAGTTGGAAGATACGAAGGAAAATTATTCCGTATGCCATTCGAACTTGCAGTGATTCTGGGGATTTCTGCATTGGGTATAGGCTATGATGCATTTGCAGGTTTAGTATACTGGTCTTTTGAGAACTATCACCCGTCAGGAAATATTATGTGGAATACAATCAGTATGCTGGGAATCAACTGGGGTATCTGGTTCTGCCTGCTGGGAGTTTTCTTCTGTGTGGCAGAGAGTCTTCGACTTATATTTACAGAGGGAAGAAATTACTGGAAAGAACACACAATAGCAGGAATGTTGATTCGTTGGGGAAAGGAAAATCGTGGAGAAGTACATGAAAAAAGATATTTATTGAAGAAAGCATGGAAAGATGTTAAAGCATTTTTGCATCATCAATATGAAGCGATTCTTCAGACAGACTTACGTGATAAAGGAAATAAAGGAATCCTCAGAATCGTGATTTTGAACTTTCTTCTGCTCTTAGTAGTGAAATTATTTTCTTACAGTATGGGATTACTTCCGTTGGCGATTTATTCTATTATCTTATTCTTTGTAATGAAGAAAGTACTAAATGGAATCAAGAAGAAATATCAGCTGCTGCTTAAATCAACGAATCAGCTGGCAGAAGGTCATCTTGATCTTCCGATTGAAGGTGATGTCGGAATCTTCCGTCCGGTTCAGGATGAATTAAAGAAGATTCAGAGTGGATTTAAGAAGGCAGTAGATGAAGAAGTGAAAAATGAGCGTATGAAGACAGAGCTTGTGACAAATGTTTCTCATGATCTTCGTACTCCGCTGACCGCGATCATTACTTACATTGACCTTTTAAAGAATGAAAAAGATGAAGAAAAGAGAAAAGAATATACAGAAGTACTTGAGAGAAAATCTCTTCGTCTGAAAGCCCTGATCGAGGATCTCTTTGAGATGAGTAAGGCGGCAAGTAAGACAATCCAGATGAATTATATGAAGGTAGATCTTGTGGGATTGATCCGTCAGGCGGAGCTTGAGAACGAGGAAAAGATTCAGGAAGCACATTTGGAGTTCCGCTGGAAACTTCCGGAAAGTAAGGTGGTTCTCTGGTTGGATAGTGAAAAAACATATCGAATTTTTGAGAACTTGATTGTTAATATTACAAAATACGCAATGCCGCACACGAGAGTTTATATCGAAATGAATGAGCGGCCGGATGACGTGCAGATCTTTATGAAAAATGTTTCCGCAGGGGAATTGAATTTCAATACAGAGGAGATCACGGACCGTTTTGTAAGAGGAGATTCTTCAAGAAATACCGAAGGATCTGGACTTGGCCTGGCAATCGCTAAGAGCTTTGCACAGTTGCAGCATGGTAATTTGAATATTACAACAGAGGCAGATTTGTTTAAGGCAGAGATCATACTTCCTAAATTAGAGATGAGAGAGAAAAAAGAAGAAAATTTTGTACTGGAAAATAACGCAAAAGAATAGTATTGTTAGATTAGATAAAATATTGAGAAGAATGCGTTAGGAGGAATGAAACATGAGATATGAAATCAAAGGTGATACACTTCCGGTGGTAGTCTGCTATCTGGAAAATGGTGAGAAAATGATCACAGAACGTGGCTCGATGAGTTGGATGTCTCCGAACATGAAGATGGAAACCACATCAAATGGAGGAATCGGAAAAGCATTTGGAAGAATGTTTTCAGGCGAGGCATTGTTCCAGAACCGTTATACAGCAACGGGAGGTAATGGGATGATCGCATTTGCATCCAGTTTTCCGGGGCAGATCGTAGCGCGCCAGATTGCACCGGGCCAGGAACTGATTGTACAGAAGTCAGGATTTCTCGCTTCAGAAGAAGGTGTTGATCTCTCTATTTTCTTTCAAAAGAAATTCGGAGCAGGATTTTTTGGTGGAGAAGGGTTTATCATGCAGAGACTTTCAGGAAATGGAATAGCATTTCTGGAATTTGACGGACATGTGGTAGAATATGAACTGAGACCGGGACAGCAGATAGTAGTGGATACCGGATATCTTGCAGCAATGGATGCGACTTGCAGTATGGAAATTCAGACAGTACCGGGACTTAAGAATATGGTATTCGGTGGTGAAGGTGTGTTCAATACAGTTGTCACCGGACCTGGACATGTATGGCTTCAGACAATGCCAATCTCCAGCGTGGCGGGAGAACTTCTGAGATATATGCCGGCAGGAAAATAAAGGATGAAAAAGGACAGGACACTTTCGAATGAAATGAAATTTGAAATGGTATTTCAGGTAAAACGAAAGTGGCTCTGTCCTTTTTGATGTGTAGATATCAGTAATTTGCATATCACGTAGCATTAATTGTTCGTTTTCTCAAGATTGCGTAGATGCAGGTATACAGTATTCTTACTAATCCCCAATGCATCGGCGATTGTAATAACCGCATCCTTCAGATTGAAGATTCCTTGCTGGTAAAGGCGAAAAATGATTTCTTTATTCTTATTTGTGCTCGATATTGCTGAATCCATCAATACTTCTTGGCGAACGGTTTGAATGGTCTGCTCAAGAAGATCAGAACTACTCTGGGAAAATGTTTCATGAATCTGACCGGAGACTGTAAGACCGTCAGAATCAGATGGAATCGGAACAGCAAAGTTGCGGAAGAAATCTGCCATCGTTGTATTCATATAAAAGTTGATACAGAGCAGTCCGATAATTCTGTCCTTCTCTCCTTTGACAGGAATTGTAGTTGACTTCAGAGGTTCTCCTTTTACATTTGTGGAAAAATAAATAACACCATGGTCATTCTCTTCATTGCGGCGGATCTGCTCCAGCATCTTTAATGCAAGGTCTGTAATCGGGGCTCCTTCGGCACGTCCGGTGTGATATCCGTTGATGACCTTGATCGCAGAGTGTTCATAATCCTCCAGGCTGTGCAGGACAATTTCATAACCGTTTCCGAGATAGTTGGAAAGTCCATCGAGTGTCTGACAGTATGAGTGCAGAATTTTTTTATCAAGTGAAGTTAATTTTAAATTTCCGATTGGCATAATCATGCGTCCTTTCTGTCTGTGTGAAAGATATCCAGTTTTGTTCGGTCAAAACAGACAAATAGTATATTGATGGTTTTATTTTATCATGGATATGCTGGTTTGTGTGAAAAAGAAGTCGATGAAAAATAGTTAAGTGAATGAAATTTTATTGACTAAACGATTTTAACGTTATATAATTTCATTAAGAACTTATAATTTCAATAAATCAGGAGGTAGAATTCAATGAAAACAATTTCAACACCAAAGGCACCAGCTGCAATCGGACCATATTCTCAGGCAAAGGTAGTTAACGGAATGTTATACGCTTCAGGACAGATTCCGATTAACCCGGCTACAGGTAATGTAGATGCTACAACAATCGAAGGACAGACAGAGCAGGTTATCGCTAACATCGCTGCTGTTCTTGAAGAAGCTGGATCAAGCTTTGACAACGTCGTAAAGACAACATGCTTCCTTGCAGATATTGCAGATTTCGGAGCATTCAACGGAGTATACGAGAAATACTTCACAAGCAAACCGGCTCGTTCATGTGTAGCAGTTAAGGATCTTCCGAAGGCTGTTCTCGTTGAGATTGAGATCTTAGCTGTTGTAGAGTAATTCTTACAGATAGCAAAGAAAATGAAATGACGACACTGCGTTGTGAGGCGAGGTGTGAATAGAAAAGGAGTCCATGGAAATGCGATATGTCGCATACCATGGACTCTTTTTGTTACTGTTCACACAATGTGCGACCAGCAACCTCCTTTTTACTTATTCAAGGAATCTCCTCGATCTACAACAACACGATATCCGACAGACTCCATTCTTTGAGCCAGGCAGTTCTTGCACTGTGCCGATTCATCACCGGTGCAGATTTTGTTATCATAAAGCAAATAATCTTTGCGAACCTCTGTTGGAGACAGGTTTGGCATAACTACGTTAGCTCCGGCGAGAATTCCCTGTTCCCTTCCGGTCGGAGAAATCGTACCGAGAGCAGTTGTTGCCGGAAGGAGGACTTTCGGCAGCATAAGACGGATCAGCCCAAGCAGGTAAAGTGTCAATTCCAGTGTTCCGGCAGGTTCACCAGCGAACTTTGTGTCGTGGTGAGGAATAAATGGACCAATTCCGACCATCTGTGGATTCAGCTCTTTTAAGAAAAGCATATCATCAGCAAGATTCTCAGTTGTCTGGAAAGGTGCACCTACCATGAATCCGGTTCCAATCTGATAGCCGATCGATTTTAAATCCCACAGACAGTTTTGACGGTGACGCGCACTTAAGGAAGCAGGATGAAGTTTACGGTAATGTGCATCATTATAAGTTTCATGGCGAAGTAAATAGCGGTCAGCGCCGGCATCGAATAAAGTCTGGTATGCATCATGTTCCATTTCTCCAACAGAGAGTGTGATTGCACAGTCCGGCCAGTTTTTGTGGATGTCAGAGACAATATCAGCCAGACGCGGAACCGTAAACCAGCCATCTTCACCACCTTGAAGAACGAAGGTGCGAAAACCAAGTTCATATCCGGTTTTGCAACAGTTAAGAATCTCTTCTTTGGTAAGACGGTAGCGATGTGCATTCAGATTACTTTTGCGGATACCGCAGTAATAACAATCGTTACGACAATAGTTAGTGAATTCAATTAGTCCGCGGACATAAACATTATGTCCATAGTGAGTGATTCGTACTTCGCGTGCATTTTCAAATAAATAGTTGGCAAGTTCAGGGGTTCTTCCGTCAATTAGCCGAATCCATTCATTTTTAGAGAGAGTCTGTGTATCTCGTAATTTATTTATCAATTCTTTCAGATCAGAAGTCTGTGATGTTTCATAATTACTCATTCGTTCTCGAAGCCCTCCTTCAGAAAAGTTATTCCCATTATAACACAGGAAGCAGGGACTGTTTACCGAAAAGAACTGTACAAGGTAAAAAAATATGTTAGAATAACGATAGTGTACAACATAAATTGCTTCAAGGGAGTGATCAGATATGGCAGAAGTTAGAAAGCACATTGTTTTTCACGGTCGTGTACAGGGTGTTGGATTCCGCTATACAGCGAAATATCTGGCGAATTCACTAAATCTGGTTGGCTGGGTTCAGAACGAATGGGATGGAACCGTTACAATGGAAGTTCAGGGACGGGAATGGCTGATCAATGAACTGCTAAAAGGGCTGAACAGGAATCAGTTTATTACAATCGACTGGATGGACACAGAAGAAATTCCGTTAGAGGATGAGAAAAAATTCTGGGTGAGAGACGGATACATGTAGATAAAAGGTTACTGGACACGGTTCTTAGAACAGTAATGATAAAAGAAAAGGAGACTTAAGATCATGAAATTAGGATTTATCGGAACAGGAAATATGGCAGGAGCAATCATGGGCGGAATCATCAAAAAGGGAATTATTGCCCCGGAAGAGATCATCGGTTCAGATATTATGGAAGCAGGACGTGAACGTGCGAAAAAAGAGCATGGAATTCATGTGACAGCAGATAATATAGAAGTAACACAGAAAGCAGAAGTATTAGTTCTCTCTGTAAAACCACAATTCTATGCACAGACAATTGCTGAGATCAAAGATGCAGTAAGAGAAGACCAGCTGATTATTACAATCGCACCGGGCAAGACTCTCGCATGGCTCGAAGAGCAGTTTGGAAAGAAAGTTAAGATTGTAAGAACAATGCCGAATACACCAGCATTAGTTGGAGAGGGAATGACAGCGGCATGCCCGAATGATGCAGTGACAGAAGAAGAAAAGAACTATGCACTGGAGCTTCTTAGTTCTTTTGGTAAAGTAGAAATCGTGCCGGAGCATTTGATCGATGCAGTTGTTGCAGTCAGCGGAAGTTCACCGGCATATATCTTTATGTTCATCGAGGCAATGGCAGATGGGGCGGTAGCCGAGGGAATGCCTAGACCACAGGCGTATCAGTTCGCAGCACAGGCAGTACTTGGAAGTGCAAAGATGGTACTCGAGACAGGGAAGCATCCGGGAGAACTGAAAGATATGGTATGCTCACCGGCAGGAACAACGATTGAGGCAGTGCGTGTACTTGAGAAATTTGGACTTAGAAGCGCAGTGATCGAGGCAGAGAAAGTCTGTGCAGATATGTCCAGAAATATGTAAGAAGTGATTGAAACATATTACAGTTTAGCGTAAATGAAAAATGAATTACAGCAATCAGAAAATGTAGAAACAGTTTGTTGGGAAAGGAAAAAAATATGGGGATTTATGATATTGGAATCATTGGTGGCGGAACTGCAGGGATGACTGCGGCTATCTATGGCCAGCGTGCAGGAAAGCAGACCATACTCTTCGAGGGAACAACCTTCGGCGGACAGATCACATCTTCTCCGAATGTGGAAAATTATCCGGGAATTGCAAGTGTGAGTGGCAGTGAATTCTCTATGAATCTGATGGATCAGGCAGTAAAGCTGGGGGCACAGACCATAATGGAGCAGGTGACAGGTATCCGTGAAGAAGCGGATTATAAAGTGATTGTAACAACGGAAAAAGAATATGAATGTAAAAGCATTATTCTTGCCACGGGTGTGACACACCGCCATCTTGGCGTTCCGGGAGAGGAACGTCTGACTGGAGCAGGAGTTTCATACTGCGCGACTTGTGATGGAATGTTTTTCCGGGGAAGAGAAGTTGCAGTTGTCGGAGGTGGAAGTACAGCACTCCAGGATGCAGAATTTCTGTCAAATTACTGTAGTAAAGTTTATCTGATTCACAGAAGAGACGAATTCCGGGGAGAAGATCAGATTGTCAAACGTCTGCAAGAGAAAGAAAATGTAGAGTTTATCTTAAATACAACTGTTCAGGAAATCTGTGGAGAGCAGATGGTAGAAAGTCTGCGGGTTTTGAATAAAGTAACAGGAGAAGAATCAGAACTTTCTGTTTCCGGAATTTTTGTAGCTGTCGGACAGATTGCACAGAATGAAAAATTTGCTGATGTTGTTCAGTTAGATGAGGGTGGATTTATTGTTGCCGGAGAAGATTGCAAGACATCAGAAGCGGGAATTTATGCAGCAGGAGACTGCCGGACAAAAGAAGTACGTCAGCTTACAACAGCGGCAGCGGACGGTGCAGTAGCCGCACTTGCCGCATGTAAATATATAGCAGATGTTGTTGAAAAATAAGATTATGATGTCTTGCGTATGTAATTGTAATTTGTAATTTACAACCAGACAGAAAAGAAAAAACAAGTACCACAATTAGTAGTTGCTGATTGTGGTACTTGTTTGAGTTAGAAATAAACATTCAATATTAATCTACGAACATCTTCATTCCCATCCATTGTTTCATATGTTCAATCATATTTTCATCAGGTTCAATATAAACACAAGTCATTTTCTGATTGATCGGGATCATGATTGCGAAAATCTTTGCATTTGCATTTCCGGATGAAAAATCGCAAGTTGCTTCTGGATGATAAGAGTCCAGTCGGTGAGATCCTTTTGGTGCAATAATCTCGGCATTCTGAATATCCAGGTTCATTTTGGATTTTCTTTTCTCTTTGCTGTAAATTGCATCAATATCCAAATCGTGATTCAGAAGGGAATATTCATACTCCACATTTAAGAGTGGAAATGCAAAATAATAAGCAAGTAAAGCCAAAATTGCTGCAAGTGCAAATGCAAAAAATCCAAGAAACGGAAGTCCTACGATTGCGACCGCAACGATCACTACAATAATAAGAATGCGGATGATAAAATCCATTGGTTTTGACTTTCTGGCTACAATATGTTCACATAATGCGTCATTCATAAGTTATAAGTCCTTTCTTATATAGTATTTAATATATATCAATTACACCGCAGTGCAATTTTTTCCTTTTTCAGCATGAAGATAGTTCATGACCATTGTTGCAATCTTAAATGTCATTGCATCTTCGAATTGCCTTAAGTCAAGTCCGGTGCGCTTTTCAATCTGTTCCAGACGATAGATCAGCGTGTTGCGGTGCATATGGAGCTGGCGTGAAGTCTCAGCAATGTTCAGATTATTCTGAAGGAAACGGTTGATCGTCAGGAGTGTCTCATCGTCCAGCTTGTCCGGAATCTTGTCTAAGAAAACTTCCTGGAGAAAGCTTTCGCACAGAGAAACAGGAAGCTGATAAATCAGGCGGCCAATCCCCAGTTCATTGTATGGAAAGACAGTCTGTTCCGGATAGAAAAGTTTTCCAACTTTCAGTGCAAGACTTGCTTCACGAAAAGCCCCGGATAATTCCAAAAGAGAAGGAATCATCTGACTAAAAGAAACCTGAACATGTGCAAGAGCTTCCGCATTCAGCGTGTCAACAATCGCATGAGCCAGATGTCTTGCATGTTCATCAGCAGAATCTTTGGAATCCTTTGTCTCATGAAATGGATATAATACAGCCAGTCGCTCTTTTGAAACAGGAACAATATAAGCTTTTGTTTGAGAAGGAAACAGATTTTTAAGGATCTCTCCAATAATCTCATCAGGTTCCTTTATTTCAATCAAAAAGAGAATTCGATTTTCTTCCGGTGCAATGTGGAGCCGTGCGGCACGCTGCTGTACATCATAGGAAGGAACACCACCGGTCATCAGTCCCATAAGAAAATCATTTTTATTATATTTTTCCCGGTAGGCAAGGCAGAGACAGCGAATCTGTTCCAGGGCCATCTGCTCCTGTTCAGAATCTTCGGCAGTCACTGTAAGTGTGATTCCGGTCAAACGTTTTAATTCATTGAGTCCTTTTTCAAGTTCGGATGTATTAGCCATAGTAATCTCCGTAAATAAAATAGTAATAGATGGAAGAAAGGCTGCACCTTCCGAGAAAAGTACAGCCCCCTCCGTGTTTAGTTTAATTGTAAAGGATTAGTTTGTAATAGTCAACTCTGTGTCTTTGTCAAAGAGATGAATTTTTTCCATATCAAGTGCAAATACTGCATGATCTCCAGTTCTGAGTGTTGTACGTGGGTTAACACGTGCTGTCAACTGAGTTCCCTCAACATCGAAGTACAGGAATACTTCTGCTCCAAGCAGCTCGTAAACTTTGATTGTAGACTCAATTACGCTGTCAGGAGAGTTACTGATAAATGCCTGTGAGTCATGTACATCTTCCGGACGAATACCAAGAACAACTGTCTTTCCATCATATCCGCCATCGATCAGTGCCTGTTTCTTAGAAGCCGGTACTTTAAGAACATGTTTTCCAACTGTAAGAGTAACATCATTTCCCTTAATTGTACATTTTGCATCCATGAAGTTCATCTGAGGTGATCCGATGAATCCTGCTACGAACAGGTTGCATGGTGTATTGTAAAGTGCCTGTGGTGTATCTACCTGCTGAACAACTCCGTCTTTCATAACAACGATTCTTGTTCCAAGTGTCATAGCCTCTGTCTGGTCATGTGTTACGTAGATGATTGTAGCACCCAGATTCTCATGAAGCTTGGAAATCTCAATACGCATCTGAACTCTCAGTTTAGCATCCAGGTTGGAAAGTGGCTCATCCATAAGGAATACCTTAGGATTACGAACGATAGCACGTCCCATAGCAACACGCTGTCTCTGTCCACCGGAAAGAGCCTTCGGTTTACGATCAAGCAGTTTGTCAAGGTCAAGGATCTTGGCAGCCTCACGAACCTTCTTATCAATCTCATCTTTCGGAACTTTACGAAGTTTCAGTCCGAAAGCCATGTTATCATATACTGTCATATGTGGATACAGAGCGTAGTTCTGGAATACCATTGCGATATCACGATCCTTTGGCTCTACATCGTTCATTACTTTTCCGTCGATCTTAAATGTACCGCCGGAGATATCCTCCAGACCAGCGATCATACGAAGTGTTGTAGATTTACCACATCCTGATGGTCCTACGAAGATGATGAACTCCTTGTCAGCGATTTCAAGATTGAAATCTTTTACTGCGTGAAATCCGTTAGGATAAATTTTCTGAATTCCCTGAAGAGATAAACTTGCCATTATAAGTGCCTCCTTAAATGATTACTTTTTACTTGTTTGACTAAATTTGGTTTTGTTTTTTAATTGGTAGTTGAATTTGGTTTGTTTAACTTATGTACTTAGTATAGCGTTAGGCACGAAAATCAACAATGTCACGAGTGACTAAAAAAAGGAGGGGAAAGTGTACATTTCAACCATATCACAGCATTTCAGTGTACAGAATGAACAGTGATTGGATTTTACGGGAATGAAACAGCTGTAATACTTCTTGAAGTTAGGAAATAAATCCGCTACAATAAGACTATTCACAGTCTATAGAAAACTGCGAACGATTATAATAGAAGAAAAGAGGAATTAAACATGGCAAATCCAGTAGTTACATTTGAGATGGAAAATGGTGATATTATGAAAGCAGAGCTGTATCCGGAAGTAGCACCGAATACAGTGAACAACTTTGTGTCCCTTGTAAAGAAAGGATTCTATGACGGATTGATCTTCCACCGCGTAATCAGTGGATTCATGATCCAGGGCGGAGATCCGGACGGAACAGGAATGGGTGGCCCGGGATACTCAATCAAAGGTGAGTTCGCGCAGAACGGTGTAGAGAACAATCTTGTACATGATGCAGGAGTTCTTTCTATGGCACGTGCAATGCATCCGGATTCAGCAGGAAGCCAGTTCTTCATTATGCATAAGAAAGCACCACACCTTGACGGAGCTTATGCTGCATTTGGTAAGATTACAGAAGGAATGGATGTAGTGAATAAGATTGCTGAGACAGCAACAGACTACAGCGACCGCCCGCTTGAGAAACAGGTAATGAAGAAAGTTACTGTTGAGACATTTGGAGAGGATTATCCGGAGCCGGAAACAGTATAGTTCATAAAAACTTTATACTTTTAACGAAATTATTAGCACTCTTTTGAAAGGAGTGCTAATTTTCTATTGACTTTTAAATTTTGCTGTACTAGAATGTCCATTAGGCAGGCAAATATACTATCGATATCAGCGAAAAAGCTGATTGACAGCCGATATTAAAAGAAACGTAACTGAGCAGTTACGGATAGATTATAAATAAAAAGGAGTGCAGTAAAATGGCAGTTAAAAAAGGTACTTTATCAATTGACAGCGAAAACATTTTTCCTATTATCAAGAAATGGGTTTATTCCGATCATGATATCTTTGTACGTGAACTTGTATCCAACGGATGTGATGCGATCACTAAGCTGAAAAAGCTGGATATGATGGGAGAATATGAACTTCCGGAAGGATACAAACCGAAGATCGAAGTAATTGTCAATCCAGAAGAGAAGACAATGAAGTTTATCGATAACGGACTTGGTATGACAGCAGAAGAAGTAGAGGAGTATATCACTCAGATCGCATTTTCAGGTGCGACACAGTTCCTTGAGAAATATAAAGATAAGACAACAGACGATGAGATGATTGGACACTTCGGACTTGGATTCTATTCTGCATTCATGGTAGCAGACGAAGTTCAGATTGATACTCTTTCTTATAAAGAAGGCGCAAAGCCGGTACACTGGGCAAGTCAGGGCGGTACAGAGTATGAGATGCAGGAAGGAAATAAGACAACAGTTGGAAGTGAGATCACACTGTTCCTGAATGAGGATAGCCTTGAGTTTGCAAATGAATACCGTGCAAGAGAAGTGCTTGAGAGATATTGTTCTTTCATGCCGGTAGAGATCTTCCTCTCCAAGGCAAATGCAGAGCCGGAGTACGATACAATCGATGAGGCAGATGTTCTTGATACAGATACTGTAGTAGAGCATATTACAGAGGAACCAAAGGAAGGCGAAGAGGGCGAGCCGAAGCAGAAAGCGAAGATTGTAAGACGTCCGGTATCTATCAGTGATACACATCCGCTGTGGACAAAGAACCCAAGTGAGTGTACAAAGGAAGACTATATTGACTTTTACCGCAAGGTGTTCATGGATTATAAGGAACCACTGTTCTGGATTCACCTGAACATGGATTATCCGTTTAACTTAAAGGGAATCCTTTACTTCCCGAAGATCAATACAGAGTATGATTCCATCGAAGGAAAGATTAAACTTTACAATAACCAGGTATTTATCGCAGATAATATTAAAGAAGTAATCCCAGAGTTCCTTATGGTACTTAAGGGAGTGATCGACTGTCCGGATCTGCCGTTGAACGTATCACGTAGTGCACTGCAGAACGACGGATTTGTAAATAAAGTTGCTGATTACATTTCCAAGAAGGTTGCTGACAAGTTGAACGGAATGTTCAAGACAGACCGTGAAAACTACGAGAAATATTGGGATGACATCAGTCCATTTATCAAGTTCGGTTGCCTGAAAGATGAGAAATTCGGCGAGAAAATGAAGAATTCTATGCTTTACAAGAATCTTGATCATAAATACATGACTCTCGAAGATATCATCAAAGAAGCCAAAGGCGAAGAAGCTGACGCAGCCAAGACAGAGGAAACTAAGGCAGAAGAAACAAAAACAGACGCAGAAGAGTCTAAGGACGCATATGCGAAGGAAGAAGAGAAGACAAGAATCTTCTATGTGACAGACGAAGTGCAGCAGAGCCAGTATATTAACATGTTCAAGGCCCAGGGACAGGATGCGATTATTCTGACACATAACATTGATTCTGCATTTATCACATACCTTGAGCAGAAACATCAGGAAGTTCAGTTCTTGAGAATTGATGCAGATGTACATGATTCTCTGAAGGATGAAGTTGCAGAAGATGAGAAGGAAGAATTCCAGAAGACAACAGACAGCCTTGTTGAAATCTTCCGCAAAGAGCTTGGCAATGAGAAGCTTGATGTTAAAGTTGAAAAGCTCAAAGATGAGAATGTAGCATCTATGGCAGTTCTTTCTGAGGAAAACAGAAGAATGCAGGAGATGATGAAGATGTATGGTATGGGCGGCATGGATGCATCTATGTTCGGAAGCCAGGCAACACTGGTACTCAATGCTAACCATCCACTTGTTCAGTTCCTTGTAACGAACAAAGACAGCGAGAACGTGTCAATCATCTGCAAACAGCTGTATGACCTTGCAATGCTTGCTCATAAGCCATTAAGTCCGGAAGAGATGACAGCATTCGTTAAGAGAAGCAATGATATTATGATGCTTCTGACAAAATAATAAAGTAAAATGATGAGAAACATGTTCCATGAGTTTCTCATCATTGGCAGTAATAAGTTCAGCCGCTTCACGATTATTTGACCGTGAGGCGGCTGTTATTATGTGCGCCTTGCGGCACACATTGCTAATGGATTTTTAAATTTACATCAACTCAAATGCAATCTCTTTTTTTAAAAAGAACTTCTTTACCATCTCATCCCATTCGCGTTCCAGGGTCTTATCCATCATAAAACTCTTGAAGGAAGTTCCTGTCACGCAGGTGAGATGAGTTCCATCGTAACGTATATTCAAATATAGTCCCTGCACGTCAGCAGGATTAAGTCCCAGTTCTTTCTGTTCAATCAGACGGGAAATATTCTTTGAATTTAGGCTGAAGACAAAATGAAAACCGAGTGGTGTTTTCTTTCCCTTAATTAAGGAAAAACAAAATTCACGCAGATTTTTCCAAAGAGAATATTCCGGAATCTCTTCTTCGGAATCAAAGAAATCTTTCTGTATATACCCGTCAATCCGAAAGGTATTAAACGTAATAATCTCTCCTTCAATAAAAGAGAAATTGTCAAATGTCTCTTTTAACAGAAGGTGAGACATGAAGTTTTTTACATTTGTTAAAGTCAGTGAAATCATAGAAATCAGATACCTCCGCAGCTGTTTAAGTTCTTAATCGTCTACCTATCATTGTACTAAAAGGAATGGCGAGATACAAGCGCAGATTTGTTGACTTTTATTGCTAAAAAATGTACTATTAAAACAGTATGGGATTCTATACAGTATATAAAAAACAGAAAGAATATAGATATATGAAGAAAACAATAAAAAGAAAGCAAAAACTGGGAATCCGGATCGGGGTCGGATGTGCGCTGGTCATTACAGTGATACTCCTGGCAGTGCAGGGAGTCAGCAATCTGACAAAGAAACCGGTCGACACCAGTGAAGGAATTGCATATATAAAAGGCAAAGAATCTTCAGATGCAAAGACAATCGAGCAGAAGATTAATCAGTTAGAGAAGAAAGATAGTACGGGAGAGTCATCCGATACAAGAAGCATGAAGGAACGCTTTTCCGGTGCTGTTGTGATGGGCGATTCCATTGTAGCGAGCTTTACAGAGTATGATGTATTAAATACATCAAGTGTTGTTGCGAAAATTGGAATTCATTTCAGCGAACTGGATGATCAGATCGAGCAGGCAAAACAACTGGATCCGCAGATTATTTTTCTGGCATATGGGATGAATGATGTGACTAAGACAAACGGAGATGTAGACAAGTTTATCAAGGATTATTCAGATGTGATCAAGAAGATTCAGAAGGCTATGCCGGATGCGCACATTTTTGTGAATGCTGTTTTTCCGGTGCAGGAAAGTGCAGTAGAGAAGGAGCCGGCACTTGCAAATATTGCTGATTACAATGAAAAACTAGAAGCAATGTGTGAAAAGAAGCAAATCGGATACATTGATAATTCAGATATTATAGAAGACGAATACTATGAAGAAGATGGAATTCATTTTAAAGCGAATTTCTATCCAATCTGGGCAGAAAAGATGGCGGAGGTGGCAACGCTATGACAGAGAAAAGACAGCGAATGATCTCTGCGATGAAATATATACTTTTAGCAATTATCGTGGGATATCTTGTGATATTGATGCTATATGCAAGTGGAAGTAAGCGGGGTTTTTCAGAAGTATCAAAGGCTGTGAGCAGTGTATTGGACAGTAAAGAACTTGTGCAGATGGATGACCAGATGCTCAAGAGAAATTACGGACTGAATAGCGCAGATTACAAGGGAGTTTTGTATTATTCTTCGCCGTCCAGTATTTCAGCAGCAGAAGTTTTGGTGATACAGGTGAAAAATGATGCACAGATAGAAAATGTGACAAATGCGATCGCACAGAGAAAAGCACAGAGAATAGAAGATTTTGATTCTTACCTGCCGGAACAGGTGAAGCTTTTAGAGGACTCACAGGAAAGTATTCGAGGAAGATATATCTTTTTTGCAGTATCTTCGAAAGCTTCTGAATATCGCAGCGCATTTGACAAGAGTCTGTAGAAGGGGGAGCAGATGTTATTTAGTAGTATTACATTTTTGTTTTTATTTCTGCCGATCATGCTGGCAGTTTATTATATTGCACCGCCGCAATGGAAGAATCTCCTGCTGCTTGCAGGCAGTCTGATTTTTTATGCCTGGGGTGAACCGGTTTATATCATTCTGATGATACTCAGCATTTTGTTAAACTATTTTTGCGGAATGGATATTGAGAATAAGAGTGAGAATGAGGCGAAAGCAAAGCGGTCACTGGTCTTTGCAATAACAGTAAATATTGTGCTGCTTGTGTTCTTTAAATATTTTGGATTTTTGGTAGAAAGTACGAATACGTTGTTCGGAATCAGTATTCCATACAGGGAACTGGCATTACCGATTGGAATTTCTTTTTACACATTTCAGGAAATTTCCTATATTGTAGATGTATATCGAGGCAAGGTAAAAGCACAGCAGAGTCTGGTGAAGTATGCGCTGTATGTATCCATGTTTCCGCAGCTGGTTGCCGGACCAATCGTCTGTTATGGAGATATTGAGAAGCAGCTTACCGCAAGGAAAATCTCCGGAAGAAAGTTGGGACAGGGCGCGATGCTCTTTATTATTGGACTTTCGAAGAAAGCAGTGCTTGCAAATACGCTGGGAAAGATTTTTGAAGAAATCTCATCGACATCAGCAAGTAACCTGACAGTTCTGATGGCATGGCTTGGATGTATTACTTATGCATTCCAGATTTATTTTGATTTCAGCGGCTATTCAGATATGGCAATCGGACTTGGAAGAATGTTCGGTTTTGAGTTTAAGAAGAACTTTGATGTGCCGTATATTTCTAAAAGTATTACAGAATTTTGGCGCAGATGGCATATTTCTTTGAGCTCCTGGTTCCGTGAATACGTATATATTCCGCTTGGTGGAAATCATGTGACGATTTCAAGAAATATTGTAAACCTTTTGATTGTCTGGATGCTGACCGGAATGTGGCACGGAGCTGCATGGAATTTTATTGTATGGGGAATCTATTATGGAGTAGTTCTCGTACTGGAGAAATATGTCTGGGGGGCAATTGTGGATCGGTGGCCAAGTGTATTGCAGCATATTTATGCATTAGTACTGGTGCTGGTTGGCTGGGTGTTTTTCTTTAGTCCAAGCCTTGGAGCAGCACTTCGTTACCTCTTTGCAATGGTTGGCGGCGGAGCAGGATTTGCCAGTAAAGAAGTATTCTTTGTGATCCTGACACACTGGTTGTTCTACTTGTTGGCAGTAATTGGATCAACAACACTTGGATCAAGAATGCTCCGTGCAATCCTGAATGTGCCTGAGAATCATACAGTACGGACTGTAATCACACTGGTTGTTTTCTTTGGAATGCTGGCAATATCAGTTGCTTATCTGATCGCAGATACGTACAATCCGTTTTTGTACTTTAGATTCTAGAGAGTTATAGAAAACAGTGAACGACAACAATTAAGGTGAAAAGATGAAGAAAGATAGACAGAGAAAAGTACAGGAGCAATTGGTTGGTATTATATTTATTCTGACCTTGTTTCTATTCCTTATTATAAATGTTATTGTGCCTGACAGAGAAAAATCAGTGCAGGAGAACCGTATGCTTGCAACGAAGCCAAAGTTTCGTCTGAGCAGTCTGATAAGCGGAGATTATGATGAAAAATTTGAAGCTTATATGGATGATCAGTTTGTTGGAAGAGACATGTGGAGAAAGCTGAAAGTTACGGTGGACCGGATTGGCGGAAGTCGTCTGGAAAACGGTGTCTATATCGGAACGAATGGACAGCTTTTAGAACAGATTGAAGTTGCAGATAAGAATCATCTTGCCGCAAATATTAAGGCAATCAAATCATTTTCAGAGAGTCAGAAAAAGATTCCGGTTCGTATGATGCTTGTTCCGGATGCAGCAAATGTGCTGAATCATTCACTTCCAGCATTGGCAAAGCCGGAAGATCAGACGCAGATGTTCAGCATGGTGCGAAAGGATCTTGGAGATAGCGTTGAGTGGATTGACGTGTCAACGGAATTGAATAAACATAAGACAGAGAAGATTTATTACAAAACAGATCATCACTGGACGACACTTGGTGCATTTTATGCATTTCAGGCGGCGGCACCATCCCTTGGGATTGAAGGAGATCTTTCTGGGAAATATGTTTCCTATGCAGTTTCAGACAGCTTTAACGGAATGTTGGCGTCAAAAAGCGGAGTGAACCTTGGAGAGAAGGAACAGATTGATATTTATGTGCCGACAGAAGAAGATACAGACTTGATCATAGATTATGTGGATGAAGGAAAGCGTTCCACATCCTTATATGATTCTTCTAAATTAAAGGAGAAAGATCAATATACGGTATTTCTTGGAGGAAATTCATCCTTGCTTGATATCCGTACAGTTTCTACAAGTACAAAGCGTCTTCTTCTTGTGAAAGATTCCTTTGCGAATTCATTTATACCGTTCCTGACACCGTACTACAGAGAAATCGTAGTTGTGGATCCGAGATATTACAGCGGAACGATCAATGATCTTATGGATTCCTACAGAATCTCAGAGGTTCTGTTTTTATACAGCGGAAATACATTTTTCAAAGACAATAATATAAGTGGAGTGTTTACAGTTGAGTAATCGAATCAAAGAAGAATTTTTACAAAAGAGTGAGCCGGTAAGGCTGAATAAATATTTGAGCGAGGCGGGCGTGTGTTCCAGAAGGGAGGCAGACCGCCTCATTGAGACTGGACGCGTGACGGTTGACGGACAGCGTGCGCAGACTGGTATGCGTATCGTGCCGGGACAAGTCGTGAAAGTTGGAAATAAGGTTGTCTCAAAACAGGACGAGATGATTGTGCTGGCAGTCAATAAACCGCGAGGAATCGTCTGTACAGAAGAACGCAGAGAGAGGGACAGCATTGTCCGTTTCCTGAATTATCCGGTGCGTGTGACTTATATTGGACGACTCGATAAGGATTCTCATGGACTGTTGTTGATGACAAATAATGGTGATATCATCAACAAAATGATGCGTGCAGCCAACAAACATGAGAAAGAGTATAAAGTAACTGTTGATAAAGAAATTACGGAAGACTTCTTAAAGAAAATGGCAGCAGGAGTTCCGATCCTTGATACTGTGACCCGTCCGTGTACTGTGAAAAAGATTGGTAAATATACATTTTCCATTATCCTGACACAGGGGTTAAACCGTCAGATTCGCAGAATGTGTGAAGCTCTCGGATATGAAGTGAAGGATCTTTTACGCGTCCGTGTGATGAACATTACATTGGATGGATTGAAGGATGGCCAGTATAGAAAACTGACAGATCAGGAATTGAACGAATTATATGATCAGCTGAAAGATTCTTCTGTATTGCCCGGAGGAAAATATCAGGAACAGTGGGCAGCAGCACAAGATAATAGAACGAGACATGGGAAAGGGAAGAAGCGATGATAGATGAGCAGAAAGAAATGAATCACATGCGAGAGCTGGTAGAACTTCTAAACAGAGCGAGACGTTCGTATGAGCAGGAAAATACAGAAATCATGAGCAACTACGAGTATGATAAGCTCTATGATGAACTGCTGGAATTAGAAGAAAAGCTTGGTACAAGAATGGCGAACAGTCCGACGGTAAATGTTGGATATGAAGTGCTCAGTGAGCTTCCAAAAGAACGTCATGAGCGTCCGATGCTTTCCCTGGATAAAACGAAAGATGTGGAAAGACTGAAGGAATTCTTAGGCGGCCAAAAAGCATTGATCTCCTGGAAACTGGATGGACTTACGGTTGTTCTGACTTATCAGAACGGAGAACTTGCAAAGGCAGTCACAAGAGGAAACGGAGTGATCGGTGAGGTCATTACAAACAATGCGAAAGTATTTAAAAATGTACCGCTTAAGATTCCATATCAGGGAGAACTTGTACTGCGAGGAGAGGCCGTTATTTCCTATAAAGATTTCGAGAAGATCAATGAAGAGATAGAAGATGTGGATGCGAAATATAAGAATCCACGAAATCTTTGCAGCGGTTCTGTCCGTCAGCTGAACAATGGGATCACTGCGAAGAGAAATGTAAGATTCTATGCATTTACACTTGTCCGTGCAGAAGGCGTGGACTTCCAGAATTCCAGAAAATATCAGATGCAGTGGCTTGAAAACCAGGGATTTGATGTTGTGGAGAACCATGAAGTGACAAGAGATACGATTGAAGAGGAAGTGGCATGGTTTGCCCGTGAGATTGGGCACAACGAAGTTCCATCGGACGGTCTTGTGCTTGTGTATGATGATATTGCTTACGGACAGTCACTTGGAACAACAGCGAAGTTCCCAAGAGATTCCTTTGCCTTTAAATGGGCAGATGAGATCCGCAACACAAAGCTGCTTGAGATTGAGTGGAGTCCGTCACGAACAGGTCTGATCAATCCGGTGGCGGTTTTTGAGACGGTAGAGCTTGAAGGAACGACAGTCAGCCGTGCAAGCGTTCATAATATCAGCATCATGGAAGAACTTGAACTTGGTGTTGGAGATGAGATCCAGGTATATAAGGCGAACATGATTATTCCGCAGATTGCGGAGAATCTGACCAGAAGCGGAGTGAAAGATATTCCAAAAGTCTGTCCGGTCTGTGGAGGTGAGACGAAAATCTCTATGGAAAATGAGACAAAGACGCTGTATTGTACCAATCCGAAGTGTCAGGCAAAGCATGTGAAGTCCTTTGCACTTTTTGCGAGCAGAGATGCGATGAATATTGAAGGTCTTTCAGAGGCGACACTGGAGAAATTCATTTTCCACGGTTATGTGAAAGACTTTACAGATCTCTTCCATCTTGATAACTACAGAGATGAGATCATGACAATGGATGGGTTTGGAGAAAAGTCTTTCCTGAAACTGCAGAGCAGTATTGAAAAGGCAAGAAAGACAACACTTGCAAGACTAGTTTACGGTCTCGGAATTCCGGGAATCGGAAGTGCGAATGCGAAGGTGATCTGTCGTGCATTGGGAAATGATCCGCAGCGTGTGCTTCACGCAGAAGAGACAGAACTTGTCGAGATTCAGGGTGTTGGAGCTGTTATGGCGAAAAGCTATGTAGATTATTTTAAAGAGCAAGAGCATCAGGAAATCTTTAAGCGACTTCTTAGCGAAGTGGAATTAGAAGAAGAGGAAGTAACAGAAGACAGCCAGAAATTCGCCGGAGTGAACTTTGTTATTACCGGAAGTGTTGAACATTTTGCAAATCGTGCAGAGGTAAAGGCTGAGATCGAGAAACGCGGTGGTAAAGTGACAGGAAGTGTCACATCAAAGACAAATTATTTGATCAACAATGACGTAAATTCCACATCTTCAAAAAATAAAAAGGCAAGAGAGCTCGGAGTTCCGATTATTTCAGAAAAAGATTTTCTGGAAATGCTGTAGAGAAATTGTTGCCGGGAACAAGTACTTTGAATTGTAATATGAAATGACTGGGAGATGATAGCGTGAAGAAAAATAAATTCTATCCGTTGGGTGGAACCACGGTATTTCTTATGGATCAATGGGCAAAGCACTATGTGGAAAAGAATCTCAAGATGGGTGAAAAGAGGAAACTGACAGAGAAACTGGAACTTCGACGTATTCATAATCCGGGAATCTGTCTGGGAGTATTTGCGAATAATCCAAAGAAAGTGAAAAAGCTTACAGAAGTGGGAACAGGTATTGTGACAGTGATACAGATGCTGACACTTCTAGGGAACAGCAATATTTTAAGAAAAACCGGAATCACACTTGCGGCAGCAGGTGCCTGGAGTAACTTGACGGACCGTTATCATAAAGAGAAGGTTGTTGATTACATCGGAGTTAAGACAGGAAAGGAAAAGTTGGATCAAGTAACATATAACCTGGGAGATTTTGCAATTGGAGCAGGTGGAGTTCTCTGGGTTCTTGGTTCTATGTTTAAGAAAGGAAAAGAATTATGATTCAGGATATACAGCCACATCAGTTTGATAACCAGTACAGACCATGCCCTCCAGATGCGCAGAGCTATGCATTGTATTACGAAGGACAAAGTACACTGCTGAAGAAAAGGAAAGATGGAATTGATTTTCCAAGATTTCGTGATTTGGAACGGCTTAATGAAGAAATTTATGAAGAAGCAGTTTATCTGTTTACGATTGACGAGGAACGCTTTTATCTGGTACAGAACATTAGTCGTGAACGGTTGTCAGAGTTTACAATGGAGAATAAAGAATCTTTCCGTTATGCAGAACCGCAGTATCTTGCATTTGCCGGAATTACCGGTTATCAGTTGAATAACTGGTATCGTAATCGCAAGTTCTGTGGACGCTGTGGACATAAGATGCGACATGATGAAAAAGAACGTATGATGCGTTGCGATCATTGTGGCAATATGGAATTTCCGAAGATTTGCCCGGCCGTAATTATCGGAGTGACTGACGGAGATAAGATCCTGATGTCAAAATACGCCGGGAGAGCATATAAAAAATATGCACTTCTTGCAGGATTTACCGAGATTGGAGAAACAATCGAGGAGACTGTTCAGCGTGAAGTCATGGAAGAAGTCGGACTGAAAGTCAAGAACATACGTTATTATAAGAGCCAGCCGTGGTCTTTCAGTGATACGATCCTGATGGGGTTCTATTGCGACCTGGATGGAGAGGAAGAAATTACATTAGATCGGGAAGAACTGGCACTGGCAGAATGGTTCCGAAGGGATGAGATTCCGGTGGAGCCGAGCAGAGACAGTTTGACGAATGAAATGATCATTAAGTTTAAAAATGGTGAAGTGTAAAACTTTCTTATGAACAGTTACAAAATGTGAATAAATTCAGTAAGAAAACGGAAAGATGTGAATATCTCTGAGAAATTCATATCTTTCCGTTTTGATATACTTGTTTAATTGCGTGATATTGCAGTAATAACAGTTAAGCTTCAGGACATGTGATTTTAATCACCTGCTCGATCATGTGATGAAGCAGCTGAGCCTGGTTTGTGTCTGCTGCTTTGTAGTAAACTTCTTTCCCCTCTCTGCGGCTTGTGATCAGTCCGTAAGATTTCAGCTGGCGGAGGTGGTGAGAGACAGCCGGGCTACTCATGTCCATCATGGAAGAAATGTTGATCACACATTCTTCGCAGTGGCAGAGAAGCCAGAAAATGCGTACCCTGCTGTTATCTCCGAGGACCTTGAACAGGTCAGCAACAATCTGGAAGTCCTCCGTCTTTGCAATGTTATCTATAAGAAGTTTTGTATTCAAATGTTCACCATGATTATGTGGTAAAATATGGTCAGTCATAAACAATCTCCTTTAAAAATATTATAGTAACTGTTCAGAGCCAACCTCCAAAATGCTACGCATTTCGTCGGTGTGGCGTATCCGCCAAATAAAATTTCAAAAA
>PPYE01585232.1_pt1 | contig 24183 bp, 18 predicted proteins | sample 1559881 | NCBI WGS metagenome assembly PPYE01 (sample SAMN08240022, study PRJNA423297) | Human gut metagenome, whole genome shotgun sequencing project. | reverse complement strand
AGTTCACTTCGTTCCCGATATACCGGGCCGGCTTCTCGATTTTTAGTAATATTTCATCATTTAAAGCTAGTTTTCTCATGTTTCTCCTTTCATTTTTGTTTAATATATACAAAAAATTAACCTTCTTTTCTCTTCCGATTTTCACGAAAAATAGCTGTTTTTTTATGAGTTTCAGTAGCGTTTTTCAGCATGAAAAATGCTGTTTTTCACCTCGTTTTTGCCCTTGCGTAACAAATTTACTTTTTCTCTACTGTGCAGCACTATGTATAATTATACACCATTTTCATGGTCTTGCATAAAATATATTCTGAAACAGCATGTTAACCCACCATATTATATACTTTTTGCGGAAGGAGTTCAAGCAAATCTTTCTCAGATATAGGAATGTCAAATATAAACTCGTTACTGTTCACATCAATTCCCGCCTATCCATGCCAAAAAAACGAAACTGCATTCTCACAGCTCCGTTTTTCTGTCATCTGATTATGTTTCGATGTAGGATTCCTCTGCCAGTTTTACCTTACACCGTTTCATATAACACGCAATCCCATATTTCAAAATTTTGTCCACTCCGTTTTCACTAAGTTCCTCATCATACTTTCTTTCCTCTACCTGCTTTAAAGCTCTTTCACAGGCAACATCCAGGTTTCCGTCACCTGCATATTTCACTTCGATCAAAATTGCAGTTTCACTGTTCTCTGTTTCTATCAGGATATCGCTGTAGCCTTCTCCGGTTTCCTGATTGGAAAAGACTCCCCATTCTTCTTTGATACCCAAAATTCCAAGCAGAATACCATGATAAAAGTTCTCTTTCATTTCCTTTCTTACAAAGGTGTCCCGGATACTGATGGTCTTTTTCAGGTAACTTTCAAAAATATCTTCAACCTTCTTTTCCTCTCCGTTTTTCAGTGCCTTACAAAATCTGCCAAGCATATCCCCGTCTTTTGCAACACTTTCTTTGAAATATTCCATAATCTGGGTTTTAAAAATATCCCGAATTTCCAAATTTGGGATCCGTAGCTTAAACTTTCTCGCATCCACCTGACCGGACTGCGTTAAATACCCGGTTGCAAACAGTACACTCCAGATATTCTCAATGGACTCATACATTTCCTTATAAGTCAGTTCCGGATGAATGGTTTTTGTGATACTCTCCCCGGCCATCAAACGCTCAATCTCCCTCTTTGTGGTCAGATTTTTTGACTGCCGGATAAATTCCTTCACTTCTGCATTGCTACTTGTATTGATCCAGTAATTCTGAGGAATTGCTTCTCTGTTTGTACGCAGACTTCGAAGATAGGAAACTACATCCCATGGACAATATACGTCCACGTTTCCAAAGCGGTATCCATCATACCATTCTTTGATACTTTCATACTTATCCGCACATTCATAATACGTTAAAAGGTCACGTACCTCCTGATCTGTAAATCCAAAATATTCATCAAAATCGACATCGGCGATCGTAAAGGTTGTAAAATTATTAAGTCCTGTAAAGATACTTTCTTTCGAGATACGCATACATCCGGTCAGCACTGCAAGCTTCAGACTGCTATTTGTTTTTAACGCCTGTTCCAACAGATTGCGGATCAGAAATACCATCTGGTCATAGTATCCATTTGCAAAGGCTTTTGCCAACGGAACGTCATATTCATCAATCAGCAGGATCACTTTTGTGCCGTAATGCTTTGCCAGCAATTCCGACAGCCTTCTTAGTCCGCTGCAAAAAACAGCTTCACTCATGTTACTGTCCAAAAGCTTTTTGTAAGCCTCTTTATCATGTTCGCTCAAGCATTCACTATCGCAAAGAAACTGAAACGCTTCTGCCGCTCTCTGCATAATCTGCACAGCAAAATCAAAAGCGCCCTCATAAGCAGCCGCATTGATTCCTTTCAGGGAAACAGAGATCACAGGATATTTTCCCATACATTCGTCGCACAGCTTCGGATCTTTTAAAATTTCCAAACCATCAAAAATACTTTTATCTCCCTCTATGGAAAAAAAGTACTCCAGCATACTCATATTTAAAGTTTTTCCAAAGCGCCTTGGTCTGGTAAAGAGATTTACCATTCCACCATTACGGAGTAGTTCAGAAATCAATCCTGTTTTATCAACATAATAATAGTTATCTTTTATAATCTGCTCAAAATTTTCCAATCCTACCGGAAGGCGTTTCTTTTCTTCACCCATGTTATTCACGCTCCTTCTCTGTTGGCTATATTATAACAAAGATCCGCACAAAAGCCTATACCTAACTTTTCTCATCATTCTCAGTCAGTTCTTCTATATTTCTTCGCTCAAATCGGAACCTGCAAGTTGAACACCCAACTCACATAACGGCAACGTTACACTTCCTGATCCAATACTAACGTCTAAAAAAGAATGAACATTTTTTCCTTGTAACAACGTTTTCCAATGTTTTTTATAGGTACTCCAATGGGTTTGATCTTCTAACAAATCATAAATATCGGTTCTGTCATATATACTTGACATTTCTTTTCTCCTTCAAATTCAATCACGATGACTTTTCAGCGGAATAAGAATTCTCAGATTTTAGCCGTCACGATGGCTTTTTTGAGCTTTCTCCGCACAAAACAGTAGCAGATTACTTGTAATACAATGGTAAGAAACCATGATGCAGGGTAGGAAATAAAAAGTATATCTAAAGAACGATGTTTTGGGAATACCCAAAATATCCAGACAATCCTGGTTCCTACTGTTCCGATTACAGACAGGAGCATTGGAACTGCTGAAAATCCCATGCCGCGCAGTGCTCCCGGAAACAGATCCATCAGTCCGCACATAAAATAAGTCACTGTCGTATACAGGAGAATCTCCATGCCGCATTGTATTACTGCTGCATCCGATGTGTAAACCCGCAAAAGCTGCGGCCCCATCAGATAGGATCCGCCTCCCATAACAATTGAGACTGTTACCGACAAAAGGATACAGTTTCGAAGAATTTTATCCATTCGTTTCCACTTTCCAACACTGTAATTCTGACTGGTAAAGCTCATACAGGCCTGTGTGATGGAATTTACGGATGCAAACAAAAATCCAAAAATATTGTTGGCAGCAGTATATCCAGCCATTGCCACAGAACCGAATGAATTTACAGAGGATTGCAAAAGGACATTCGAAAAATTGATCACCGTACTTTGGATTCCGGCCGGAATTCCTACCTGAAAAATCTGCTTTAAATAAATCCATTTCAATCCCATCCTTGAAAATCTGAATTGATAGCTGCTGTCTGACCTGTAGAGACACCGAAGCACTAACATACAGGAAATCATCTGTGCGATTACGGTCGCAATCGCGACTCCTGCAACTCCAAGATGCAGAACGATGACTAAAAACATATTCAGCAATGCATTTGTTACGCCCGCAATCATCAAGAAAAAAAGCGGACGTTTCGTATCTCCTACTGCACGGAGAATGGCAGCTCCATAATTGTAGAGCATAAAAAACGGCATTCCGGCAAAATAAATCCGCATATACAGAGCAGATTGTTCAATTACATCTGCAGGCGTATCCATAAGTTCCAAAGCGGTCCTTGAGAAGAACAAACCGACAAAAACCATTACAATTCCGCTGGTCAAAGCGAATGTAATTGCTGTATGTACAGTCTCTGACATCTTCTTTTCCTGACCTGACGCATAGAAGCGCGCGGCCAGAACATTTGCTCCAAGTGAAACTCCGATAAACAAATTCGTAAATACGTTGATCAAAGCAGTTGTTGATCCAACTGCTGCCAATGCCTGACTTCCTGTAAATCTTCCAACCACAATGATGTCTACGGCATTGAATAAAAGTTGTAAAATTCCTGATAACATCAAAGGAATGGAAAATGAAATCAACTTATCCAAAACGGTGCCGTTACACATGTCTATTTCATATCTGTTTCTTTTTACTGCTGAATCCACAGTATCCCCCCCTAACCTGCATTTTATAAATTACCAACACCATTATATCTCAAAAATTCCATAAAGATAAGAGGAAAGTGTTATATTTTGCACTGCATCAAACTTATCACCGATTGCTGTTCCGCGTATCTTTTCTGAAATTAAAAAGGCTTTGTACCTTCACAAAGCCCTTTTCTTTCTGTCATCCAAATCCCTTGTATCTTTTGTGTCTATTCCGTCTCCTGCACTGTCTCAGATACGGATTGAGCAGCACCTTGTGCAATCTCTTCTCCTACCTGATCCAATCCTGTAAAGTTGATGTTTTTTGTTGTTTTTCCTTCAAAAGTTTCTGCACGGATGATTTCGTTCATATCGATTCCGGTCGCTTCTTTTACGGATTCCATGACTTTCCCCATGATGATTGGTACATTTCCTGCAAGGTCAGATACCCCGTCGCTGTTTCCGCCAATTACCGTGACTTTATCAATCGCAGATAATGGTTCTGCCACACTTTTTGCAATATCCGGAAGAACTCCTACGATCATTTCCAGAATTGCTGCCTGTCCGTATTTTTTCATAGCTTCTGCCTTTTTGTCCAGAGCTTCTGCTTCTGCCAGACCTTTTTGCCGGATGGCTTCTGCTTCTGCCAGACCTTTCGCACGGATGGCCGCAGCTTCTTTCTCTGCTTCGTACTGCTGTGCCTCGGCATCTTTCTGGCGGCGGTATAATTCCGCATCTGCATTCTGCATTTCTGCATATTTGTCTGCTTCTGCTTTTTTACGGATCTCAGCATCCAGCTTTTTCTCAGCAACTTCGGCTTCTTTTGTCTGCAGTTCAATTTCTTTTTCCCGGCGGGCAATATCTGCTTCCTGTTCCCGGATTTCTACCGTTTTTCGGGAGGTCTGCTTCTGAATCTCATATGCGGCATCCGCTTCTGCTCTTTTTGTATCTTCCCCAATTTTTAATTCGGCTTTGCGGATCTCCAGATCATTGTTACGCTGTGCAATGGCAAGTTCTGCCGCCACTTTTGCTTCACTGGCCTTGTTTGCCGCTTCTGCAGATGCAACTTCTACATCACGATCCGCATTTGCTTTTGCAACCCGTGCAGTCTTACGAATTGTTTCGCGGTTATCAATTCCAAGATCATCGATCAGTCCGTCTTTGTCGTTGACGTTCTGGACGTTGAAAGAAAGAATGCGGATTCCCAGTTCTTTCATATCCTGTTCGGCATTTTGTTTGACTTCCTGACTGAATTTTGCCTTGTCTTGACAAATGCTCTTTAAATCCATGGTTCCAATGATCTCACGGAGATTTCCCTGTAAAGATTCGGTGATCATAGATCGCACATCATCTGCCTTCCGGTTTAGAAAGTTTCGCATGGCAACGGCAGAAACCTGATTGTTGGAAACTTCCATTGCTACCTGGGCAATGGCATCAACTTTGATATTGATAAAATCTTTAGTTGGAATATAATCTTCTGTTACAACATTGATGTTGATCTGCCCGACTTCTAGCCAGTCAACACGTTCAAAAAATGGTACTTTAAATCCTGATTTTCCAAGCAGAACTCTTGGATTTTTTGACAGTCCGGTAATGATCGCCGCTTTATTCGGCGGAGCCTTTACATAGCCTGCAAATAAGAAAATAAGTAACAGTACTACAATCGGTATAATGATATATAACACTCTGACTCCTTTCCTTTGGATGACATCTAAAATACAAAATGGAAACTGTATTTTTCTCATTATAAAATGAGGACAGAACGGATGTCAATCAAAAAAATACGGATTGAAAAACTGGAAGTTTCTCAGGAATCTTGTTACAATTTAAGAAACAATGGAAAGGAAGGCTGGATAGGATGCTGGAGAATTCACTGGCGGAAAAACTAATCGAACAGGTTACAAAATACACCAGTTATAATGTCAATATTATGAATGAACAGGGTGTGATCATTGCGAGCCGTAATCCGGAGCGAATCGGGAAATTTCACGAAGTTGCATGGCAGATCGTGCATGGAACAACGGATATCATGGTCACTGAAAATGACAATGAATACCCGGGAGTATTAAGCGGGATCAATATGATAATCGAGATTGAGGGAAAACGGGAAGGCGTGGTAGGCGTGACGGGAAATCCAGAGGAGATACGACCGATCGCACTCATTATCAAGATGGCGATAGAAACGCTGATCAAATATGAAAATCAGAAAATGCAGGCGTTTCGAAGACAGACAAGGAAGGACCGTTTCATGGAGATGTTGACGCAAAAGCAATATCGTGCGCCACAGGATATACAAAAGCTGGCAGCAGAATTGAATTACCGGGAGGATTTGATCCGAATTCCAATTCTTTGTCATCTGCAGTCCGCTTCAGATCAGGAGGCTTTCTTACATTCAATCAAGAACGGACGGGAACATCTTACGCAGGATATCAGTTTTCAGATGGAAGATCGATATATTTTGATCTTCAAAACACTAAAAGGGGAACAACTTTTTTCAGATTATAAATTTTTGCTTGCCGACTATTTGAAAAGTACGTTGAAATGGATGCGGGAAGAGGATATTTGCTGCACATTCTACGTTGGAACCTTTCAGACCAGTTTTTCTCAGTATTATTATTCGTATCAGCATTGCAAATGGCTGGAAACTCACATTTTTGGAGAACATCAGGCGTTTTATTTTTATGATTTTATAGGAGAATATATCACCTCCTGCATTCCAAGACAGGAATTACAGCAGATTTTTAATGTGTTTGCACAGAAACTTCCGGAAGACTTTCGAAAAAATTATATTGAAATTGTGGGAAGTCTGATTCAGAATAATTTCAATATCCAAAATGCAGCGCGGCAGTGCTTTATGCATAAGAATACGTTTACCTACCGTTATAATAAAATAAGAGAGGTTCTGCGTCTGGACCATCAGCGTTCAATGGACGATACATGGATGCTGATCTGTTTGTATTTATACTTAAAATTATAGAACGCATGTTTTGTGCGCGAAACACAAAATATAGAGAAAGTTTTGGTTGAAGTATTCTGAATTTTTGGAAAATATTCTGCTACAATGAATACAATTAAATAAAAGCAAAAAAACAAAGGGGGCTTTAATATGACAGGATTTCCACTTATCATCGCTTTTATTGTTGCAATTGTATTTATGATCGTAGCTATTTCCAAATTTAAGATTCATCCGTTCTTATCGATTATGGGTGTTTCTTTGATTCTGGGATTGGTGGCAGGAATTCCACTGGTCGACCAGACCGCATCGGACGGAACTGTTACCAGTGGTCTGGCAACAGTGATTGGAGCCGGATTTTCCGGTACATTCACCAGTATCGGTATCGTTATTATTCTCGGAGCGTTAATCGGAAGCATTCTGGAAGAGACCGGAGCTGCATTGAAACTTGCAGACATGGTCATCCATCTGGTTGGAAAAAACCATCCGGAGTTGGCTATGGAACTGATGGGATGGGTTGTTTCCATTCCGGTATTCTGTGATTCTGGATTTGTTATTTTGAACCCAATTCGAAAAGCATTGGTAAATCGTACCGGTGTGTCATCCGTTGCAATGTCCATCACACTCTCCTGCGGTTTGTATATCTCACATGTATTCATTCCGCCGACACCGGGACCGATCGCTGCGGCATCGACACTGGGGATTGGAGATAATTTACTAATGGTTATGGGAATTGGAGCATTATGTTCTATCTTTCCTCTGATTGCTGGATATTTTTATGCAAAATACATCGGGAAAAAGGTAACAGCTGATGATGAAGCAAACTGTAATGATGTAAAGAAATCTTACGAAGAACTGGTTGCTGAATACGGAAAACTTCCAAATGGATTTATTGCACTTGCACCGATTCTCGTACCGATTCTTTTGATGGGAGCAAGCTCTATTGCATCAATGGCAGGCTGGTCAGGAACTGCAAATGACATTTTGAAGTTTTTGGGAACACCGATTATTGCCCTTGCAGTTGGCACCATTTTCGGTGTGATTCAGCTTGTGGGTGCAAGGAGAATCGATAAATTTTATGATTTGACGAATGAAACATTAAAAACCGTTGGACCAATCTTGTTTGTAACAGCTGCAGGCGGTGTGTTGGGAAAAGTGATCGCTTCTACAAGTATGATTGATTATATTACACAAAATGCAGAATTGCTGGAGACAATAGGTATTTTCTTCCCGTTTATCCTTGCAGCGATTTTGAAGAGTGCACAGGGATCTTCAACAGTTGCACTTACGACAACAGCAGGAATCGTAGCTCCTATCCTGCCGGTTCTGGGACTGGATTCCCCGATACGGGCAACGCTTGCGGTAATGGCAATCGGGGCTGGAGCTATGACAGTATCTCATGCAAATGATTCCTATTTCTGGGTAGTTACCAATTTCGGCGCGATGACTCCGGAAAAAGGATACAAAACACAGACAATGGCAACGCTCGTGCTTGGTATTTCCGGTATGCTTGAGATCTTTATACTGTCACTCTTCCTTCATTAGGGAAAAATACAAGATGAAAAAGGGAGGCTTCTCACTATGAAATTTTTATTTGCATCAGATTCTTTCAAAGGAACGTTATCTTCTGCGCGTATTGCAGAACTGCTTACGACAGCAGCAAAAGAATCCTTTCCGGATTGCATCTGTACCAGTATTGAGACTGCAGACGGAGGCGAAGGTACAACGGATGCTGTATTGTCTGCAGTTCAGGGGCAGCGGATTCCACTTGTGGTGTGCGGGCCTCTCTGGAAAAAAACAGACTGCTTTTACGGAAAACTGGATGAAGAACGTGCGGTCATGGAAATGGCGGCAGCATCTGGTCTTCCACTGTTGACAGAACCGGAACGAGATCCTGAAAAAACAACTACCTATGGAACCGGAGAAATGATCCGGGATGCATTGGATCGTGGTTTTCGGGATATTTCGATCGCAATCGGAGGATCGGCGACGAATGACGGAGGAATGGGATGTATGTGCGCCCTGGGAGTTCGTTTTCTGGATGAAAATGGCGAGATCTTGCAGGGATGCGGGGAAAATCTGGGTAAAATTTCTGAAATTGATGTTTCCGGTCTGGATTCAAGAGTTGCAAAAACAAAATTCACAGTCATGTGTGATGTCAATAATCCGCTCTGTGGGGAAAATGGAGCAACCTATACATTCGGTCCGCAAAAGGGAGGAACCCCGGAGAGTTTAGCAAGGCTTGAGGATGGAATGCTCCATTACCGGGATGTTCTTTTGAGAGAGTTTGGGGTGGATGTCAATGAAATTCCGGGAGCAGGTGCAGCCGGCGGTTTGGGGGCCGCACTGGTGGTCTTTTTAAATGCGGTGCTGAAATCCGGGATTGAAACGGTTCTGGATCTGGTTGATTTTGACAGCAGGCTTCAGGGTGTATCTCTTGTGGTTACAGGAGAAGGGCGCACAGACTGGCAGTCTGCGTTTGGAAAGGTACTGCATGGTGTCGGGATGCACAGCAAAAAGTACGGGATTCCGGCAGTGGCCATTGTTGGCTCCATGGGACAGGGTGCAGAAAGAATCTACGATTCAGGAATCGATTCGATTCTGACTACAGTCAATGCCCCAATGGAACTGCATGCGGCACTGGAACAGGCCGAGGAATTATATCTCAATGCGGCGAGACGTCTGTTTCGAATGCTGAAAGCCGGAAATGAGATGAAACAAACAGATTAAAATTCCTGCAAATGACAGGAGTTTTCCGGCAGCCGCGCCTGGTGCATGGTAGGAAATTTCAATTTTGTGTTTTCCTTGTTTCAGAGGAAAGCCCAGGAATGCAGTATTTACTTTTTCATAAGATACGTTCTTGCCATCCACCAGGACTTCAAAATGAGAGTCATAAGGAATGGTTGTGATAAAATAACTTTTTTGATCAACCTGGATCGTTCCCTTGAGCTGATTGCCTTTGGAAGCATTTTTATCCGCGTGAAATTCAGACTGATATAGTGTTTTGTTTGAAGCCGGGTCCTGCCATGTTCCCAGAGAAAGCTGCAGATTGGAAAGCTGGTAGCTTCCTTTTCCAAGGATGAGGGAGATCTGCTTCTGCCCTTTTTCCAATGGAACCGCATACGTAAATGTTGTGTTGTGGTTATAGTAAATGTGCGATCTCGCACTTAATTTATTCCGTTCTTTTTCCAGTGTGATGGATACGTCAGAAGATGGCTTCTTGTTTTTTACATGAAATTGCAGGAATAAAACATGCTCCTGCTCATTTTGTCCGTTCTCATTCCAGTTCGGAAATAAGTCTGCAAGATTTAAATGAAGAGCCTCAGTCTGTTTTAATACTGCCGTTATGGTTTCGTCTGTTTGTGTCAGAGTGTTTCCGGTCTTTTGGAGAGCCGGAAGCGTCATTGTTCCGGATGTGAGCTTCAGACTGTCAGAATCCGGAGACTCTTTTTGTCCCCCTTTTTCTACCACAGCATAATCTAAAAGTGTAGTCTGATTGTAGGGAAACGGTAACGTATCATAGGTCTTTTTATTTAGCAGTCGGTTCGTTGCGTAGGCAATTGGTGATACATTGTCATTTTTCAGAACTTTCGTATTTTCGATTGTACACTCCCATTGACAGCCGGGAATATCCTCTTGGGTGATCAGATATTTGATGCCCATAAACCGTTGATAGACAGGATTTCTGGAAACAGACTGCATTAGAAAATTCCGATAGGGCTCTTCCAGTTCAAACGTCTTTGTCCGAAATTCCTGATAATCTGCATTATATACAGAAGAATACACAGAGCTGCTGTACTGTCCGGTGCTCCAGATGCGATTGAGATCGGCAAACTCTTCTTTTGGGGTATCGATTTGTTCCATGCGGTAAAACTCTTGTTTTCGCGTGACAAATTCGGTTGCTTTTTTCGTTTCATAATCCGTTATTTTCTGATAAAAACCGGAATCCAGCATCGTGTCTGCCTGTGTCTGGAAAGACTGATCGTAGATTCCAAGGAACAGGATTGGCGGGATCAAAAGGCACAAAACACTTCCGGTGCGAAGGGATTTTCTGTTTGTCCGAATCCCGAAACGAGTCAATCCATAAAAGAGCAGGTAGCATCCCGCCATGATGACGGCGTCCAGAGCAAGTAAGGACCGGCCGAAGGACGGCATGGATTCTGTGTTTCCGGTAAATATCAGTATGATCGTCAGAATATAAGGCAGAAGTCCGCGCCAGAGCGGGCGAGCTTCTTCCTGTTGTTTTTGCATATAGCAGGCAATCAGATAGCATAAAACCGGAAGAAACGGAATCAGAACCTTGTCCCGGATGTACAGTCCGCCATTGAGCAGATAAGAAAAGAACGGAATCGTCAGAATCAGGATCGTGCTCCAGATTAGGATCCGTTCTCCTCTTCTCTTCCAGGCAAGTCCGGCGATCAAAACGGTCAGGATCAGTGTGGTCAGTCCGATTGCATAAGGATGATAAAGAATCGCAGATAATTTTACTACAGGAATAAAAAATGAAAGATTTGTCGGTGTTGTTTCCCCTTCTCTTCCGCCGTGCAAAGCCATTGCGGTTGGGACTAAAAAGAAGGCGCTTAAAAGAATCGCGGTCAGGATTGGACCTAAAAACCGGATTCCTTCTCTGAGAAAATCAAGAAACCGGACTTTCTTTCCAAGCGAATCCTGCAGCATAAAGTATCGGTGCAGTCCGTATAAAATCAGGATCAGAATTCCGCCGATACTGAAGTAGAAGCTGGTCATGATCATCAAAAATACACCGGATAAATAGAGAAGCGGTTTTCCTTTTTCCAGGAAAGAATCCACACCCCAAAGAGCCATACACAGAAACGGCATATAATTGACAAACATAATCTGGTTGTAGGACTGAAAAATCATAGGTGCTGACAGCAAAAACAACAGTGCAGTCAGAAAGCTGACAGTCTGGGAGAACCCTCTTTTTATGAGCCAGAAGTAAAGCAATACAACTGCTGATGCAAGGCAGGTGAAGGATGCTGCAATCAGATAATCGCTCATTTTCACAAAAGGAAGCAGATAGGACAACAAAAAAACAGGACTGTACAGTCCATAGTAGGCAAAGTTATAAATGTTCTGTCCTCCTCCGATGTCCGCTGCAAATTCCGAGAAGAAGTCTCCGGTGTCATAAAACTGCTGTCGGAAATAATCCGGAAATACGCTGTGCTGGCTGATCCAGTCTACTTTTGAACCGAATACACCATATCTCCCGCAAAATAACCAGCAGAAAAACAAAGTGAAAAGAATCAAAAGAAAAGGCATCCGCCATTGTTTGCGTTTAGTATTCGTATTCATAGTGTGTCCTCGTTTCCTCTTCGCTGGAATCTTTTAGAATAAAAATCGGCCGGTGTTTTGTCTCCAGATATGTCTTAGACAGGTACTGTCCTACAATTCCGGTACATAAAAGCTGCACGCCACTTACCATAAAGATGATGCAGGCAAGAGAAGGCCATCCGGATACAGGGTCTTCCCAGATCAGGGTTCGTACGATGATCACGATGATCATGACAAAAGAAACCAGACAGAACAAAAGTCCCAGTACAGATGCCAGTGACAATGGCGCCACAGAAAATCCGGTGATTCCTTCCATGGAATATACAAATAGTTTTCTTAAAGACCACTTTGTCTCTCCGGCAGAACGTTCAATATTTTCATATTCCAGCCATTTTGTGCGAAATCCCACCCATTCAAAAATACCCTTGGAAAATCGGTTGTATTCGCTCATTTTCAGAACCGCATCTACCATTTTTCGTTTCATCAGCCGAAAATCTCTGGCACCGCACACGATTTCTGTCTTGGAGATCCGATTGATGATCTTGTAAAAGGTTTCGGATAAAAAGGAACGAAGCTTTGGCTCTCCGGCCCGGTCAGAACGTCTGGTTGCCACGCTGTCATACTCCTCTTCTAACAGAATTTTGTACATCTTCGGCAGCAGTGACGGCGGATCCTGCAGATCCACATCCATGACTGCAACATAATCTCCGCTGGCATTGGAAAGACCGGCATAAATGGCTGCTTCTTTTCCAAAATTACGGGAAAAAGAAAAGTATTTGCAGCGAGGATCTTTTTGGTGCAGTGCTTTCATTTCCAGCAGTGTATGATCAGTGGATCCATCGTCGATAAATAGCAGTTCAAAGTCAATATTCTCCATTTGCTTCATAACGGGCTGCATTGCCTGATAATATACAGGCAGAGCCTCCTCTTCATTAAAGCATGGGATAATTACAGTAATTGTTTCAGTTTTCATATTCTGTCTACCTCCTGGAAACGATGATACTGGTATTTTCTTAAAAAAATCCAAAAGCAAATCTTAAAAATGCTTAAGAAAAATAGTATTTTTTTTAAATTCGCTATAATGTACACAGATCAAACAGCTTAAAATGGAAAAGAAAGGGATAAAAATATCCGGCAGGAGACAGCAAGCAGAAAGGCCAATCAGGATCTGAGCACTGCACTCCCCCATGATCTGCGTACACCGCTGACGATTTTGAATGGATATCTAGACCGGTGCCTGCAGAAAACATCCGATATCAGAAATGAGCATATGCTGAGAGTTCCTATTACCAGTGCAGTCATGACTGTGAAAGAGGACATTTAATATTTTAGAGGTGGGAAAATCGTATTGTTTGAGAAAAAAACACATCCCGGATGAAATACGATCCGGGATGTGCTGAAAAACCAGAGATTTAACGGATAAAGTTTGTCTTTACCTTCTCTTCTAATTCCGGTTTTGAAATTCCAGCATTTTTTCCGGCTTCCAGACAATGCAGAAGCCATGCCATATTTTTGCCGAGAACATGCATGATCTGAATTCCTTCTTTGTCCTGAAGTACTTCATCCGGAGTGTTGCCGTGTACCATATTCCAATAGTTGGAAGAAACGATTGGCATCTGGTGGAATGAAAAGTATTTTAAGAGGACATCCAATGTTGCTGTGGTGCCGGCGCGTCTTGCGGATGCAATGGCGGCAGCAGGTTTCAGCAACATATCTTTTCCGGCAAGAGAACAGAACTTATCCATAAATTCAATGATCTGCCCGCTTGGAGATGCCCAGTATACCGGAGAGCCGACGATCAGTGCATCTGCCCCTTTCATCTTTTCAGCCGCTGCTCTTACATTTTCAAGTTCTGGGTTTCCAGCCTGAAAAATTTCGCTTTCGACTCCGTTTTTCTCTAAAACCCCGGCAATTTGGCTAAGCGCGGTATACGTGCAGCCTTCTTTTCTCGGGCTTCCATTTAACATCAAAACTTTCATTTTCAATTCCTTCTTTCTTTTGAGCTTATAATAAATATTATAACGCAGAAGGAACTTTTATGTAAATATTAAGAACACAGTTTCATAGAGAAAAGGTTACTCTTCCTCATGGCTGGCAGCATATTTTCTGCCAAGCTTGATCAGACCGGCAAAATAGAGAGCGGTCAAAACACCTGCGATAATATAAGCAACTGTCATTGGCAGACCAAATCCAATTTTCTGACTCAAAATGAAAGAAGATATGATGAACATATAAAAACTTCCGGGAATCAATGCAATCAGATAGATTCCTTTTTTTGCCCCCTTTTTCGCCATCAGATAAATAGTAATTGCAGCAAATGCGAAAACTCCGATGGTCTGGTTGCTCCATGCAAAATATCTCCAGAGGATATTAAATCCTTCTGCATTCATTTTTGCAAAAACAAGGATCAAAATAACAGGAATAAAAATTCCCAATGTCACAAGTACACGATTTTTTCTGGTTTTCTGATCAATGTGCAGGTAATCTGCAACCATCAGACGGCAGGAACGAAGGGCTGTATCTCCGGATGTGATTGGAAGAACAATCACACCGAGGATTGCGATGATTCCTCCCACAGGACCAAGCAGACCTTTTGCAACTTCGCCAACTGCTGCGGTAGCTCCGGCAGTAGAACCGCTGTTGTAAAGTCCCATAGCTGCAGCTGCCCAGATCATGGCGATCAGGCCTTCCAGAATCATCATTCCATAAAAGACTGTGCGTCCTTCTTTTTCATGTTCTACAGAGCGTCCAATTAAAGTACACTGTGTAGAGTGAAAACCAGATGTAATTCCACAGGCTACTGTTACGAAAAAGACAGGAATGAATTTTGTTCCTGCTCCCGAATTTCCTTCTGCATCAAAGATCGGATACACATCAAAAATTCCTTTGAGACCATGGCTGAAATCAATATTATCAAGCTGATATCCCTGAATAAAGATTCCAGCAAATACTCCGACTGCCGATAAGAGCAGAATCGCACCGAAAATCGGATAAATCTTACCAATGATCTTATCAATCGGGAACAAAGTTGCGACCAGATAGTAAAGTAAGATCACTCCGTAAATTACCCATGTCCATACATTGACATCCTGAAATCCACAAATCTGTCCTGCGAATAGATCTCCCGGGGTATAGGTGAAAACAGCACCAACAAGAAGCATCAGAAAACAAAGGAAAATATTATACACCTGATAGGTTTTATTTCCCAGAAATTTCCGGATGATTCCCGGCATTTGTGCACCATTCTGGCGAAGTGACATCATTCCGCTTAAATAGTCATGTGTTGCACCGCTGATCACACATCCGATTGGAATGGTAATAAATGCGATTGGTCCAAACAAGATCCCCTGAATCGGCCCAAAAATCGGACCAGTACCTGCGATATTTAAGAGGTTGATCAATGCGTTCTTCCATTTATTCATAGGAACATAATCAATACCGTCTTTCATTCGTACGGCTGGAGTCTCGCGATCGTCAGGTTTAAAGACATGCTCTACAAATTTCCCGTACAGCCAGCCTCCAAGTAAAAGTATTACAAGCCCTGTTATAAAAGTTGCCATAAAATTTTCATCTCCCATTTCTTTATAATAGAGTGCACTCTGTTTTATAGATATTTTATACTTTTTTAATAAATTGTCAATAGGTTTTGCACTGTTTTCTTTATTTTTTTAAAGAACTGGCAAATTAACGCTTTAGCTTAATAAACTTTTAAAAGTAAAAAAGACAGGATTGCCATCTCTTTCAACGGCTGTCCTGTCTGGTTCTGTTTACATCAGTTTTCTGAATAAGTTTTTCAGATCTTCTACACTGGCATCTTTTGGATTGCCTGGTGCACATGCATCTGCGTGCGCAGATTCGGCAAGGAACGGAAGATCTTCTTCTTTGAGTGCTTCCAGTTTTGTTGGGATTCCTACATCTACAGAAAGTTTCTGTACTGCATCCACAGCAGCTTTTCTGTACTCGTCAGCAGACATCTCATCTACACCTTTCACGCCCATAGCACGTGCGATTTCGCGATATTTTTCTCCGGAGCAATCTGCATTGTATTCCATAACAATTGGAAGCATCATCGCACATGCGACACCATGAGGCGTATCATAAACAGCTCCTAATGTATGTGCCATGGAATGCGCAATTCCAAGGCCGACATTGGAAAATCCCATCCCTGCGATATACTGTCCGAGAGCCATTCCTTCCCGTCCTTCTTTTTCATTTGCTACTGCACTTCTCAAAGATCTGGAAATGATCTCGATCGCTTTTAAGTGGAACATATCTGTCATCTCCCATGCTCCTTTGGTTGTATAACCTTCGATGGCATGTGTCAGTGCATCCATACCGGTAGAGGCAGTCAGTCCCTTTGGCATAGAGGACATCATATCCGGATCAACGATCGCAATGATCGGCATATCATGCGGATCCACACAGACCAATTTTCTTTTTCTTTCCACATCTGTGATCACATAGTTGATGGTAACTTCTGCAGCTGTTCCTGCAGTTGTAGGAACGGCAATGATTGGAATACAGGGTTTTGTTGTAGGCGCCACACCCTCCAGACTTCTTACGTCTTCAAATTCCGGATTTGCAATGATAATACCGATTGCCTTTGCGGTATCCATAGAAGAACCGCCGCCAATTGCAACAATGTAATCTGCTTTGGCAGCTTTGAATGCGGCAACACCATTCTGTACATTTTCGATGGTCGGGTTTGCTTTGATGTCAGAATAAATTTCATAAGCAAGCCCAGCTTTGTCAAGAACGTCTGTCACCTTTCCTGTGACTCCGAATTTGATCAGATCCGGATCCGAGCAGACGAATGCTTTTTTGAAAGCTCTTGCCTTTGCTTCTGCTGCAATTTCCTGGATTGCTCCTGCCCCATGATAAGATGTTTCGTTCAGCATAATTCTATTTGACATTTGTATCACTCTCCTTTGTTTTGATTTTAACAATTTTTCACAAAAATAGAAAGTGAAAAACTGTCAAATCTGTCACTTTACAATAGATTTAATGCCTTAAATACTTCCATTAGTTTCAGAGGCATAGAATCAACCAGAGAGCGTGCAATTTCTTCTGGAGTTCCTTTCAGCTTTCCAAGAACCCACTGTACAGTCATATAGATGGAACCCTGGCAATACATTTCCAGTAAGAAACGCAAATGCTCTGAAATTTTCTCTCCGGTCTTCTGTTCAATCTGGTCTGTATAAAATTGAAGGATCAGATGAAAGTCGTGATCCCTCAGGCAGTTCTGATCATCATTCTTAAAGGCAGTACGAAAAAACAGATTCTCCTGCTGGATATAATAAAATTTATTGACAAGTCCTTCGTAGATTGTTTCGCTCTCTCCCATGTACTCGAAAGATTTCAAAAGAATCTTATCAAAATACCAGTTGATCAAATCGTATTTGTCCTGAAAGTTTCGGTAAAAGGTCTGCCTTGTTGTACCGCATACTTCAACAATTTCTTTTACTGTGATTTTTTCTACCGGCGCATATTTCATACATTCTTTCATCGCTTCCGAAAGCCGGTATTTCATACGTTCCGGCTCCTTGGAAGGTTCTTTGGTATTCTGTAGTTTTTCCATGCGTGTTTCAGCTCCGTGATTTTTATCATTTATAAAGACAGTTTATCATGAAGGCAGTGTGGAAACAATACAGATGTGTGTGAAAGCGGCTGTAATTCATAAATTTGATGGATACGATCATACCAACAGTTGTGGATCCCTGTGCAAATTTTGTGGACAGATAACAGACGATTCCGATATAGACAGCAATAGTTCCCGTCAGGATTTTTGTCTTGATCCTGACATTCTGTTCTTTCAGATAGCTGTGCAGATATTTTGGATATGCACCGCGCACCTGAACATCTGCAAAGAAATAGTTTTTCTGTTCTGCCTGCATTGCTACCAGTACATCCTCCGGCTTTGGTGTCAGCGGGTATGTCGGCATTGCCAGAATCATGCAGCCAACCTGACTGTCCGGCATAATCTCATGCGCCAGCTTTACTGCTTTTGCTGATGCAACCAGTTCATGATGGATTGCCTGATACAGCTCCTGCTTTGTGAGCTGTTCCTTTGGAGTCAGGATTCCACCGCTGATCAGAGGCTGATGCAGCACAGAATTGATTTCATTAGAAGTAAGCCAGTACTTTACTTTTCCTTTGTAGCGTTCAAAGATTACTTTACAGAAATTCATATAAAAGTCGATGAGCTTTCGGCTCCTCCATCCGTCATACTCTCTTGCAAGATGCAATGGAGTCTCGTAATGGGAAATCGTCACCAATGGCTCAATACCATACTTTTTGCACTCATTCAGTACATCATCATAGAAGTGAAGTCCTTTTTCATTTGGCTCTTTGTCATTTCCATTTGGGAAAATTCTGGACCATGCAATAGAAAATCGAAACACCTTAAATCCCATCTCTGCAAGCATGGCAATATCTTCTTTGTAACGATGGTAAAAATCGACTGCCACAAGCTTCATGTTGTCCGCTGTAGGTTCTTCTGTAGGTGCCCCCTTGATTCCCTTTGGCATGATATCCTGAATGGACAGCCCTTTTCCATCCTCCAAATACGCTCCTTCACACTGGTTGGCTGCCACTGCGCCGCCCCATAAAAAATCCTTTGGAAATATTACTCGATTCATCTCTTTTTTATCCTTTCTCTATTTTTTGACTGTTAAAATTGCATCTCCTGCTTTTACCGGACCGAATTCTTTTTGTACCACGATTTCTGAAAAATCATCTGCGTTTGTAATAAGAACCGGTGTAATGACATCATGTGTTTTCTGGATTTCCTGCAGATCAAATGTAATCAGCGGATCACCTTTTTTCACCAGATCCCCCTGAGAAATATGCACCTCAAAATGAGTTCCGCCCAAATTTACCGTTTCCAGTCCTACATGGATCAAAAGCTCCATTCCCTGATCGTCTGTCAGTCCAATTGCATGTTTTGTATCAAAAAGAGCGGACACTACTCCGTCAAAAGGCGCATAGACGATTCCTTCTTTTGGAAGAATTGCAATTCCTTTTCCAAGTATCTCTTCTGAAAATGTGGGATCATTGACGTCTTTTAGAGATTTGAGTTCTCCTGTCAGCGGACTGAAAACAGTTTGTCCCAAAATAGAATGCTCTGCGTTTTCCTTTTGCTTTGGTTCGCACCCAAACAGCAGGATACTTCCGATTGTTCCTGTAATCGTCACTGCTGCTCCTGTGGCACAGGCTGGAAATGAACCCGGATTTTCCACAGATATGGAATTTACCACGGAGATCAGTCCCGGAAGTCCTGCATACACATACTGTGTTGCTCCCAGTATCGCAGCGATTGCACTTCCGATTTCAGCCCAGATATAGCCATAAATAAACGGTTTCTTTCTCGGCAGTGTGATCCCATAGATTGCCGGTTCTGTAATTCCGAAAATTCCTGTGATTCCGGCGGACAGTGCATCTGTTCTCAGCTGCTTGTCTTTTGCTTTTAAAAATACTCCAAATGCAGCTGCCATCTGTGAAATTACAGCAATCTGAATAAAAATCTGCAGTGTGTCCTGTCCGTTCTGCGCAAAATTGGCAATTACAATCGGAACCATCCCCCAGTGAATGCCAAAGATTACGATCACCTGCCACACCCCGCCGACAACTGCACCTGCGATCGGAGGCGCCATCTGATACAGAAGATTGTATCCGGCGGCAACTCCATTGGACAGCCACTGGATCAATGGACCGATCACAACGATGGTCAGTGGAACCAGCGCTGCCAGGCAGATAAGCGGAGTAAATAAGGATTTGATCAATTCCGGCAAATGTTTATTTAGAAATTTCTCCAGCTTGGACAGCAGTGCAACTAAAATCAAAGGCGGCAGTACAGAAGAGGTATAGGTGATTTCCGTCAGGTTTACAAAAAGAAAACGGATATTCTCTCCTTCTGCGATTTTTCCTGCCATTTCTGTCCACACAGGATTTACAAGTGCCGACAGCAGGCGGCCGCAATATATGGATTGCAGTGAAAATGCTTTGATGCGGAAATCGCAAGCAGTACCGGCAAAAAGGTAAACGGCGTCCAGCTGATAAAATTAAAAACCTGATAGACTCCGGTTTCTGTCACGGATGGTACTGCCATTGTAAGAATGATCAGCAATCCCTGTAAAAGTCCTCCGGCTGCAAGGACATAACAGACAGGTGCAAATACTCCTGATATCATCTGAAGCAGGCGGTTTAACAGGTTTTCTTTTTCTTTTGGGCGTTCTTCCTGTTCTGTTTTTTTGTTTGTTTCAAGTTCTGCCGAAACTGCCTCGAATACATCTCCCACATGATTTCCTATCACGACTTGAAACTGTCCTTGTTTCTGTACAACCGTGATCACGCCGGGTAGGGCTTTGATTTTTTCCTCTGCCTGTCCGGGTGTATTTTTCAAAACCAGACGGAGTCTGGTCGCGCACCGTTGTGCACTGGCAATATTGTCTGCACCGCCTGCAAGACGAATGATATCATGTTCCAGCTTTTGATAATCTTTTACTGCTTCTGCCATTTTTCCCTCTCCTTTTCTTTACGCATTCAATCCTGCCTCGTATCCTTCCCGGATTCCAAGATATCCGTTTTTCACCCCATTGGCATCTCCCACTTTTAATACTTTGCAGGAAACATGTTCCATGGAATCCAGAAGGGTTCTGTCTGTTTTCACGCCGACTGCAATAATAACCGTATCAATATTTTCAAGTACAAATCTTTCCCCGTCTTTTTCTGCGGTTACCGTATGATCTCCGATTTCCAAAAGTTTTGTAGAAGTATGAATCTGAACTCCGTTTTGGAAAAACCGTTCTTTCATGTATTTTGTTGGAGCTGCTTCTCCATCTTTCATAATCTGCGGAAGCATTTCTATAATGGTTACCTGTTCACATTGCTGACCGAGCATATCGGCAGTTTCAGCTCCTACGAGACCGCCGCCGATGACTACAACACGATTGCCCGGCTCTGTTTTTCCAAGGAGTACATCATGAGCAGCTACGACAAAATCCTGATCTGCACCTTGAATCGGCGGAATAAACGGTCTGCTTCCGGTTGCGATGATGACCGTATCCGGTTCATAGAGTTTGATCAGTTCTGCATCGGCGGTTGTATTCAGAAGGATCTGTACATGCATTTTCTCCAGCATACTCTTCTGCCAGCACAAAAACGAAGTAAACTCGCTTTTTCCGATGGGAACCGATGCGGGAATCCACTGTCCGCCCAATCGGTCATTTTTTTCGATCAAAGTGACTTTATGTCCCTTTAACGCTGCCGAGATCGCAGCCTCACATCCTGCAATACCACCGCCTATAACGAGGACCTGTTTTGCCTTTTCGGCAGGAGTCAAATCATATTCATCTTCCATTCCGGTAAGCGGATTTACCAGGCAGCGGATACCGTTTCCTTTTCCGTTCTCTCCGATACAGCCCTGCAGACAGCCGATACAACGGATCACTTCATCTCCCCGTCCTTTCAGAACCTTGTTTGGCAGTTCTGGATCCGCCAGGGAGGCTCTTGCCATGGTCACAAGATCTGCCTTTTTGGACTGGAGAACACTTTCCGCAATCTCTACATCATTGATTCGTCCTACAGCGATAACAGGAATCTGAACTGCTTTTTTCATTTCTGCGGCATGTTCCACATAACCCGCCCGCGGAAATACGGAGGGCGGAATGATCGTGTGCGTGGATGCGTATACGCCCTGGGAACAGTGAATACAGTCTGCGCCCGCTTCTTCCATCAACCTTGCGATGACCTTTGACTCTTCGATATCCAGCCCGCCCGGCACATATTCTACAGAAGAGATCCGATACAACACCGGATAGTCTTTTCCGCATTTTTCTTTGATGTTCCGAATAATCTCCATGCCAAATCTTGCACGATTGCGGATCGTTCCGCCATATTCCTCACTTCGTTTGTTAGAAAGCGGGGATGCGAAAGCGCCTGCCAGATATCCGTGCGCTCCATGCACTTCTACTGCATCAAATCCGGCTGCTTTGGCTCTTTTTGCACAGTCACCGAATTGCTCTACCAGAGTATGGATTTCCGGGATCGTCAATTCTCTGGGTGTTTCCGGCATATTTGGCTCCCGGACTGCAGAAGGGGCTACGGGCTACACTCCGGTCACGGCACTGCTTGTCTCTCTTCCGGCATGATAAATCTGAGCTGCGATTTTTCCGCCTGCGGCGTGAACGCGTTCGGTCAGCTTCCGATGGCTTTCAATCTGCCCATCCGCCTTTTGCTTTGTGTTCGTGATAAGCAATAAATTTTTCGGTTGCCTTTCCGTCCGGTGTACAATAATTGGTCACCATGGCTGATACGACCATCCTGTTTTTCAGTTCCAGACCATTGATCTTCATAGGTTCAAAAACTTTCATGTTTGTCATCCTTTCTATTTCCTTGAATCTTTCTGATTTATACTATAAAAGTTCCTTCTGAATAGTTCCCCCTCATATGAGGGAAAAGAACGATTTTTTCTTCTTTTTTCTTGACTCACAGGACCGATGGAAATTAGAATAAAATAAACAGATCTTAAGAACCGCTGAAAGGATGAAAAAAATGGCTGATATTGAACCGCATATCATTCCGAGTATTTATCTGGCAAATTATCTGAATGATTTTGAGGATGTAATCTTAAATTATGAGGTGCAGAAGACGCAGATCAGAAAAGGCAGTTATCTGACACAATATGGAGTGATCAATAACACTGCTTACTATATCAAAAACGGAATTGTCCATCTTTCACTTGGGCATGAACAGGGGAAGAAGTCTCTGAATATGTTTGGCCCCGGGACTATTTTCCCGGTAGGCGTCGAGATTCATGAATTTCGTGTGGAATATGAAATGATCATACAGGCACTGACAGACTGTGAGGTATACAAGATGTCGTATCCCACTTTGAAAAAGATAGCAACAGAAAACGGAACCTTTGCCGGGGAGCTGCTTCGTGAGAATTGTGATTTTATCGGATATATGTTCTTTGACAGTATCAATCAGACATTTGAACCATGTCTGGCCAGAATTTGCGATATCTTATACCTCTATCTTACAAAAGTCCACCCGCTCTCTGCGAAAATCCCGCTGTCGCAGTCAGAACTTGCCAGCATTGCGGGAGCGTCCACTGCCCAGATGGAGCGCTCGATTCGGATCCTGAAAAAAGAAGGGATCTTAGATACCTCCCGAAAACAAATAGAGATACTTGATGAAGAAAAATTACTGGCGCACTGTACGCTTGGAATGAGAAGCAACATTATCTGATTTTCTAATAAAATAGCTATGATTCAAACAATTTGAATCATAGCTATTTTAAAAAAGATTTGTCAAGAGCGAATGGGATATAATTTTACACCAATCCCCATCTATTCATAATATTTTCCAGTTCCAAGAATGGTACCAAACAACCCGAATATCCAAATCAAAGTAACCGCTTTTTGAGACGATTCCCACAAGCCTGCCGTAACCAGGAGAAAGCTGACAACAGGAAATAGGATCATGGATCCCAGCATCCAGTATCGGCAGCATTTTACAATATACGGCCAGTTACTGTTGTGAATCCGAATAAACGGAATATTCATTCGGAAGACCCCGTCGGACACATAATGAAGTTCATTTTCATCATAATAAGTCGGAAGCTGTTCTTTTGCAAATAAGCAGAACCATGCACCAAATAAGGCAAATAAAGCTTCTAAAACAAAGATGTCCTTCTGGATCAGATTTACATCCTGCCATATTAAAATTCCGAATTCCAATATGCTGAATCCCAGGACAAACAAATACCACATTTTGTGAAAACCAGAATGTACGTGTTTTTGATTGTCTGACAAATGAATGGTTTTTCCCAGCAGTTCATCCATCTCCTGCGGCTCAAGTGCGGCATGAATCCGCTCACCTTTTAGCAGCTCTGCGACTGTTACTCCCAGGATATCTGCCAGAGGTTCCAATAAGGCGATATCTGGGAGACTCAGACCGCTTTCCCTTAGTTAAAGATATAAACCCTATTTATCAGTCTACTTTTCCAATAAATCGGTAGTATATCTCTATTTC
>PPYE01275497.1_pt1 | contig 24191 bp, 22 predicted proteins | sample 1559881 | NCBI WGS metagenome assembly PPYE01 (sample SAMN08240022, study PRJNA423297) | Human gut metagenome, whole genome shotgun sequencing project. | reverse complement strand
TGCCCGAGTGGTTAAAGGGAACAGACTGTAAATCTGTCATCTTCGGATTACGATGGTTCGAATCCATCCCTGCCCACCATACGGCGGCATAGCTCAGTTGGCTAGAGCATGCGGTTCATACCCGCAGTGTCCGGAGTTCAAATCTCTGTGCCGCCACCATAGGCATAGCGTGCATCGATCGGATCGATGCACTTTTTTGTGTGGCTCGGTATGATTTTTCGAAAAGTGCAAGCTTCAATCTTTATCCATTTTCCGAAATATGCTATAATAATCCCATGTCGGAAGAAAAGAGGAGGAACGTAGTTGAAGCAAAAGGATTACGATCTTTTGCAAGCAACCATCCAACAAGGAGTCGATGCACTGGGCGAATATTTTCGTGAGCAAGTTGGCAAAAAAATTCACCTGATCGAAAGCGATGGAATCGAGGATTATCCGGAACGAGGCATCCCCGCCGCGTCCGCGATGCGATTGCTTTTGCAGAAGATGCCAAGTTTTACGGACGAACAATATTTTTTCTCGGATCGAAGCCGGACGCTCGTCCTGAAGGTCAGCCTACGCGATGAAGGAAGACAGCTTTACGTCTGTATCTCCGATGTGAATGCAAAGGAAATCCGATCGGTCATGGGGGCAGTTGAGCCTGCACGTACGGCGCTTGCCTACATCCTGCGCAACCGCATCGAGGTTGCGCGCGGCGTCGAGGAGAGGACAGACGCCGTCCTCACCAATGCCTTCGGCGGAAGCAGCCGGCAATTTGTCGAAGCGTGCGAGAAAAGCGGCCTTCATCTTGATGCGGACCGCAAGTACAGCGTCATGCTCGTCGATCTCGGACAGGATCCTACGGAGAGCACGACCGTCGACTTTCGCGCGAGCCTCATGTGGCTTGACCGCAAGGCGGAGGGCGCCGATTTCTACCCGCTGATATGGCGTGACCGTTACCTTGCGATCCTTTCGGGCATCGTGCCGCGCACGGGCAGCTACCGCGAGGAAGATCAGCCCGCATGGACGGATCTCATTCGTGGCTGGCGGCAGGAGTTTTCCGCGAGCCGCAAGCTGACCGTCTCGATCGGCATCGGTGAGGTGCATCCGCTCGCGGAGCTTTTCCGCAGTTATGAGGAGGCGCGCATCGCACTTGCCTACGGCATGACGAAGGGAGAGCGGGGCTTCATCCGATGGAGCCGCAACCTCGGCGTTATCCGCGCGATTTTCGCACAGGGCATGGACGAAGCGATCGCCTTTTACCGCGACACGCTCGGGCGCATCGCCGACCATGAGACGGATTCGGATCTGCGCACGACGCTTCGCGTGCTTCTCGAGACGAATTTCAACTTCAAGCTCACGGCAGAGCGTCTTTTCGTCCACACGAATACCGTGCGCTACCGCTATGAGCGCATCTCGCAGCTTATCGACGGCAAGAACATTTCGGCAGATATGCGTATCAATCTCTACGCCGCGCTGCGCGTCGGCGAGATCCTGCGCGAGATCGACGTGCTGGCACCGGGCTATGTCGGTTTGGCAACCCGTTCCAATATCGCACAGAATCATTCATAAGGAGCAGTATTATGTTGGGCAAGAAAAAAATAGCAGCAACTTTCTTCGCCGGAGCGCTTTGCTTCGGCATCATGACCGGCACAGCGTCCGTGCAAGCGGCGCCTGCTGCGGTGCACGCTGACTACGAACTGAGCGGGCTCGCCGACTCGAATGACTTCAGTGCGCGCATGCATCAGGAAGATCTGACGCATGAGCAGATCGTCCGCAGCCTGCGCTACGAGTACCGCCGTGACGGCGACCGTGCCAAGTACGACCGCGATCTGCGCGAAGAGCAGAAGCGCCACGACAAGGCCGTGCAGAAGATCAAGGATGACTACAACCACTACGCACGCAAGCACCGTCAGTAAGGAAGCATAAAAGAACGCGGAATGTCCCCCCGGAAAACGGGCAAGCATGGATCCCTCCTGTTGCAGAATAAAAACGGCAATAGGAGGGATTCGTCATGCCCACAGGCCAGCCAAGGCATGATGCACGGTCATGCGGCTTGCGGCTTTCGAAGAAACACGAATCCAGACAAGCGTCCCCAAACGGTTTCGCGCGGGATGTCTTTTCCGATACGTTCGATTTTTCGTTTATTTTTCGGGACATGCCTTTGCGTGCAGGCGCCTTTGCCGGAAAACCGATTGGATCGCTGCTCTTTTTCACCGGGAACGGTGAATGGCAGGATCGAAGGCGGCAAAAGCCAACGAGCTGAAAAGGAGGGAACCATGGAGCGGTGTTTTCTCAATCATACGAATCATCCATCTGACCGCTGGGGAAAGGAGCAGATGCGCGCTGCAAGCTCGTACGGCGTTGTGGAGGACTTGCCGTTTCCTGCCGTCTTGCCTGGCTGGACGACTGAGCAGGTCGATGCGCTCGCCACAGCGTACGCCGCGCGCATCCTGGACAGGGAGCCGGCGGCGGTGCTCTGTCAAGGGGAGTCTTGCTATGTGTTTTCGCTCGTCACGCGGCTCAAGGCGGCAGGGATCCCCGTGCTCGCCGCCTGCAGCGAACGCCGCGTCAGGGAGCGTGAGGACGAGGCAGGAAATATCATCCGCGAATCGCAGTTCTGCTTCGTGCAGTTTCGCGGGTACTAAAACGAAAGGGATGCCCACTGCGCCTAGGGGCGCGCCAAGGAAAGCGACCCGGAAAGAGCGTGTTTCCTGCGTGAAAGGGAAGAAAATGCCTGCATTTGCAGCGCGTTGGACGAAAGGCAGATGGAGGGGATCGAGTTCCGTGGATGCTTGAGATTCGGAGGATCGTTATGAAAAAGATCAACATCATGATCGTGTTCTATTCGGCGATTCAGCCCGACAGGGATACGAAGGAGCTGACGGTAAAACCGCCCGCAGCCTACGACTGCCGCCTCGATGATAGGTTCCGCGCGCAGTACGTGAACGGGCGCTTCACGCAGGAAGCGCCCGTTTATGCTGTGGCGAAGATGCTGAGGGAGCAAGGCGAGTCGATTGACTACTTGTACGGCTTTGCCACAACAGATGAGCGCAGGGCAAATGTCCGAATTGCCATGCGGGCAAACGAGGAGCCGGTACCCTTTGCTGACCAACGGGCTTTTTTCCGAGAAGCCATGCGCGAGACGTGTGCGGATTTGGCTAAGACAGAGTTCCGCTTCCTGGACTTCGACTATCCGACCGAAACGCTGGACGAGGAGTGCAATCGGCGTGCGGTGGAAGCGGCGATGCGGATCAAGCAGGACATGAAGGCGGACGGTCATGATTGGGCAGACTGCAGCCTCTACATCGACCTGACCGGAGGCCCTCGCGCAGCGGACATGGTCCTGTCGCATGTCATGCAGCTTTTGATGCATGACGGGATGCAACTGGAAAAGATGATCTATGCGGATTATGGGAGGCGAAATTGCCTGTACGGCATCGATTCGCTCGTCCATCTGTCAAGGCTCACCGCAGGCGCGGATGCATTCGTGCGCTATGGAAGCTCGCTGATGCTGGAACGCTATTTTGGGTATGTGCATCATGCGGATGAAAGCGGAAATGAGCATCTTTCCGTGCCGCTCCGAAAGCTTCTTTTTGTCATGCATCAGTATTCGGATGTCATGCAGATTTGCCAGGTCAGCGAGATTCAAAATGTGCTTCTTGGATTAAAACATGCGATTGAAGCATGCTCTGCCTATGTCCATTCGGGAAATGCGCCTGTCAAGGAAAGGGCATTTGGCTTGGTGCTCGATACGGTCCGGCGTGAATATGAAGCGATCCTGAAATACGCGGAAGGGGACGACGCGACGCTTTACTACCAGATGATTGACTGGTGCGAGAAGAAAGGGTTTACGCAACAGGCGATGACGCTTTGCGTGGAATGGATGCCGGCGTATCTTATGGATAAAGGATTCTGCGAAGTCCAAAACAGGGCGTTTTGTGAGACGCAGGTCACAGCGATCAAGCCGGATTGGCGAAAGAATTTCCTGCGGGAATGCACCGTATCCCAATATCATGCAGATTTTCAGCAGCATCGGCTCGCAAAGGCATCTGAGCTTGCGCAGCGGATTGCACAGGGCGACGAGCAGGCCCTTGATGCAAACGACCCGGCTGTTCCACAGGAGGCAAAAGCGATGTTCCGCTTTTTGCTGGAACAGGGATCGTATCTAGAGGAAATTCAAGCAGAATCACAGGAATCGCAGCGCATCGCGATGCTGAAAAACAAGAAGCAATTAAACGAATGGATTCGGCGCGTGCAGCAATTCGCATTTCCAAACGGGAATCTTTCCGATATGCTTCGGAACAAGCTGGATCGCAAGGATCTGTTTGAAGGGATCGCAAGGATAAAGAAGGAAAAGCGTCCTCATTTTTACCAAATGAAAAAGGCAAAAATGGATGACAGCAAGGCTTCGACACGCGAAGCGCGCGAGCGTGAGTTTGCGGCGGTCCTACAGGATGTGCAGATCGCGCATACTGCATATCCGAAAGAGAAGGTCGTAAAAATTGCCGGGGCGTATTGGGCGATTGCGCGTATCCGCAATGGGGTCAATCATGCCGCACAGGGAAAAGCCGAAGGAAAAATCGCCCGTGCGGATGTGGATCGAATGATTTGCGATTTGCTTGAGCAGGTGAGGGCGCTTGGGCTCGGTGAGGCAAAGCCGTGACGAAAGACGGTCCTGCGCAGGCGTTTTTGCAGGTCTTTTTTTGGGCGCGGCCACGCAATCAGAAAACGATGGGAAAAGCGCCCTGCGTCTGTCGATCGGCAGATGTGGGTCCCTGTTACGTTTGGGGTTAGATCTTGCTCTTCCCGACCGCATCGAACGTATCGGTGATTTCCTTCGGCGGTTCTTTTCCTGCAAGGCTCACGCTCCATATAGCGGCGAGGGAGAAGAAAAAGCCCGGCACGATCTCGTAGAGTCCGAAAAACGCGAACGGTTTCCAAACGAGGACGGTGACGCCGCCGACTACGATGCCCGCCAGGACGCCGGCCTTTGTTGTGCGCCGCCAGAAGATACTCATGAGGAGCGCGGGACCGAATGCCGCGCCGAAGCCTGCCCACGCATAGGCGACCATGTCGAGAATAAAGCTGTTTGGGCTAAGTGCGAGGAATACGGCGAGGCTCGCGATGACGAGGACGCTCGCGCGGCTAATCCATACGAGCTCGCGCTGATCGGCGCTCTCGCGCAGCAGCGTACGGTAAAAGTCCTGCGCAAACGCGGACGCCGCGACGAGGAGCTGCGAGGACGCGGTGCTCATGATGGCGGCGAGGACGGCGGAGAGGATGAGTCCCGCGACGATCGGCGGGAAGAGGTCGTTCGTAAGTACGAGGAAAACGGTCTCGGATGCCGTGCCTTCAAGCGGTGCCTTGAGGTAGACGCGTCCGACCATGCCGACGGCGACGGCGGCGGCGAGCGATAGGACGACCCACGTCATCGCGATGTGCGTCGCCCGGCGAATCTCGCCGGATGTGCGGATCGCCATGAAGCGCACGAGAATGTGCGGCTGGCCGAAGTAGCCGATGCCCCATGCGAGGAGGGATATGAGCTCGATGCATCCCATGGATGAGCCGTCTGGCTTGGTGAGCGGGGCGAGCATGGAGCCGTGAAGGCTCCCGATTGCGGAGAGCGTTGCCGAAAATCCGCCGAACATCATCGCAGCGGTGATCGGCACGACGAGGATCGCGAAGAACATCATGACGCCTTGGATGAAGTCGGTGCGCGAGACGGCGAGAAAGCCGCCGACGAGCGTGTAGAACACGACCGAGCCGGCACCGATGCAGACGGCCGCCGCGTAATTCATGCCGAAGACCGTCTCAAAGAGCCTGCCTGCCGAGACGAATCCCGATGCGGTATAGATGACGAAGAAGATGAGGATGAAGACAGCGGGCACAATGCGCAGGAGATTGCTCGTGTCGCGGTAGCGGTTTTGCAGGAACTCCGGAAGGGTGAGCGCGTTGTCGGCAAGCTCCGTGTACTTTCGGAGGCGCGCGGCGACGAAGCGCCAGTTTGCCCAAGTGCCGAGCGCGATGCCGATGGCGATCCAGCCCGCGTTGAGTCCTGCAAGGTAGGCGAATCCCGGCACGCCCATGAGCATCCAGCCGCTCATATCCGATGCTTCGGCGGAGAGCGATGTGACCCATGCGCCGAGCTTGCGGTTGCCGAGGAAGTAGTCGCTCATGTTGCGCGTGCGGCGGTAGTAGTAGACGCCGATCGCCATCATGACGCCGATGTAGAGAACGAAGGTGTTGATGATTGCAAGGTCGTGTGTCAAAAAATCTCCTCCTTGTCCGGCCAGCCGACAGCTTTGTCTGCCAGCATGCCATTATTATACGGGAGTTGGGGACGGTTGGCAATACGGGGGAGATTTTCGGGCAAAGTGCGTTGCTATTTTTGGCAGGAAACCGTATAATACAAAAGGGGGCGCAGCAGGTTCGTTATGCTGCGCGTTTTGTTTGGAGGTGATCGGGTGAAATACGATGTGGCGATTGTGGGCGCGGGACCTGCGGGCATCTTCGCGGCGTACGAGCTGACGAAGGAAGCGCCGCAGCTACGCGTCCTCATCCTGGAGAGCGGCAGGGACATCTATCATCGCGTCTGTCCGATTGCGGCCGGCAGGACGCCGACGTGTATCGGCTGCAAACCGTGCAGCATCATGCGCGGCTTCGGCGGGGCAGGGGCGTTTTCGGACGGCAAGTACAATTTTACGACGGCATTCGGCGGTTGGCTGAACGAATACTTGCCCGATGAGAAGGTCATGGAACTCATCGATTACGTCGATGCGATCAACTGTGAGCACGGCGCGCCGTCCAAGGTCTTTTCGACGGAGCATTCCGCGATTGCGCGCGAGGCGCTCAAGCATGACCTGCACCTGCTCGCGGCGCGCGTGCGCCATCTCGGCACAGAGAACAACCTGCGCATGCTCGAGGCGATGTACGAGCATCTAAAGGAAAAGGTCGCGTTTCGCTTTCTGTCGCCCGTCCGCCATATCGAGAGGGCGGATCGATCACTCGAACTGGAGAGCGGCGAGCGCATCGAGGCGGAATACCTCATCGTCGCGCCCGGCCGAGCTGGTGCGGAGTGGTTCTCGGACGAGTGCGATCGCCTCGGGATCGTACGGGAGAACAATCGCGTTGATGTCGGCGTGCGCGTCGAAGTGCCGGACGCGATTTGGGATGCGGTCACGCGCGAGGTCTACGAGGCGAAGCTCGTCTACCGCACGCATCGGTATGGGGATCTCGTGCGGACGTTCTGCATGAACCCGCATGGACATGTCGTCATGGAAAACACGGACGGCATCGTGACGGTCAACGGACATTCGTACAGCGACCCGAAGCTCCAAAGCCATAATACGAATTTTGCACTGCTCGTTTCGAATCACTTCACCGAGCCGTTCAAGTCGCCGCATCAGTACGGCAAGCGCATCGCTTCCTTTTCCAACATGCTCGGCGGCGGCATCATCGTGCAGCGCTATGGCGATCTCGTCCGCGGACGGCGTACGAATGCGCATCGTCTCGCCAAGAGCTTTACGCGGCCGACGCTCGCGGCAACGCCGGGCGATCTTTCGCTCGTCCTGCCGAAGCGCCATCTCGACAACATCATTGAGATGATCGGTGCGCTTGACGCCGTTGCTCCCGGCATGAAGAACGAAGACACGCTGCTCTACGGCGTCGAGGTGAAGTTCTACAGTTCGCGTCCGCAGCTCACGAAAGAACTCGAGACGACGTTGCCGAATGTCTTTGCGGCCGGTGACGGCGCAGGCGTGACGCGCGGCCTTTCGCAGGCGGGAGCCAGCGGTGTCTACGCGGCGCGGACGATTCTATCCCGTTTGAGCAAAAAACAGAGATAATTTTGCCCTTTGGGAAGGTTTTTTTAGGATGTGGCGCGAAAAGATATAAAGATAAGCTGTACGGTTTTTGCCAGTCGAAAATAGAAAATAAGAGAATGAAACAGGTGAGCATTGTGGAAAAAGTCAAGGTACTGATTGTTGACGATTCGAAGATAAGCAGAATGATGCTGAAGACGAGCCTGAAGAAAACGAATTTTGAGGTATGTGCCATGGCGGCGGACGCAGAAGAGGCCGTTGCGCTCTACGCGGAGCACCAGCCTGACGTCGTGACGATGGACATGAACCTTCCGGATGCAGACGGCATCGAGTGCAGCCGCCGTATTCGTATGATCGATTCCAAGGCGAGGATCGTCATGATCAGCGCGATGAAGGACGCGAGCCTCGTTGCGCACGGACGCGAAGCAGGCATCAGCGCGTTCCTGCAAAAGCCGGTCAGCACGAATCAGCTCATCGATACGCTCATGACGCTTTGCCAGCAGCAGGTCGGCAAGCAGGCGATCCTGCGCGAGTCGTACGCAAAGCCGTTTGCGCGCGCGTTCCATGAAGGTATTTTGGATATCACGGGACTCGATGGTGAGGTGGATCTCTCGGCGGATGAGCGCCGCTTTATTGATGTGAGCGGCATTGCGGTCATCATTGGTCTGACGGGGGAACCGGTCGGTCGCGCCATCGTCTCGATGGATACGGATGTCATGCGCGCGTTTGCGCGGCTCATGCTCGGCGTCGAAGACGGCGACGAACTCACCGATGACGAGGCAAGCGACTCCGTCGAGGAGGCGGCAAATATCATCGTCGGGCGCGGCGTATCGAATATCAATGATGTGTTTAAGGATAAGGAAATCCGCATTACGCCGCCGGGGGCGATCTGCGGCACGAATATCCGCATTGCAAGCCCGAAGATCACGACGTTTCGCATCACGGCGCGGACGAGGATCGGGGAAATTCATTTGAACGTTGGGTTTGCAGAAGGAGAATAATCAAAATGGATGCGAAGTTAATCAATCCATTCGTGGATGCTTTCACGTCGGTGATGCCGCAGCTTGGCTTCCCCGAACCAAAGCGCACGAAGCTTTCCGTTCGAGAGAAGAACTCCATCGGGCGAGGCGTTTCGGTCATTCTCGGCTTCACGAAACAGATCCGCGGCAACGTCGTCTACAATATGAAAGAGGACACGGCGAAGTTCATCGCTTCGACGATGATGATGGGCATGCCTGTCGCGGAGTTCGATGCGATGGCACAGAGCGCGATCTCGGAGCTCAGCAATATGCTGACGGCGAACACGGCGACGAATCTTACGGGCATGAAGCTGGAGGTTGATATTTCGACGCCGTCGCTGACGATCGGCGAGGGATTCGTGCTCAAGATCAGCGAGGGGAAGTTTCTCACGATCGATATGGAGTTCGCCGGACATATCGTCGAACTCGATATTGCCGTGGAGCTGCGCGAATAAGAACATGCAGAACGTACGAGGAAAATTGCCGTATCAGCCGATATGGCACTTTTTGATGTTGGCAATTGTCTCGCCTTACGCTATAATGGTACGAATGCCAGCTCCCTCTAGGCGTGAAAGGAAGGCGGCGCGATGCAGGAAGATGCGGTCCACGTGCGCGTAAGCGCCATGCAAGAAGACGCGCGAGGCGAGACGCAGCGCACCGTGATGGAGACGGACGGCCGCCATGCTGTGCGCAGGGGAAAGCACTATGTGCGATATGCGGACGATTCGATTGTGCAGGGCGCGCTCGTCCATACGACGCTAAAGCTCGGGCAGGATGAGGCGTGGCTTTTTAGGCGCGGTGCGATTGAGCACGAGCAGCGCTTTATCATGGGACGCGAGACGTGCGGTACCTATCGTACGCCGTATGGGGAGGTCGCGATCGGTGTGCGGACACAGGCGCTTTCCGTATGCGAAGAGGCGGAGTGCACGATGTTTTCCCTCTCGTATGACCTTTACGCAGCGGGGGAATGGCAGAGCCATCACATCCTGCGCATCGAGGTGACGAAGAGGCGTACGGGCGAAAATGGAGAGAATGGATAGGAGGATTTTTTTGGACATCAAGGATATGCTGGCGGCCGCTATCGAAGCGGCCGTGAAAGAAGCGATCGCAGCGGGCGCATTGCCTGCGGCAGAGCTGCCGCAGGTGACGCTCGAAGTGCCGCCGTCAAAGGATCTCGGGGACTTCGCGACGAATTTCGCAATGCAGTCGGCGCGCGTCTTCCACAAGAGCCCGCGCCAGATTGCCGAGGAGATCCGATCGCGCATAGCGGGCGATTTCCTCGACCATGCGGAGATCGCTGGACCGGGCTTTCTGAATTTCTACCTGAAGGGCACCGTCCTCTACGATGCGCTTCGCTCCATCCTTGCGGCAGGCGAGTCGTACGGGAATCTGCCTGCGAAAGACGTGCCGAAGACGCAGGTTGAGTACGTCAGCGCCAATCCGACGGGGCTTCTGCACGTCGGGCACGGACGCGGCGCGGCAGCAGGATCGGCGCTGGTGAACCTTCTGCGCGCTGCAGGCTATCCCGTCGAGAGCGAGTATTACATCAACGATGCGGGCAATCAGATGGATAACCTCGCGCGTTCGGTCAATGCGCGCTACTTGGAGCTCCTTGGAACAGCATGCGAGTTCCCGGAGGACGGCTACCACGGTGCGGACATCACGGAAACGGCGCGCCGCATCATCGAAAAGGACGGCGCGAAGTACCTCGCACTCCCCGAAAAGGAGCGTCTCGCCGTGCTCAAAGAGCTCGCCTACAAAGAGAAGCTCGCCGTGCTGAAGGACGATCTCGCTGCGTTTCACGTCACGTACGACAAGTGGTTCAGCGAGCGCACGCTCCATCCTGACGCGATCCAAGAAGTCATCGCGATTCTCCGGAAGAACGGTACGATCTATGAAAAGGACGGCGCGCTTTGGCTGCGCTCGACGGACTACGGCGACGACAAGGACCGCGTCGTCATCCGCGATAACGGCGTGCCGACCTACCTTGCTGCCGATATCGCCTACCATCACAATAAGTACGAGCGCGGGTTCGGCACGCTCATCAATATATGGGGCGCCGACCATCACGGCTACGTCTGCCGCGTCAAGGCGGCAATGGAGGCACTTGGGCACGATCCGAAGCAGCTTCATGTGCTTCTTTTGCAGATGGTCAGCCTTTACCGTGGCGGCGAGCTTGTCAAGATGAGCAAGCGCACGGGGCAGAGCGTCACGCTGGAAGAGCTCATCGAAGAGGTCGGCACGGATGCGGCACGCTATTTCTTCCTCATGCGCTCCCTCGACAGCCAGCTCGATTTCGACCTCGACCTTGCCAAGAAGAAGTCGAACGACAATCCCGTCTACTATATCCAGTACGCGCACGCGCGCATTTCGAGTATTTTCCGTCAGGCGAAGGAGACGCATCTCGTGCTTGGCGCCGCGCCGAAGCTGGAACTCCTCACGGATGAATCGGAGCAGGCGCTCATCAAGAAGATCATGGAGTACCCAGAGGAAGTCGGCCGCGCAGCAGATGACTGCGCGCCGCAGCGCATTGCGCGCTACAGCTACGACCTCGCGGCGCTTTTTCATAGCTTCTACAACAAGTGCCGTATCATGGGCGTAGGGCAGCCGCTCGCCGAAGCGCGCCTCGCACTCGTGACGATTACGGCACATGTCATTCGCCACAGTCTTGGGATTCTCGGCGTATCGGCGCCGGAACAGATGTGACTGCCGGAAGGCAGCCAGTTGGAAGGGAGAACCATTCATGGAATTTGATTGCCTGAACAAGTCGGAGACCGACGTCGCCTACCATATTCTCACGAAGGCAGGCGAGACGATGTACTACAAGGATCTCGTGACGGAAGTCATCGAGAAGAAGCGCAAGCCAGTCCAGTCGCTTTCGGCGGCGATATCAGAAGTGTACACGCTCATCAATATGGACAGCCGCTTTCAATACGAAGGGGAAGGCCGGTGGGGACTCACGGAGTGGAACCCGCCTGAGGCCAAGCGCTCCCATTCCCGCTCCTCGTCGCGTTCTGGAAGCGCGTCAAAGACAGCAGCAAAGGCAAGCACGAACCGCAAGAAGAAGCTTGAGAGCATCCAGGAATAAGAAAGCGACAGGAGGCACTTCATGGCAAAGTACATTTTCGTGACGGGCGGCGTCGTTTCTTCTCTCGGAAAGGGCATTACGGCAGCATCGCTCGGACGTCTGTTCAAGAGCCGCGGCATCAAGGTCACGATTCAGAAGTTCGACCCGTACATCAACATCGATCCCGGCACGATGAGCCCGTATCAGCACGGCGAGGTGTTCGTGACGGATGACGGGGCGGAGACGGATCTCGACCTCGGCCATTACGAGCGCTTCATCGATATCAGCCTCACGAAGAACTCCAATATCACGACGGGCAAGGTTTACTGGTCGGTTTTGAGCAAGGAGCGCAAGGGCGAGTACCTCGGCTCGACGGTGCAAGTCATCCCACACATCACGAATGAGATCAAGCAGCGCGTCTACGATGTCGCGAAGGCGGACGGCGCCGATGTCGTCATCACGGAGATTGGCGGCACGGTCGGCGACATCGAGAGCCAGCCGTTTCTCGAGGCGATCCGTCAGGTCAAGAAGGAAGTCGGTCCGAATGATACGCTCTACATCCACGTGACGCTTCTGCCGTACATTTCCGCTGCGGGCGAGCTCAAGACGAAGCCAACACAGCACAGCGTCAAGGAACTGCGCGCGATCGGCATCCAGCCCGACATCCTCGTCTGCCGCACGGAAAAGACGATTCCGCAGGAAATGAAGGACAAGATCGCGATGTTCTGCGATGTGCCGCCTGAGGCCGTCATCGAGAACCGCACGGCGGCGACGATCTACGAAGTGCCGCTCATGATGCAGAAGGAAGGGCTTGACAAGATTGCCCTGACGCGGCTTAGGATGGACTACGGTCCCGCCGATATGTCGGATTGGGAGCGCATGGTCTACAAGATCAACCATTTGAAGAAGAAGGTCAAGGTCGCTGTCGTCGGCAAGTACGTCGAGCTGCCCGATGCGTACATCTCCATCACGGAGGCGCTCCATCACGGCGGAATCGCAAACGATGCCACCGTTAAGATCGCATGGGTCAACGCCGAGAAAATCGAAGATCCCGATGTGGATCTCGATGAAGTCTTCGTTGGCTGCAAAGGCATCCTCATCCCCGGCGGATTTGGTGACCGCGGCATCGAGGGAAAGATCCGTGCCGTGCAGTACGCGCGCGAGAAGAAGATCCCGTTCCTCGGCATATGCCTCGGCATGCAGTGTGCCGTCATCGAATTCGCACGTCATGTTTGCGGCATGACGGATGCACACTCGACGGAGTTTAGCCACGAGACGCAGCACCCCGTCATTTCGCTCATGGAGTCGCAGCAGGGCGTCGAGAAGAAAGGCGGCACGATGCGCCTTGGATCTTATGCCTGCAAGCTTCGCGAGGGCACGCATGCGATTGCGGCGTACGGCACGGCAGATATTGAGGAGCGTCACCGCCATCGCTTCGAGTTCAACAATGACTATCGGGAAGCGCTTACGGAGAAAGGGCTCGTCATCGCAGGCACGCTTCCGGATGACAGTCTCGTCGAGATGATCGAGATCCAGGATCATCCTTGGTTCGTCGCAACCCAGGCGCATCCGGAGCTAAAGTCCCGCCCGAACAACCCGCATCCGCTTTTCCGCGACTTTGTGCGCATGAGCCTTGGGGAAGCGAAGGTGGACAAACGCACAGCGGGCGAATAAAACCCAACAGAATAAAACCCAAAATATGAAGGAAAGCGACGGGACTGCTGCACGAGCAGGAGTCCCCGCTTTTCGTGCAGGCCGAAAGAAGTACGAAAAGTACGCACGAAGGTACGTACGGAGACTGGGAGAACAAGATGAAGGCTTTGTTTGCGGCGATGCAGCAGGATCCTGCGATGCAGCGCTTGCAGGAATACATAGAGGGCGAGGCGGGCGAGACGCTTGCCTATGGGCTTGGCGGCACGCAGAAGCACGCCGCCTTTGCTGCGTGCTACGCAGCGCATCCGCAGACGATGGTCGTCATCGTGCATTCACAGGAGGCGGCAGCGGACTGGTGCGAGGATCTTGCAGCGCTTCTTCCCCATGCGCACGTCGCGGCGCTGCCCGAGCTCGATGCCGTGCAGGTGCAGGCTACGGCAAAGGGCATGGAGCGTGCGGCACGGCGCATGGAGACGCTCGGGCTGCTCATGCGCACGGCACCCTCGATCGTCATCGCACACGCGGCAGCCGCCGTTCAGAAGGACATGAGCCGTGGCGAGTTCGAGCGCTTGAGCCTCGTGCTGCATATCGGCGATGAGATGGAGCGCGGCGATTTGCTCGCGCGTTTCGTACAGCTCGGCTACGAGCATGCAGACGAGGTCGAGCACGTCGGACAGTTCGCTGCGCGCGGCGGCATCCTTGATGTATTCCCCATCAATGCACGGCAGCCCGTGCGCATCGAACTCTTCGGCGATACCGTCGATTCCTTGCGGGAGTACGATCTCGGCACGAAGCGTTCCCTGCATCATATCGAGCAGGTGCGCGTCCTGCCACTCATGCGAATGGATGCCGCGCAGCGCCCGGAACTCTTTCTTTCCTACCTTTCGGGGCGCGGCCTCGTCGTATTTGACGAGCCTGCCCGCATCCGCGAGCAGATTCGGTCGATGGTGCGTGAGAATCCAGACATGAAGGACGCCGTATTCTCGTGGGAGGAGCTCCTCACGGCGGCGAAGGGCAACCGCATCGCCTACTCGGCGCTCATGCTGCAGCAGATTCCGGGGGCAGATCCCGCCCATATGGTCAGCATGACCGTGACGAGCATGACGCCGTTCCAGCGCCAGGTGGACTTGTTCGAAAGCGAGGCGAACCGCTGGGTCGCGCAGAAGCAGCGCGTCCTCGTGCTCCTTGGCAATAAGGAAAAAGCGAACCGCCTGCGTGAGTTCTTTGCGAAACGGCGCGTGCCGTCGCTCGTCGGCGGCGAGGAGGAGACGCTTCGCGAGGATGCCGTGAACGTTCGCGTCGGCACCCTGCTCACGGGCTTTGAAATGGCGGCTGCGCACCTCGTCGTCGTGACGGAACAGGACATCTTCGGCCATACGAAACGCAAGGGTGCCGCGCAGCGTCAGACGGGCGGCGCGCGCATTGCGCACTTCCGCGATATCAAGCCCGGCGACTACGTCGTCCATGAAAGCCACGGCATCGGCAAGTACGTCGGCGTCGAGACGCTCGTCGTTGCGGGCATCCACCGCGACTACCTTCATATCAAGTACGGCGGTGACGACAAGCTGTTCGTGCCGACCGATCAAGTTGGACTCCTGCAAAAATACATCGGCGCAGAGGGGGAAGTGCCGCGCCTCTCGCGCATGGGGGGCACGGAGTGGGTGCGCGCGAAGGCGCGCGCGAAGAAGTCGGTCGAAGATATCGCCAAGCATCTCATCGAGATCTACGCGAAGCGGCGCAAGGCGGAGGGGCATGCGTTCCCGCCCGACGACTCCAGCCAGCGCGAGTTCGAGGAAGCGTTCCCGTATCAAGAGACGGACGATCAGCTCAAGGCGATCGCCGAGATCAAGGCGGACATGGAGCAGAAGAAGCCCATGGAGCGGCTGCTCTGCGGCGATGTCGGCTTCGGCAAGACAGAGGTCGCGATCCGCGCGGCTTACAAGGCGGCGATGGACGGCAAGCAGGTCGCCGTGCTCGTGCCGACGACGGTGCTCGCACAGCAGCACTTTCAGACGTTTACGGCGCGCTTCCAGGACTTTGCGCCGCGCATTGACGTCATATGCCGCTTCCGTACGGCGAAGCAGCAGGCGGAGACGATCGAGAAAGTGCGGAAGGGGCAGATCGACATCCTCATCGGCACGCATGCCATCCTGAACCCGAAAAAGGTCGTATGGAAGGATCTCGGCCTTCTCATCGTCGATGAGGAGCAGCGCTTTGGCGTCAAGCAGAAGGACAGGATCAAGAGCCTCGCAGCGGGCATTGACGTGCTGACGCTCTCGGCGACGCCGATCCCGCGCACGCTCCACATGTCGCTCGTCGGCGCGCGCGATATGAGCATCATCGAGACGCCGCCCGCTGACCGCTTTCCCGTGCAGACGTACGTCGTCGAGAACAACGATACGGTCATCGCGAATGCAATCAAGCGCGAGATACGGCGCGGCGGACAGATCTACTTCGTCTACAACCGCGTCGATACCATCGACAAGATGCGCGACCGCCTGCGCTCGCTTGTGCCCGATGCGCGGATCCAGACGGCGCACGGGCAGATGCCGGAGGGGATGCTGGAGCGCGTCATGATGGACTTTTACGAGGGCGATTACGACATTTTGCTCGCGACGAGCATCGTCGAGAATGGGCTCGACGTCGCAAATGCGAATACGATCATCGTCTACAACGCCGACTATTTCGGCCTTTCGCAGCTCTATCAGATGCGTGGGCGCGTCGGACGCTCGCATCACATGGCATTCGCTTACTTCGTCTATCAGGCGGACAAGATCCTGACCGAGACGGCGGAAAAGCGCCTGCAGGCGATGAAGGAGTTCGCCGAGCTCGGCGCGGGCTTCAAGATCGCCATGCGCGATCTTCAGATTCGCGGTGCGGGCAACCTCCTCGGCGCACAGCAGCACGGGCATATCGCGAGCATCGGCTTCGAGATGTACTGCAAATTGCTGGAAGAGGCCGTCGCGACGCTAAAAGACGGCAAGGCGATCGAAGAGCCCGTGCCGGAGCCGCTCATCGATCTCACGGTCGAGGCGTACATCGACGGGGACTTCATCGCCGATGCCATGCACAAGATCGAGATCTATCAGCGCATCGCTGCCATCCGAACGGAGGAAGAAATATCCTCGCTGCTCGACGAACTCATTGATCGCTTTGGCGAGCCGACGAAGCCGGTCCTGCGCCTTCTCGATGTCGCACGCATCAAGAACATGGCGCGTGCGCTGTCCGTCCGCATGGTCAAGCAGCAGCCGCTCGCACTCGATATATGCCTGCTGGATGGCAAGCAGCTGCCCGCGCGCGCCGTTTTCGCGCTCGACCATGCCTTCGGCAGGCGCATGCGAAAGCGCAGCGATCCGGACGGCTTCCGCTTTGCGCTCGATACGCGAGGCAAGGCGGATATCGCGGGATTCGCACTGCGCGTCCTGCGGATCGCGACGGGCGAGGAGCACGGCAGCCAGCCGAATGTGAAGGGAAAGGGAAGTGCCGTATGAGGGAAATGGAAAAAGGCAACGGCGTCACCGTCGTCGGACTCGGCCCGGGGCGAGCGGGACTCATCACACGCGAGGCGTGGCAGGTGATGGAAGAAGCCGGGCATCTCATACTGCGCACGCGCATCCATCCGACTGTCACCGCACTGGATGCGGCGGGCATCGGCTATGAGACGTATGACGCACGATACGAGAAGGCGACGAATTTCGAGACGCTGTACGCGGGCATCGCGGATGACCTCGCGAAGCGGGGGAAAGAGGAAGCCGTCGTCTATGCCGTGCCCGGCAGTCCGCTCGTCGCCGAGCGCACCGTCGTGCTCCTTCGCACAGCGGCGGAGCGCATGGGCACGAAGCTTGCCATTCTTCCCGGCATGAGCTTCCTCGAAGTCCTCTGCACGCGCCTTGCGATCGATCCGATCGCGGGGCTTACGATTCTCGATGCCGAGGCGATTGGGGACATGGCGATCTCGCCCCGCCAGGCGCTCGTCGTCACACAGGCCTACGATCCCGTCATCGCCTCTGACGCGAAGCTCGCGCTCATGGCGCACTATCCGGACGACTGCGGGATCGTATTCCTCCACAACCTCGCACTTCCCGACGAATCCATCCGCCGTATCCCGCTCTACGAGCTGGATCGGCAGAAGGATATCGACCACCTCACGAGCGTGTTCGTGCCCGCACAGAAATAGGATGGGGGATGGACTCTTCAGGAAACAAGAACGATGCGCCGCCATGAAAAAACTTGCGTTCTTTTCCCATTTCTGTTAAAGTTTGAACCGTAGCTTTAGGGAAGCACGGATCCATTCAGCCACGCCATCCTGACGCATCTTTTTTGTCCGAACTTCGGCGGAAAATCTACGCCAATCTGACGAGCTTCATCTTATCGCGCTTCCCGAAAACAAAGCCTTCTCTTCGCGGGGAGGCTTTTCCGTTTCGAGGAAGGGGAACCGCATGGACTTGGAACTGGCGGGCAAAGTGGCGCTCATCTCAGGCGGCACGTCGGGGATCGGGCTTGCGTCGGCAGCGGCGTTTCTTGCGGAGGGCGCCTGCGTCGCCTTGATGGCGCGCGATACGGGGCGCGGCGAGGATGCCGTGCGCGGGCTGCGCGCCGCGCACGGAGCACCGGAGGATGTCGTCTTTTGTGCGGGAAACGTTGCGCAAAAGGACGACTGCGCACGCGTCGTGCAGGAGGTGCAATCCTACTTCGGGCATATCGACGTGCTCGTCAACGCGGCAGGCATTTACGCGGAGGGGGCGCTTGAGGCGCTTCATGAGGAGGAGCTCGACGCCGTCCTCGCGACGAATGTCAAGGGAACGATGCTCCTCTCGCAGGCGGCGCTTCCGCGGATCAAAGAGGTGCGCGGCAATATCGTCAACGTTGCTTCGGATGCCGGGCTGCACGGCAATTACTTTGCAGCAGCGTACTGTGCGAGCAAGGGGGCGGTCGTGCTCTTCACACGTGCGCTCGCCCTTGAGGTGGCGTCTGCCGGCGTTCGCGTCAATGCGATTGCGCCCGGCGATGTCATGACGCCGATGACGCAGGCGCAGCTCGACGCTGCCCCCGATCCCGTGCAGGCGCTCCGCGAGATGGCAGGCGTCTACCCGCTCGGGCGAATCGCGACGGCGGAGGAGGCGGCCGCGCTTATCGTCTACCTCGCGTCGGCCCGCGCCGCCTTTATGACGGGAACGATTTGTCCTTTGGACGGCGGGCTTACGGCATGAGCGCGAAAGGAGCGGATATGGAGCAGAAAACGAAGGCGGCGAAGCGGATTCTCATTTTGACCGCGTCGATCGGCTCCGGCCATACTAAGGCAGCAGAGGCGATTGCAACGGAGCTTCGCCGTGCGCTTCCAGGAGCGGAGATCACGACGGTGGATTTCATGGCGCGCCGCATCTCGTTCCTTCATGCGCTCATGAAAAAAGCTTACCTCGTCATGCTCGATTTCGTGCCGAATCTCTACGATGTGTTTTACAAGCTGTCGGGCGGCAAGGCGGGAGGCAAGGCGACGCAGGGCGCCTTTGCACGCGTCATGGCGCCGGCGATGCGACGCCTGCTGCGCCGCTATGCGCCCAATCTCGTGCTCTGCACGCATCCATTCCCAGAGGGCGCAGCGGCGCTCGTCAAACGCGAGGATCCGTCATTCACGCTCGCGACGGTCATGACGGACTATTCGCTCCATTCGATTTGGCTCTGTCCACACGTCGATCATTACTTTATGGCGACGGAGGCGATGCGCGAAGAAATGCGCGCGCGCGGATTTGCCGAAGCGTCGCTCCACGTCACAGGGATCCCCGTTGCGCAGGCTCTCGCCGTCGTGCCGGACTATGCGAGCGTTCGTCACGCCATGGCGATCGAGCAGGGGCAGCGCGCGATTCTCCTCATGGGCGGCGGGCTCGGGCTCGGCGGCATAGAAGAGACGGTGGAGGCGCTCGAATCCATTCCCGAGCGTCTCGCCTTGCTCGTCGTCGCCGGACGCAATGAAGCCCTCAAGGAGCGCGTACAGGACTTTGCTGACCGATCGCATCATCAGGTGTTCGTCTGGGGCTATACGGATCGCGTCCCCGTGCTCATGCGGGCAGCGGACCTCCTCATCACGAAGCCCGGCGCGCTCACGATGAGCGAGGCGTTCGTGCTCGGGCTCCCGATGCTCCTGCACGATCCGATCCCTGGACCTGAGACGGAAAACGCCGTCTACGCGACACGCCACAGAGCTGCCATTTGGCTCCATCCGGGAGAGGATCTTGCGGCAGCGGTGCGCAGCCTCCTTGCAGGCGGCAGCCTGCCTGCCATGGCGAATGCCGCGCAACGCTGCGGGCGTGCCGGTGCGGCCTCCGCCATCGTGCGGACGCTCTTCCCGCACGAATAAATTCTATATGCTTTTTAACCTGTTTTTAAAAGGTTTTTCCTATACACAAATGGAATAGTTTAGGTGTACGGCTCGTCTGGATTCATTTGGAATTGCGGACGTCATGGTTTCAAGTGAGGGAATGCGCCTTGGCATGGAGGAAGAAAGATGTCATTGGTTCAGTTATCGTACCGTTGCCCGACATGCGGCGGAGCGCTTCAGTTCGTCGAAGGCAAGGCAGTGGAAATTGTGGATGGAAAGATTGACATGGACAGCACGAAGCCGCGTTATGAGTGTGAGACGTGCGGCGTTGCCTATCGCGAGCTTTTGGGTTCCAAGTATTTTGAATCGTTCCCGATTCCGAAACGGGAAAAGAAACTCCTGCGCACGGGCGATATCCCACCGATGAAGCTGAAACGCGATGCAGAAGGCAAGTGCGATTGCCCGCGCTGCGGGGATCGCATGGACTTCGTCGAGGGCCAGCCCGTCCGCATCATCGACGGCAGGCCCGACATGGAAAACGTCAAAGATCACTTCCGCTGCCCGCATTGCCACTCCGTCTTCCGCCGCATCGCAAGCACGGATTACTTCCAGTGGTCGGAAAAGTAGCGGCAGCAGAGGGATTTCCTATTGCAGATACAGGACGTTCCCGTTACAATATAGGGGCGGAACAAGATGGACAGGAGGGATTGGGATTGCAGCGGAAAGGACAGCACAAGCGGCGTGGATTCAGTTGGTTCACGCTGATACTTTGCGTCGTGATCGGCTATTTCTCCGTCCTCCTCATTTTCCAGCAGACGTATTTGGGGCAGGTGCGGGATGACCGGATGGCAGCAGAGGCTCGCCTTGCTGCTGCGCGGGAGGAGCACGAACGTCTCGTCAAGGAGAAGGAAGACCTCCAAAGCCTGGATTATATCGAGAAAATCGCACGCGAGGATCTCGGCATGACGCGCAGCGGGGAGATGCCCTACAGCATAGGACACAGGCATCCGTAAAGCGGGCGCGAAACGCAGGCTGGCCTGGCATATCCGCAGTAGGAGTGTGGCAGGTCATTTTTGGGTTTGGGGGCGTGTGCTTCGCTCGTTTTCCAGTTGACACTCGAGCGCGTGCAAGCGTATAATACAATAGGTATTTTCATGTAAGGTGTATATCCTTTCACGTACATTTTAGAGTCACGTACATTTTAGAGGAGGAAGAACGAATTTGTCGATTGAAGTAGGCAGCGTCGTCGAGGGCGTCGTTACGGGCATTACGAACTTCGGCGCGTTCATCGAGCTGCCGGAGGGCAAGACGGGCCTTGTCCACATTTCCGAGGTGGCGGATGAGTATGTCAAGGATGTCCACGATTTTCTTTCGGAACGGGACAAGGTCAAAGTCAAGGTGCTGCATGTGGATGCGCGCGGCAAGATAGGGCTTTCCATCAAGCAGGCCCAGGAGAGAAAGCCGGAGGCTGCCGGTCCTGCCCCGCGTCTTTTTCACGCGCCGCGCATGGATCGCGGATCGCGTGATTCCAAAAGAGGCGGCGGGCGCTTCGGTGATCGCGGTTCGTTTGAGGACAAGCTCTCGAAGTTCATGAAGGACAGTGATGAGCGCATGGCGGATCTTCGGCGCAAGACGGACTCCAAACGCGGCGGGCGCGGCTCGCGCAGAGCATAAGGCAAATAGGGGACTGCCTGCATGGCAGTCCCTGTTTTACTTCATAGGAGAAAGAGATGGTCGAGCACGTTGCGCAGTTCATGCGGTCGCATGGGCTTCTGCAGGCTGGATCGCACGTCGTCGCTGCGTGTTCGGGAGGAGCGGACTCGCTCGCCCTCCTTGACATCCTGCTCGCCTTACGGAAAAAGCTCTCGCTCACCGTTACCGTCGCGCATTTCGAGCACGGAATACGCGGCGGGGAGAGCCGTGCGGACGCTGCGTTTGTCGAAGCGTTCGCACGCGCGCGGGGCGCTTCGTTTCAGCTCGGCTCAGAAGACGTGCCGGCGTATGCGAAGCGGAAGCAGATGTCGCTGGAGCTTGCTGCGCGGGAGTGCCGCTATGCGTTCCTTTGGCAGGTCGTAGAGGGGAGTGGGGCGGATGCACTCGCGACGGCGCACCATGCCGACGACCAAGCCGAGACGGTGCTTATGCGCATCCTGCGCGGCACGGGGATAGACGGGCTTGCGGCGATGCGGCCGAGAAACGGGCGGCATATACGCCCGCTGCTCGCCGTGACGCGTGCTGAAATCGAAGCGTACTGCAGGGAGCGGGGGCTTGCGCCGCGCCACGATGCGACGAACGACAGCGCAGACTGCATGCGAAATGCGCTCCGCCTCGATGTCCTGCCATACCTTCGGGCACATGCAAATCCTGCCGTCTCCCACGCACTCTGCCAGCTCGCGGAAATCGCAGAGGCAGAAAACGACTGCCTGGACGCCATGCTGGATCAGGCGTGGCCGGGGCTTCGGCAGACGCGGGACGGACAGGCGGATGGATCGGCAAAAAAATACCTTTGGCATACGCCGTTCTGCGCCCTGCCCCTTGCCCTGCAGCGTCGTGCCCTGCGCCGCCTTTGGCGTACGGCAGGAGAGGAGCAGGATCTCGCCTTTGCCCACGTCGAAGCGCTTCGCATGCTTTTCCTCACGGGCGAGACGGGAAGCGGCCTCGACCTTCCGCATGGCAGACGAGCGGAGGTATCCTATGGCAGGCTTTTGATCCTGCCGCGCCGTTTGGCGGCAGAGAAAGCGCCGGCGCCCACATCGGTGCGCGTGCCGGGCGTGGCGATTTGGGGCAAGTGGAAGCTCACGGCGAGCCTGCTCAAAGCGCCGCCCGAAAGGATCGGAAGCGACGCATTTTGCCTTGCCGCACCGCCACCCGAAGGGCTTTGCCTGCGCGGCCGTATGGCAGGTGATTTCATGCGCCTTGCATCAGGGCGGAAAAAATTGAAGGAAGTATGGATCGACGACAAAATTCCGCGCGAAGAGCGATCCAGGATCCCGCTTCTTGCCGTTGGGAGGGAAGTGCTTTGGATCGCAGGGCATCGTCGAAGCGCGGCGTATCAACTGGCAGGGAATGTCCCAATCGTATATTGCAGGGTTACCAGTAGGGAGCAAAATGAACATGATGGATGAAGACATTGCGCGAATTTGCTTTACAGAAGCAGCGCTCAAAGCGAAGGTTGCCGAACTCGGCAAGCGCATTTCGGAAGACTATAAGGACGCAGAGGAGACGGTCTACTGTGTGGGCATCCTGAAAGGAGCCGTCGTGTTCTATACCGACCTTGTGCGCAGCATCACGATTCCCATACACTTTGACTTTATGATCGCATCGAGCTACGGCAACGCGACGAGCACGAGCGGCTCAGTCAAAATTCTAAAGGATCTCGACTTCGATATAGAAGGAAAACACCTCATCGTTATCGAAGATATTATAGATTCGGGCACGACAATGCATTATCTCATGCGGATCTTCCGCGCGCGCAAGCCGAAGAGCGTGCGCCTCTGTGCCCTGCTCTCGAAGCCCTCGCGCCGTACGGCAGAGGTCGCTATCGACTACTGCGGCTTTGAAGTGCCGGACGAGTTCCTCGTCGGCTACGGGCTCGACTATGCAGGCGAGTACCGCAATCTGCCGTATATCGGCGTACTGAAGCCTGAAATCTATCAATAAAAATTCCAAAAGGAGGAAAAGGCTTGAATAAGTTTTTGCGCAACGTGGGCTATTATCTCTTGATAATCCTCGTCGCGATCTCCGTGATCGATTACTTTTCCGCGAAGAGCACCCAAAAGCAGGAAGTGGAGTACACCCAGTTCCTCGCAAAGGTCGACAGCGGCGAGGTGCAGAAAGTCGTGCTCATCCAGAACACGATCCACGGCACGCTTGCCGATGGAACGGAGTTCACGACGATATCGCCAGATGAGCCCTACAGCGACCCGGATCTCTACAAGAAACTGACGGACAAGGGCGTCGATATCGCGGCGGCGAATCCGCCCGAACCTCCATGGTGGTCGCAGATGCTCTCGTCCGTCCTGCCGATCCTGCTCCTCGTCGGGCTCTGGTTCTTCATGATGCAGCAGACGCAGGGCGGCGGCGGACGCGTGATGAGTTTCGGCAAGAGCCGTGCCCGCATGAGCGGTGCGGACAAGATCAAGGTCACGTTTCAGGATGTCGCAGGCGCGGACGAGGCGAAGCAGGAGCTCGAAGAAGTCGTCGAGTTCCTCAAGCAGCCGAAGAAGTTCAACGATCTTGGCGCACGCATCCCGAAGGGCGTCCTTCTTTACGGCCCTCCGGGCACGGGCAAGACGCTGCTCGCACGTGCTGTTGCAGGTGAAGCGGGCGTCCCGTTC
>PPYE01597594.1_pt1 | contig 24230 bp, 22 predicted proteins | sample 1559881 | NCBI WGS metagenome assembly PPYE01 (sample SAMN08240022, study PRJNA423297) | Human gut metagenome, whole genome shotgun sequencing project. | reverse complement strand
GCTCCTGCCCGGTGCTGACATGGTAGGCGATCTGCGCCACCAGAAACGACTTGCCGATCTTGGGCGCGCCCGCCAGAAGGTATGCTCCCGAATGGAGCAAATTTTCAATGATGGGCGGGCGGCTTTTATAGGAGGTCTGAAACAGCTCGGTCATAGTGAGCGTGTGCAGGTATCGCGGGTCGGCCATACGCTGCATCTTGCGGTACATTTCCTCTAAATTTTCCATTTCCCCGTTGCGTTTTCCCTCCGAAGCGGGTATACTGTTATCAGAATCTTTTTGAACGGACTGCCTCTCATCTGCGCCAACAGATGTGCTTCGGGCAGTCTTTTCTTTCGCGTCAATCCCCATAGGCATCTTCCTCCTGCATCCCGTTCATAATAGTTGCAATCATCTGGATCGTGTCCAGCAACTCGTCGCTCGCGCCCTGCCCGGCCTCAATCCGGCGCAGCTCGCCCAACACAGCAGCCAGTTCGTCCCGGAGGGCCTTATAGACTCTGGGATTGCCCTGCACCACCACATCCCGTTCCAGCAGCCGCCGGGTGATGTAGTCCTGTTTTGTCAGGCCGGACAGCCTGACAAAGATCTCCAGCTGCTCGTCCTCTTCCGGGGAGACCCGGAAGGCCACCGTTTTGTTCCGCCAGCGGTTGTGGCGGTCAAGATTTTTCATAGACATTGTTTCAAGCTCCTTTCTCAGTCTTCAGCGAATCCAACTTGTCAGCCATTTCCACCTGACGGGTGGGGAACAGATGAGCATAGCGGTAGGTGATGTCGATACTCTCATGCCCTACCCGTTCTGCGATTGCCAAAGCGGTAAATCCCATGTCAATCAGCAGGCTGATATGGCTGTGTCTCAAATCGTGTATGCGAATGCGTTTTATCCCGGTTTCTTTACAGCCCCGATCCATCTCACGGTGGAGATAGTTTTTGCTGATGGGGAAAATGCGGCTGTCCGGTTCCACACCATAGAGCTGCTTGAGGTAGTCCTGTATCTCATCGCATAAAAATTGGGGCATCTGGATAACACGGTTACTTTTTGGTGTTTTAGGTGTGGTGATGACATCCTGTTTGTTGAGACGCTGATAAGATTTGTTTATGGTAACGGTATGCTTCTCGAAGTCAAAGTCCGCGGGCGTCAGTGCCAACAGTTCTCCTTCCCGGATTCCGCACCAGTAAAGCATCTCAAAGGAATAAAAAGAAATTGGCTTATCCATCATAGCCTCAGAAAATTTGGTGTACTCTTCTCGCGTCCAGAACAGCATTTCCCGCCGTTCTTCAGTTCCCATATTTCCTGCCCTCTGTGCCGGATTGACTTGCAGGCCGTAATATCGGATTGCATGATTGAAAATTGCGCTTAACTGGTTATGAACCGTTTTCAGGTAGGTCTTGGATAGGGGTTTTCCGCGACAATCTGTAAGATTGCGAATTTCATTCTGCCAGTCAATGATGTCCTTGGCCGTAATCTCCGAAAGCTTCCGCTTGGCAAAGTAGGGCAGAATCTTCTTCTTGATGATGCTCTCTTTGGTGAGCCAGGTGTTGAGCTTTAGCTTGGGCTTGATGTCCTTCTCATATAGAGAGACAAAGTTCTCAAATGTCATATTTACATCGGCCTGTTTCTCCATCAGAAATTCCCGTTCCCAGGCCAACGCCTCTTTTTTGGTCGCAAAACCGCGTTTAAGCTTCTGCTGGCGCTCACCCCTCCAGTCCGTGTAACGGAACTGAACATACCATGTTCCGTTGTCTTTATTTTTGAATGCGGCCATATTTAGCCCTCCTTCCTTTTCGTCTCAGTCCTCGTACCGTAGAATTTTTCATGAAAGAATTTCCGGTCAATCCGGCCAGCAATTGTGATGCAGCCAGTCTGTGCCAACTCCTCATTCATTCGCTTAATGAGTTTATAAGCGTAGGGTTTAGATACTCCCAGTTCCTCAGCCACTTCGTCCACACGCATAAAAATCTGCCCTGCCATACGCAAAAATACCTTCCTTTCCTTGTCGTGATCGTTTCTTGTTTGCCGTTTCACCCTTCAGACTCTGGCAGGCAACCCTTCCCGGCGCTGTGCCGTTTGTTTTTCTCCTTGGCACGCTCATGTCGCCGCCTGCTTCCCCAGAGAAAGTATCTGTCGGACGGTCATTCAGTTTTGCTTCGTCTGAAATTCCCCCTCTCACTTTACAACGGACATTTTTTTGCCGTTTGACGGGTATCTAATTTGTAAAATTTTTGTGACTTAAACTTATTTGTTTGTTCTATTCTCATTATACTAAGCATATCAGTTAAAGTCAAGCGGTTTGCAGAAAAATATTAAATAAATTTGTTTAGTTTTCTATTGACTATCCTAAGCATTTCTGCTATGCTAAAACTATCAAGAATCCAGATTGGAGTTGGCCGTTATGGCGATTGGAGAACGCATTCACTTTTTTCGCACCTTGCGGGGCATGACGCAAAAATATCTCGGTATGGCGCTGGGCTTCCCGGAGAAGTCTGCCGATGTGCGCCTCGCCCAATATGAGAACGGGTCGCGGACACCCAAGGCAGACCTGACTGCCGCACTGGCACAGATATTGGAGGTCTCTCCCCATGCCCTGGCTGTGCCGGACATCGACTCCTATGTGGGTCTTATGCACACGCTGTTCACGCTTGAGGACCGCTACGGACTGAAAATCTGCGAGTGTGATGGAGAAATACATCTTCGGGTGGATGTGTTCCAGAGCAAGGATGCAGCAAGGCTCCATGAGATGCTCTGTGCTTGGGGGGAGCAGGCGGCCAAGCTGAAATCGGGGGAGATCAGCAAAGAGGACTACGACCGCTGGCGTTACCGCTATCCGGAGTTCGATACCACAGGCCACTGGCACAAGGTTGTCCCATCTCAGGGCCTCAGTGATCTGCTGGTAGAGGAACTGAACAAGGACAAAAAGGATAAATAAAAAAGGTCTAACCGACTTGCAAAAATCGGTTAGACCTTTTCTCTTGGATAAGTTTTTAATCTGCACCTGCAAACCGTTCGTTACCTGCCAGAAAATCAGCAAGTATGGATTTGGCGAGTGCTATCAATCTGCTATCAAACGGGGAATTTGAAAATCAAAAACCCAGTGTTTATGCGGCTTTGCGGGCCCTCATATCCACTTTTTGCTTATTCCCACTCGATAGTTCCCGTGGGCTTTGGGGTGAGGTCGTAGCACACGCGGTTGATGCCGGGCACTTCGGTGATGATGCGCTTTGTCACGCGGTGCAGCACGTCGTAGGGTATTTCCTCTATTTCCGCCGTCATGGCGTCCACGGTGTTCACGGCGCGGATGATGGCGGGCCATTCCTCGCAGCGCGCGTTGCCGCGCACGCCCACGCTCTTCATATCGGGCACGATGGTAAAATACTGCCACACCTTTTTATCCAGCCCCGCGGCGGCAAACTCTTCGCGCAAAATGGCGTCGCTCTCGCGCAGCGCCTCAAGGCGCGGCCTGGTGATGGCCCCAAGGCAGCGCACGCCAAGCCCCGGGCCGGGGAACGGCTGACGGTACACCATGTCGTACGGCAGGCCCAGCGCCGCGCCGCACGCGCGCACCTCGTCCTTAAACAGCTGGCGCACGGGCTCTACCAGTTCGAATTTCAAATCGTCCGGCAGGCCGCCCACGTTGTGGTGGCTCTTTACCACTTTGTTTGTCTTGGTGCCGCTTTCGATGATGTCCGGGTAGATAGTGCCCTGCGCCAGAAACTCGATGCCATCCAGCTTGCGCGCCTCTTCTTCAAACACGCGGATGAACTCGGCGCCGATAATCCTGCGCTTCTGTTCAGGGTCCGCCACGCCGGCCAGCTTGCTCAAAAAGCGCTCCTGTGCGTCCACATACACAAGGTTTGCGCCCAAATTGTCGCGGAACACGCGCACCACCTGCTCGGGCTCGCCCTTGCGCAGCAGGCCGTGGTTCACATGCACGCAGGTAAGCTGCGGGCCGATGGCCTTCAAAAGCAGCGCCGCCACCACAGAGGAATCCACCCCGCCGGAAAGCGCCAGCAGCACCTTTCTGCCGCCCACCTGGCGGCGGATATGCTCTACCTGGGCGGCAATGAAGCTCTCCATATCCCATTCGCCGCGCACATGACATTCGTCGAACAGGAAGCCGTGCAGCAGCGCGGTGCTAGCCTGTTCGTCCCCCGGCAAGGCGTCGATGTGCCGCGCGGCCGGGGCGCCGTCGAAATCAATGGCCAGCATGGGCAGCCCGCAGGCCAGCACCTCAGGCAGCGGGGCCACGGCCTCGCCCGCCAGCATGCGGTTGGGCCCGCCGTTCAGGATGAGCGCACGCACATTGCCCAGCGCAGCCAGCTGCTGCATGGTGATGTCGTGCGGGTGTATCTCGCTGTACACGCCAAGGCTGCGCACCTCGCGCGCCACGCGGGCGCTCTCCTCGCTGCCAAGGTCTAATATAACGACCATATCCTGTGTCATAAACTACACGCTCCCTTTTCATCTCTGCGGCCGGGCGCCCGGTGTCTCTGTGCGCCCGTGTGCGGGGGCAGGCGCCGTTTCTGCCCGTTTTTTCTATTATACATGCTTTTTTTCATCAGCACAACGCCTTCGGCCTGGCTTTTGTGCCCGGGCCGCGGCATTTTGCACCGCATGCCCCGCGCTGTGGCGGCGCGCAGCTTTTCCAAAGCCTGCAAAGCGGGCAGAAACAAAGGCGCACCGGCGCGGGAAAGCATTAGTTTGGAACCGGCGGCCTGAGCGCCTGCCATATTCAAACGGCCCGGCGGGCCAGACGGCTCACCGGGCTTTTTAACGCTGCTGCCCGCCAAAAACGCCGGGAAATTCTCTGGCGGCCCCAAATACCGCCGCACCTCACGAGTGGGCGGCCTGTGCAAAACACAAAAGCCCTGCCGCGGCTTTTGCCGCCATGGCAGGCGGCGCCCGCCTTGCGCCCCTGCACCGCCAATTCGGCCTGCCGGGCAGGAAAAAGCGCTGTTCTCCACTTTAGGCAGAACCCGTTCTTCTTCTGCGCATTGGCTTTTCACTTCACAGCGCCGCGCCGCACATAGCGCCGCCCGCGCGCTGTGCGCGGGCATTGCACTTTGCAAAATTCCGCCTGTCCATAAGCGGAGCCTGCCCGCTGTGCGCAGCTCTTGCTTTGCGAGGGGCGCGGCACGTCTGGCGGTAGCCGGGCAGGCTTTCCGCACGCGGCACACGCGCGCTGCCCGCCGCAGAAAAAACGGAGCATATGGCTCTGGGGCTTAAAGCCGCGCCTGCCCCCGGCGGGGCCGCAAGTTCGCTGTGCATTAGCTTTTCATTCCATAGGGCCGCACCCGCATATGATGAGCCTGCGCGCCTTTTGTGCATTGCCCTTTTACTTCACGGGGCCTCGCCCGCACATAGCGCCGCCCGCGCGCTGTGCGCAGGCATTACATTTTGCAAAATTCCGCCTGCCCATAAGCGGAGCCTGCCCGCTGTGCGCAGCTCTTGCTTTGCGAGGGGCGCGGCGCGTCTGGCGGTAGCCGGGCAGGCTTTCCGCGCAATGAAAAACGCATGCCGCAGCCTTTGGCGCACAGACGCCTTTGGCAACGCCATGCGGGCTCAAGCGATGCTTCGCAGGCGGATATTCCCGACGCCCGGCGCACGGCCGGCGCCCAGCTCTGGCCCGCCTGCTTCCGGGCCGGTGCAGGCCGCACGCGGCAGCCTTATCAGAACCCGCCGCTTTGCGCGGCTCGAAATGCGGCCCGCATCCCCGCTTTGCCTGTCCGCGGCAAGGCCGCCGCGCTATTCCTGCGGCGTCTGGGGCCAGGCCGCGAAAGCACGGCCAGCGCCCTCCAGGGCGGGCAGCATGTAGCCGCGGTTGAACTGCGTCACCGGCACGCGCTCGGCGGCCTCCATCTTCATGTGGCCCAGCGTTTCTTCCATGCGGGCAAGGCAGGGCACAGCCCCAAGGCCGCTGCCGCCCGCGCAGGCCACCAGCAGGCACTGCATGCCGCGCAGGGCGTGGCTGTGGGCCGTCTCGCAGCGGCGCAGCCTGTCCAGAAACGCCTTCAGCCCCTCGGCCATGTCGTGCCAGTACACAGGCGTCACCAGCACAAGGCCCTGCGCCGCGCGCAGCCTCTCATACAGCGCGGCAAAATCGTCCTTCAGCACACAGCGGCCCTCTGCACGGCACAGCCCCCAGCCGTCGCCGCAGGCCATGCACCGCTGCATGGCGCAGTGGTTCAGCCAAACCTCGTCCGCCCTTGCGCCGCCGGCCGCCAGCCCGCGCAGCACGGCGTTTTTGGCCGCAGACGTCAGGCCGTCCCGGTTGGGGCTGGCCCATATCAGCAAAACGTGTTCCATATGTGTTCCCCCTTTCTGCACGCGGGGCGCGCTTTCAGGAAAGCGCCTTCACCAGCAGGCGCATATACACCTTGATGAAGGTGAAGTAATCCTCCAGGCAGAGCTTTTCATTCTCGTGGGTAGATTCTGCCTCTTCGTCGCCCGCGCCGAAATTCGGCATGGGCAGACCCGTCTTTTCCACAATGTCCGACGCGTCCGAGCCGCCGCCGCGCCGGTATACGGCTGTGCCTTTGCCCGTCACCTCGCGGTATGCCTCCAGGCACATGCGCACAATGGGCTCGTTTTCGTCCACCACAAGGCATGGGTATTCGCCCAGCACCTCGTACTCGTAGCTGTAATCTGCCTGCGGGTGGGCGCGGCGCAGGCCGTCCAGCACCTCGCGTATCTGGCGGTGGCCTTCGGCCGTCGTCTCGCCGGGCACAAGGCGGCGGTCTATCACAAGATGCCCCTCTGACGGATACATGTTCACCGTATTGCCGCTTTCTATCATTGTCACCGAAAGCTTGCTCCACGCGCCAAGCTCTTCGCTGTAACGGCTTATGCGGCGGCCAAGCGCCATCAGAGCGGCGGCGGCATTCACCGTTTTCTCCAGCGCGTCTGCGCCCTCCGGGTGCGGAATGGACGTATGCCCCGCGGCCGAGCGGTAGGTCACCTTCACATTCAGCCCGCCGCAGTGGCTCACCAGCACCTGCCCGTGCGTTGGCTCGGGGTCTATGCCAAAATCGCCGGAAATGAGCCCCTGCTCCAGCAGGTATTTGGTGCCAAGCCCGCCGGTGTTTTCCTCGTCCGACACCCAGGTCATCAGTACGCTGCCCGCGGGGGAAAAGCCCATCCGCTTCAGAAAGGCCGTGGCCATAATGGCCGCGCACACGCCGCCCTTCATATCCACACTGCCGCGCCCATAAAGATAACCGTCCGCCACCTTGCCCGCCCACGGGCCGTACAGCCCCGGGCTGCCCGCCACCGGCGGGAACACGTCCAAATGGCCGTTCCACACAAAGCGGGGGCCGGGCCGCGCGCCCTTCCACTCGGCTACAATGTTGGGCCTGCCCGGCTCTTTTTCATACACCTGCGGTGCAAAGCCCTGCCGCGCCAAAAACTGCCGCACCACCTCGCCCATGGCAGCCTCGCTGCCCGTCACGCTGGGCGTGCGCACGCACTGCTGGAAAAAAGCCAGCGCCTCTTCACGGTTCGCGTCTACCATGGCCGCAATGTTCTGCACGGAAAGCATGCCGTCTGCCTCTCTTTCTTTTGCAAACGGGCCGGGCCCGTTTTTTTCATTTTACCGCGCGCCGGGCGGCGCGTCTGTATCAAAAGCTACACAGCGCGGGCGTCTTTGTGCAGGGCACGCCCGCTTCATCTGTACCCGTGCCGCAGCACAGCCTGCCTGCCCGCTGTATGCGTACCCCTTACTTTGCAAGACCACGCCCGCCCCCGGCGGGCCTGCATGCCTTTTGTACATTGTCCTTTCATTTCACAGGGCCGCGCCCGCACATGGCGCCGCCCGCGCGCTGTGCGCAGGCATTGCACTTTGCAAAGCTCCGCCCGCCCGCAAACAGGGCCTACCCGCTGTACGCAGGCCCCATGCCCCGCAAAGCTCCGCCTGCCCGCAAACAGGGCCCGCCCGCTGTACGCAGGCCCCTCGTTTCACAAAGCCACGCCCGCCCCCGGCGGGGCCGCAGGCCCTCTGTACATTGGCTCTCCATTTCACAGGGGCGCGGCAGCAGGCGCGCACTTTTCCCGTGCCGCGGGGTGTGTTTTCTCAGGAAAATATGCGCCCGCGCCCTCCCGCCTGACGACTTTGGCCGCCCCTTCGGCAAGGCGTGCCGCCCTGCCCCTCCAAGTGACGCAGGCCGCTTTTCCGCACTGCGGCACATTTGCCCTGTCCGTGCCTGCGCCGCCCTGCCGGGGCGGCGCGGCGTGCCCTTTCCCTTTCGGGGCGCTTTCAGCCCAGCGGAAGCTGCGCGCGGCCGGAAAGCAGCATGGCAAGCGCCCACACGCCCACGGCTGCCAGCAGCACGCCCGCCGCGCGCACACAGTTGCGGAACACCACATTGTCCTTCACAAATTTCTGCGCCACCACAAACAGCGCCGCGCCAAGCGCAAGCACGCCAAAGTTGAGCAGCGGGTACATTTTGCTTCTCCCCTTCCCTGCGGGCCGCCGTGCGCCGCCGCGTGCGGCGCAAACAGCGTGCGGCCCTTCTGTGTGCATCATACCACCGCGCGCGGCGGCTGTAAAGCGTGCGGCAGAGTCAGGCCCCCCCCGACAAAGCCTGGGGCTTGCGTAAGCCACGAGCCACGGAAGGGCACACACGGACAACGCCCCTAAAGGGGCCGCAAATGGGCTGGCCAACTGTATTACCGGCTCATAGCAAGCCCCTGAAGGCGCCATTCTTATGCCCTGGTATTCTTGCCGCCCGTAAACGGGCCAGTGAATTCCTTGATGCTGATTTGGCCTGCGCTCTTGTCCTCCTCCAATTGATTTCGGACGTACTCCTGTATCTGCTTCCTGTTCCGTCCTGCTGTGTCCACATAATACCCTCCGGCCCAGAAATGCCGGCCTCCATATTTGTACTTCAGATTTGCGTGCCTGTCGAAAAAACCATCAGATTGCTCTTCCCTTTGAGATCCCCCATGGTTTATGCTGCACCGTACCTGGGTGGTATGCTGATGAGCATATGGATGTGATCTGGACACGCTTGTGCTTCGATGATGTCCACACCTTTCTGTTCGCATAATTTTCAGAGTATCTGTCCTGTATCCTTCCCGACCCGTCCATATATGGCGGACCACCTGTATTGGGGAGGCGAACACGAAATGGTACTGCCATCTTCATACTGTATGCTGTCAGCTTCCAATGTCTTTTTCTTTCATTGAAAAATCTTCTGGTGATTGCTGCTGCAGCTGGCCAGCCGCAGCTTCTATTCTGCCGGAAGGCTTTTCACTATATAATCCTTTTTACTCTCCCCGGCACAGCCGCAGGGCGCCGTTTCGCTAAAGCATACAAAGCAAAATCAGGCCGCCGCGCGGGGCATTCCCCGCGCGGCGGCCTGCCTGCGCCGCTCTGGGCCGGGGCATTGGCATTGCGCCCCGCCCGCCCCGAAACGGCCCTCAGCCCATGGTGCACTGCGGCTTTTGAATGTTTATCTGATGCCCGGAATAGTTGCCCGGCACCTTTTCGCGCAGATATTTCGCCGTCTGCAGCAGCTTTTCAAAATCCACGCCTGTCTCCACACCCATTTTTTCCAGCATATATACAAAATCTTCGCTGGCCGTGTTGCCGGACGCGCCGGGCGCGAATGGGCAGCCGCCAAGCCCGCCCACAGTGGTGGAGACGCGCGCAATGCCGCACTGCATAGCCACCAGGCTGCACGCCATGCCCATGTTGCGCGTGTCGTGGATGTGCACGCCGAAGGTGATGTCCGGGAATTTTTCGCGCAGGGCCAGAATGGTGTTTTCCACCTGCACGGGCGTGGCCACGCCGATGGTGTCGCACAGGTCAATGTCGCGGATGCCCAGCGCATGCGCCTTTTCCACATAGGCCAGCACCTGCTGCAGCGTCACCTCGCCGTCGAACGGGCAGCCGAACGCGGTGGCCGCGTCCAGCACCACCTTCATGTCCGGATATGTGGCGAGGATAGTGCCCAGCTCTGCGAACGATTCCTCCAGCGTGCGGCGCACGTTTGCCATGTTGTGCCCCGGGCTTACAGAGATGACATAGCTTATCTCGCGCAGACCGGCCTCGTAGGCGTTCTGCGCGCCGCGCAGGTTAGGCACAAGGGCGTAGGCGCGCAGGGCCGGGTATTTTTCCAGCACATACTGCGCCACCTCTTTCGCGTCCTGCATCTGCGGGATGGCCTTGGGGTGCACGAAGCTGGTCACCTGCACGGTGGTGCAGCCCGCGGCCACAAGGCGGTCGATAATCTCTTTTTTCAGCTCTGTGGGGATGAACTCTTTGATGCTTTGAAAGCCGTCGCGCGGGCCCACCTCCACCAGCTCTACCTTTTTCGGATATGTGTTCACTGCAAAACACCTCCTGTTGTTGTGCGCAGCGCAGGGCGGCCCCGGCATGCCTGCCCGCCGCCCTGTGTGCAAAAGGGCCTTTTCTGTGCCGCGCGTGCCCCGCAGGGCGCGCGGTCAAACCGGCGTGTGTTACAGCACGCCGTCCTCTTTCAGCTGGGCCACCTGTTCGGGCGTGTAGCCCAGCTTTTCGCCCAGTATCTCTTCGTTGTGCTGGCCCAGCAGCGGCGCGGGGCGGTCTATCTTCACCTTTTTGTTGGTGAATTTAATCTGGTTGCCCGTCACCTTCATTTTGCCCGCCTTGGGGTGCTCCAGCTCTACAAACATTTCGCGGGCGCCGGCGATGTGCGGGTCTGCCACCACGCGGTCGATGGTGTTGATGGGCCCCGCCGGGATGCCCACGGCCAAAAGCATATCCACTGTTTCGTCAATGGTCTTATCCTTCAGCCACTCTTCAATGATGGGCTTAAGCTCGGCGTGGTTCAAAACGCGCTCGTTGTTGTCGGCAAAGTGCGGGTTTTCCAGAAGCTCGGGCTTGTTCATCACGCCCACCAGCAGCTCGAACAGCTTGTTGTTGCCGCAGGCAATGATGACGTGGCCGTCCTTGGCCTTGAAGGAATCGTAGGGGTAAATGGCCTCGTAGCGGTTGCCGATGCGGCTGGGCACGCGGCCCGTGCACAGGTAGATGATGTTGATGATTTCCAAAGCGGACACCATGGAATCCACCAGGGCCACGTCCACCTTTTCGCCCTCGCCCGTCTTCAGACGGTTGATATACGCCGCCAGCACGCCCACGCAGCAGCTAATGCCGCCCATCACATCCGAAATGGCCGTGCCCGTGCGGGTGGGCGGTGTGTCGGGCCAGCCGGTGGTGCTCATCAGGCCGCTCATGGCCTGGCCGATGATGTCGTAGCCCGCGCGCTTGGAATACGGGCCGTAGTGTCCGAAGCCGGAAACCGCGCCGTAGATGATGGCGGGGTTTATCTTTTTCAAATCTTCATAGCCAAGGCCCAGCTTTTCCATCACGCCGGGGCGGTAGTTCTCCAGCACGATGTCCGACTGCTTCACAAGCTCGCGGAAAATCTCGCGCCCCTTTTCGCTCTTCAGGTTCAGCGTCATGCCGCGCTTGTTGCGGTTCAGGTTCATGAAATAGGCGCTTTCGCCGTTTACGATGGGGAAGTTGCGGCGCGAATCGTCGCCGCGGCCCGGCAGCTCTATCTTCGTCACCTCGGCGCCCATGTCCGCCAGCATCATGCCGCAGTAGGGGCCCGCCAGCACACGCGTAAGGTCCAGCACTTTTACTCCGTCCAACAAACCTGCCATGATAAGGTTCCTCCATTCTTTTCTGCCGCCGCAGTGCGGCGGGGTATGTGTGATGCGGCGCGCTGTGCGCCGCGCACTGCCTGCTTCGGGCAGCCCGCCTGCACGGGCCGCCCCGCCCCGCAGGCCGCCGCAGCGCAGGCCCGCGCGTGTGCGCGGCGCCCGTGCGGGGCAGGCGGGGCTTTGTTTTATTCACAGCCGGGCGGCACGCGCCCGGCGCCTGTTTTCTTCTTTACATTGTGCGCCGCACTGCAGGCCCCGCGGGGCCGCGCGCGGCTTCCGCGCCTTTTCGGGGGGCGGGCGTGTGCGCCCTTTTGTGATGCAGCTTTCACCTTCCCGGTTCAAAAACGTTTTGCGCCGCGCACCGCGCGGCTTCCGGAGTGGTGCGGCGGGCGGGGCCTGCCCGCCCGCCGCTGTTCCGGATGACAGGGTGCGCCGGTGCAGGCGCTGCAGCACAGCCGCAGCCCCGCCCGGCGCCGGGCCGTGCGCGCCGTGCGGCGGCCGTGCCCAACGTTAGGAGGGTACATGCGCAGGAGGGCCGTATGGCCCCGGCCCCCTGCGCGGGACAAACACTTTTATTTTGCCGCTTCGGCGCTGATGTCCTCTTTGGCATAAGCGCCCTCTTCCGCCTCTTTCGAGAACAAATCGTCCACGAACTCCTTCGGCAGGGGCTTTGTGAATTTGCTTACTGCAAAGAACACAATAATGGCCACGATGGTGCCGGAAACGAACGGCGGGCAGCCCAGAATGTAGTCGCCGCCGGGCTTCACCATGTAGAAGAACAGCGTGCCAAGCCCGCCTGCCAGCATGGAGGCCACGCAGCCCGCGGTGGTGCCCTTCTTCGAATACACACCCGCGAACACAGGCACCACCAGCGTGCCGGCGATGACGCTGAACGCGTAAGAGTTCAGGTAAGAAAGCATGGGCAGCTCCATGAACGAGCCCACAATAACCACGGCGATGATGACAAACATGGTGATGTTGGACACCATGATGGTCCGCTTTTCGCTGGCATCCTTCTTAATGAACTTTTTGTAAATATCCACGCCGAAGGCGCTGCCGCTGGTCATCAGCACGCCGTCGATGGTGCTCATGGCCGCCGCAATAACGGCCACAATCACTATGGCGCCCAGCACGTTCGGGAAGAAGGTAAGCACCAGGTTCGGGAACACGAGGTCGGGGTTATCGAGGAACTGGTCGCCGAAATAGGCGCGGCCCATGTTGCCGATAATCATGCTGCCGATGAGGATGGCGCCCAGCCAGATGGACAGCACGATGGAAGAAACGTAAACCGTCTTTTTGTCCTTGATGGTGAAGTTCGTCTGCACAAGCTGCGGCAGGCCCCACGGGGTGAGGGCATACACAGCCGAGAACAGGAACAGGTTGCTCCAGCCCATCGGGCCCGGCGTCTCAAGCAGGGCCGGGTCGGACGCGGCGACGCCCGCGGCGATTTCGGTGGGGCCGCCCACGATGAAGAAGCCCGCCACCAGCACGGCCAGCATGCCGAAGGCCATCATGGCGCCCTGAATAACGTCTGTGTAGCAGCGCGCCATATAGCCGCCGAAAATAAGGTATACGCACGCAACGCCCGCCACCAGGAACACGGCCACCTCATAGCTCAGGCCCAGCAGGCTGGCCAGCGAAAGTGCGCCGCCCTTGATGACGCCCACCATGTAGGGAACCATGAAAATGATGATGACCACGGAGGCTATCATGCTTGCCGCATTGCTGTGGAAGCGCTTGCTGATATACTCCGGCAGCGTCATGGCGTTCAGGCGCACAGACACCCTGCGCAGGCCGTGCGAGAACAGGATAAGCCCGATGGGAAGCAGCACCACCTGCGCCACAGGCATCATCAGATAGGCCATGCCGGCCTTGTAAGCCGTGCCGGTGTTGCCGATGAACGTGGAGGCGCTGAGATAGGTGGAGCCGTAGGTAAGCGCGAACACCCACGGGCCCAAATTGCGGCCGCCCGTGAGGAAGCCGCTGAGGTTATTTGCGTACTTCTTGTTGCAATACACACCAATGCCCAGCATGCCGATGATGTAAATGCCCAGCACGATAAGGCCTGTTGTTGCAAGAGAGCCAGTTAACATGATTCCATCTCCTTTTTTCGCATTCGCACGAGTGGAGGGCGCGCCCGCATTGCCGCACGGAGGACACCCGCATTGCAGCACCGCCGCAGGGCGGCCCATTCGAACCTCAGCTCAGTTACCCGTCTTCAGGTATTTTACATACCGGTAGATGCAGTAACCCGCAGTAAGCACCGTCAAAGCGGGGCCTACGAACCAGCCGAGATATGTCGGGAAAGGCAGACCTAAGATCATAATCGTTCCTCCCTGTTGCAGTTCTTCATGGTGGCTTTTTTCGGAAATATTTTCTTTGCTTCCGTCTTTTTTCAAGTCAAGTGTAAACGTTTACATTTCGAGAAAGGCGCTGTGCGCCCCCTTGCGCCCTGTGCGGGCCCGTGCGGGGGCGGCACGCCGGTTTTCATGGAAAGGCGCGGCCGCGCGGCTTTGCCGCGCGGCACAGCGCCGGAAAAGGGCTTTGCTTGCGGGCAAGCGCCCGCAGGCCGCAAGAAGAAAGCTTATTTCTTCTTCATCAGCAGCGCCAGCACGGCCTTCTGCGCATGCAGGCGGTTTTCGGCCTGGTCGTACACGATGGAGTGCTCGCCGTCAATCACAGCGTCCGTCACTTCCTCGCCGCGGGCGGCGGGCAGCGGATGCATGTAGTAGGAAACGGGCTTGGCAAGCTTGAAGTGCTCGTCAGAGATGCACCAGTCTTTCTCGAACTGCTTGCGGTACTCTTTGTCCTCCTCCTTGCTCATGCCGTGGGTGCTGCCCCAGCTCTTGGCATAGATGACATCGGCGTCGGTGGCGGCCTCGTAAATGTCGTTGGTGATGGTCAGCTTGCCGCCCGTCTTTTTGTAGGCGTTGTTGGCAAACGCCATGTAGTCGTCGTCCAGCTCGTAGCCCTTCGGGTAGGCCAGCGTCAGGTCTGCGCCCAGCAGGCTGCACGCAATCAGCATGGCCTGCGGCACGCCCGGAGATTTCACGCGGTCGGAATACGCCCAGCTCATCACAATTTTTTTCTTCTTCCAGCCGGTGCCCAGCTTCTCCTGCAGGGTCATCAGGTCGCCCATGCACTGGCAGGGGTGCTCTTTGTCGTCCAGGCCGTTGATGACGGGAATGGTGGTGGCCTTGCGAATCTCGTTCATGATGTCGCGGGCCATGCCGTACTTCTCAAGGTCGTACAAGCGCACCATCAAAGCGTCCAGGTAGCGGCTCAGCACAAGGCCGGTGTCCTCCCAGGTCTCTTTGTTCTTGCGCTGCATGTTGTCTTCGCTGTAATACTGCGCGTGGCCGCCCAGCTGCGTCATGCCCGTCTCGAAGGAGACGCGCGTGCGGGTGGAGGGCTGCGCAAAAATCATGCCCAGCGTCTTGTTTTTCAGCAGCTCGTGCTCGGCGCCCATGGCGTTCTGGCGCTTTAAGTCGAACGCCACGTCCAGAATGGTCTGCAGCTCTTCGCCCGTGTAGTCCATCAGGGTAACAAAGTCTTTTCCGCGCATATCGGTTCTCATAAATGCTTTACCTCCTGTTTTGTGAAAAATATCTATCTGGCAGGGCTGACGAATGTTCCCCAGCCTTGCTTACCGGTAATGCGGCCCTCCGCATACACCGCCTGCCCGCGCACATAGGTGCGCGCAACACGGTAGTGCATGGGAATGCCCTCGTACAGTGCGGCGCTGCCGCGCGCCTTGGTGAACAGCTTTGACGTGTCCAGCGGCACGGGCGCCTCGTTTTTCGCCACCAGCACCATGTCCGCGTCCGCCCCGGCCTCAATGCGGCCCTTTTTGGGCGCAAGGCCCAGCATCTGGGCGGTGCTTTCGGCCGTGGCCTTTGCAATGGCCTCAAAGCTGAGGGTGCCGTCCGCCGCCGCGTTCAAAAGCAGCGGCAGCGAAAGCTCCAGCCCGGGCAGGCCGTCGAAGGTGTGCCAGATATCCTGGCCGTTTTTCAGTTTTTCTTCCCGCAGGTAGGGCGCATGGTCGCTGCCCGTCATGGCAAACGACCCGTTTTCATACATCCGGCGCAGCTGGCGCATGCGCTGCCCGTCGCGAAGCGGCGGCTTCATGCGGGCAAACACGCCCGCGTGCGCGGCGCTTTGCTCGCTGAACAAAATGTACTGCGGGCATGTTTCGGCCCACACCCGCACGCCCTGGGCGCGCGCGGCCTCTATCATGCGCACGGCCTCCGGCGTGCTCACATGGCACACGCTGGCGCGGCAGCCCGTTTTGCGCGCGGCCTCTATCACCCATTCCACGGCGGCCGTCTCGGCCTCCACAGGGCGCGAGCGGCAGAAGGCCACCAGGCCGTTTTCGCCCGCGTCCATGCGGCGCTTTGTCTCGGCGGCCACATACTGGTTCAGCTCGCTGTGCACGGCCAGCAGGCGGCCGGTTTTTGCCACGCGCTCCATCACGCGGCACAGGGCGTCCTGCGTTTCGCTGCACAGGCCGTAAAACTCAGCCTCACGGCCCGGCACCGGCGGCATGGTGAACGTCTTGTACGCCACGGCGCCCACGCCGGCCAGCTTTTCTATCTCGTCCAGGTTGTCTGCCCCGGCGCCGCCGTACAGGGCAACGTCCACATAGGCGCCGGCCTGCGCCTCGGCCCTGCGGGCCTCGAACACCTCTGCGGTGGAGGCGGGCGGGTTTGCCACAGGCATCTCGGCCAGGGCCGTCACGCCGCCCGCGGCGGCCGCCATGGTGCCGCTGGCAAAATCCTCCCGGTGCGAAAGCCTGCCCCCGCGGATGTGCACATGGCTGTCTATCATGCCGGGAAACACCAGCATGCCGGCGGCGTCCACCGTCTCGGCAGCCGGGGCGGGCGCTTCGCCCGCCCGCTTTACGGCGGCGATGGCGCCCCCTTTTACCTCCACGCTGCCCTCAAAGCAGCCCTCGGGCCGCACGATGGTGCCGCCCACAATATTCAAATCGTTCATCTGTGTCCCCCTTTCCGTTCAAATCAAACGCTGTGTGTGCAAAGCCGCGCGGCGCCCGCCGCAGAGGGCCGGCCCCACCGGGCACAGGGCATGGGCCTGACGGCCCGCCCGCCGCGCCCCTTTCCGGGGGCGCCGCGCGGCAGCTTCGGCTTTTACTTCATCAGCGCGTCCATGGCCGCCGCGGCGCGTTTGCCCTCGGCAACAGCCTGCACAACCGTGGCGCCGCCGTTCAGCCAGTCGCCGCCCACAAAGCAGTTGGTGCCCGCCACGCGCAGGGTGTCCCTGTCGGGCGTGCCCGCCACCAGCGCCGCGTCTGCCTTTTTGCCAATGGCAAACACCACCTGCGCCGCGTTCAGGGTGAACTCGCTGCCGGGCACGGCCTCAAAGCCGCGGCGCGCCTCGCCCGGCTTTTCCACCAGACGGTTGCGCACAAACGTCACGGCCGCGCCGCCGTCCGCCGTTTTGGCAACGGCAACGGGCGAAACCATGTACATCAGCTCTACGCCCTTATCGGCCGCGGCAAAGAACTCTTCGTCGCACGCGGGCATCTCGGCGCGTGAGCGGCGGTAGGCCAGCACGGCCTTTTCTGCCCCGGCCTCCAGGCGCGCGCCCTCGGCAATGTCCACGCCGCTCATGCGGTCCTGCGCAAGGCCGGCGCCCACAAACACGGCCGCATATTCCTGTTTCAGCTCTTCCAGCTTTTGGGCCGTGACGGGCGTGTTGTAGTGGAAGCGGATGCGCCCGCACGCAAGCTCGGCCAGGTCGTTTTCCACTACGGCGGCGTCAATGCGCTGCGCCGGAATTTCGCGCGCCACCACGCCGGCGGCCGCCGCGTCCTTTTCAAACACGTCCACCTCGTGGCCCAGGCGCGCCAGCATGGCCGCGCAGCCAAGGCCCGCGGGGCCCGCGCCCACCACGGCGGCCTTTTTGCCGCTGGCGGGGGCCAGCTCCGGCGCATAGGCTGCGTTGGCGCAGGCGAACTTCTGCAAATCGCGGATGCGGATGGGCGCGCCGCAGTAGTTCATGGTGCAGTTTTTCTGGCACAAATTTTCACTGGGGCACAGCGTGCCGCAGATGCCGCCCAGCGGGTTTGCCGTTTTTATCACGCGCTTGGCGCTTTTCACGTCCTCATAGCGCAAATGGCGGATGAACTGCGCCACGTCCACCCCGGCGGGGCAGCCCTTCTGGCAGGGGGCGTCCACACAGTACAGGCAGCGCTTGGCCTCGGCCTGCACATCGGCCATGGTTTGCTTGATCTCAGTCATGTTTTCCGCCTCCTTCACCTGCGTACCATTGTCATGCAGCTCACCGGGCACACCTGCGTGCACAGGCCGCAGCCGTCACATTTTTCTTTGTCCACCACAGCCTTGCGGCTTTCGTCCAGATGGATGGCGCTGTACGCGCTGTCGGCGCACACGGCCACGCACCGCCCGCAGCCCACGCACTTTTCGGCGTCCGGCTGTGAATACAGCTTGTAGGCGCGCGAGAGGTCGTTGTGGCGGAAGATATTGGGCAGGGCCTTGCCGCAGAAATCGTTGATGGTTTCAAAGCCCATCTCTTCCATGTAGTTCAAAAGGCCGGCCGTCATGTCGTTTATAATGCGGTAGCCGTGGTGCATCACGGCCGAGCACACCTGCAGCGAAGAGGCGCCTGCCAGAATGAACTCTGCCGCGTCGCGCCAGTTGTAAATGCCGCCGATGCCCGACACGGGGATGTTCACCGCCTTGGCTATCTGCGCCACTGTGCGCAGGGCAATGGGCTTGATGGCCGCGCCCGAAAGCCCCTGGAAGGCGCTGCGCCCGTCCACATTGGGGTAGGGCACAAAGGTGCGGATGTCGATGCCGGGCAGGCTGTTCAGCGTGTTGATGGTGGCGATGGCGTCCGCCCCCGCCGCCTCGGCCGCGCGCGCCTTGCCGGGAATATCCTGCACAATGGCGGGCAGCTTGGGCATCACGGGCTTTTTCGTCTCTTCGCGCACCCAGGTGGTCACCATTTTGATGGCCTCCTCGCTGCCGCCCACCGTGGCGCCGCCGCCCGATTCGGCCATGCCGTGCGAGCACGAGAAGTTCAGCTCAAAGCCGTCGGCCCCGGCCTCGTCGAACATGCGCGTCACCTCGCGCCACTGCTCTTCCACAAGGCCCTCGGTGTGCAGCAGGCTCACCCAGACGCCGTGTTCGGGAAAGCGCTCCTTCAGCCAGCGGGTATCCTTGGCCCACTTTTCAATGTGCTTGGGGCTGCCCAGCTCGAAGTTGGTAAAGCCCACAATGTCGCCGTCGGCGCTTTTCACCGCGGTAATGCGCGGGTTCACGTTCTGCGCCTGGCTCAGGGTGTAGGCCAGCGTTTTCAGCACCGCGCCGCCCCAGCCCGCCTCAAAGCACCGGGCCACCATCTCCACGTTGGTGGTGGGCGGCGCCGAGGAGAGCATGAAGGGGTTCGGCATGGAAACGCCGGCAAAGTTCACTTTCAGGGTGGGTGCCATTTGTTCCTTCCTCCTTCAGTTTTTTCATACGGATGTTCTTGCACAGGCGTTTTTGCCTGCGCCGGTTCATTCACGCCTTTTTCAGCGTTTTTTTCAGGTGGTTTTTCAGGCCGCCGTCCTCCACAATGCTCAGCACATGCTCGGGCAGCTTGCTGCCCTGGTACGTTTTGCCCGTGGTAATGTCTTCAATGGTGCCGTTCAAAAGGTCCACCACAATCTCGTCACCCTGGTTCAGCCCGCTTGTGTCTACCAGCGTCACCACCGGGAAGCCCACGTTGATGCAGTTGCGGAAAAAGATGCGCGCAAAGCTTTGGGCAATCACGCCGCCCACGCCCGCGTACTTCAGCGCTATCTGCGCCGTTTCGCGGCTGGAGCCCGGGCCGAAATTGCTGCCCGCCACAATGATGTCGCCCTTTTCAATGGCGTCGGCAAAGCCGGGGTACGCGCGCTCCATGGCGTGCCGGCCAATCTCCTCATAGCTTGCGTCCATATACTCGCCCGGGGAGATGATGTCCGTGTTGATGTCGTCCCCGAATTTCCACACCCTGCCTTTTATCTGAGAATTCATAACTTCTTCCCCCTTTTCGGCACGTTTAGAAATAGGCGCGCGGGTCTGCAATGCGGCCCTCTATGGCGCTGGCCGCCACCGTGGCGGCGCTGCCCAGGTACACGCTGGCGTCCTTGCTGCCCATGCGGCCGATAAAGTTGCGGTTGCTGGTGGAGATGCAGCTTTCGCCCCCCGCCAGAATACCCGTGTGCGCGCCCAGGCACAGCCCGCAGCTTGGCGCCACAATGACGGCCCCGGCCTCTGTCAAGATGTCCAGGATGCCCTCCTTCATGGCCATGCGGTACACCTCGCGCGAGGCGGGCGAAACAAGGAAGCGCAGCCCCTTGGCCGCCTTTCTGCCCTTCAGCACGTGCGCGGCGGTGCGCAAATCGGAAATGCGGCCGCCCGTGCACGAGCCGATGTACACCTGTGTCAGCGGCGCGCCGGCCACCTCGGTCACGTCGTGCACGTTGTCCACATGGTGCGGGCAGGCCACCTGCGGCACCAGCGCGGCGGCGTCGTTCACATAGCTGCGCTCGTACTCGGCGTCCTCGTCCGGGTACAGCAGCACATAGCTGCGCTGCGAGCCGTGCGCCTTCAAATACTCCAGCGTCTTTTCGTCCGGCGGGATATACCCCGCCTTGGCGCCCATCTCCACCGCCATGTTGGAGATGGCCATGCGCTCGTCCATGGGCAGGGCGCGAATGGCCTCGCCGCAGTATTCCAATGCTTTATAAGTAGCGCCGGAATGGCCGATGGTGCGGCAGTCATACAGCACCATGTCCTTGGCGAAAACGCCCTTTCCCAGCGTGTTTTTCCACTCGATGCGGTAGCTCTCGGGAACTTTCAGCCAAATTTGGCCCGTGGCCACGACGCCCAGCATCTCCGTAGAGCCGATGCCCGTGCCGAACGCGCCGAACGCGCCGGACATGCACGTGTGCGAGTCTGTGCCCACAACAAGCGTGCCGGGCTGGTCGTAACAGGCCTCTGCCAGCACCTGGTGGCACGGGCCCTCGTATTCGTGATAGTCCACGTCCTTGGCCAAAGACCAATCCTTCGTGAACTTCACGGCCTCCGCCTGCTTTATCTCGCACGGCGGGGTGTAGTGGTCGCTTATCACCACCACTTTGCTTTTATCCCAAACGCCCACGCCCAGCTCTTCCAGGCCCTGGGCTATTTCGATGCGCGGGCCCAGAATGTCGTCCATCATGGCAACGTCCACGTTGGCGTTCACAATCTCGCCTATTTCCACATGTTCCTTGCCGGCGGCGCGGGCCAGCGCCTTCTGTGCAAATGTCATGCCCCTCATTGCGTTTACACCACCTTCAGTAAAAAAGGGCGCCGCGGCGCGCGGTGTGCCCGGCACAGCGCCGCCCTCTGCTTCGAAACCTCTTGCCCGCCGGGCCGTCAGGCCCCCAGCCGGGTGCGGATGAACGCGTCGAACTCTGCAATAATCTGCTCGTTGGTTTTCTCGCGGTCATCCATCAGAAGGCCGTACATGGGCGGTGCGGGCAGGCCGCGCGCCTCAATGGCCTTCAAAAGCTCTTCCGTGTAAATGCCCGGCTGCCTGCGCAGGCTGCGCACGGGCTCGGCAGGGTGGCCCCCGCCGTTCTCGTAATAGCTGGAAACAGTAAGCCCGCACGTGGGCGAACCGTCGCACACCAGCACGGCCACCACGTCATAGCCCACAATGGCGTAATTTTCCATGTAATCCACCATCTGCTCGGCCAGTTTGCGGCAGCAGTGCCGGAACCCCGCGTTGTCGTACAAATTGCGGGAATGCCACCACCGCTGGCAGCCGATGTGCAGCACCTCCGGGCACGGCATCTGCATAATGCCCACGCCGTACTTATCCAGCGTGCGCACCACCTCGGTGAACATGCCGGGGTAGCGTGCAAATTCCTGCACCTTGTTGTTCGCGTTCAAAAGGCAGTTCGAAACGAACACTATTTTTTTCGAGCGGTCGTCTACATTCCGCTGCGGCATGCGGCACCCTTCCTTCCTCGCGTTGTGCCCGCGCGGGCGGGCGGCGGCCGCCTGCCGCCGCCCGGCGCCGCGGGCTTTGTAAAAAGCTGTGCTTTGCGCTTATTTCACGTCGTTCACAAGCTCCATCAGCTTGGCCATGTCCGGCTGCTCCTCCAGGTGGTTCACAAAGTCCACAATCTTTTCGGTGCGCTCTGTGTCGCCCTTGTAGGTGCGGTTGGCAAGGTAGCGGAACTTGTTCACCACGTCCTCGTAGGTGACAGGGTTGCGCCAGTCGCCCTTCGGGTCGTCCACGGTGGCGGAATACTGCGTGCCGTCCTTCATGGTGATGGTAACGGCGCTGGAATAGTGGGCCGGGTAGCGGCGCTCGAACTCGTCGTCCATCACCACGGTGGTGGCGGCAATCAGGCGTTTCACCAGCTCGTCGTTGATGTAATCGGTGTTCAGCTCATCCACGGTGAACTTGCCGTTTTTGAAGGCGATAGCCGCCTGGTAGGGCATGCTGAACTGCAAATCCACAATGTTGCGCGGCGCCCACTTGCAGGGCTCAGCCAGCAGGTGCATGGTGTATTTAGAGGAGCGGATGTCGATCTTCTCGATGTCCTCGGCATTGGGGTGGTATTTCTCCACAATCTCAAGGCAGGCGTCCAGGTGCCCGCCGGAGTAGCGGCAGCACGGGTACACCTTGATGGAAGACTTGGTGAACGTCCAATCCTCGCCCAGGCCCTCGGTGATGTACTTGGAGTCATAGTGGTCCTGGAAGGAATAGGCGTGCAGCAGGCCGTCCTTGCTTTCAAAGATGTCGGACGGGCCGTTGAAGCCCTTTTCGGCCATGCGCGCGGCGATGATGGAGTTCATGGCGGGGTGGCCGGCCTGCAGGCGCTTTGTGAAAGAGCCCTCGGTGTTCCAGGCCATCAGGCCCGCCACCATGCTGCCCGCAATGCCCTGGGCATACACGGTTTTCTGCTCGTCCAGCTTCATCAGCTTCGCAGCGGAGACGGCGGCGCCCATGGTGCCGCAGGTGCTGGTGGGGTGGAAGCCCTGGTAATACATATCGCCCAGGTAGGCCGTGCCCATGCGGCACACCACTTCGTTGCCCAGCGAGACGGCCTCGATATACTCCTTGCCGCTGCGGTGCAGCATCTCGCTCAGCGCCATGCTGGCGGGGAAGGTGGCGGGCGACGGGTGCGCGTTGGATTCGTTGTGGTCGTCCACAAAGTCCAGGCCGTAGCACTGAATGGCGTTTGCAAACGCGGCGTTGGGCGCGGCAACCTTATCCTTGCTGCCCACAATGGTGGCCTCGGCCGGGCCGCCCATCTCCTCTGCCACCTCGCGCGCAATGGTGCTGGAGATGACTTCGCGCGTGCCCAGCATGGAAGCCAGCACGTCCAGCGTCAGCGTTTTCGCCTTGACGACGGCCTCTTCAGGCAGGTTCTCGAATTTGGTGTTCACCGCCACTTCGGCAATCTTGGTTGCAATGGTCTTGCTCATTTTCTTTTCCTCCTGATAAATTATTGAATGCGGGACTTGCGCACATATACCTGCCCGTCCATGATGACGCGGGCGGTGCGAAGAATGGCGGCCGTCTTCAGGTCATACTGCCCGTCGTGCGCCTCCAGCTCCGACACCACCGGTATCACCCCGGCGGGATGGCCTATTACAATTTTGCGGCCGTTTTTGCCGCGCTCGCTCAGCACCTGATGCACAATGCTGCCCGGCACGCGGGCCGCCGTGCCCATGCACACCGTGCCGGTGACAGGGTGCGTTTTGTGCATCATCTGCATGAACAGCAGCCTGCTCACAAGGTCAATGTCCCCGGCGTCCACATCCTTGCCGTCGAACGTGCGGTAGCCTTGTGCAGGCGAAACAATGGCAAAGAAGGGCGAATACGGGCATTTTTTTGTGGCGTTCTGCCAAGTGTCCGTCAGGCCGATTTTCTCGGCGCAGCGGCCGCGAATCTCTTCAATGCGCGCCATCAGTGCGGCGTCGCCCTCAATTTCAGCGGGCGTCTCGGTGCCCTGCATGCCAAGGCTCTCGGCCCTGATGAACACGGTGGGCGTGCCGGCGTCCACCACAGACACTTCATACTGCTTGCCATCCTCGGTGGTGATGGTATCCGTCACATTTCCCGTGGGAAGCAGCTTGCCCGTGATGCCGCCCACACTGTCGGAGAAGTCCAGCTCGATGGTAGAGCCCAGCGTGGGCACGCCGTCAATGTGCAAATCGCCCTCTATCACCGCGCGGCCGTCCTTCACGGCCACCTTGGCGTTGATGATGGAATTCGTGTTCACCTGATGGATTCGCACGGTGGTGTACGGCTCTTCGGCCTTCACAAGGCCATGGTCGATGGCATAGGGCCCCACGCCGGCCGAGATATTGCCGCAGTTGGATTTGTAATCCACCTTCGCGTCCACGAAGCTCACCTGGCCAAAGGTGTAATCCACGTCGGCGTCCTCGCGGCTGGGCGGGCCTATGATGGCCAGCTTGCTGGTCAGCACGTCCGCGCCGCCAAGGCCGTCTATCTGCCGCACATCGGGGCTGCCGAATATCTCAAGAATGTATTTGTCGCGCAGGGCAGCAGCAG
>PPYE01680690.1_pt1 | contig 24234 bp, 16 predicted proteins | sample 1559881 | NCBI WGS metagenome assembly PPYE01 (sample SAMN08240022, study PRJNA423297) | Human gut metagenome, whole genome shotgun sequencing project. | reverse complement strand
AAGTGGACGAAACGGACGAAGTGGACGAAACGGACGAAGTGGACGAAACGGACGAAGTGGACGAAACGGACGAAGTGGAAAGGCGGACACGGAGGGGCAGACAACCGCTGGTAACGCAAATCTGAGCTAAGTCCTAAGAAGAACTATGTGCCAGTTCGCGGAGATCCGCTCACTGTCAAGTTCTTCTAAGGACTGGATCTCATCTTTGCTAAAGGCACCAGCAAAAGGCTGTCTGTCCCGCCGTGTCCGCCTTTCCACTTCTGGATGTTGACTGGTTTTCAAGTGTGATTGCGAATGGTAGATATGTGTTTACCTCGCTTTTCTGATCCATTTCTGAACATATCTTATTTTAAAGGTTATTCGGGGTTATTCCATATGGGTATTCGTGGTCACATTTGGACTCGAATTCTTTGAGGTTGTATATTTTTTTGTTTTCATCGAACTGTGCAATGGTTACACCGTCAAAGGCTCCCGGAGTGTCACAGTAGTCGCACTGGAAATACCACTCGACGATTACTGTGTTCTGGCAGATGTAGATTTGTTTGATGTCCCATTTTTCTACAGTTCCTTTTTGGTTCCAGTCATAAAACCACTGTTGGATTTGCCGGATTCCCCGATATTCCGGACCGTAACATTCGCTGTAGATGATGTTGTCTGCAAATATATCGGTCAGGGGTTTCTCGTCTTTGTTCAGCCAGCAGGAAAAATAGTTTCTGATGATTTCTTCCATTATTTTTCCTCTCCTTCATTTACCTCGCATACATACAGGGTTTCTTCTTCTACGCGGAATTTGATTTCCAGGCCGGCGAAGGGGAAGCCGTAGATTCTTTCGGGATCCTGCTGGTAGGCGGGGCGGGGATCCAGAGCTAGGATCTGGATCAGAGGTTTTTGTTTTTGTTGCGGGACTTTGTTCAGGAGTTCCGGCGGGAATTGTACCTGAAGGTGGTCGTCGCGGTGAGCGGTTGCGAAGCTTCCACGTGCTTCGGGGTGGCTGTCGGCATAAGGGATGTAGGGTTTGATGTCGTAGATCGGGGTTCCGTCCAGAAGATCAGCGCCCTGGATATGGATGACCGGACCATCCTGAGGATTCAATGTAACGCCTGTAAGCTGCACACTGGAGAGTCCGATCGGGTTTGGGCGGAACGGGGAGCGGGTGGCGAAGACGCCGACTCTTGTGTTTCCTCCCAGTTTTGGCGGACGCACGGTCGGGGACCATTCTTTTCGGATTGCCTGGGAAAATTCCCAGATCAGCCAGAGGTGGGAGTATTCTTCCAGCCCTCTCACGGCTTCCGGATTCTGATATTCCGGATAGAAATGGATCTCGGTTTCAAGGTCTGCCAGACCGCTCTGCCTTGGGATTCCGAATTTGCTTGTAAAATCACTTTTTATATAAGCAACCGGACGCATTATGCGCCCGGTTGTCTCGTTGCATTGCATATCAATAATTTGGTTGTTATTCATATGTCGTTTACTCCAGATTTACTTTTCCACATTTTTTGATCAGTACTGCCAGCACGATCAGTTCCAGTACCAGGCCTACGATCAGAGCCAGCCAGCCGTTTCCGGTGAATCCGCCGACCAGATATCCGGCCAGGCAGCAGCCTGCTACCGTCATAGCATACGGAATCTGTGTGGATACATGATTAATATGGTTGCACTGTGCGCCTGCGGATGCCAGAATGGTGGTATCTGAGATCGGAGAAATATGGTCTCCGCATACAGCACCAGCCAGTACGGCTGCCACGTTCAGTGCCAGTAAGGATACGTTGTTGGTATTGATCACGGCTGTTACGATCGGGATCATGATACCGAAGGTTCCCCAGGATGTTCCTGTGGAGAAAGAAAGTCCAATCGCTACTGCAAAGAACAGTGCCGGAAGCAGTACACCGATGACAGCGTTTCCGCTTACCACATTTCCTACAAAATTTCCAAGTGCCAGGTAATCCGCGGAGCAGATACCGGACAGAGTCCATGCCAGCGACAGGATCATGATTGCCGGTGTCATGGCTTTGAATCCCTGTACAAAGCTTTCGCAGAACTGACTGAAGGTAATGATCTTCCGAAGCAGATAGAAGAAGAAGATAAATATCAGTGTAAAGAAAGATCCGAGTACCAGACTCAGTGAGGAATCACAGTCTGCAAATGCTGTGGCTACTCCTGCTCCGTCAAGAATACCACCGGTATACAGCATCGCGCTGATACAAAGAACGATCAGTACGATGATCGGCAGGATCAGGTCGATGACTTTTCCATTGCCGATGATTTTGATTTCTTCGTCTCCGTCTGCGGTTTCTTTTTTTTTTCCTACCAGGTCTGCATGGTATTTTGCCATCGCACCGTAATCGAAGTTTTTACCGATCAGGATGATCATGAATACGATGGTCAAGATCGCATACAGGTTGAACGGAATGGTTTTTAAGAACAGTGAGAATCCGTCAATCGCGCAGTCATCCGGCAGGGAGGATCCTACGGCTGCCGCCCAGCTTGAGATCGGTGCGATGATACAGACCGGTGCTGCTGTGGCGTCGATGATGTAAGCCAGTTTTGCGCGGCTTACTTTGTATTTGTCTGTGACCGGGCGCATAACGGTTCCCACGGTCAGGCAGTTGAAGTAGTCGTCCACAAAGATGACTACGCCGAGGAGCATGGTTGAGAACAGTGCACCTCTCTGGGATTTGATTTTTCTGGATGCCCAGTCTCCATAGGATTGAGAAGCGCCTGATTTTGTGATCAGGGCTACGATGATTCCAAGGAATACCAGGAAGAGCAGAATATTCACGTTGTCGCCGATTTTCCAGTTCATGACTTCTATCATGGTCTGGGTGGCGGCAAGGATGTGGAATTTTGTAAAGAGCAGCGCTCCCGACAGAATTCCGATGAGTAGTGACAAATAGACTTCTTTGGTCCATAGGGCCAGGGCGATCGCCACGATAGGCGGGACTAAGGCCCAAATTGTTCCTGACATGTTTGTTTCCCCTTTCATGTTGGTTTTAATTTTTATGTTTTTCGGTTAATTATAGCATGGTAACGTGATGGTGTAAATGGGTATTGTGCAAACGGATGAAGAGCTAGAGGGTGTGGGCTAGACGGATGCAGAGCAAAGTTGTATACAAGGCGGACGCAGAGCAAGACGGAACGGGCAGGGGAAGCGAGGGACGTGGGCAGGGCAACTTTGAACTAGCCACTAACTGCGACTATATTCCCTTGGGTCAGCTGACCCAAGGGAAAGTCTCCGTAAGTGTCGGATTTCAAAGCTTTCCCTAACCGCCCACAAAGTGTCCCTTCGCTTTCCCCTGCCCGTTCCGTCTTGCTCTGCTGGATGTCGGCTGAGACTGGATGACTACGGTTGTATGTTCCTTCAAAGTGATTGTAAGTGTAGAATGTTGTACTTTTTTAATCTCAGGTGATAAGGCTTAGATTATTTTTATATTTTCTATGTTTTTATTTTCTTTTTTACAACTACTAATTGATTGATACATAACAACCGATCCCATCCTTCTACAATTTCCCTCAGAAACAAAATTTCTGATAGCTTTTATTGCAAGAATCTGTTTCTGCTTTTCCTCTTCCACCCCTCTGCTCTTTAGGTTGGTTTATTTCGCAAAGAGTTTTTTGAAGCGGTTCATAGCTTCTACAGTGGATTCGTAGGTTCCGAAGGAGGTCAGGCGGAAGTAGTTTTTGCCGTTTTCGCCGAATCCGGCACCCGGGGTTCCTACCACCTGGATGTTTTCAAGTAAGTAGTCGAAGCAGGTCCAGGAGTCCATGCCGTTCGGGCACTCGAACCAGATGTATGGGGAGTGGATACCACCGTAGAACGGGATCTGAAGTTCTGTCAGGGTGTCTGCGATGACTTTGGCGTTATTTTTGTAGTAGTTCAGGTTTTCCTGGCATTCTTTGATTCCTTCTTCGGAGAAGATGGCTGCTGCCGCGTTCTGTACGATGTAGGAGGTTCCGTTGTATTTGGTGCTCTGACGGCGGTTCCACATTGCGTTCAGGGACATTTCTCTTCCATCGGAGGAGGTAAATACCAGTTCTTTCGGAACTACGGTATAGCCGCAGCGGGTTCCGGTGAAGCCGGCGGTTTTGGACAGGGAGCAGAACTCGATGGCGCATTTTCTGGCTCCTTCAATAGCATAGATGCTCCTTGGCAGTTCCGGATCGGAAATGAAAGCTTCATATGCGGAGTCGTACAGGATTACGGCTTCGTTTTCCAGTGCGTAGTCTACCCATTCTTTCAGCTGTTCTTTGTTATAGCATGCTCCGGTGGGGTTGTTCGGAGAGCAGATGTAGATAACATCTACATGCTGGCTGTGGTCCGGCATCGGAAGGAAATCGTTGTCTGCATTACCGCTGATATACGTTACTTTATTTCCGCACATGGTATTGGAATCCACATATACCGGGTAGACCGGATCCGGAATCAGGATCACATTGTCGTGACCGAAAAGCTCGGTGATGTTTCCTGTATCACTTTTGGCTCCGTCAGAAATAAAGATCGCATCTGCATCCACTTCCACGCCGTTTCTTTTATAATAAGCTGCGATGGCATCTCTTGTTTTTGCATATCCTTGTTCCGGACCGTATCCTTTGAAAGTAGCAGACTGTCCCATCTCGTCTACGCTCTCATGAAGCGCTTTGATGGCACATTCGCACAGTGGACGAGTAACATCACCGATTCCCAGTCGGATCACCGGTTTGTCCGGATGTTTTTCGCTGTAAGCAGCGGTACGGTGTGCAATCTCTGAGAAAAGATAGCTGTCTTTTAACTGCAGATAATTTTCATTTAACTTTGGCATGATTGTTGTTCCTTTCCTTACGCTTTTTCACATTTTTATAATTTTTTCCGAAGCAGTTCGTTGACCATTCCCGGGTCTGCTTTGCCACGCATCTTTTTCATGACCTGACCAACCAGGAAACCAAGGACTTTTTCTTTTCCACTGTGGAATTCTTCCACGGTCTTCGGATTCTCCGCAAGTACCTGATCAACTGCTCCTTCGATGGCGCCACTGTCAGATACCATCAGGAGTCCTTCTTTTTCCATGTATGCCAGTGGCTCCACATCGTCTTCCAGGATCTTTGCAAATACTTTTTTCGCATTTGCCTGATTGATTTTTCCTCCTTCGACCGCCTGGATCAGGTCTGCCAGGTGTTTCGGGGTAAAGTCCATATCTTCGGCTTCCATTCCTTTTTCTTTCAGCAGCCGCAGCCCCTCTCCCATCAGCCAGTTGGCTGTCTTTTTCGGGTTTCCGCACAGATCGGCGGTCTGTTCGAACATATCTGCCATATGTTTGGTCTGGGTCAGAATGGAGGCATCATATGCCGGAAGACCGTACTGTTCTTCGTATCGGGCTGCGCGTTCTTCCTGAAATTCCGGCTGACGACTTCGGATCTGTTCCATCCATTCCGTTGGAATCTGCATCGGCTGCAGATCCGGATCCGGAAAATAACGGTAGTCTTTTGCATCTTCCTTAGAACGCATCGCATGGGAGGATTCTTTGTTATCGTCCCAGCGGCGGGTCTCTTGAATGACTTCTTTTCCTTCTTCCAACAGTTCGATCTGACGTTCTCTCTCACCCTCGATCGCATGGGTGATCGCCTTGAAAGAGTTCAGATTCTTCATCTCGGTACGGGTTCCCATACGATCGCTTCCCACCTCTCTTACGGAGAGATTGACGTCGGCACGCATGGAGCCTTCCTGTAATTTACAGTCGGAGATACCAAGATACTGACAGATCATACGCAGCTTTTCCAGATAAGCAATAACCTCTTGGGCTGTACGCATATCCGGCTCGGATACGATCTCGATCAGCGGGACACCGCTTCGATTATAATCTACCAGAGAGCAGTCTTCCCATTCATCATGGATCAGCTTTCCGGCATCCTCTTCCATATGCATCTCGTGTATCCGAATGGTTTTTTTGCCTTTTTCTGTTGTGATCTCCAGATGTCCATCGTGACAGATCGGCAGATATAACTGGGAAATCTGATAGTTTTGCGGATTATCCGGGTAGAAATAGTTTTTCCGGTCAAACCGGCAGTACCGGTTGATCTCACAGTTTGCAGCCATTCCAAGTGCAAGTGCATATTCCACTACTTTTTTATTTAATACCGGGAGGGATCCTGGCATACCGGTACAAACCGGGCAGGTATGGGTATTCGGTGCTGCACCAAACTTTGTGGAGCATCCGCAAAAGATTTTCGTTGCCGTGGCAAGTTCTACGTGAACTTCCAGACCGATCACGGTTTCATACTGTTTTGCCATTTATTTTTCCTCCTTTGCCCAGGCTTTGGGGAATTCTCCCCGCAGTTGTTCGTAAGCGGCTGCTGCCCGGAGTATCTTCTTTTCCTGGAAGCAGTCACCGATCAGCTGCATACCGATCGGCAGTCCCCTGCTGTCCATACCGCATGGAAGGCTGACGGCCGGAAGACCTGCCAGGTTCACGGCCACGGTGTAGATATCACTCAGGTACATCTGCAGCGGATCACTTAAACTGGTGCCGATCTTCGGGGCAGTGGTCGGAGAAGCCGGAGCCAGGATGCAGTCGTATTTCTGGAATGCTTTGTCAAATTCTTTCTTGATCAGGCCTTTGGCGCGCAGTGCTTTCATATAATAGGCATCGTAGTAACCGGCACTCAGTACGAAAGATCCCAGAAGAATTCTTCGTTTTACTTCCTCGCCGAAGCCTTCCGCACGACTCTTTTTGTACATTTCATGCAGTTCTGTCGCACACGGGGTACGGTAGCCGTATTTTACACCGTCGAAACGCTCCAGGTTGGAGCTTGCTTCCGCACAGGCGATGATATAATATGCCGGAATTACATAATCTACCATTCCCAGGGAGAAGAATTCTACTACAGCACCGTTTTTACTCAAGGTATGAACGGCATCTGCCAGAGCTTTTTTCACTTCTTCGTCACAGCCTTCTGCCAGATATTCTTTTGGAATACCGATGCGCATGCCGCTTAATCCACCGGATACCAGGCTATCATAAGATTCCACCGGTACATCGGCGCTGGTGCTGTCTTTGCTGTCATGTCCTGCGATAATCTCAAAAAGAGCTGCACAGTCTTTTACATTTTTACCGATCGGTCCGATCTGATCCAGAGAGGATGCATAAGCGATCAGACCATAACGGGATACTCTTCCGTAAGTCGGTTTCAGTCCGGTCACACCACAGTAGGCTGCCGGCTGACGGATGGAACCACCGGTATCGGAACCGAGTGCCATTACCGCTTCTCCCGCTGCCACAGCCGCGCAGGAACCGCCGGAAGAGCCACCCGGTACATGTTCCGGATTCCAGGGGTTTCTGGTAACGCCGAAAGCGGAAGTCTCTGTCGTACTTCCCATGGCGAATTCATCCATATTGGTTTTTCCGAGGATAACCATTCCGGCATCTTCTAACTGCTTCACTGCCTGTGCATCATAGGTCGGCACAAAGTTTTCCAGCATTTTTGAAGAACAGGTGGTTTTCTGTCCTCTGGTACAGATATTATCTTTCACGGCGATCGGTACACCTGCCAGCGGACCGGTGTATCTGCCGCTTTTGATTCCTTCTTCTACTTCTTTGATCCGATGAGCCAGAATCTTTTCATTCATGGAAACATAAGCATGTACCTGGGACTCTGACTTCTGTATCTGTTTTTTGCAGGCTTCCACTGCTTCTTTTACACTGACGGAGCCGTGCCGGATCTGTTTTGACAGTTCCAGCGCAGACATCTGTAAGATTTCTTCCATTGCTTCTTCCTCCTGCTATACGGTCTTTGGTACGATATACTGATCTTCTTTTGCCTTCGGGGCATTTGCCAGAGAGTCTTTTCTGCCGTCCCCGTTGGTCACCTGGTCTTCCCGGAAGACATTCACCTCCGGTAAGATATGTACCAGCGGCTCTACCTGATCCGTATCCAGTTCATTTAATTTTTCCACATAGGTCAGGATTTTTTCCATCTCATCCATGGCTTTCTGTCTCTCCTGTGGCGTCAGCGCCAGTTTTGCAAGGATCTCTACGTTATTCATGGTTGCTTCATCTATTTTTCTCTCGCTCATTCCCTGACTCCTTTCTGCCGTCTTACGGCTCCAGTCTGCTCATATCTCTCGGGAACAAGCAGGCTTCTCTTACATTATCTTCTCCCAGTAACTGCATGGTCAGTCGTTCCAGACCGATATCCAGTCCACCGTGTGGCGGCATACCGAAGCGGAACGCATCCAGATACTGTTCCAGGCCTTCTTCTGTCATACCTTTCTCCTGGATCTTCTCTTCCAGCATGGACAGATCGTGGATACGCTGTCCTCCGGTGGTGATCTCGAGACCATGATACAGCAGGTCAAAGCTTAACGTATAACGGGTATCCTCCGGATCATCCATCGCATAGAACGGACGTTTTTTACTCGGATAGTGTGTCACAAATACAAAATCTGCATTGTATTCTTCTTTGAAATATTTTCCGATCAGTTCCTCTTCTTCCGGTTCCAGGTCGAAAGGGTTTCTGATCTTTCTGTTGTATTTTTCGGAAACCAGGCGTTTCGCTTCATCAAAGCGAACATAAGGGATCTTTTCCACATCCGGCAGTGTAATATTCAGAAGTTTCAACTCTTTGCTGTACTCTTTTTCCAGCAGGTTCATCGTATACTGCAGGAAGCCGGTTTCCATCGCACAGATATCAAGGAAACTGTGGATATATCCCATCTCAAAGTCCAGACTTGTGTATTCATTCAGATGTCTTCTGGTGTTGTGCTTTTCTGCACGGAATACCGGACCGGTTTCAAAGACACGGTCAAATACACCGACCATCATCTGTTTATATAACTGAGGACTCTGCTGCAGAACCGCCGGTCTGTGAAAATAAGAAAGCCGGAACATGTTTGCACCACCCTCAGCACTCTTTGCACCGATCTTTGGTGTGTGGATCTCGGTAAATCCCTGCTCATAGAGGAAATCACGAAAGCCTCGAACGATTCCTTCCTGAATACGGAATCTTGCCCGTTCTCTGATATTTCTCAAAGAAAGGGAGCGACGGTCTAATTTTGCTTCCAGAGAAGTGTTTAATTTCCATTTGTCAATGGGAAGTGGCAATGGACAGGATACGTGAGACAGGTGACGGATAGTGGACAGCCGTACTTCTTTCCCATGGGGAGCCCGCTCTTCGTCTTTGATCTGACCGGTCACATGGATGTAATCTCCCTCTCTGATCTCAGAAAGTTCCATATCTGTCTTTCCTTCTTCCCATACGGTCTGGATCAGTCCTTCGCTTTTTCTCAAAATCACAAATGCGATTTCACCCATATCACGGATGCTGTGCACTGCCCCTTCCAGAATAATCGTTGTTCCTTCCTCTGCTTTCAGCAGATCTTCTAATTCTGCTTCTTCCTGTTGTTTTAATCCTGTAATGAATTCCATATCACATTCTCCTTTTCATGCAATTTCCGTCAGCCTTCTTCAAACAGTAAGGTCAGGATCATCTGTGCTGTCTCTACCATGTTGGTTCCATTATCCATGCTGCTTTTTTGAATATAGCGATGAGCCTCCTCTTCACTCAGATGATTACGTTCCATTAAAAGTATTTTCGCATTTTTTATATAATTGTCTTCCCGTTCACTGCGCCGTTTCGGCTTTCTGGCTTTCTTTGCCATCCGTTCCATCTGGTGCAGTACCATCTCTGCAGTATTGACCAGATCATAGACCTTTAACGGTGTGGTAAGAGATAAGATTCCGGTGTCTGCCGCACTGACAGTACTGGCAGATCCCAGAAGAACCAGTTCGAAGTGAGGAGGAAGGCTGTCAGCGAGTTCCGTATAATACATATCTTTCAGATGATACCCGCTGATCACCATTCCCGACTCATGTTCCCTGATCTCCGAAAGAGCAGCGGAAGCGGTAGCATAAGCAAATACCTGTGGAAATCCATGTCCCATCAGGATCTTACGGATTTTCTTTGCGTCTTCCATCTTTGGTAAGACGATTACCACCACACTCATCAGCTGCCTCCCTTATCTATACGCGATAAAGATACCGGTTCAGTTCCCATTCGGACACCTGTTCCAGATAATCTTTCCATTCTTTTCGTTTGGCCTTCATATATCCTTTACGGTATGTTTCTCCCAGAACTTTTGATACAAGAGTATCCTGTCCCATGGCTTTGATGGCCTCCCCAAGATTTTCCGGCAACATCTGGATTCCAAGAAGTTTTTTCTCTTCTTCATTCAGTTTCCGGATATCCTTGGTAAGTTCTTCCGGAACCTGCAGTCCTTTTTCAATACCTTCCATACCTGCTGCCAGACACAAGGCAAATACCAGATACGGATTAGACGCGGAGTCCGGACTGCGAAGTTCCAGATTCACTTCTCCACCATGTTCTTTTCTCACATGGACCAGTGCATTTCTCTGTGTTCTTGACCAGGTCACTTCTGAAGGTGCCTCGAATCCGGGAACCAGTCGTTTATAAGAATTCACCAGTGGATTCATTACCGCAGTCATACCCTGTATATGATACAGGATACCCGCAAGAAATGCTTCACCTTCTGCACTTAATGTTCCATCCTCACCTTTGAATATATTCTTTCCGTCTTTCAACAGCCGCATGTTCAGATGCATGCCGGAACCATTAACTTCTGCCCGTGGTTTCGGCATAAAAGTTGCATGGAGACCGTAACGCTTTGCAATTGTACGGACTGCCATCTTAAAAGTCATGATCTTATCTGCAGTGGCCATCGCATTTTCATAAGTAAAATCAATTTCATGCTGTGCCGGAGAAATCTCATGATGGGAGGAATCGATCTCATATCCCATCTCTTCTAATGTAAGAATGATATCTCTTCTCGTATTTTCTCCCAGATCAATAGGGGAAGTATCCAGATAACCGGCCTTTTCATGCGTCAGCGTGGTTGGCATTCCATTGTCATCGGTATGAAACAGGAAGAATTCGCACTCCGGATTGACCTTCAGTGTGTACCCTTTTTCCTGTGCCTTTTTTACTACTCTTTTTAAAATAGATCTCGGACTGTCCTCAATCTCTGTGCCATCTTCTCTGCACACATCACAGAGAAAACGAGCAACCTTCCCCTGCTGGGGTCTCCATGGCAGAATGGAAAACGTGCTCAGATCCGGTTTCAGATACAGATCACATTCTTCCCCACCGGTAAATCCATCCAGGGATGCGGTATCGATGGTACAACGGTTTTCCATAGCTTTGATCAGTCTGCTGCTCGGGATTGCCACATTTTTTAATACTCCAAACATATCTGTAAACTGCAGGCGGATGAATTCTACATCTTCTTCCTCCACCATCTGCAGAATCTCCGATTTACTATAATTCTCCATATTGTTCTCCTTTTTCTTACGCATATATTATCAGTTACGTTCTGTCACTCCAAAGGATGCTATTGCAGCTGTTCGACAGTTTCACGTTACTGTCTGCTGAACAGTTACGTTTTTTACAACTCAAAAAGGGCGACCTTATCCAGAGTTTCCCCTCCGGGTAAGACGCCCTTGCCTTTTATGTTCCGTATTATAGCAATCGGACTTTCTCTTGTCAATACTTCATTAAAAATTTTACAGGTTTGTATATCCCATCAGGGATCGATCCACGGCTTTCGCTGCCTCTCTTCCTTCCCGGATAGCCCATACAACCAGTGACTGACCGCGGTGCATGTCACCGGCGGTGAAAACACCCGGAACGCTGGTTTCGTATTCGTCCGGTTTTGTCAGAACATTGGTTCTCGGGTTCAGATCGATTTTGAAGGCATCGGTGACGTATTTCTGGCTTCCCAGAAAACCGGCTGCGATCAATACCAGCTGCGCATCTATAACTTTCTCACTTCCCTCAACGGGAACCATCATCATACGTCCGCTCTTTTCATCTTTTTTAGGCTCCAGGCTGACGATCACTGCTTTTTTCACGTTTCCGTTTTTGTCTTTCTGGAATTCTTTTACCGTTGTTTTATAGATTCGCGGATCCTGACCGAAGACTGCGATAGCTTCTTCCTGACCGTAATCAGTTTTCAGTACCTTCGGCCACTCCGGCCACGGGTTGGATGGCAGTCGCTCCACGGACGGTTTTGGCATCATCTCCAGCTGTGTGACGGATTTTGCTCCCTGGCGGACAGCGGTACCCACACAGTCGTTACCGGTATCACCACCACCGATGACTAACACGTGTTTTCCTTTTGCAGAGATTGCCTTTCCATCTGCAAATCCTGAATCCAGCAGGCTCTTGGTCACAGAAGAAAGATATTCCACTGCGAAGTAAATATTGCCACTCTCTCTTCCCGGCACATTGATATCCCTGGGGTTGGAAGCTCCGCATGCCAGGATCACACGGTCAAACTGTCTTTTCAGTTCTTCTGCCGTGATATCTTTTCCCACATCCACACCGGTCTTAAATTCCACACCTTCGGCTTTCATCAGCTCGATTCTGCGATCCAGAATCTTTTTATCCAGCTTCATGTTAGGAATACCATAACGGAGCAGTCCACCGATCCGGTCATGGCGTTCGAAAACGGTCACACTGTGTCCTCTGCGGTTTAACTGCTGCGCTGCTGCCAGTCCGGAAGGACCACTTCCTACTACCGCCACTTTCTTTCCGGTACGGATCTTCGGAGTCTGTGGCTGTACCCAGCCCATCTCGTAAGCATGTTCGATGATGGCACGCTCATTTTCCTTTGTGGATACCGGTTTTCCGTTCAGATTACAGGTACATGCCGCCTCGCAGAGTGCAGGGCAGACACGGCTGGTAAACTCCGGGAAACTGTGTGTTTTTGTAAGTCTTTCATAGGCCTGTTTCCAGTTGCCGCTGTACACCAGATCATTGGTTTCCGGTACCAGATTATGCAACGGACAGCCCGAAGCCATGCCGGCTAACATGGCTCCGTTCTGGCAGAAAGGAACGCCACACTCCATACAGCGTGCTCCCTGTTTCTGCTGTTCTTCTAAAGGCAGCGGAGTACGGAATTCGTTAAAATGACGGATTCGTTTCAAAGGTTCCTCTACTGCTGCGTTTTTTCTTTCATATTCCAAAAATCCTGTCGCTTTTCCCATTTCTCTTACTCCTCCGTCGGTTTGGTCTGGAAACTTTCATAGAATGCTTCCATCTGTGCCTGCTCTGTGCTCATTCCTTTCTCTTCCAGCTTTGCAGAAAGAGCGATCATCTTCTTGAAATCATTCGGGATGATCTTTTTGAATTTTGGCAGATACTCCTGGAAATGCTCCAGAATCAACGCACCTCTCTCGGATCCTGTGGCTTCCACATGTTCCTCGATCAGTTCTTTCAGTTCTTTGATATCGTATTTGTTTTCCACTTTTTCAATGGAAATCATATCTTTGTTCAGATTCCGATACAGATGGCTGTTCTCATCGAGTACATAAGCGATACCACCGCTCATACCTGCTGCAAAGTTCTTTCCTGTCTTACCAAGAACGACCACGCGGCCACCGGTCATATATTCACATCCATGTTCTCCCACACCCTCTACAACTGCGTAGGCTCCGGAGTTACGGACTGCAAAACGTTCCCCTGCCACACCATTGATAAATACTTTACCGCTGGTGGCTCCATACAGAGCTACGTTACCGGCGATGATATTCTCTTCTGCTTTGTATCCTCTGTTCTTCGGCGGGAAGACAACCAGTTTTCCACCGGAAAGTCCTTTTCCATAATAATCGTTGGTATCACCGCACAGGCGCAGTGTCAGTCCTTTCGGGATAAATGCCCCGAAGCTCTGTCCACCGGCTCCGGTACAGTTGATGGTAATAGTGTCTTCCGGCAGTCCGTCTTTGTGCTGACGGGTGATCTCTGCACCGAGGATCGTACCGAAGGAACGGTCGGTGTTGCCGACTTTCAGATCCAGAGAAGCTTTCGTTCCCTTCTCTACGGATTTCTCCAGTTTCTTTAACAGTACTTTCTCATCCAGCGTTTTTTCCAGCTGGAAATCGTATACTTTTTCCGGACTGAACGTAACACACTCTTTTTCTCCCGCATATGGGTTGTACAGGATCTGAGACAGATCCATCTTTGCTGCCATCGGTGTTTTTGCGTCTTCTTTTACTTTCAGAAGGTCACTTCTTCCTACCATCTCATCAATCGTGCGAACACCCAGTTTTGCCATATATTCCCGCAGCTCCTGAGCGATAAAGCGCATGAAATTCTCTACGTATTCCGGTTTTCCTTTGAAGCGTTTTCTCAGTTCCGGATTCTGGGTAGCCACACCTACCGGGCAGGTATCCAGGTTGCAGACTCTCATCATCACGCAGCCCATGGTTACCAGCGGAGCGGTTGCAAAACCGAACTCTTCCGCACCGAGCAGTGCTGCGATAGCCACATCACGGCCGCTCATCAGTTTACCGTCTGTCTCGATCCGGACACGGTTTCTCAGACCATTCTGTAACAGAGTCTGATGGGTCTCTGCAAGTCCCATCTCCCATGGAAGACCTGCGTTGTGGATAGAACTTTCCGGAGCGGCTCCGGTACCTCCGTCGTATCCGGAGATCAGGATAACCTGTGCACCGGCTTTGGCAACACCTGCCGCAACCGTACCAACACCTGCTTCTGAAACCAGTTTTACGGAGATTCCTGCGTATTTATTTGCGTTTTTCAGGTCGTAGATCAGCTGTGCCAGGTCTTCAATCGAATAAATATCATGATGTGGTGGCGGGGAGATCAGACTCACACCCGGTGTGGAATGTCTGGTCTTTGCGATCCACGGATATACTTTTTTCGCCGGAAGATGTCCGCCTTCACCGGGTTTTGCACCCTGCGCCATCTTGATCTGAATCTCTCTTGCACTTACCAGATATCGGCTGGTAACACCAAAACGACCGGATGCTACCTGTTTGATTGCAGAACATCTGTCATTATCGCTTCCTGCGGAATCCAGTCTGTCATCACTTTCACCGCCTTCACCGGTATTGGATTTTCCATGGAGATGATTCATGGCAATTGCCAGTGTCTCATGGGCTTCCTGAGAAATAGAACCATAGGACATGGCACCGGTTTTGAATCGTTTTACGATCTCATCCACGCTTTCTACTTCGTCGATCGGCACACCGTTTTCCGGATAATTAAAGTCCATCAGACTTCTCAGATAGCCGCTCTGTTCTTCGTCTACCATTGCAGTATACTGTTTGAACATATCATAGCTTCCGGTCCAGGTGGACTGCTGCAGCATATGAATGGTCTGTGGATTGTAACGGTGTTCTTCTCCACCGCTTCTTCTTTTATGTTTTCCAAGGCTGTCCAGTGTCAGATCACTGGCCAGTCCCAGCGGGTCAAATGCCTGAGAATGTTTCTCATCCACCTGTTTTGCGATATCTTCCATAGTGATACCACCCACGCGGCTGACGGTTCCGGAGAAATATTTGTCGATAACTTTCTGAGAGATACCGATGGCTTCAAAAATCTTCGCACCCTGGTAAGACTGAATAGTGGAAATACCCATCTTGGAAGCAATCTTTACAATACCATGCAGGATTGCTGCATTGTAATCATCCACTGCGGCATAATAATCTTTGTCAAGCAGTCCTTCTTCGATCAGTTCCCGGATACTGTCCTGAGCCAGATATGGGTTGACTGCACAGGCACCATAACCTAACAGTGTGGCAAAATGATGGACTTCTCTCGGTTCTCCGGACTCCAGGATCAGGGCCAGAGATGTCTGTTTCTTTGTATTGACCAGATGCTGATGTACGGCAGATACCGCTAACAGGGACGGAATCGGCACATGGTTTTCATCCACACCTCGATCGGAAAGAACCAGAATATTGGCACCGTCTTTGTATGCTTTATCCACTTCCACAAACAGACGGTCGATCGCGCGTTCCAGTTTCGTACTCTTATAATAGGCAATCGGAACAACTGCCACCTTGAATCCCGGTTTGTGCATCTGTTTGATCTTCAGCATATCCGTATTGGTCAGGATCGGATTATTGATCTTTAATACCTGGCAGTTTTCCGGTTTTTCCTCCAGCAGATTACCCTTTTTACCTACATAGATTGTGGTGCTGGTGACGATTTCCTCACGTATCGCATCGATCGGCGGGTTGGTTACCTGGGCAAATAACTGTTTGAAGTAATCAAATAACGGTCTCTGTTTTTCAGAAAGTACTGCCAGTGGTGTATCCACACCCATGGCTGCAATTGACTCTCCGCCGTTCAATGCCATGGTACGGATAGAATTCTTATATTCTTCATAGGTATAGCCAAATGCTTTCTGAAGCTGTTTTCTCTGCTCTTTACCGTATTCTTCCACATGTTTGTTCGGGATCTTCAGTTCTTTCAATTCTACCAGATTGCTGTCGAGCCATTCACCATACGGCTGTTTGGTCGCATAGATTTCTTTCAGTTCTTCATCCTGATAGATTTTTCCTTTTACAGTATCGACTAACAGCATCTTTCCAGGGTGCAGACGCTCTTTTAACACGATTTCTTCTTCCGGTACTTCCAGAACGCCGACCTCGGAAGCCAGGATCACATCCCCGCTCTTTAATACATAGTAACGGGATGGACGCAGACCGTTACGGTCAAGAACCGCACCGACCAGATCACCGTCAGAAAATACAATGGAGGCAGGACCGTCCCACGGCTCCATCATAGTTGCATAATATTGATAGAAATCTCTCTCATCCTGATCCAGTGTTTTATTGTTCGTCCATGGTTCCGGAATGGTGATCATAACTGCCAGTGGAAGCGGCATACCACTCATGACCAGAAATTCCAGTGTATTGTCAAGCATGGCAGAGTCAGATCCTCTGGTATCTACAACCGGCAGGATCTTATGCAGCTGATTTTTCAGATGGGAAGATTCCATTGTTTCCTCACGTGCCAGCATCTTGTCGGCATTACCGCGAATAGTGTTGATCTCACCGTTGTGTACGATAAAGCGGTTCGGATGTGCTCTCTCCCAGCTTGGATTCGTGTTGGTACTGAAACGGGAGTGTACCATGGCGATGGCTGATTCATAATCTTTATCCTGCAGATCGCCGAAGAAGGTGCGCAACTGTCCTACCAGAAACATACCTTTGTATACAATCGTACGGCTGGACATGGATACTACATATGTATTTTCATTACTCTGTTCAAAGACGCGGCGGGCGATGTACAGTTTCCGGTCAAATTCCAGACCTTTTTCCACACGGACAGGTTTTTTGATGAACGCCTGCACGATGTGCGGCATACAGACTCTCGCTTTATGACCGAGAACATCCGGATAAACCGGAACTTCACGATAACCAAGCAGTTCCAGGCCTTCTTTTTCCACGATGATCTCAAACATCTTCTTTGCCTGGTTGCACTTCAGTTCATCCTGCGGGAAGAAGAGCTGGGCGATACCATATTCTCTCTCCTCTCCGATCTCGATTCCCAGTTTTTCACATTCTTTTTTGAAAAACTTATGGGAGATCTGCAGGAGGATACCTACACCATCTCCGGTTTTTCCTTCTGCATCTTTTCCTGCACGATGTTCCAGATTTTCTACGATTTTCAGAGCATTCTCTACAGTAGTGTGGCTTTTGATACCTTTGCTGTTGATGACCGCTCCGATACCACAGTTATCATGCTCAAATTGCTGTCGATATAAACCTTGATTTTCTTTCATCACATTTTCTCCTCTCACTGGTGATACGCTACTGCCGCCTGGATCAGTCCGCGGAACAGCGGATGTGCGCGGTTTGGTCTGGATTTCAGTTCCGGATGTCCCTGGGTTCCCACGAAGAATGGATGACCGGGAATCTCAAGCATCTCTACGATGCGTTTGTCCGGTGACAGTCCGGAAAGTACCATTCCGTTTTCTTCCAGTTCCTGTCGATAATCGTTATTAACTTCATAGCGATGACGATGTCTTTCGCTGATTTCTTCGGTTCCGTATAATTCTCTTGCCTTGCTTCCTTCTTTCAGGATACATGGATAGGCACCGAGGCGAAGGGTTCCGCCCAGATCTTCCACACCGTTTTGTTCCGGCATCAGCGCGATGACCGGATGTGTGGTTTCCGGATCCAGCTCGATGCTGTTGGCATCTTTATAGCCGATCACATCTCTGGCAAATTCCACGATCGCCATCTGCATACCCAGGCAGATACCAAGGAACGGGATCTTTTCTTCTCTCGCATAGCGGATGGCCTCGATCTTTCCTTCCGTACCACGGGTTCCGAAACCGCCAGGTACCAGAATACCATCCACTCCTTTTAACTTCTCTGCTACATTTTCCGCTGTGATTTCTTCAGAGTCTACCCAGCGGATCTTTACATTCGCATGTGCTGCGATTCCACCGTGTTTCAGTGCTTCTACCACACTCAGATATGCATCATGCAGCTGAATGTATTTTCCGACCATGGCAATCTCCACTTCGTAGATCGGATTTCTCAGACTGTCTACCATCTCTTTCCAGTCACTCAGATCCGGTTCCGGGCAGGGAAGCTGCAGAGATTCACATACCACCTGTGCCAGATGTTCTTTTTCCATGGCAAGAGGTGCCTCGTACAGATAATCCACATCCAGATTCTGTAATACATGATTCACCGGAACGTTACAAAACAGTGCAATCTTTGCTTTCATCTCTTCCGAGATCTCATATTCACTCCGACATACCAGAACATCCGGCCACAGGCCCATTCCCTGCAGTTCCTTGACACTCTGCTGCGTTGGTTTTGTCTTCATCTCCCCGGATGCTTTCAGATACGGAATCAGAGTTACATGGATCAAAACCGCATTCTCATGACCGATTTCATGCTGAAACTGACGGATGGCCTCCAAAAACGGCTGGCTTTCGATATCACCTACCGTACCACCCACCTCGATGATTGCTATGCGGTTATCATCCTCTGACTTTGGTTTATAAAAACGATCTTTGATTTCATTAGTTATATGCGGGATTACCTGTACGGTTCCTCCGCCATAATCTCCGTGACGTTCTTTTTGCAGAACGGACCAGTAGATTTTTCCAGTTGTCACATTGGAATTTTTATCCAGGCTCTCATCAATGAATCGTTCATAGTGTCCCAGATCCAGATCCGTCTCGGTACCGTCATCCGTAACGAACACTTCCCCATGCTGAATAGGATTCATCGTACCCGGATCCACATTGATATATGGGTCAAACTTCTGCATAGTCACTTTATAGCCTCTGGCTTTCAGAAGTCTCCCAAGCGAAGCTGCCGTAATTCCCTTTCCAAGACCGGATACTACGCCACCTGTCACAAACACATATTTTACTGCCATCACATTTTCCTCCTCGTTTGAAAAACTATGAGAAATACGTTTTCCGAATTTCTCAGATTGTCGCAACAGTCGCCAAGGCCTCATGCAGCCACATACTTTGGCTCGTTGCTTACGCAAAAAGGCGTCAGAAACCCTTTCGGATCTCTGACGCCTTTGTCAGTGCTTTTTAATGCTAATATTATGTCCCTTTCCTTTTATTTTGTCAATTCTTTTCTGCTGTTTTTTTTTGTTTTTCCTTTTTGCCCTGTTTTTCGACAGATTTTTTCCATTATCCGTACAACATAACCATATCGAAGTTCTATTCTCCCTCTCCGGTTGAGTGTATTATCTCCGATTACCTCCAGTTTTTTCATAAATGCAGAGACTGTACGCATCTCATAAGGCTCCAGATTCTGCTGTCCATAGATAGATTTTTCCAGAATCTCACATACGCGAAGATATGCACCTGCCTCTACTCTCTGATATTTTTCATGAATTTTCTGATCTACTTCACCGGTTTTCCATCCAAGGCTCATAGATATTCCGAGAAAAGCCGGCAATTTCTGCATTTCTTCTATATAGATGTGTATAGATGCGGACTTTTTTCTGTTGATGTGCCCGGGCAAATTTTCTGTGCATCCACTCATAGTCCAGGATTCTTCCGATCTCCAGAATCCCAAGGCAAAGAATAACCAGAAGCAACCTGATTTGCCTCAAAGGACGGATCTTCGCCTTCCGGAACTTCTGACACACCCTCTGTGTAAGTGGTCTCTTCGCTGAGTCTTTTCCGAATCTGCTCCAGCACACTGTAGATACCGTTACAGTTCCTCCTCATTATTCCATAAACGCAAAATATTTTATTAAATTATCGTGGCATAATACCCCATTTTCTTCAACAATGTAATGTTTATTTCCATGCAAATTCGGAAAATTTTTTTGATTTTTTTCAAATCAGGGATTGACAATCCAGAATATCCGTGTATACTACAGGACATAAAGCAAAGGCGCTTTGAACTTGAAAACAGGTTCAAGGCGTCTTTTTTTATTTTAAACATTCTGAAAACACTATGGCAATCAGAAAGGAGAACAAATCATGACACATGAAGAAATTCCTGCTTTATATGGAAGCCTTGTTTTTAACGATAAGGTAATGCGTAACAAACTGCCGAAGGATATGTACAAAGCACTTCGCAAAACAATCGAAAACGGAACTCATCTGGAGTTGGACGTAGCTAATTCTGTAGCCGTTGCCATGAAAGAATGGGCTGTAGAAAACGGTGCCACTCACTACACCCATTGGTTCCAGCCGATGACCGGTTTCACAGCTGAAAAACATGACAGTTTCATCACACCGGTTGGTGACGGCGAAGTTATCATGGACTTTTCCGGAAAAGAACTGGTAAAAGGTGAACCGGATGCATCCAGCTTTCCGTCAGGCGGACTTCGTGCTACTTTCGAGGCAAGAGGTTATACAGCATGGGATCCTACATCACCGGCTTTCATTAAAGATGGTACTTTATATATTCCGACGGCTTTCTGTTCTTACAGCGGTGAGGCACTGGATAAGAAAACCCCACTGCTCCGTTCCATGGAAACACTGAACACAGAAGCAGTAAAGATGCTGAAACTCCTGGGAAATGAAACCGTTACCAGCATATCCACAACCATCGGACCGGAACAGGAATACTTCCTGGTAGACAAAGACCTGTATAAGAAGAGAAAAGACCTGGTATTCTGCGGACGTACTCTGTTTGGTGCACCTGCTCCAAAAGGACAAGAAATGGAAGATCATTACTTTGGTTCACTGAAACCAAAGGTTGCTGCTTATATGCATGATCTGGATGTAGAGTTGTGGAAACTTGGTATCCCGGCAAAAACAAAACATAACGAAGTTGCTCCTGCACAGCATGAGCTGGCTCCGATCTTTGATACCGCAAACGTAGCCGTTGACCACAACCAGTTGACCATGGAAATCATGAAAAAAGTGGCTGACAAACATGGTCTGGTATGCCTGTTACATGAAAAACCATTCGAGGGTATCAACGGAAGCGGTAAACATAACAACTGGTCTCTGATAACCAACGATGGGGTAAACCTGTTAAATCCGGGAAGCACACCGGCACAGAATATCCAGTTCCTGGTATTTCTGATGGCTGTCATCAAAGCCGTAGATGAATATGCAGATCTGATGCGTGTATCTGCAACCAGCGCCGGCAACGATCACCGTCTGGGCGGTAACGAAGCTCCGCCGGCTATCGTATCCATCTTCCTTGGTGATGAACTGACTGCAGTTCTGGAATCCATCGAAAATGATACTTTCTTCGGAAAACAGAAAAAGGTACAGCTGGATATCGGTGCTCATGTACTTCCACACTTTGTGAAAGATACCACGGACCGTAACCGTACTTCACCATTCGCCTTCACAGGTAATAAATTTGAATTCCGTATGCTTGGTTCTGCAGCATCTGTTGCAAACCCGAATGTGGTACTGAACACTGCTGTTGCAGAAGCTCTGGCTCAGTTCTATACCGAACTGGAAGGAACCAAACCGGAAGATATGGAACAGGCCGTACATGAACTGATCAAACGTGCCATCCGCAAACATAAAAAAGTTATCTTCAACGGCAACGGTTATACCGATGAGTGGGTTGCTGAAGCGGAAAAACGCGGATTATATAATCTGCCGTCTACTCCGGACTGCCTGCCACAGCTGTTAGCAGATAAAAACGTGGAACTGTTCACCAAACATCATGTATTTACAAAAGAAGAACTGACTTCCCGTTATGAGATCAAACTGGAAAACTATGTAAAAACCATCGGTATCGAGGCTCGTACTCTTGCAGAGATGATCACCAAAGATTTTCTGCCGGCTGTCAGCACCTATGCCGCTGAGGTTTCCAAAAACGCAACAGCAAAGAAATCCTTTATGGCTGCCGCTGATACTGCTTCGGAAGAAGCACTGGTTGAAAAACTGTCCACTGCTTACACTGCTCTGACTGCAGAGGTAACAGAACTGAAAACCCTGATTGATACTTCTTTCGCTCTGGAAGATACCCAGAAATGTGCAGAAGCATTCCATGATCAGGTACTGGCAAAAATGGAAGACATCCGTACCATTGCCAGTGATATTGAAGCTTTAATTCCAGATTCTATCCTGAGCTATCCTACTTACGATCAGCTTTTGTTCTCCCTGTAGTGAGGTGGAATCTATGTGTCAGGATGAACGGATTAAAGAAGCCTGCGGTGTATTCGGTATTTATAATCCCCACGGGGAAGATGCAGCCTCTTCCATTTATTACGGGCTCTCTTCCCTGCAGCACCGTGGACAGGAATCCTGCGGAATCGCTGTGTTTGACACCAGCGGTCCCAAGGGAAATATGAATGTACAAAGAGGGATGGGACTTGTCAGTGAAGTTTTTAAAGAAGATGTTCTTTCAAATATGAAAGGAAATCTCGGTATCGGGCATGTCCGTTATTCCACAACAGGGGCGGCTACATTGAGTAACGCTCAGCCCCTGGTTCTGAATTATATTAAGGGAACTCTGGCTCTCGCTCATAACGGCAATCTGGTAAATACCGAAGAGCTTCGCAATGAACTTGCGCAAAACGGAGCCATTTTCCATACAACAACTGATTCAGAGGTTATTGCTTATTATATTGCCAGAGAAAGAGTCCGTACCAAATCGGTCGAGGAAGCGATCATGAAGACCGCCGAAAAGATCAAAGGTGCTTACGGTCTGGTCATCGCAAGCCCCCGCAAGCTGATCGGTGTCCGTGATCCCCTTGGACTGAAACCTCTTTGTCTTGGTAAGAGAGATGATTCTTATATCATCGCCTCTGAAAGTTGTGCACTGACTGCAATCGGTGCGCAGTTCCTCCGTGATATCAAACCTGGTGAGATCGTAACGATCACCCGGGAAGGTATCACCTCTAACCTTACCTTATGTCAGTCCCGGCAGGCTCATTGCATTTTTGAATACATTTACTTTGCCCGTCTGGACAGCAAACTGGACGGTATCTCCGTATATGAGTCCCGACTTCGTGCCGGTGCAGCGCTTGCCAAAGCCTATCCCGCAGATGCTGACCTAGTCGTCGGTGTTCCTGACTCAGGAATTACTGCCGCACAGGGATTCGCGGCTGAATCCGGAATTCCTTTTGGACTGGCATTCTATAAAAACAGCTATGTAGGCCGTACCTTTATCAAGCCTACTCAGAAGGAACGGGAATCCAGTGTACGTCTGAAATTAAGCGTTCTGGAATCCGCTGTCAAAGGAAAAAATATTGTGCTGGTCGATGACTCCATCGTGCGTGGAACCACGATCGCCAATCTGATCCACCTTCTGAAACATGCCGGTGCAAAAGAAGTGCATGTGCGCGTCAGCTCACCGCCTTTCCTGTACCCATGTTATTTCGGTACCGATGTACCGTCCAATCAGCTGTTGATCGCCTCTTCCCATTCAACAGAAGAGATCCGACAGTTAATCGGAGCTGATTCCTTAGGATATATGAAGATCGAAGATCTTCAGTCGATGGTCGGTGATCTGCCACTGTGCAGGGCCTGCTTTGACAATCACTATCCGATGGATATTCCAAATCAGTAATCGCGGAAGAAGTATCACTTCTCCGATTACATACATCACATTTTTCTTACGCAAGGGCGTATACCTCTCTCCAAAGGTATGCGCCTTTTCCCGTTGGATTGTATTGAAAAAGGGGACGTCCCCGGCGGAAGCGTTCTCCTTGCAGCAACGTGGGCAGGGTAACTTTAAGCTAGCCACCAACTTCGACTAAGACTCTCGCGAGAGCGCTCGAGCCTAAGTCTACGTAGGTGTCGGATCTTAAAGCTTACCCTAAGCGCCCACAAAGTGTTGCTGCAAGGAGAACGCTTCCGCCGGGGACTGGTTTTTCAATGCTGCAGACCAATTCATGATATGTGATACGTCTAAAAAAGACGTAAGTCTTATTTCTATGACTCACGCCTTTCGTTTTTCAGATACACTTTTCCGACTGGATATCCGCTTACTTTTCTGGCTATCCCAATCACTTTACTATATC
>PPYE01740199.1_pt1 | contig 24236 bp, 25 predicted proteins | sample 1559881 | NCBI WGS metagenome assembly PPYE01 (sample SAMN08240022, study PRJNA423297) | Human gut metagenome, whole genome shotgun sequencing project. | reverse complement strand
TTGGTCCGAGTGGCGAGACTTGAACTCACGACCCCTTGACCCCCAGTCAAGTGCGCTACCAACTGCGCTACACCCGGTTATTCGGTTCGCTGCCGTGTTTCTCGCGGTCAGCTTGTTTATGATAGCATGGCTTTTTGGAAAATGCAACCCCTAATTGCAAAAAAATCAAAAAAATTTTTCAGCAGCAATGGAGGGGGAAATTTCCTTATAACTTCTTGACAAACCGGGGAAAATAGAGTACCATGCCAAGTAATGAAAAAGGGAGTAGCTGGCACAGTATTGTGTATCCGCAGGCGTCAGTACGGGCTTTGGCCCCGCTTCGGATTGAAACGGCGAGACTTTTGCAGCAATGCCATGGCATTGACGCAAAGGCCTCGCCGTTTTTGCGTCTGGCCAGGAAAGGAAGAAGAGTATGAAGACTGAGACAAACATCTGGCAAAAAGACAGGGAGGCCCTGTTCCGGGAGCTGGAATGCACCCCGGACGGACTGAGTCAGGCGGAGGCGAAGCGCCGTCTGGAGAAGTACGGCCCCAACGAGCTGCAGGCTGGCACGAAAAAAAGCGTGCTGCGGATCTTCCTGGAGCAGTTCGCGGACTTTCTGGTGATCATTTTGATCCTGGCTGCGGCGGTTTCCGCCATGCTGGGCGACGTGGAGAGCACGGCGGTCATCCTGGCGGTCATCACCCTCAATGCGATCTTGGGCACGGTGCAGACAGTGAAGGCGGCAGCCTCGTTGGACAGCCTCAAGCAGATGTCCGCCCCCACGGCAAAGGTGGTCCGGGACGGGCAGACCGTGCAGATCCCCGGCCGGGAAGTGGTCGTGGGCGATGTGGTGGTGCTGGAGGCCGGCGACTCCGTTTGCGCGGACGGGCGGCTTTTAGAGTGCGCCAGCCTCAAGTGCGCCGAAAGCGCCCTGACCGGCGAGAGCCTGCCTGTGGAGAAGGAGACGGTGGAGATCCAGGGCGAGGCAGCCCTGGGCGACCGGAAGAACATGGTATTCTCCGGCAGCTTTGTCACCTACGGCCGGGGCCGGTTCCTGGTGACGTCCACGGGCATGTCCACGGAGATGGGCAAGATCGCGACGCTGCTCAAGACCACCGAGGAGAAGAAAACGCCGCTGCAGGTGAGCCTGGACCAGTTCGGGCGCAAGCTCTCCATCGGCATTTTGGCCATCTGCGCGGTGCTGTTTGGCGTGAGCGTGGTGCTGCGGGGCGAAAACGTGATGAACGCTTTCCTCTTTGCCGTGGCGCTGGCAGTGGCGGCCATCCCGGAGGCGCTGAGTTCTATCGTCACCATTGTGCTGTCCTTCGGAACGCAGAAAATGGCCAAGGAGAACGCCATCATCCGCAAGCTCCAGGCGGTGGAGGGCCTGGGCAGCGTGTCGGTCATCTGCTCGGATAAGACCGGTACGCTGACCCAGAACAAGATGACGGTAAAGAAGCTCTACGCCGGCGGGCGGATCATCGACGCTGCCGACGCCGATTTCCGCGACCCTGTGCAGGAGCCGCTGCTGCGGACGGCCCTTTTGTGCAGCGACGCCACCGTGAATGAAAGCGGCGAAGTGGGCGACCCCACGGAAACGGCGCTGGTGCACCTGGGCGAGGACCACGGCTTTGACGAGGAGGACGTCCGCAGCCGCTGGCCCCGCCTGGCAGAGCTGCCCTTCGACTCCGACCGCAAGCTCATGTCCACGGTCCACAAGCTCTCCGGCGGTTATGCCATGATGACCAAGGGCGCGGTGGATGTACTGATGGACCGGTGCGTCATCTCTCCCCAGGTCCGGGCGGAGGTAGAGCAGGCCAACCGGACATTCTCCGAGCAGGGATTGCGGGTGCTGGCGTTTGCCATGCGGTCCCTGGACCGGCCGGAAGTGACGCTGGCCGATGAGAACGGTCTGGATTTCCTGGGCCTCATTGCCATGATGGACCCGCCCCGGCCGGAATCCAAGGCCGCCGTGCGTGAGTGTATCGCCGCCGGTATCCGTCCCATTATGATCACCGGCGACCACAAGGTCACTGCTGCGGCCATCGCCAAGGAGATCGGTATCCTCACGGAGGGCACCGAGGCGGTGGAAGGCGCCGTCATCGACGGCATGAGCGACGAGCAGCTGCGGCAGTTCGTGCCGAAGGTGTCCGTCTATGCCCGCGTGTCTCCGGAGCATAAGATCCGCATCGTCAAGGCCTGGCAGGACCGGGGCAATCTGGTGGCCATGACCGGCGACGGCGTCAACGATGCCCCCGCCCTCAAGCAGGCCGATATCGGCGTGGCCATGGGCATCACCGGCACGGAGGTGGCCAAGGACGCCGCCGGCATGGTGCTGGCGGACGACAACTTCGCCACCATCGTCCAGGCGGTGAAAAACGGCCGCAACGTTTACGCCAACATCAAGCGCTCCATCCAGTTCCTGCTCTCCGGCAACGCGGCGGGCATCCTGACCGTGCTCTATGCGTCCCTCCTTGCGCTGCCGGTGCCTTTTGCGGCAGTGCACCTGCTGTTCATCAACCTGCTGACGGACTCCCTGCCCGCCATTGCCCTGGGCCTGGAGCCTCACTCCGACGCGGTCATGCGGGAAAAACCCCGCCAGCGCAGCGAGGGCATCTTGACCCGTCCGTTCCTCATCAGCGTTGTGATAGACGGCGTGATCATCGCCGCGGCCACCATTCTGGCGTTCCATCTGGGTCTTGCTGCCGGCGGCGCGGCGGTGGGCAGCACCATGGCTTTTGCCACGCTGTGCCTTTCCCGCCTGTTCCACGGCTTCAGCTGCAAGTCCGGCCGTCCTGTGCTGTTTACCAGAAAGTTCTGGAACAACCGCTTCCTGCTTGGCGCCTTTGTGCTGGGCGCGGTGCTGCTGACGGCGGTGCTGACGGTCCCCGTGCTGGAGCCGCTGTTCCAGGTGGCGCCGCTGACCATGGGCCAGCTGGGCACCGTGGCGGGGCTGTCCCTGGGATCCATGGTGCTCATCCAGCTGCGCAAGCTGATCCGCAAGGGCTGAATCGAAGAAAAGAGAAGCTCCGGCATGACCGGGGCTTTTCTTTTTGCCTCAGAGCGGTTATAATGGCGAAAAAGGGAGGGATGGATGTGATCAACTCCACCTTGTGCTACTTGGAGCGGGGCGACGAGTACCTCATGCTCCACCGGGTGAAAAAGCGCAACGACGTGAACCACGACAAGTGGATCGGCGTGGGCGGAAAGTTCCTGGAGGGAGAGAGCCCGGAAGAGTGCATCCTGCGGGAGACGGAGGAGGAGACAGGCCTCCAGCTGACGGAGTACCGCTACCGGGGCTTGGTGACGTTCGTGTCCGATGAGGCGGAGGGCGAGTTCATGCACCTGTTCACCGCCACCGGCTGGACCGGTACGCCCCATCCCTGCGATGAAGGCGAGCTGCAATGGATCCAAAAGGCACAGCTGCGGGCGCTGCCCATGTGGGAAGGGGACAAGATCTTTTTGAAGCTCCTGGAAGAGGATGCGCCGTTCTTTTCTTTGAAGCTGCGCTATGAGGGCGAGCATCTGGTCCAGGCGGCGCTGAACGGACGCACACTCATTTAATAGAAGAGAGATCTGAAGGAGGAAGCAACATGAGCGGAACGATCCTGCTGTTCGGCTTTGACTCTTTGCTGAATATCCTGGCGCTGAGCGCCGCCGTGGCACCCTTTGACGCGGAGGTGGTGCCCGTGGCCAGGGGAGATTACAACAAGCCCATGGGAGTCCTGGCGGGACTGGATACGGAGGCGGCGCCCTCCATGCCCTATGCCGGCGGCACGCTGGGCGGGCGCATGGTGGTGCTGTGCGGACTGGATGAGAGGCTGGAGCCGGTGCTCGCGGCGCTGAACCAGGCGGGAGCGGACTGCATGAAAGCGGTGCTCACGCCCCACAACCGTACCTGGAGCGCCCTGAAGCTCTACGGGGAGCTGCAAAGAGAGCGGGCGGCCATGGAGCAGGGAGGCCGGCGATGAAGCTGCTGGTCTCGGCTTGCCTTTTGGGCTGCCGCTGCCGCTATGACGGCGCCTCCAAATCCCATCCGGCGGTGGAGGCGCTGGCGGCAAGACATGAGCTGGTGCCGGTCTGTCCGGAGCAGCTGGGCGGCCTTTCCACGCCCCGTCCCCCGGCGGAGCGGCAGGGAGACCGGGTGGTCACCGAGAGCGGCACGGATGTGACGGAGCAGTACCGCCGGGGCGCGGCGGAGGCCGCGCGCCTTTGCGCCCTGCTGGGGTGCCAGGCGGCGGTTTTGAAAGAGCGCAGCCCTTCCTGCGGAAAGGGACAGGTGTATGACGGCACTTTTTCCCGCACGCTGACGGCCGGGGACGGCGTCACCGCCGCCGTTCTTGCGGAGATGGGCGTTCCGGTCTATGGAGAATCTCAGGTGGAGGAGCTGCTGAAGTGACGGCGGCTCCTCCGTCATTTTCGACAATTTTCCTCGCGGATTTTCCCTGCCTTTTTAACCGGACTGCCCTTGCAAAGCAGCGGCGGGGCCTGTATAATAAGGCGAACTGAGAAAGGGAGGTACTACCATGGGAATGATGCATGTTCTGTCCGCGGTGTCCTCCGGGGCCCATTTGCCCTCTTATTCCTGAAACCGGCATTGCTGCCGGTATTTTTTTTGCGCATTTGTGCGTGACGAGAGGAGAAATGACATGAACGAGACAAAAAACAATGCCGCACCCATTCGGGATGCCCGGACGCTGGGTACGCCCAAAATGCTGCTCCTGGGACTGCAGCACATGTTCGCCATGTTCGGCGCCACGGTGCTGGTGCCCATTCTGGTGCAGGGCTACGGACTGCCCCTGTCCATCCAGACCACGCTGTTTTTCGCCGGCTTCGGCACGCTCTTTTTCCATGTGTGCACCCGCATGAAGGTGCCTGCGTTCCTGGGCTCCTCCTTTGCGTTCCTGGGCGGCTTCCAGGCCATGGCGGCCATGGACAGCGGCATCTACGCAGGCATGGACCCGGCGGAAAAGCTCCAGTACACCTGCGGCGGCATCGTGGTGGCCGGTGCGCTGTACGTGATCCTGGCGCTCATCATCAAGGCCGTGGGCGTGCATAAGGTCATGCGCTTCCTGCCCCCCGTGGTCACCGGCCCCATCATCATCCTCATCGGATTGAACCTGGCGCCCTCCGCCGTGTCCAACGCCTCCACCTGCTGGTGGCTGGCCCTGGTGGCCATGGCCATCATCGTGGTGGCCAATATCTGGGGCAAGGGCATGATCAAGATCATCCCCATTTTGCTGGGCGTAGTCGGCTCTTACATCGTGGCTCTCGTGGCCGGCAAGGTGGGCTTTTCCAGCCTGGCCGGAACGGATCTCATCGGCTTCCAGCCCTTTGTGACGGACTTCGGCGGCTCCATCGCCAAGTTTGACATCTCCGCCATCCTGGTCATGGCGCCCATCGCCATCGCCTCCATGATGGAGCACATCGGCGACATGTCCGCTATCTCTGCCACTGTGGGCGAAAACTTCATTGAAGAGCCCGGCCTCCACCGCACCCTGGTGGGCGACGGCATCGCCACCGCCCTGGCGGGCCTCTTCGGCGGCCCCGCCAACACCACTTACGGCGAGAATACCGGCGTGCTGGTGCTCTCCCGGGTCCATGATCCCCGGGTGATCCGGCTTGCTGCCATTTACGCCATCGTGCTGTCCTTCAGCCCCATGTTCGCTGCCTTCGTCAGCTCCATCCCCTCTGCCATCATCGGCGGCGTCAGCTTCATCCTCTACGGCATGATCTCCGCCATCGGCGTGCGGAACGTGGTGGAAAACCAGGTGGACTTCACCAACTCCCGCAACCTGATCATCGCGGCGGTCATCCTGGTGTGCGGCCTGGGCTTCACCGGCGGCCTCACCTTCCATGTGGGCGGCGTTTCCATCACGCTGACCTCCCTGGCCATCGCGGCCATTGCCGGCATCGCCCTCAATGCCATCCTGCCCGGCAACGACTTCCAGTTCGGCAAATCCGCCAACTCCGATACCGCTGCCTCTCTGGGCCGGTATTGAGCCCTGCAAAAAGACCGTCCTGCGTCAAAAGCGCAGGGCGGCCTTTTTTGCCTGCAGCGAAAAAAGGGAAAAAACTGCAAAAACAGCGGGAAAAGGTTGACAATTTTTTCATATCTAATATAATGTACACGCAACGAAACCCATGATAGAGGCGCGGGCTTCAAAAGTACCGCCTTCCAACGGCAGAGCACCGGGGAGGCGGGAAAGGGGAGACCGCCGAGGCGCCTTTCCGCTGCCTGGCGGAAGGAGGCCGGGCCGCCGGAGAATATCCGTCGGACTGTCACCCCCGCGGTGGAGCGCTGTCATGACCTATGGGATCTTCCCGTGCTTATCCTGAAGTCATGATGCTGTATCATGGCTTCATTTTTTTATGTGAGGAGAGAGAACGACATGAAGAAGAATTTGCGCCGTCTGCTGCCCATGCTGGTGCTGGCGGCCCTGGTGGCCACGGTGCTGTCGGTCACCGCACTGGCTGCCGATCCCACGGAGGAGCCGGGCACCAAGATGATCGAGTGCCCTGTCTGCGGTGCTGCGGGCGCGTGTATGGACTGCTATGGCCTGGACCCGGCGTGCGAGAGCTGCGGCGGCGCCAACGTGTGCAGCAACTGCGGCGGTACCGGCTACGTGACCTCCCCCAGCCGGTTTTACAATACTCTCTGGGCCCTTTTGCCCCCGGTGATCGCGATTGCCCTGGCCCTGATCACCAAGGAGGTGTACAGCTCACTGTTTTTGGGTATCGTGGTGGGCGGACTGCTCTACTCCAACTTCAGCTTTGAGGGCACGGTGCTCCATGTGTTTGAAGACGGTATCGTCTCCGTCCTCTCGGACAGCTACAATGTGGGCATTCTGGTGTTTTTGGTGATCCTTGGCGCCATGGTGTGCCTGATGAACAAGGCGGGCGGCTCCGCGGCCTTCGGCCGGTGGGCCCAGACCCATATCAAAAGCCGCGCCGGCGCCCAGCTGGCCACCATCGTGCTGGGATGCCTCATCTTCATCGATGACTACTTCAACTGCCTGACCGTGGGCAGCGTCATGCGGCCCATCACGGACAAGCACCGGGTCTCCCGGGCCAAGCTGGCCTATCTGATCGACGCCACCGCCGCGCCTATCTGCATCATCGCGCCGATCTCCTCCTGGGCGGCCGCCGTGGCGGGCTTTGCCGAGGACGGCCAGGGCCTGAACCTCTTTATCCGGGCCATTCCCTTCAACTTCTACGCCATCTTGACCGTGGTGATGATGGTGGGCATGGTACTGATGAAGGTGGAGTTCGGCACCATGGCCATTTTCGAGCGCAACGCCGAGGAGACCGGCGACCTGTTCTCCGGCCCCAACCCCTACGCCATGATGGACGAGGAGACTGTGGAGGACAAGGGCCGGGTGCTGGATCTGGTGCTGCCCATCGTGGCGCTGGTGATCTGCTGCGTCATCGGTATGATCTATTCCGGCGGCTTCTTTTCCGGCACCGGCTTCGTGGAGGCCTTCTCCAACTCTGACGCATCGGTTGGCCTGATGCTGGGCTCTGCTTTCGCCCTGGTGTTTACCGTGGTATACTATATGATCCGCCGCAGCCTGACCTTCCGGCAGATGATGGAGTGCATCCCTGAGGGCTTCAAGGCCATGGTGCCCGCCATTTTGATCCTGACCTTTGCTTGGAGCCTCAAGGCAATGACCGACTCCCTGGGTGCCAAGTACTTCGTCCGTGACTTCGTTCAGGGCAATGCCGCCAGCTTCCAGATGTTCCTGCCGGCCATCGTGTTCGTCATCGGCTGCCTGCTGGCCTTTGCCACCGGCACCAGCTGGGGCACCTTCGGCATGCTGATCCCCATCGTCCAGAACGTGTTCTCCATGGACGATCCTCTGGCCATTGTGTGCATCTCCGCCTGCATGGCCGGCGCCGTGTGCGGAGACCACTGCTCTCCCATCTCCGATACCACCATCATGGCCTCTGCCGGCGCCCAGTGCGACCACGTGAGCCATGTGTCCACCCAGCTGCCCTATGCCGTTGTAGCCGCGGCTGTCAGCTTTGTGAGCTACATCGTGGCGGGCATTGTGCCCAACGCGTTTATCGCGCTGCCGGTATCCATCGTGCTGATGCTGTGCACGCTGGTGGTGATCCGTGTGATCCACGGCAAAAAGTCTGTGTGATGAAATGAAAAAAGCGCCGCCCGGCCGGGCGGCGTTTTTTTATTACGTGTTCGGTTCCAGCGGCTGCACGGTAAAATGCAGCTTGGCAGGAGAGTGGGGGTACTGGCGGAAAAAGGCCCGGACGATCCGGTCACAGACCTTGCAGCTGTTTTCATAGTTGGCCTGGGGCAGCATGAGAATGTACTGGGACACACTGCACCGGGCGGCGATATCGCCCCGGCGGAGGCTGGTGCGGATCAGCTCCTGCAGATTTTCCATGCACCGGTCCAGGCTGCGCTTGGCCAGCTCCTCACCGGCGGCATCCGTAACGGAAAGCAGACAGATGTGCACCGCGTCTCCGCTGCGGGCCACAGCCCGGGCCTCTGCGTGGTAGATGACCTTGAAGAAATCATAGTCGCAAAAGAGCGCGCCGCTGAGACCGTCAGGCTCCCGCAGCTGCTCGCGCAGCGTGCCCATGGATACGGCCCGGTCATTGACCGTGCGCACGGCCTCCCGGTACAGTGCCCGGGACTCGTCCGCCGGCATGATGCCGAAGTTGTCGAACAGCAGCTGGCTCATGTCCTCATAGACGGAGATGACTTCCCGCTGCTGACCCTGGGCCAGAAGATCCCGCATCAGATGCTGGTAGATGAGCTCGTTGTAAGGCTCGATGGTGATGGCGCTGCGGCAAAGCTCCGCTGCCAGGTCCATCTGCTCCCGGTCTTCCAGAAGGGTGAGCGTTTCCAGCAGCGTGTGGATATAGAGATTGTGAAAATAAGCGGAGATGGGGATGACCCATGCCTCGCTGGAGAGCTTTTGCAAAAAGTCTCCCCGGTACAGCTCCAGGGCCTGCAGATAGTCCTCCAGCCGCTGGTCATCGCTTTGTGCCATGGCGCCGGCACGGCAGAGCCGCTCGAACTCGTCAACGTCAAAGAAAAACGAGACATCCGGGTTCCAGGTGTAGTTCCCGTCCCGGCGAATGATGAGAGAGTGGCCGGCGGTGCTGTCCAGCTGGTTCAGGGAAGAGCGCACCCGGTGAAACATGGTCTTGAGGGCATTGAGGGGATTGGAGCTGCTCTCGCCGTCACTCCACAAAAGTCCCACCAGCTCGTCCTGGGCGATGGAACGGCTGCGGCAATAGATCATGTATGCCAGCAGCAGCCATACTTTTCGGGAGCGGTTGTCGTTGTCGTTGATCTCCTGGTCACCCTTGCGGACAGAAAAGTTGCCGAACATCCGCACTTCAAGGACATGATCCGCCATCTGACATCACCACCTCTTTCCAAAACCTTCCACGCATAGCTTGCCCAATATATATGTACAACATAGCACACTTGGAAAAACATTGCAAGCAAAACCGGGCAGATACACGATTTGCCAAAAAAAGAAAGCACGGATCAAAAAAATACTTTACCTTTTCAAAAGGGTGTGCTATACTGATGATGTCAAATTTTACTTATAACCTGGTACATATAGAAAGGAAGACGCATTTTGCAGAAGTTTTTCAAGCGTATGCTGCCGCTGGCGCTGGCGGTGTGCCTGCTGAGCGGCTGCGGCCAAAGCGGCAAGGAGCTCTCCGACGAGCAGGCCGAGGCCGATCTGACCCAGACGGAGGAGGTCGCTCCCGAGGAGGCCTACGTGGATGTGGCCACGCTGGACGAGGTGGAGCTGGAGGACGAGGCGGTGGCCCTGGCCGCCGCACCCGCGCTGGATACCATGCTGGTGCCGGAGGCGTCCGGTACGCAGACCAAGGAGAACGGCAAGGCGGTCATCGACTACTCCAACACGAAAGACGGCTATGTGATGGTCAAGTATACCGCTTCCACCTCCAAGCGGCTCAAGGCCCAGCTCAAGGGCCCCACCACCACGTATACCTACAACATCACAGCCGGAAAGTGGGAGACGTTCCCGCTGTCTGACGGCAACGGAAGCTATCAGGTGATCGTTTACGAAAACATCTCCGGCTCCAAGTACTCCACCGTGCTCTCGGCCAGCTTTACCGCCTCCATGACGGATGAGTTCGCTCCGTTCCTGCGGCCCAACCAGTATGTGGACTATGAGAACGCGCCCAATACGGTGGCCAAGGCCAAGGAGCTCACCGCCGGGATGACGGATCCGCTGCAGAAGGTGAAGGCGGTCTATGACTTCGTGGTCTCTACCCTCAGCTACGATAAGCAGCTGGCGGCCACGGTGCAAAGCGGATATCTGCCGGTGCTGGATTCTGTTCTGTCCAGCAAGAAGGGCATCTGCTTTGACTATGCCGCCATGATGACCGGCATGCTCCGCAGCCAGGGCGTTCCCTGCAAGCTGGTGGTGGGCTACGCGGGCACCGCCTATCATGCCTGGATCAGCGTGTGGTCGGATGAGACCGGGTGGATCAACGGTGCCATCTATTTTGACGGCACCTCCTGGCAGCGGATGGACCCCACGTTTGCCTCCAGCGGACGGCAGAGCGCGGCCATCATGCAGTATATCGGCGACGGTAAAAACTACACCGCCAAATACTTCTATTAAAGTGGATTTTGTCTTTACGAACCGGGGAAATTGGTTTAAAATGGGCTTGCGGTTGATCTGCAAGCCCATTTTTTTGGATTTGAGGACTGATGATGAAAAACGATAAACTGAGCAATGAGCAAATTTCGGGCCTCTGTATGGAGCTTTCCTTGCTGCTGCACGCCGGTGTGCGGGCGGGAGACGGGCTGGCGCTTCTGGCAGAGGAGTCCCGGGGAGATGACCGGGCCTGGCTGGAGGAGATGGCCCGACAGGTGGACGACGGCACGTCTTTGGCCGCGGCCCTGGGCGGCTCCGGCCGTTTTCCCGACTATGTCTCCGGCCTTTTGGAGATGGGGGAGCGCTCCGGGCGGACGGAGGAGGCACTGCGTGCGCTGTCTGGCTACTATGAAGAGCGCAGCCGGATGGAGCGCCGTCTGCGCAGCGCCCTATTGTATCCGGCGGTGATGCTGCTTTTGATGCTGGCGGTGATCGTGATTTTGCTTGCCAAGGTGCTGCCGGTGTTTGACGAGGTGTACGCTTCCCTGGGCGGACAGCTCACCGGCGTGGCCGGCGGGCTTTTGTCTTTGGGCCGGGCGCTGGATGCGGCTATGCCGGTGCTGTGCGTGGTGCTGGTGCTGATCGTGGCGTTTTTGGCTGCCTTTGCCGCCGTGCCCTCGTTCCGGGCGCGGATCATGGCCCTGTGGCGCCGCACCCGGGGCGACAAGGGGATCTCCCGCATGATGCAGACCGCCCGCTTTGCCCAGGCGCTGTCCATGGGCCTGAGCAGCGGACTTCCTCTGGAGGAGGCGCTGACCCTGGCCGGACAGCTGCAAAAGGAGATCCCTGCAGCCCAGGCCCGCTGCCAAGACTGCCTGGACCGGCTGGAGCGGGGAGAGGACCTGGCTTCCGCCCTGGGCGCCTCCGGCGTACTGCCCAAGGCAAGCTGCCGCCTGGTGGCGCTGGGCCAGCGCAGCGGCACGGGCGATACGGTGATGGAAGAAGTAGCCCGCCGGCTGGGCGAAGAGAGCGAGTATGCTCTGGAGGCCCGGGTGGGCCAGGTGGAGCCGGCGCTGGTGCTGGTGACCTCCCTTTTGGTGGGCGCCATTCTGCTTTCCGTCATGCTGCCCCTGATGAACATCATGACGGCCATCGGGTGAGCGTATGAAGCGGCAAAGACGTTGGCCCGCCCTGGTGGCCGGGCTGCTGGCGCCGGTGGTATTCGCCGCCGGCGTACTGGCGTTTTTCACGGCGCTGAACCATCTGGACAGCGGCCGGAAGACGGAGGGACGTACCCAGCTGGAGCAGTCGCTGCGCCGGGCATCGGCGGCGTGCTATGCCGCCGAGGGGATCTACCCGCCGGATCTTGCGTATTTGGAGGAGCACTACGGCGTACAGGTGGATGAGGACCGCTACACGGTGGATTACCGGGCGTTCGCCTCCAACCTGATGCCGGATATCACGGTGCTGGAAAATGAGAAATGATGCGAAAAAAACCGGTTCAACACCATATGGAAGGGCTGCTGGTGCTGCTGTTGTTCGGCATATTTGCCGCGTGCATCCTGTCGGTGCTGCTGACAGGAGCGGGACGTTACCGGGCCCTGACGGAGCGGGACGATGCTTCCTACTCCTGGCGCACCGCGGCCCAGTATCTGACGACCCGCGTCCGTCAGGCGGACACGGCGGGCGGTGTGCGGGTGGGCGCCTTTGACGGCGGCGAGGGGGAGGATACCCTCTTTCTCACCGAACAGATCGACGGCGTGGCCTACACCACCCGGGTCTATTGGTACGATGGGACCTTGCGGGAGCTGTTTGCCGAGGAGGGAACAGAGCTGGATATGGACGCCGGAGAGGCAGTGCTTGACTGCGGCGGCGTGCGCTTTTTTGAAACGGACAGCGGCGTGGGCGCGGAGCTCACCGGAGCGGACGGAGAGATCACCCGGCTGGATTGGACCCTTCGCAGCGGAGAGGGGGCGTCGTCATGAGAAGCAAGGCGCCCCTGGTGCTGATGGAGCAGCTGGTCATGGTGCTGGTGTTCGCCCTGGCGGCAGCGCTGTGCGTGCAGGTGTTCGTGCTTTCGGATCAGACCTCCCGGAGCCACGAGGCCCGGGACCGGGCGGTGGTGGCCGCCCAGAACGCCGCTGAGCAGCTCAAGGGCTGCGGCGGCGACTATGCCGCTGCGGCAGAGCGCTGCGGCGGAGACTGGAACGGCTCCATGTGGGGCGTTTCCTACGACAAGGCCTGGCAGATGTGTGAGGACCAGAGCCAGGCGGCCTACCATGTACTGGTGACGCCGGTGGAAAGCAGCCGGGATCTGCTGGGGCAGGCCCAGGTGGCGGTGTATACGGCGGAGGGAGACGTGCTGTTCTCCATCCCCGTGGCCTGGCAGGAGGTGACGGAAGTTGGGTGAAAAAGAGCGGTTTTCCCCGCCTGCCGTAGGCGGGAGTTCTCTGCTGGTCATCTTTGCCGTGCTGTGCCTGACGGTGTTCGCCCTGCTGGGACTTTCCGGCGTGCAGGCCGGCGGACGGCTTTCCGACGCGTCGGCCCAGGCCGTTTCCGCTTACTATGACGCCGACTGCCGGGCGGAGGAGATCCTCGCGGCCCTGCGGCAGGGCGTGGTTATGGAAGGCGTTCGCCGGGAAGAGGATGGGATATATGCCTATACCTGCCCGATTTCCGATACCCAGGCCCTGGAGGTGCGTGTGCGCCTGGACGGCGAGGACTGGTCCGTGCTGCGCTGGCAGGCGGTGTCCACCGCCCAGTGGGAGGCGGACGAGAGTCTGGATCTTTGGGACGGCGGCGTCCCCATGAGTTGAGAGAAAGGAGCGATTCCCATGCGTGAATTGCTGGATATTTTGGAACAGGTGGTGCAGGATCATGCATCCGACCTATTTATCGTGGCAGGCGGCCCGATCTGCGAAAAGCGGGACAAGCGCCTGATCCCCATCACGGAGGAGAAGGTGTTCCCCGGCGAGACGGAGCGGCTGATCGAAGGTATTTATGAGATGGCGGGCCGTTCCATGGAGCGCTACCGCCAGACCGGAGACGACGACTTTGCCCTTGCGGTGCCCGGCCTGGCCCGTTTCCGGGTCAACGCCTACCAGCAGCGCGGCTCTTTGGCCGCAGTGGTGCGTGTGGTGGCATTTGAGATCCCGGACTACACAGCGCTGCACATTCCCGAGTCGGTCATGGAACTGGCGGATGTGACCCACGGCATGGTGCTGGTCACCGGCACCGCCGGCAGCGGCAAGTCCACCACCCAGGCGTGCATCATCGACCGGATCAACCGCACCCGGCAGGCTCACATCATCACACTGGAGGACCCCATCGAGTATCTGCACCGGGACCAGAGAAGCATCATCAGCCAGCGGGAGATCGCCATCGACACCAGCGACTACCTCTCCGCTCTGCGTTCTTGCCTGCGGCAGGCGCCGGACGTGATCCTGCTGGGAGAGATGCGGGACCATGAGACCACCCGCGTGGCCATGACGGCTGCGGAGACGGGACATCTGCTCATCGCCACACTGCATACCAACGGCGCGGTGAACACCATCGACCGCATCATCGACTCTTTCCCCAGCGCCCAGCAGGCCCAGGTCCGCATCCAGATGAGCATGGTGCTGCACACGGTGGTCAGCCAGCAGCTGCTGCCCGACAAGCGGGGCGGCATGGTCCCTGCTTATGAGATCATGCACATGACCCCGGCTATCCGCAGCATGATCCGCGACTGCAAGAACCACCAGATCGACAACGCCATCGCCGCCGGTGCATCGGAGGGCATGTGCTCCATGGATCAGTCCATTCTGGACCTTTACCGGAAAGACTTCATCACCCGGGAGACGGCGCTGGATTACGCCGACAATCCGGAGCAGATGCTCCGCCGCATGGGATAAGCGGATATGAAGAAAAAAGTGAGGCTTGGGATCATGGCGGTGCTGGCCGTCGTACTGGTGGTCAGCGCGGTCATGCTGGTCCGCCAGCAGATGGAATACCGCCGGGGCGAGGAGATCTACCAGGAGGCGGAGTCGCTGGTGGAGCTGCCGGACCTGAGTGAGCTGCCCGCGCCGGAGGTGCAGGAGCCGGAAGAGGAGACGGAGCAGGAGGAAAAGCCGGTTTACGTGGACCCCTATGCCGATGCCCTGCGGAATATGGACTTTACCGCTTTGCGGGAAGTCAACGACGATGTGCTGGGCTGGATCCTCATTCCCAACACAGCCATCTCCTATCCGCTGGTGCAGGGGGACGACAATGAATACTACCTCAACCACACCTGGAAAAAGTGGACCAGCGTGGTGGGCGCCATTTTCATGGAGAGCGCCAACAGCCCGGATCTCAGCAACTTCAATACCATCATCTACGGGCATCGGATGAACAACGGCTCCATGTTCGCCTCGCTGAAGTACTACAAGACCCTCAGCTACTGGCAGTCCCACCCTTATGTGTATATCACCAACGACGCCGGGAGCCACCAGTACGAGATCTTCGCGGCCTATGAGGTCAGCACGGCGGGGGAGACCTACCGCCTGCAGTTTGCGGACACCCAGGCCCGGCAGGATTTCATCGACTACTGCCTGGATCAGTCCGTCATCGATACGGGCGTGGTGCCCAACACCTACGACCGGATATTGACGCTCTCCACCTGTACCGGCAACGGCCACGCCACCCGCTGGGTGGTGCAGGCGGTGCTGCGGGGGGAGGCTCCGTCGGATACGGCGCAGCGGCAGGGGCCGGAGGAGGCCCAGCCGCCGGAGACTGTCCCCGAGACCCCGGAAACTCCTGAGACCGCGGAGCCCCAGGAGACGGAGGAGGGCTCTTCTCTGCTGGACATCGCCGTGGGCAGTGTCACCGGCGGTGACACTGCGGGGGACGAGGCACCGGCAGATGATACATCACCCACGCAATGACAAAAAAAGAGGGCGCCCCTGCACGGGGGCGCTCTTGCTTCAAAGCGCGGAAAAGGAGGCAACAGATGAGCCGGGAAACGGTTTTGGAGGCCCTGCGCCGCAGCGGCGGCGCGTTTTTATCCGGAGAGGAGCTGAGCCGGCAGCTGGGACTGAGCCGCACGGCCGTGTGGAAGGCGGTGGAGGCCCTGCGGCGGGCGGGATATGACATCGAGGCCCGGACGGGCCTTGGCTACCGGCTTGCCGCCGTGCCGGACCTGCTGACGGAGCCGGAGATCCGCAGCCTGCTGGGCCATGTGGACCGGGTGGGACAGACCCTGGTGTGCCTGGACGAGGTGGACTCCACCAATACCTACGCCAAGAGCCTGGCGGCCGCCGGCGCGGCGGACGGCACCGTGGTGGTGGCGGACGGGCAGACGGCGGGCCGGGGCCGCATGGACCGGGTGTTTCTCTCCCCCAAGGGAAAGGGCATTTATCTGACGGCTCTGCTGCGGCCCCACCTGCCGCCGGAGCGGCTGATGTCCGTCACGGCCATGGCGGGCGTGGCCGTGTGCCAGGCGGTGGAAGAGGTGTGCGGCGTGCAGCCGGGACTCAAGTGGCCCAACGACCCCATTTTGAACGGGAAAAAGCTCAGCGGCATCCTGACGGAGCTCTCCCTGGAGGCGGAGAGCGGGCGACTTCAGTACCTGGTGGTGGGCATCGGCCTGAATGTGAGCCAGGAGCCGGAGGACTTTTCGCCCCAGGTGCGCCCCATCGCCACGTCCCTGGTGCAGGCCCTTGGCCGTCCGGTGTCCCGCTGCGCCCTGGCGGCGGCGGAGATCCGGGCGCTGGACCGGCTGTACCGGGCCCTGGAGACGGGGGACACGGCGGCGTATCTTGCCCAGTACCGCCGCAGCTGCGTGAACCTGGGCAAGCAGGTGCAGCTGATCGGCCCCCAGGGGCGTACACAGGCGCTGGCTCTGGATGTGGACGATCAGTTCGGCCTGGTGGTGCGCATGGAGGACGGGACGGAGCGGGTCATCCGCTCCGGCGAGGTCTCCGTCCGGGGCATGGACGGCTATGTGGACTGAAAAAGCGGACGGCGTCTAAAACGCCGTCCGCTTTTTTGCGATTCAGTTTCCGTCAATGTGGTTTTGGATGCGCTGCATGATCATCTCCAGGGCCACCAGATTGTGTCCGCCCTCCAGCACCACGATGTCCGCATACTTCCGGGAGGGCTCCACATACCGCTCGTGCATGGGCTTGACGGTGGTCAGGTACTGGGTGACTACCGACTGAAGCGTGCGGCCCCGCTCCTCCACATCCCGCAGGCACCGGCGCAGGATGCGCACGTCTGCGTCCGTCTCCACGAAGATCTTGATGTCGAACATGTCCCGCAGGGCGGGGTTCTGGAAAATGAGGATGCCCTCCACGATGATGACCTTGTTGGGCACCACGGTGACCGTCTCGTCCGTGCGGTTGTGCTCCACATAGGAGTAGACGGGGCACTGGACGCTGTGACCTGCCTTGAGCTGCCGCAGGTGCTCCACCAGAAGCTCCGTTTCAAAGGCGGCGGGGTGGTCGTAGTTGACCTGGGCCCGCTCTTCGTAGGTCTTGCCCTCCTGGCGCTTGTAGTAGCTGTCGTGTCCGATGACGGTGACGGCGTCACCAAAGTGCTCTTTCAGGTGCCGGGTCAGGGTGGTTTTCCCGGAGCCGGTGCCGCCGGCGATGCCGATGAGGATCGTATCCATGCAACTTTCTCCCTTCCGCGGTACCTGGAAACAAAATCACCGCATAATTCGTCTTATTATACAGCCTGCGCCCTGAAACCGCAAGGGATGCGCCGGCAAGACAGAGAAAATTCCGCCGCTGCTGAAAAATGCCGAAAAAGCAAAAATTCCGCCCCGCCGCACTTGACGGCAGACAGGAAAGCCGATATTATGTTATGTAAAGCATCGAATCATTCGGAAGGAGTGCCCTCATGGCTATGAAACGCTGCCCCGTCTGCGGGGAAAAATATTCCGATACATATAAGAACTGTCCCTTCTGCGAGGAGGAGGCGGCTGAGCGCAGCGGCGGCAGGATCCGCCGGGGCGGCGGCAGACGATCTGCCTCCAAGGGCCAGCCTAATCTGCTGACGCCCACGCTGGTGGTGCTGATCCTCATCATGCTGGCGCTGCTGGTGTATCTGCTCTTTGGAGACCAGTTCCAGAAGAAAGAAGAGGAGACGCCCAACACGCCGGTGGAGGAGGTCACACCGGGCGGGGAAGAGACGCCCGATGGCGAGACGCCTGCCGGTGAGGACAGTGAGGTGGACATGCCGGAAGACCCCTCCGTGCCCTCCACCGGGAATGAGACCCAGGAAAAGCCGGATACCTCCGGTGAGCTGAGCTATGAAAAGGCCTCCGCTCTGCCGGACGGCCTGACCCTGAGCACCACGGACTTCACCCTCAAGACGGTGGGCGAGAGCCATACCATCACGGCCTCCGGCGGCAGCGGCAGCTATACCTGGATCAGCGAGGACGAGGGCATCGCCTCCGTGGATTCCAGCGGCAAGGTCACGGCTGTCTCCCGGGGCACGGTGAACGTGCTGGTGACGGACGGCAGCAAGAAGGCCGTGTGCATCGTCCGGTGCAACGTGAGCGCGGACAGCACGGCATCCTCCTCCGGCAGCAGCGGCAGCACGACCTCTTCTTCCTCCGGACTGAAGGCGGGCTCTGCTGTGGTGACCAATGCCGGCAACGGCGTGTTCGTGCGCTCCGGCCCCGGCACGGACAATGAGGCTCTGGCTACCCTCCCCAACGGCGCGGAGGTCAAGATCGTGGAGAGCGCCGGGAACGGCTGGTATAAGATCACTTTCGCCGGCAACGGCGGCGTAGACACCACCGGCTATATGAAGGGCGAGTTCCTGGCCAATCAGTAAAGAGAAAAAGATCCCCGGATGCATGGCATCCGGGGATCTTTCATTGCGTATGGCCGGGAAATGTGATATCATATCAAACTGTATCAGTATGTAAAGAGCAAGGAGCGTTGCTATGACCACTCGTGAATTTCAGCAAAAGTCGCCGCTGGCGATCTTCCTCTCCTACTTCCGGCCCCACCGGAAGCTGTTCATCATGGACCTTACCTGCGCGCTGATGATCTCCCTGATCGATCTGGCGTTCCCCTACGTCTCCCGCTGGTGCATGTACGAGCTGCTGCCCCAGAGCGCCTACCGCACATTTTTCGCGGTGATGGCGGTGGTGTTCGTGGCGTTTGCCCTGCGGGCGGTGTTCCAGTATATCATCTGCTACTGGGGCCATACCTTCGGCATCCTGGTGGAGGCGGATATCCGCCGGGACCTGTTCCGCCACATGCAGGAGCTGAGCTTTGACTACTACGACCGCAACCGCACCGGCCAGCTCATGAGCCGCCTGACCGCGGATCTCTTCGACATCACGGAGCTGGCCCACCACGGCCCGGAGGATATCTTCATTTCCGGCGTGACCATTGTGGGGTCTCTTGCCATCATGTTCACCATCCAGTGGCAGCTGGCGCTGGTGATCGCGCTGATTTTGCCGGTGTTTTTCGCCGTGGTGTGGAAGTGCCGCAAGTCCATGAACGAGGCGTCCCGTCATGTCAAGCAGCGTACCGCCGTCATCAACGCCGACATCGAGTCGGGCCTGTCCGGCATCCGCACTGCCAAGGCCTTTGCCAACGAGGAGGCGGAGCTAAAGAAGTTCGATTCCTCCAACGACAGCTTCAAGACCTCCAAGCGGGCGTTCCACAAGGCCATGGGCCGCTTCAACGCCACCATGGAGTTCTTTTTGACCATCCTGTCCGTGGCGGTCATTGCCGTGGGCGGTTTGCTCATCATGCAGGGCCGCATGGACACGGTGGACCTCATTACGTTCAGTCTGTATATCACCACGTTCGTCAACCCCGTCCGCAAGCTCTCCAACTTTGCCGAGCTCTTTGCCAACGGCACCGCGGGCCTGGGCCGGTTCATCGAGCTGATGCGGGAGGAGCCTGCCATGCAGGACGCGCCGGACGCCAAGGTGCTCACCGGCGTCCGCGGCCAGGTGGACGTGGACCATGTGAGCTTTGCCTACCAGGACGATCTGGCTGTGCTCCACGATGTGGACCTGCATATCCGGCCCGGCGAGACAGTGGCGGTGGTGGGCCCCTCCGGCGGCGGCAAGTCCACCTTGTGCCAGCTGATCCCCCGGTTCTACGATGTGACGGAGGGCGCCGTACGCATCGACGGACAGGATGTGCGCTCCGTGACCCAGGAGTCTTTGCGTCAGAACGTGGGCGTGGTGCAGCAGGAGGTGTTCCTGTTCGCGGCCAGCATCCTGGAAAACATCCGCTACGGCCGCCCCGGCGCCTCGGAGGAAGAGGTGGCCCGGGCAGCCAAGCTGGCGGAGATCTATGACGACATCATCGCCATGCCCGACGGCTTCAACACCTACGTGGGCGAGCGGGGCGCTCTGCTCTCCGGCGGACAGAAGCAGCGCATCTCCATTGCCCGCATTTTCCTGAAAGATCCTCCGGTCCTCATTCTGGATGAGGCTACCTCCGCCCTGGACAGTGTGACGGAGGCCAAGCTCCAGGAGACCTTTGAAAAGCTCTCCCAGGGGCGGACCACCATCATCATCGCCCATCGCCTGTCCACTGTCCGCAATGCCGACCGCATCGCCGTCATCGAGGAGGGCCGCATCGCCGAGCTGGGCACCCACGATGAACTGATGGCAAAGAACGGGGCCTACGCGTCCCTGGTGCGGACCCAGGAACTGCGTCATGGATAAGGGCGCGCTGCTGGACCGGCTGGGTGCGGCCGGAGAGGAGCGGCTGGCCCTTTCCCGGGTGCTGGACCGCTATGAGCAAAGCAGCCGCCGGGGAAGCGGCGAAGCCACGGATTTTCTCACGCCCCAGCAGCGGCTGCGGTCACTGGACCTTCTGCGCCTGGCAGGGGCCGGAGCAGGGACGTACGTGTGCACCGGCGGCTATCCGGACGCGGAGCGGCAGGTGCTCTTGTTCCTGCCGGACTGGCTGGATGCGGAGACGGCGGAGACCATCAGCCCCATCCGCTGCCTGCGGGCATCTTTCCGGGCGGAAAAGCCCCTGAGCCACCGGGACTTTCTGGGCAGCCTCATGGGCATGGGCGTTGCCCGGGAAAAGGTGGGCGACATTCTGGTGACATCCGAGAGCGCAGACATCCTGGTGCTGGACACGGTGGCGGATTTCCTGCTGCAAAGCTGGGAGAGCGCCGGACGGACGCGGCTTCATCTTCAGGAGGTGGAGCGCAGCTGCATCCATGTTCCCCAGGCATCCACGGAGGAGGTGCGGGACACGGTCTCCTCGTTGCGGCTGGACGCGGTGATCGCCGCGGGGCTGCGTATGTCCCGGGGAAAGGCGGCAGAGCTGGTGTCCTCCGGCCGGGTGCAGGTGAACTGGATGGAGTGCACCAAGGCGGACAAGCCTTTGACGGAAGGAGACACGGTCTCTGCCCGCGGCTTTGGGAAATTCCGCTTGGCAGAGGTGGGCGGCACCACGAAAAAGGGCCGCATCTCCGTGACGCTGCTGCGGTATGTGTAAAGAGAGGCGGACAACATGGTCAAGTACGAATATGAATTTGAGACGGTGAATTGCGACAGCGCCTCCGGGTACAGCCTTTTCGGCGGTGTGGGTCTGACCACGGAAGGACACAGGGAAATCATTGCCCAGCGGGCAGCGGAGGGCTGGCGGTACGCCGGATGCATCCCCTCGAGCCAGCGGGCCGGGGGATTTATCGAAACTGTGGATCTGGTGTTTGAACGGCCTGCGGCCGAAGAATAAGGAGGAGCATATGGATCAGAAGAAGATCGATCGGATCAACGAGCTGGCCCGCAAGGCCAAGAGCCCCGAAGGTCTTACGGAGGCGGAGACGGCGGAGCGCGCCGCCCTGCGCCGGGAATATGTGGACGCGGTGCTGGGAAGTCTGAAAGGGCAGCTGGACCACACCTACATCGTGGATGAGAAGGGCAACAAGCAAAAGCTGAAAAAGAAAGGGGAGTAAGGTGTGGCTTCCCAAAAGAAGAAAACGGACTGGGGCTGGCCGCTCATCATCGTGCTGTTTGTGATCGGTGCGTGGCCTATCGCCCTGGTGCTGCTTCTGGTCAAACTTTTTAAGAATGACGGACAAAAGCAGCGCGTGCAGGCGCCGCCCCTGTCGGGACAGCAGCACAGCGGCCAGACCGCAGCGCCTGGCCATGCCCGGAGCGCGGTACAGACGGCCATGCAGTCTCCGCCGCCGAAAAAGTCCAATGCGGCGTGGCTCAAAGTGGCCGGCATCGTGCTGTTGGTGGTGGGCATCGTAGGGATGACAGGCCCCATCGACGCCCTGTTCTGGTCGGATTACTGGTTCAGTCTGTGGCTGCCGGAGCTGCTGCAATTCCTGGCGGTGGCGGTAGGAGGCGGTGCCATGCTGGGTGCGGGCGTCGCCATGGACCGGCGCTTGAAGCGCTATGCCCGGTATCTGGCGGTCATGGGAGAGCGGGAGGCCATGCCGGTGGACGAACTGGCCCGGACGCTGGGCTTTTCCAGCGGCCGGGTAGAGCGGGACCTGGAGAAGATGGTGGAAAAGGGGTATTTCGGCCCCGCAGCGTATCTCAACGTAGAGCTGGGCTATCTGTTCCGCAGCAGCAGAGCTATGGAGGAACTGCGGGCAAAGCAGGCGGCCCAGGCCGCCCAGGCGCCCAAGGAGGCGGAGGAGGGCTACTCGGGCATCCTGCGCAGCATCCGCCGGGCCAACGATGCCATCGCGGATCCGGTGCTCTCGGCCAAGATCTCCCGGCTGGAGGAGATCACTGCCCGCATTTTCCGGGCGGTGGAGGAAGACCCCAAGAAGGCCGGGCGCATCGGCACCTTCCTCAACTATTACCTGCCCACCACCCAAAAGCTGCTGGACTCTTACGCAGAGTTTGAAGCCGCCGGCGTGGAGGGGGAGAACCTGCGCCAGGCAAAGGAGCGCATCGAGTCCACCATGGATGCCATCATCCGGGGCTTCGAGCACCAGCTGGACGAGCTGTACAAGGCGGATGCCATGGATGTGGACAGCGACATCCGGGTCATGGAGACCATGCTCCGGCGGGATACGGCCACGGTGGAGGAGGACTTCGGCCTGGGCGCTGCGGTGGAGCGGAAAGAAAAAACATAAAGGGACTTTCGGCAAGGCGGACCCGGTTTCCCGGGCCCGCCTTGTTGGCAAAATGCATAAAACACAAATGACCACACTGGAAAAACAACCAAGGGAATAGGGTGAAATTGCACAATGAAATATCATTAATTTTAGATAAAATTACAATTAAATTGAGGCGCAGAACGGTGCCTTTCAGGAGAAAGGAGACAAAACCACCAAAATGGGAAGCAGGATTTCTCTACCGCCATCAGGGCCTGTTCAATTGACACGGCGTGGCAGGAAAGGATATACTGGATATGCTGACAAGCGTCCCTAAAAAGGTGTTAATTCGCCGATTTTCGAACACTGTGAAACATTTGAACGAGGAGGATCAGACATGAAAGACATCGTAGAGATCCGCTGGCACGGCCGTGGCGGCCAGGGCGCAAAGACCGCGTCCCTGCTGCTTGCGGACGCCGCCTTCAACACGGGCAAGTATGTCCAGGGTTTCCCGGAATACGGCCCGGAGCGTATGGGCGCGCCCATCACGGCGTACAACCGGATCAGCTCTGAGCGCAGCACTGTCCACTCCAACATTTATTTCCCCGACTATGTGGTCGTGGTGGATGAGACTCTGCTCTCCGCCGTGGACGTGACCGCCGGATTGAAGAAGGAAGGCGCCATCGTCATCAACTCCAGCAAGACCCCCGCCGAGCTGCGTCCCCTGCTGAAGGGTTACGAGGGCAAGGTCTGCACCATCGACGCCGGCAAGATCTCTGAGGAGGAGCTGGGCCGCAACTTCCCCAACACCCCCATGCTGGCTGCTATCGTGAAGGTCTCCGGCGTTGTGGAGACTGACGAGTTCGTCAAGGATATGGAGGCTTCCTTCAAGCACAAGTTCGCCTCCAAGCCCCAGGTCATCGAGGGCAACATGCGTGCCCTGAAGCGTTCTATGGAGGAGGTACAGGTAGGATGAGTCATCTGGCTAAGGATATGACGCCCAGCGTCACTTGGAAGGATATTACCCCCGGCTGCAACATTTTCGAGGGCGGCACCTCTGTCACCGTGGAGACCGGCGACTGGCGCACCATGAAGCCCGTCATCGACTGGGACAAGTGCAAGCAGTGCCTGCTGTGCGCTCCCGTGTGCCCTGACATGTCCATCCCCGTGGGTGCCGATGGCAAGCGCGGCGATTTCGACTACTTCTTCTGTAAGGGCTGCGGCATCTGCGCGAACGCCTGCCCCTTCGGCGCCATCACCATGGTCAAGGACGAGAAATAAGGAGGGGATCACTATGGGAATCAGAGAAAGACTTTCCGGCAATGAGGCCATTGCCTACGCAATGAAGCAGATCAACCCGGACGTGATGGGCGCATTCCCCATCACCCCGTCCACCGAAATCCCCCAGTATTTCTCCACTTACGTGGATAACGGGGAAGTGGACACCGAGTTCATCGCTGTGGAGTCCGAGCACTCCGCCATGTCCACCTGCATCGGCGCCGAGGCTGCCGGCTGCCGTGCCATTTCCGCCACTTCTTCCTGCGGTCTGTGCTACATGACCGAGATGCTGTATGTGGCTGCTTCCGACCGTCTGCCCATCACCCTGGCGGTCTCCTGCCG
>PPYE01158164.1_pt1 | contig 24246 bp, 21 predicted proteins | sample 1559881 | NCBI WGS metagenome assembly PPYE01 (sample SAMN08240022, study PRJNA423297) | Human gut metagenome, whole genome shotgun sequencing project. | reverse complement strand
GAAATTTCCGCGAAGAATATCATGATTGTTACAGGATCCCAACAGGGATTAGATATTACCGGCCGCGTATTCCTTGATAAGGATGACGTTGTTCTTATTGAGAGCCCTTCTTATCTTGGTGCTATCGGGGCATTTGCATTGGAGCAGCCTAAATTCGTGGAAGTTCCTACTGATGAGGAAGGAATGATTCCAGAAGAATTGGAAAAGCTTATCCAAACGACGGAAAGAGTAAAATTTATTTATGTAATTCCCAATTATCAGAATCCTACGGGTATTTGCTGGTCATTGGAACGCCGACAGAAATTGATGGAATTGGCAACAAAGTATGAGATTCCTGTATTTGAAGATAATCCTTATGGTGATCTTCGCTTTGAAGGAGAAGAAATTGCGCCTTTAATTTCTATGGATCCAAAGCATTTAGTTATGTATTCCGGTACTTTTTCAAAAACGCTGGCACCGGGAATGCGTTTGGCATGGATGGTCTGCAATGATGATATCCTTGCTAAAATGGATCTGGTTAAAGGATCCACCGACCTTCATACACCTTCTGTTACACAGCGTGAAGTGGCACTCTACATGCAGAATTATGACTTTGAAAGACATGTCGAGGAAAATTGCAGATTATACGCTCATCGACGTGATGTCATGTGTGACGCAATAAAAAAACATTTCCCTGCTGATGTAAAGTGTACCTATCCCCATGGAGGTCTGTTCCTTTGGGTAGAATTACCGTACGGCTGCGATGCTCGGGATCTCTTCGCGGAGGCGATCAAAAGAAAAGTAGCTTATGTGCCGGGAGACAGTTTCTTCCCTGCCTCCGGCAAAAGGAATTATTTCCGGCTGAATTTCTCTTACAATGATGACGAAAAAACTGTCGAAGGCATCAGGCGTCTTGCAGAAGCGTTGAAATCTTATCTGGCTGTGAAATAAACAATAAAAATAACACTATAAAAATCCATGCTGTCAATTGCATGGATTTTTATAGTACAGAGTTTAGTAGCCTTTCGCCTTATTTATTTCATTAGTAAGTTTTTCGCCTTTAGAGAAAGCGATAAAATTATTTTTTAGTAATTCAAGCACACGGTTCCATGAGTCCGGTGTGAAAGAAGCAGAATGCGGACTGATGATAACATTTTCCATAGACCAGAAAGGATGGTTTTCCGGCAGCGGTTCTTTTTCAAATACGTCTAGCGCAGCGCCGGCAATGCGATGTTCCGAAAGCGCTTCCACCAGCGCGTTTTCATTTACTACGGAAGCTCTTGCAATATTGATGAAGAAAGAAGTTTTTTTCATCAGAGAAAATTCTTTTTTTCCGAAGAACTCATTTGTTTCGGGGGTGGAAGGCAAAGCAGCAATGGTGATGTCTGCCTTCGGGAGAACGTCTTTTATCTGATCTGCCGTGTAGACTTGGTCGGTGAAAGGGTCATCAGATATATGTTTTTTTACAGCAAGTATTTTTGTATTGAAACCTTTTATCCGTTGGGCGATTGCTTTTCCGATGCTGCCATAACCGATGATGGCAACAGTCTTTTGGTAAAGGGAATCCGTTTTCGGCCGTTTCCAAATTTTTTGATCTTGTTGGCGGATCATGACGGGAAGGCAGCGTACCAGACTCAAGAGAAGTGCTAATGTATGATCGGCAACAGCGTGGTCATGGATGCCGTGAGAGTTTGTCAGTATAATGGATCTTTTTAGCATATCTTTTGTAAGAAGGCGTTCTACACCATCTGACAGAGAATGAATCCAGCGAACATGGGGTGATGCTTCCAGAAAAGGCTGCACATTTTGAAATCCCCACATGGCGATCGCATCGGCATCCGATACATGAGAGAGTGCGTCACGGGGAGATGGGTATGACTCTATAACGGATCCGGGAACGGCATTTCGAAATTCTGTCAATTTTTCTTCTGAAATTTTATTAAGAATCACAAGTTTCATAGAAGTACATCCTTTCTGTAATTGATTATATCATTTTCCTGAAAGGGGTTTATGAATAGAGATAGTTTGATTATAATTAAGGAAATAAATTCACGATGGAGATAAAATGGCAGAGAGAAAAAGAACATTGAAAAGAACATCTTTTACAGGGAAACGAAAAGTTGTCCGCCGAAGAAAGAAGAGTAGAGGGCATTCCCTGTTACTTTTACTGTTTTTCTTAGTTGTCATATCGGTGGCATCTTGCACGGTGGCACATCCTTTTTCTGATGAAAAAGAAACAATGGTTTCGGTGAATACTGCGATCCATCATCTTTTTGGCGAGGAGTCTTCTGAAAGAGATGGAAAAGGGAAAATCGGCGGCAGAGTGGAAGAGGTGAAGAAAGAGCCACAGTCCATAATTAAAGAGTTCATGAATAGACTTAAAGGCGGGGAAAATAAAGGAAGCAACGGCGATGGAAATAACATTCTTACAAAGCGTGAGGAAAAGAACCCTTCTGATACGCGACTAAAGGCATCTGCAGCGAAGCAGAGAGAACCGGCGGAGAAAAAAGCGGGAGGAAACTCCTCGTCGGTGACCGGCCGTTTGGCGGTAGTTATAGATGATGCAGGACTTGATTTGGAATCGCAGCGGATATATGAAGAGATTGGAGTCCCTTTGACGCTTGCCGTTATGCCGAATAAAATATACACATCAGAAGCGGCAGCGGAATGGTCCCGTTATGGAATGCCTGTTATTCTTCATCAGCCCATGGAGCCGGTTTCAGGTTCGGGCATGGAAGAAAAGACCATATTAACATCCATGAGTGATGAAGCGATACGATATATGCTGAAAGAATCGCTTGAACAAATACCGCAGGCGGTGGGAATCAATAATCATCAAGGCTCAAGAGCCACCACTGATGCCAGGGTCATGCGTGTTGTAATGAATGAACTTTCACACAGGGGGCTGTTCTTTCTTGACAGCCGTACCAATACCACGACTGCGGCTGACAGCGCGGCTGTCTCATATGGCGTTCCCTATGCAAGGAATGATTTATTTGTGGATAATTCTGCCGATGAAGGTGAAATCCGGGCGATGATACAGGAAGGGGCCAATCGGGCAAAAGCCAGCGGCAGTTATATTATCATTGGGCATTGCCGCCCTCATACGGCAGCGGCATTTCGCGATATTGTCCCACAACTTCAGGCGCAGGGAATCGAATTTGTTTATGTATCGTCTTTGTTAAGGTGGTAAGATGGGAAAAAACAAAGTGGTTATTATTTCCGGCGGTACATCGGGAATCGGGTTGGCTACGGCAAAAATCCTTGCGTCAGAAGGGTGGAAAACAATTCTGCTCGGTCGAGACATGAATAAGGGGCGCGGGGCGCAGGAAGAAGCTCAAGGCAGCCTCTTTATTCCCTGTGATGTGACAAATACAAGGATAGTCAAAAATACAATTGAAAAGGCTGCATCCTTTGGAGAAATCAGAGGCGTCGTATCCTGTGCCGGTATTTATACGGAAGGTCTTTTGGATAATGTAACAGACGAAGAAATGCAGAAATTCTTTGAAGTAAACGTTTTCGGTACAATAAAATTACTCCGCGCGGCTGTCCCGTTCTTACGTATGCATGGAGGGAGCATTGTAACGGTAGCTTCCGATGCTGCCATTCAGGGAAATGTACAGTGCAGCTTGTACAGCGCGACGAAAGGGGCGGTTACCGCTTTTACCCGTTCGTTGGCGCTTGAATTGGCAGTGGATAACGTGCGGGCCAATGTGGTTTGTCCCGGAGACGTGGCGACTCCTCTTTTGGAAAAGCAGCTTCAAACTTACGGCGGTTCGATAAATGAAATGAAAAATTGGTATCCTCTTATGCGAATTGCCGATGCGGAAGAAATAGGGCAGGTGATTGCCTTCCTTATTTCCGAAAAGTCTTCTTATATGACAGGTGCGGTTATTCCTGTCGATGGAGGATTGACGGACTGGTAAGTATGATTTTGTTCTGATAAAGGATATAATGGTCATAGATAAGGAAATGTTGATTTAGTATAATTAAGCCGTAAGCGGCATAAATGTAATCGGCTGAGCCGAAAAGACAGGAGGGCATGATGAACGGAGACAAGAGTGTGGAGGAAATAAAAAAAACAGCAGTCGGTGCTGAGAAGGAGGCTGTGCAAGAGGTGAAAGAATCTGTTGAGGCCACAGCGGAAGATATGGAGAATGTGCCCGAAGTTCACTTTGAAACACCGGAAGCTGATGTGGAAGTTACCTTTATTGATGATCGTGATAAAGAGGCGGAAGGTTTGATTCACTGGGCGGCTGCCCGCGCAGGCGTGATCGTGGCGGCTCCACTTTTGGGGACGGTGTCTCTTATTGCCAATGAAGTATACATGATTTCTAAAATTGGAAGCGTTTATGGAGTAGATGTTCCGCAGAAAGCGGTTCTTTCCTTTATCGGTTCTTTAGGGGCAACCGTTGTCGGCACAACCGTTGCTACACTTTTACCGATTCCATTTATCCAGATTCCCATCGGGATTTCCGTAACTTATGGATTGGGAAAAGCGGCCGTCCGTTGGATTAAAGACGGAATGCCTGATGATACGAGACCCTATAAGGCGGTCTTTGAAGAAGGACGAGCGGAGGGTAATACGCTGGTTGGAGAAATTAAAGAAAATCCTGAAAAGGATATTCCCCTTGGCGATGAAAAGAGAGATTTTACGAAAGAAATTAAAGAGACAGTTGACGATGTATATCCTGAAAAAGCGCATGAAGCTGTGGATAAACTGGCAGACCAGCTGGTAGATACGTTTAACCTTCTGGGTGAACAGCTTGTTACAGCCTTGAAAAAAGCCGGGATGACTGATGAACAGATTGAAAAAGCAAAATACACTACTATTGGCGCAGCAGAAATAGCAAAGGAAACAGCCGAAAAGACAGCAAAAAATTTGCGTGCTGTTGCCAGAGTGAAGTCAAGAAAACTTCAGGAAGAGGCACGGCAAAAAGCTTCTGAGATGAAAGAGCAGGCAAAAGAACAGATGGAGGAATTGCAGAAGAAAAAAGAAGAAATGAGGCGCCAATCGGAAATTCGGGCTGAACAGGCCAAACTGAAATCGGAAAAACTGAAAGCCCAAGTGAGAATCCAGATGCAGGAAGCAAAAGTCCAGGCAGATAAATTGAAGGAACAAGTTCGTACCCAGGCTGAAATTGCGCAGGATAAAGCAAATGAATTGAAAGAGAAGGTGAATGCGAGGGCAGACGATTACAGAAGAAATGTTTCTGCTGCTGCCAACCGTGCCAAAGCCGATATTCTGGGGTATGTGGATGATTTTCGTACGAAAACGGAAGAACGGGCCGCTCAAATTCGGGCAAAAGATCGTAATGCAAAGGGAGGGGCTATTGAAGGCAGTGAATTTTCTCAGGAAACTGTTGGGAAATCTTCTGAAAAGACAAAAAAATAAAGGATTTAAACCAGCACCTGATATTACGGGATTGAATAAAGAACATCATAGAGATGTCGTATGGCGCCCTGTAAGCCCCTGGAGTAAAAGGCGGTGGCGATTCAAACGTACAAACCATCCATGGTTCAAAAAACGATAAAATGAAAAATCCGCCTGCAGCTTGATATATAGATGTCAAACTGCAGGCGGATTTTATGTGGAAATGTAAAATCGGAATACAAGGCCCCGGTACATATTGATTTTTTTTAAAGATGCTTCATGAAACTTAATTATCCTATTTTCAGATTATGGAAGACTACATTTAAAAATGCGGAAACTACATCGGGATCGAAAAGGATTCCGGATCCGCTGAAGATGGCACGAGAAACTTCCGGCCGGTCTTTATGTTTAAAGTTGGGCGAAGAAAAAATAACATCGTCATAGTAAGAGGCCAGCGCAATAATTCTGGCCCCCAAAGGAATATTGATCTTTTTCAGATGTTTCGGATATCCTGTGCCATCCCAACGTTCATGGTGGAAACGAATAAGAGGAATGAGATCCTCCATGCCGGGACAGGACTCCAGTATGTTAGCTCCTAAGTCAGGATGTCTTTTATAGACCTGGATGTCTCTTTTGGAGACATAGGGGTAATTGGTCAGCACATGGTTGGGTACACAGATGAGACCGATGTCATGAAGCAGGCCGGCATTGCGGATAAGCGTGATTTCATTGGCAGTAAGGCGCATGTAAATGGCAGTAGCTGCTGCTAAATTGGAGACACGCTGAGAGTGCTCATACAGAGAAACTGATTTTATGCGCATCAAAAATAAGAGATGATTGATGACCATATTCAGCTTATTTTTATCGTCGATGCTTAGTTCAGCAGACTGGAATATCGAAGTAGGGTACATAGAAAACCTTAATCATAAAAATAAGAAAGAGAGCCGTAGGTGTTTTTCCGGTTTAAACCGAAAAGAATTTATCTTTCATGCCGCTTCATCCAAGCGGTCATGTAAGTGCAGTCAGAACGAACTGTATACCGATTTTTGACAGCCCAGCTATAGGCGGCTTCGGCGAGCTGGGCAGCTAAACCCTTTCCGGATAATGCGGCGGGAACGATGGTATGAAGTACAGTAAAGACATGACCTGTTAAATCATATTCAAGGCAGGAGAGGCCTTTCAGTGATTCGATTTTAAATTTGTGGTTCTTAATATCATGTGTAACCATAGTGACATTTCTCCACTGGGTAGACAGATTTTATTTTACAGGAAAATAAGGATATGTCAAAGTTTCATTGAAAGAAAGACAGCATTTGTTTCCCTGGTAAGAAAGACGAATTTTCCTGAGAGAACCAGCCTTGAAAATGCGTAAAGAATACAGGCGGGAACACTATTTTCTTTTATTTTTCAAGATTAGCTTATGCTATAATTTATTATATGATGTCAGAAGAAATTATACATCCAAGTAAAAATCTATACTGTTATAAAAATATTTCGATAGAAAACATAAGTTCTGTTTTGTGGAGGTTGTCTTGGGGACATTTAAAATTACCTATCTTCACCATAGCGGGTTCATCTGTGAGCTGGAAGACTGTATTCTTGTTTTTGATTACTACATGGATCCTGAAGGAAAGTTGGATGACCTTTGTGAGGTCTCATCAAAACCTCTGTATTTTTTTGTGAGTCATTTTCATGCGGATCACTTTAATCCTGAGATTAATCGGTTCGAAAGCCGGGCAGAAGGATATTTCATCCATCGTGACTGCACACTGACGCTTAGAAATCATGAGATGCTCCACCGCATGGAAGTGGGAGATTTTATGGTGACAAAATATTTTCGAATCAAGATGTTCGGATCCACTGATGCGGGGGGATCATTTTTAATTAACCATCCGAAAGCTTCGGTTTTCCACGCAGGTGATTTGAACTGGTGGCACTGGGCCGGGGAAGGAGATTCTGATAATCTGGCAGCACGCGATGAGTATTTTAAAGAATTGGAACGGATTCCCCGGGTATCCATGAATATCGTGTTTTTCCCGGTGGACGCCCGACAGGCGGTGGCAAGAGAATGGGGAGTCAAAGCATTTTTGGAGAAATTCGATGTGAGTACAGCATTGGTACCAATGCATGCATTTGGAATCCGTTGGTCGCCGTCTTACGAATTCCGCTGGCGATTTCCCGATATTCCCTTATGGATACCGAAGGCGGAGGGCGATGTTTATGTGGGAGAAGTAAAATGACTTATACATGGATTTATATTATGCTGCTCATGTTTGCAGGAAGTTTTATCTTACAGATGGTACCACTCTTATTTTATTTCGAAGCGGTTATTGCTGTGAACCTGCTGATTTTAGCGGCTTCCTGGTTTATACTTCGGCGTGACCGGTTTTCAGACTTCCGGTCTAATATACTTTTTATGGCAGGGCTTACGATAATTAATATTCTGACAGACTTGGGCATACTCACTCATTCTATGTCGTGGGTTGCTTTTGGTGCCCTTCTTATCTGGTCGATGACCGGTGGAGGCAGGAGCCATTCATGAAAAAGGGAAAGCGGAAATTTTGGGTATAAGCAAGCGGCTTGTCTGCAATTTATTGAGGATAAACCGAAAATATAGTTTTGGAATATTCGTATTTATCGGATTTTTGGGAGTTTTCCATCTTGACAATAAATTGTAAAGATTCTAAAATTGAATTAGTCAATCGAAAGATTGTACTTTTTTAGTGTTTATTTCCAATTGAAACTAAAATATATAAAGAAAAGAGGTGAAAAACTTGGAGAAAGATGAAATCTTATTGTACGTTATCATAGCAGGGATTATTGCAGCTGTAATTGGTGCTGGTATAGGATACTTACTCCGCAGACGTATTGCTGAAGCAAGGATCGGTTCTGCTGAAGAAAAAGCTGCACAGCTTGTTGCGTCGGCGGAAAAAGAAAGAGAAAATGCTTTGCGTGAAGCGGAGACGCTGAAAAAAGAGACGATTGTACAAACCAGAGAAGAACTTCATAAACTCCGTGAAGAGGTAGAACAGGAGCATAAGGGGCGCCGCGATGAATTGCAGCGTTATGAGCAGCGTCTGGTTCAGAAGGAAAGTAATTTGGACGCAAGAAGCAGTAATCTGGAACAGCGGGAAAGTGTGTTGGCAAAGAAGGAAACCCAGCTGAAGGCACAGAAAGAAAAAGTGGATAATTTATGTGTTATGCAGCAGACGAAGCTGGAAGAAATTTCACATCTTACCCGTGATCAGGCGAAGGAAATGATTCTTGCCCGTGTTAATGATGAGTTGGCACATGAAAAGGCGGTCCGTATCAGGGCGGCAGAAGAAGAAATCAAGCTGACTTCTGATAACAAAGCGCGTGAAATCATAGCAGCTGCTATTCAAAGAAACGCTGCTGATACAGTTTCTGAAACAACGGTTTCGGTAGTTTCCCTGCCGAATGAAGAAATGAAGGGCCGTATTATCGGACGTGAAGGGCGGAATATACGCGCAATTGAAACATTGACCGGTGTTGATTTGATTATTGATGATACACCTGAAGCGGTTATTCTGTCCTGTTTCGATCCGATTCGCCGTGAAATTGCCAGATTGTCCCTGGAAAGTCTTGTGAAAGATGGACGAATCCATCCTGCAAGAATTGAGGAAGTTGTGGCAAAGACAAAGAAAGAAGTGGATAAAGCGATTCGTGAGGCCGGTGAAGAAGCGGTACTCCAGTGTGGAATTAGCGGCATGCATCCTGATCTGATTAAGATACTGGGGCGTTTGAAATATAGAACGAGTTATGGACAAAACGTTCTCCAGCACTGTATCGATACTTCCTACTTTGCAGGTATTCTTGCGGCGGAAGTCGGTGCAGACGCGGATATGGCAAAACGGGCTGGCTTGCTCCATGATATTGGTAAAGCGGTAGATCGTGAACAGGAAGGCACCCATGTGGAACTTGGCGTGGAACTGGCGCAGAAATACCATGAACCGATGCAGGTCATCAATGCTATTGCATCACATCATGGCGACACGGAAGCCGTATGCGTAGAGGCGGTTCTTGTAGCGGCGGCTGATGCTGTTTCTGCGGCTAGACCGGGTGCCAGGAGGGAAACGCTTGAAAATTATATCAAGAGACTGACGAAATTGGAAGATATTGCCCGTTCATATCCGGGGGTATCCAGTTGTTATGCTATCCAGGCAGGCCGTGAAATCAGAGTCATTGTAAAGCCTGAAAAGGTTAATGAAGACCAGGCTGTGATTCTTTCTCATGATATTGCCCAGCAAATTGAGAAGGAGCTGCAGTATCCGGGGCAGGTGAAGGTAGTTATTATTCGAGAAACACGGGCTATCGATTTTGCAAAATAAGATAAAAGGGAGTCCTTTTCGGGGGATTCTCTTTTTTGTGCTTTTGGAACGGGGAAAACCATTTATGATATAATGAAAAACACTGTAAAATATTTTTTGAATATTGTGAGGTCAAATATGGACAGAGAAGAACTGGACAGACAATTAAAAGAACAGGGGAAAAATATAGAATTGCAGACGGATAAGTTCTCTTCAGGGCGGAAAAAACTGGCGGCCGCGGCAGTGGTTCTTTTGATTACCAGTTTCATAGGGGGATGTTTCTTCGGTGATATTATTCCGGGAAACAAGCAGGGAAACAAAGCGGAATCTTCTTATTCCTTTCCGCAGACAGAACAGAAAAAAGTGGAGGAGCTGCCGGCAATCAGAAATACGGCTGTTGTACAGGCGGTCAAAGAAGTTGGTCCGGCTGTCGTTGGGATCACGACGCGGGTTTATGATAAAGATATTTTTAACCGCCGTGTGGCGGTGGGGCAGAGTGTCGGTTCCGGTGTTATTTTTGATAAGAAGGGATATATTGTTACGAATAATCATGTCGTGTCAGGCAGCAAAGAAGTTAATGTTTCTCTTTCCAATGGACAGACTGTCCCCGGCAAAGTAGTGGGAACCGATGCGTCTACTGATTTGGCGGTGGTAAAAATTGATAGCAGCGATAGCTTGCCTGTGGCGGTCCTTGGTGATTCTGACGCACTTCAGATAGGGGAAACTGCGATTGCTATAGGGAATCCCCTCGGTCTTGAATTTCAAGGGACAGTTACGGTTGGTGTTATCAGTGCATTAAACAGGTCGCTTGACGAATTATTGAACAGCTTATTGCCAATGGCAAGGTGGTCAGAGCATATTTGGGAGTTTATGCGGCGGATAAGGATATTGCAGCCCGCTATGGATATCAATGGGATCATGACTCGGGAGTTCTTGTCATGAAAGTGGCGAAGAACAGTCCTCTGAGTTTGACTGATGTCCATATAGGGGATTATATTTTATCTATTGATGGCAAAACGGTCAATACCGTAAAAGAAATGAGGGAAATTATTGATGCTCATAGACCTGGAGACAAGATTTCCCTGGTGTATGAACATAATGGCAGAAGCGAAACAACGGAAATTCTTTTGTCATCGGTATCTGAAAGTGATCAGTAATGAGATTCTCGATCCGGGCTATTGGAAAGATAAAAGAGAAATGGATGCGGGAGGGTATTGAAGAATACTCTAAACGTCTGAAGCCCGTGGCAAAAGTGGATGTTTTAGAGAGTGATGAAGAAAAGATGCCGGAAAATCCTTCTGCGGCTATAAAAGGAAAGGTGCTGGAAAAAGAGGGAGAAAAGCTTCTGAGATCAATTCAAGACTCAGGTTGTGTGGTGCTACTGGACATGAATGGGAAGAAAGCTTCTTCTGAAGAATTGGCCGCATGGATCGCGCAAAAGACCATCATGGGTACGAGCCATTTTTATTTCATAATTGGTGGTCCCTATGGTAATGGGAAAGATTTTATGACCAAGTATGTGTTTAGCATTCCACCTGACGTAACTGTTCATGAATTGGTAAAATTATTTGTTACTCACCCAGTGAGTGCTGTTCCTGTGGTTGGTGACGACAATGAGTTGCTGGGAATTGTTTCAGAAGGTGATCTTCTTTATAAAAAAGTGAAACCTAAGGTGCCGGCATATTTGGATATTTTAGGTGCAAATATCTATTATTGCGGATTCGGCAGGTATGAAAGATCTTTCAGAAAGCTTTTGGCGACACAGGCTGCGGATTTGATGACAAAGGATGTTCGCTGTGTGACACCGGAAACAGATATGGAAACAATCATGAACCTTATGATTGACGAACATTTGAAAACAGTACCGGTTGTCGAAAAGCCCAACCGGCTTGTAGGAATTATTACACGGCATGATATACTGGGTGCTATTGCGGCAACTGAATTGGAAGAAAAGATGGCAGAAAACCATAAAAGTACAGAAGAATAGGGAGTGATAAAGGGCGGTATGGTGGCTGCCCTTTATTTTTCTTTTATGATGAAAGCCGATTTATCAGGTTCCTTGAAAAGATTTTTGAATTTTGCTATGATACGAATGATTTTTACCTTATAATAAAATCGAAATAATAAAATCGAAGTAAACCATGGCTTTTTATAAATGATGGAGTGATTTTTTTGGAAAAATTGATTATTCATGGAGGACATTCTCTGCGCGGCACTGTGCGTGTATCCAGTGCTAAAAATGCGATTTTGCCTATTATCGTGGCGACATTACTTCCTGTTACACCGGCGACTATTGTAGATGCCCCTCATTTGGATGATGTTTCCACGATTTGCAGCGTCCTTGAATCTTTGGGTGTGAAAGTAACTCATGGAGAGGGGCGTATTACATTTGATGCGGTTGAAGTAAATAAAACAGAAGCTTCTTATGAACTGATGAGCCGTATGAGGGCGTCTTTCCTTGTCATGGGTCCCCTTCTTGCGAAGATGGGGCATGCGAGGATTGCCCTTCCCGGTGGCTGTATGATAGGAAGCCGCCCGATTGACCTGCATCTAAAAGCTTTTGAGGCTATGGGAGCTGAAATTCATGTAGGAAACGGATATGTGGAAGGATGGGCACCCGGCGGATTAAAGGGAAATACCATTTATCTGGATTTTCCCAGTGTAGGTGCCACGGAAAATATATTGATGGCAGCTGTAACAGCAAAGGGACGCACTATTATTGAAAATGCAGCAGAAGAACCGGAAATTGTTGATCTTGTTACATTTCTTAATGGAATGGGTGCAAATATTAAAGGCGCAGGTACGAATGTAATCCGCATTGAAGGTGTGAAAGAGCTGTATGGCGTAGACCATACGGTTATTCCTGACCGTATTGAGGCGGGAACCTTTATGATCGCAGCGGCGATGGTCGGTGGTGATGTATTGATTTCCAATGTACTTACAGAACATTTAAAACCACTGCTTGCGAAGTTAAATGAGGCAGGAGTAAAAGTGGTCAAAGATATTGACAGTGTCCGGGTCATTAGTGATGGTAAGATACGTTCCACTGATATTAAGACATTGCCTTATCCGGGGTTTCCCACGGATTTGCAGGCGCAATTTATGGCGCTGATGACCATTGGTGATGGTTTAAGCCGTGTAACGGAAACTGTTTTTGAAAACAGATTTATGCATGTAGGTGAATTGCAGCGTATGGGGGCTTCCATACAGGTAGAAGGCCGTACGGCCAGCATCAGAGGGGTACCGTTTCTGCGGGGGGCTTTTGTGAGAGCCACAGATCTTCGCGCCGGAGCAGCGCTGACTTTGGCCGGCTTGGCGGCGCATGGGCAGACCGAGATTGGGGAACTTCATCATATCGATCGCGGCTATGATCGTCTTGTGGAGAAATTACAGGGATTAGGAGCTGACATTGTCCGTGTCACCGAAGACTAAACGGGAGAGAAGTAAAAATACATATCTTCAACGTTCCCTTTTGCTTGATTGGGTAGGTGCTTTTGGCGCGGAAGATATAGGTATTGATTTAGGGACATCCAATGCAGTTATTTATGTAAAAAATAAAGGTCTTGTGTTTCCTGAAGCTGCTGTAGTGGCAAAGAATGAAAATACTAAAAAGATATTCGCTTATGGTGTTCGCGCGGGAGAAATGGAAGGCCGTCTTCCTAAGGGGCTCCAGCTTATACGCCCGCTTAAAATCAGCGCAATCATTGATTATAACAGTGCAGCATATCTGATGAACGCTCTGATTAACCAGTCCTATCTGAAAGGTATATTTTTCCACCCGCGTTTACTGATGTGCGTGCCGGTGGGGATTTCAAAGGTACAGCGCAGGGCTCTTCTTGAAGCGGCTGTAGCTGTAGGAGCGAGAAAAACAGTACTTATTGATCAGCCGATTGCAGCAGTTATGGGGCTTGGTTTAAAATTAGATCGTATGCAAGGTGTGCTCATTGTAGATATTGGCGGCGGATCAACAAAAATTTCTGTCGTATCCAGGCATGGTGTAGTAAATAGCCATTTTTCTACAGAATCGGGAATGCTTATGGATGAAGCTATTATGAATGTGATTTTGGAAAAATACCATATTCGTATTGGACGGAAAGCGGCAGAAACATTAAAAATGGCTCTTGGCGTGGAATGGGATTTAAATCGCGATACCCGTATATGTGAAGTCTGCGGTATCTCAACAATTACAGAACTTCCTGTGAAAATTGCTGTAACAGGGGAGATCGTTGCCCAGGCGCTGAATCCGATTTTATACAGGATATTTTCAGGTATTATTTCTGTGATACAAATGACACCGCCGGCAATCCTGGGAGATATCCGGGAACATGGGATTGTATTGATCGGTGGTGTAGCGCAGCTGAAAGGATTAAAAGAGCTCGTATTGAAAGTAACAGACATGAAAGCACATGTGGCGGATCATCCTTCTTATGTAAATGCAGTCGGCGCAGGATCTGCCTTGGAGTATATGGATTATTTTCGTGATTCATTGCAGGATTTGCATTAACAGCAGGAAAGAACTGTCTTGGGATGGTTCTTTTTCTTTAATTCGTAAAGAATGCTTTCTTTTGAGTGTGAAATTACTTATAAAATGTTAAAATAAAAAGTAGTTTTTATAAAAGTGAGGCTATTATGAAAAATTCAACAAAAATAGGAATGGCGATTATTGCCGCTGCGAGTATCTTAGGTGCTGCATATGTATACGCTTTTACCGGGGTGGTAGAAGAAAAAGCAATTATGGCGGGAACGGTTGTATCCGTCGTCGAACCGGGAACTGCCGTAAAAGAAGGCGATGTGTTGGTAACAGTAACTTCTTTGGCTGGAGCGGTACCTGCATCTCGGGCTGCTGCTGATGGTGTCGTTAAAGAAGTCAAAGTGGTTAAAGGACAAAGCCTGAATAAGCAGGATGTCGTGGCAGTTATTGAATATCGCTGATTATCTTAGGAGAATTTAAAATGTCCGGTTTTAGAATAAAATACAAAGTACTGGCTATATCAGTATGTCTGGTGTTTACAGGTTGGGCAGCTGTTTCAGCAGAAGAATTTCTTCCTGTTTCCGAAGTGCGTGAAGGGATGCATGGATATGCAAAAACGGTCGTTCATGGAACACAAGTAGAGACCTTTGATGTTGATGTGCTTGGTGTAATGAAGCAGAAAGGCGCCACGGGCGGGGATCTTATCCTTGTAAAAGTATCGGGGGATCTGATTGATAAGACGGAAGGGATTGCTCAGGGAATGAGCGGAAGTCCGGTTTATATTAACGGAAAACTTTTGGGTGCCATTGCGTATGGATTCCCGCAGTCGGGGGGACGTATCGGTATGGTGACTCCTATTTCAGATATGCTTGAGCTTTGGCTTACCGATAATAAGAAGTCCGCTTATATACCAAGGCCGTCTTCTGATCTAATCCCTATTGATACGCCGCTTATGGCATCGGGATATAGTGCGGGAGGCATGGAATATCTGTCTGATAAGATGCAGGATTTCCATATGATTCCTTTTTCGGCCGTCTCCGTGGATCAGGATACCGTTGCAAGACCGCTTGAGGCGGGTGGTGCAGTGGCGGCTTCTTTGGTGACAGGAGATTTGAAATTAGGGGCGATTGGAACGGTTACTTATGTAGATGGAAACCAAATGCTTGCTTTTGGGCATCCTTTCATGAGCCGGGGAAATACCGGTTATTTCATGCATAATTCTTACATATTTACTGTAATTCCAAGCAAGAATATTCCCTTTAAATTGGGGTCTGTAGGCGCAGAAATTGGTACAGTAAATCAGGACCGTGGCGCAGGAATCGGTGGAATCAGCGGAACATCTCCGGATTTTGTGGCACTTCATGCGTTCGTAAAAGACAAAGATACGGGTGTGGAAAAAGATTTAAATGTTCGGATGATACAAAATGAATCCTTGCTACCTACGCTTTCTGCTACATCTGTTTATAATGCAATCAGCACGGCCATGGATCGCCGCGGACAGGGGACGGTGAAGTTTACTTATACTTTGCACCCTAAAGACATGAAGCAAAAACCGTTTACCCGGACAAACATGTACTGGTCTTCTACCGATATTGCAGAACGAAGTGTGGATGAGATTTATCAGATAGTGAAACTTTTGGAACAAAACCGGTTTGAAAGTTATGCTCTTAGAAATATTTCCATGGATATGGAAGTGACGCAGGAAAGGAACACAGCAAAAATCCTTGATGCATCCGCATCACCTGTTGTGGTAAGTCCGGGAGACACAATTTATGTCCGTGCTCGTCTCCAGCCTTGGCGCGGAGAGGTCTTTTATAAAGATTTGTCTTTTGATGTGCCTGAAGATCAGCCGCTTGGGAATATGGTGCTGGAAGTACGTGGTGGAGGTGTTGTACCATTACCGTACCTGCTCCAGCAGCAGAAATACAATCTAACGGAAGAAATATTAAGCCGTCTCCGCAGCTATAAGAATTTTGATGATCTTCACGGAAAACTGATGAAAGAAGATCAGAACAACCAGGTTGTGGTAGAAATCATTGATCCGGATGTCAGCATGGTTTCGAAAGAGGAAGATGGTAAAGTGAAAGCGGAAATTCAAAACAAACCGGCGGGTAAAGATCCGGTAGATTTAAAAAAGAAAGAAGGCGGAACCGGCCTTGATACTGATAAAGAATCACCAAAAAGCCGTGTGGATACGGACTATGTTATTTATGGTGATGGGCAATTTACGTTCAAGGTGATGAATCCATCGGACAGGGATACTGCTTTGAAAAAATTGGCTAAATCAAATAAAAAACTTTCTGCCAAAATGACGACGGAGGAAAAGAAATTGATTGACGGTGAAAAAACAGATGAGAATACTGATAAAAATAAATCGGAAAAATCATCACCGGGGCCTAAAGATAACGGGAATAAGGGGAAAAAATAAAAATGACGTATAGTCAAAAATATTGTATCAAACTATATTTTGAGGTATTATATTAGGGATTCCTGTAGGTTTAGTAGAAAGAGGTGTTACGGTGGGATTTTTTGAACTGCTTGGCAGCAAGACCATTGGTCTGTTCCATCAGCTTGGCGCCGTAATATTGCTCCTGAATTCCTCATGCAAGGAGTTAAATCATCTGCGTTTTAGGGAAACGATTAAGCAGTGTCTTGATTTGGGGGTACTGTCATTTCCCATTGTAGCGTTGACCCTTTTATTTACGGGGATGGTTCTTTCTGTGCAGATTGCGGGAGAACTGACAAAATATGGCGCCGGTTTTACTGTCGGTGCAATTGTAGCTATCGGAATGGGGCGCGAATTGGGGCCGGTGCTTTGCGGAGTTGTTTTGGCGGGGCGCGTGGGTGCTGCTATTACGGCAGAAATTGGGACGATGCGCGTGACTGAGCAGATTGATGCTCTTCGATGCATGGCAGTCAGCCCTGTCGGCTATCTTGTCCTTCCACGGCTACTCTCATGTATGGCGATGCTGCCGATTTTGACGGTATTCGGTGTTTCTATTGGTGTTTTTGGCGGTATGAAAAGGAAAATATTGGAAGACGTTAATTTAACGGTTTATGATGGGGAAACCATGGTAATCCTCGGCGCTTCAGGATCCGGAAAATCAACTCTCCTGAAGTTGATTATAGGGCTTTTGAAACCTGATTCCGGTTCCATCAAAGTCAATGGGAAAGAGATATCGTCATTGACAGAACGGGAAATGAATGAGGAACGGCGCCGTATGGGAATGGTATTTCAATATTCAGCTCTTTTTGATTCGATGAATGTAAAGGAAAATGTAGCTTTTGGTCTTCGGCAGCACACCGATTTATCAGAAGAAGAAATAGAGAATATCACGGAAGGGAAACTGCATTTAGTAGGCTTAGATGATGTTGGTGATTTAATGCCTGCCGATTTGTCCGGCGGTATGAAAAAGCGTGTGAGTCTGGCCAGAGCCATTGCACTAAATCCCCAAATTATTTTATATGATGAGCCTACGGCAGGATTGGATCCGATTCGTGCGACCGATATTAGTCTGTTGATTAAACAAATGCAAAAAGAAATGAAGGTCACCAGCATTGTGGTGACTCACGATCTGAAATCAGCGGAAATGGTTGCTGATAGAATGGCTTTTCTTTATAAAGGTTCCTTTTTAGCTGTCGGTACGGCAGAAGCATTAGCATCCTCGAGGGATTACAGAGTTAAACAGTTTATGAATGGATTGCCTTCAGAACAATACACGGTAAGGGCGGGTGAATTTAGTTGAAATGGTCACAAGAAGCGAAAGTAGGAGTATTTTCCTTTATCGGAATTTTACTTTTTTCCGTGATTATAATTCAGCTAAGCAGTGCTGTTTTGTTTGGCAAAAGCGGATTTCATGTAACAGCATATTTTCGGGAAGCAGAAGGGATCGAGCCGGGAAACCCTATTCATTATGCCGGTGTTGATGTGGGCATGGTAGATCATATTTCTATCGAAAATGGAGAAGCTGTGCTTGTTCTTCGGTTTTATGATGACGTAAAAGTCCCAAAGGATGCGAATTTTTCTATCCAAACCAGCAGTGTGATGGGCGGACGGTTTGTCAAAGTCGTTGGTGGACATCAGGATCGGGGATACTTGCGTGAGGGGATGACTGTACAGGGGCAGGCTGCGCCGGGGATTGATGCAGCAATGGACAAAATGGATAAACTCATGGCTTCTGCGCAGGTGATGCTTGACGGAATCAATACAATTGTAGGCGATCCGGCGGCTCAAAAAAATGTCAAGAGAAGCTTAAACAACTTTGACGCTATTTCTGAAAATCTTACTATATTGACAGCGCAGGGGATACAAATTGCCAATCAGATACAGGGTGTCACGTCGCAGATGAATTCTATGCTATACCAGCTGAATGGTGATGGAAAAACAGTGGCGGATGCAAGAAAGATCATGGATAATTTGGCAGTTGCTTCAGAAAATGCCAGATTAATTTCCGGTGATGCAAAAAATGTTTCTGACAAATTAAACAATCTTATGGCAGGCGGCAGTTTGTCTGTGTCGGGCGAATTATTATATAATACGAAAAGAGAAGATTTTTCTCCCAATGTATCGCTTCGTATCGGCAGAGATTCCCCTTTAATTCTTGGTGTTGAGTCTTTTGGCAACGACAGCGTATATAATGTGCAGTATGGGCAGAAAAAGGGAAAATTCGATATCCGGGGCGGGATTATCCGTAATAAATTGGGTATCGGGGCCTCCTATAAAAAAGATAAGTGGAAATTTGATGCAGATCTCTTTGATCCGAATGATTTAACTGTCAGGCTGCGGGGGGCTTATGAAGCATATCCCAGCATTTATGCGGTGGGGCAATCAATATTCCCTCATGGTCGTCATGGCGGAGGTGAATATATCGGATTAGGCTATGCGTATTAAAAAATGATTTTGGAAAGGGCGAAGAGAAATATGAACAAGCAGAAGAGTGTAATTTTATCAATAGCGTTATTGTCAGCTTTATCAGCAGGTATTACTGCAGATGCGAGGGAGGGCCTTCGTTTGTCGAGTGACCCGAAACTGACAGAAAAGGCGATTGAAGCCCAAATGAAACAGAGTGTTTCTGCAAAAGAAGTAAATTTTGACAATATGCTTTTGCAGAAAAATTTAAATGATATGATGCCTGAGGGAAAGGTAAAGGCAGAAACATCTAATATAGATATAGATTTAAAAGGTGCAGTTTCTACGGCCATTCAAAATAATCGTGATATCCGGTTGGCAGAATTGTCTTTGGAACAGGCGGAAACTGCAGTCAGCCAGGCGGCAGCGGCTAAAAACCCATCATTATCTTATAAATGGGCAAGAAACCAGGTGAAAGCGGGCTCTGCTAATAGTGCAGGATTTTATGGTGCAAATCATGGATATAATCAGGGGTTGACGTTATCTTGGCCGATTTGGACAGGGGGAGCCGTAGAAGGCGCGATTGATGCAGCCCGTTATGCGGAAGATGTGGCTCATATAAACGTTTACCAAACGGAAGCTGCAACAAAGCTTGCAGCGGCTAAAGCATACTACCAGTATTTAGAAATGATTAAACTGGCGGATGTAGCTATGGAATCGGTTACAAACCTTGATGGGCACCTGACTAATGTAAAACAGCAGTATGATGCGGGGGTTGTGGCAAAGCTGGATGTTCTCTCGTCAAATGTTGCTGTAGGGGGCGGTTATTCTTGGAACACGGCTGGTCTTGGCGGTTTGGATAAAGATGATTGGACTGTTACAGGAACGGTGAGCTGGAGTATTTGGGATGGTGGTACGACTGATGCAAAAATTAAGAGTGCATCTTCCGGCTTGAAGTCTGCGGAAGAAACCTTATTAAAGGCAAGAGAATCGATAGAGCTTGAAATCAGACAGGATTATTTAAACATTTTATCTGCTAGGGAGCAGATCCGTGCGACAGAAGCTGCTGTAGAACAGGCGGAAGAGGCGTACAAGATTGCGACGGTCCGGTATCGTTCAGGTGTCGGAATCAACTTGGATGTTCTTGATGCCCAGCTTGCTTTAAATAAGGCGAGGACAAATCATATTACCGCATTATATAATTACAATGTCGGTTTGGCTACGCTTGAAAATGCCATGGGGATTCCGGCAGTTATCTATCCGGAGTTTACTGCCAAAAAGTAATTGTCACAAAATTATCCATGATAGGAGTTTATTTTGAACGATAAAATTAAATGGTGGTTAAACGGGATTGGTGCAATTATTTTTCTTGCGCTTGCCGTGGTCTACCTTCTTATACGGCCTATTGTCGTGCAAAATTTAGAGCCTGTTATCCAAGATGCTGTTAAGGAAAAAATCAATGGCACACTTGTATGGCGTACAATGGATTTAGATCCCCGGTATAATCTGTCTTTTGACTTTGTGGAATTAAAGGATAAAGAGGGAAAAGATGTTTTAAAGTCTGCTAATGTGACAATCAGCTGGTCAGCAGGTGCTCTATATAATTATCTGATGCATGATGGTGATCTTCTTAATGTGGTGAGTGGTATCACTATGGAAGAACCGATGATGACTGTGCGTGAAAAAAAAGACGGGCAGTGGAACGTGCAGGAATTGGTTAAGCACTCTGCTGATGAATCTGCAGGAGAATTTCATGGTTCCGTAGCTTTGAAAAACGGGAATCTCAAGGTGGAAACGCAGACGGGAGACATCTACACTTTTGAAAGGGTAGAATGCGATCTTACCAGGGGGGGAGATGAGAAAATCAAAGGAACCCTGGCAGGAGAATTTTTGAAAGTCCCTTTTGATGGGGATCTGTCATATACGGATGAAAATAATTTTGAAGGAAATATACAGACGGAACCGGCATCTTTACAGTTTTTAAAGCCGCTGATTGAGAAAATGCCGGGAGCGGTGCATTCTTTTGATATAAGAAACGGTATGGGAGAAGTGACGGGCGCCAGAATCTGGAGAAGTGATGGCGTCCTGTCTTATCATGTAAAAGGTCGCCTTGATCAGACTGCGGTGAGCTATGAAAATTATGCTCTTACGGATGTGGCGGCCTTTTTTGATATTTGTGACGGGGTTCTTCAGATAGAAAATTTTTCAGGGAAAGTGAATGGACAGATTATTGCCGGCAGCGGAGCAATGAATTGGAAAGGCGAAGATCCTCTTATCAGTGGTAATGTGAATTTTTCCTATTTAGATGCATCAAAAGTTATTTTAACGGAAGACGTTAAGGGGTATGCTACAGGAAATGTGCATATAGGGGGTAGTCTTTCCAATCCGGTACTGACAGGGAAAATCTCTGTAAAAGACGTTTGTTGCCGGAATGTTTTAATACAAGACGGATCGGCAGCTTTTGATTATGGTGAAAGGACGCTGGCACTTTCATCGTTGATGATTCATATGGCCGGCGGAACTGTGACAGGAAAAGGGAAGTACAGTTTTTCAACCGGTGATTTTAATGGTGAAATAACTGCAGAGGATATTTCCGCAGGCGATATTCCTTTAGGCTATGATTTATCAGGGATTATAAACGGGTCGGTTATTGCCCAAGGTAATTACTTTGATGGAAGTATGACTTTATATTCGGCAACGGCAGCGGGAAAAGGACAGAATATCTCATATAATGGGAATAGTGCGTCTTTTATTACCAGTGAAGGCATTTATAAAAATGCTGTGGGGACGAATTTAGATATGGCGCAGTTTTCTGAGTTCGTCGATATAAATATTGCGGGGAGAACTTCTTTTGATATGCGGATTACGGGGTCAGAGTCGCTTCCTTCTTTTACAGGGGAGATTCATGCCCGTGACGGGCATATATATAATGCCGCTTTTGATACTATAGACGGACATCTTACCGGAGCGGAAGATAGTTTGAGGATTGATTCTCTCGTGTGGAAAAACGGGGAAGGCAGTCATCATGTAAAGGGGACAGTCGGATTAGAGACGCCGCACGAATTAAATTTAAGAATTGAAAGTGAAAAAATTCGTATAGAAAGTATTCTGAAAATGGCAGGTATGTCATATCCTGTTACCGGATGGGTTGAAAATACGGTGAATGTCACCGGAACATCCGAGAAACCATCCGTGTCGGGGGACTTTCTTGCATGGGACGGATCTGTTGCAGGGCAATTATTCCAAAGCGTATCAGGGAAATATTCCTATGATGATGGAAAGATAACCATTCAGGACGGGTTAGCCTATATTTATGATGGGACGGCTTTGATTAATGGCAGTATTATCAGCGATACGCTGAATATGGATGTCACACTGACAGATATAGATGTAGGTGAGCTTTTGCCTGATAAGGGATTCAACGGGAAAGCCACATTGAAAGGTCATGTTTCCGGAACGACTGATAATCCCGCATTTACAGGAATGGCACAGAGCCGTGAAATTCAAATCGGTAAAGGTCGTCTTGGCAGTCTTTCTGCGGGGATTCAATATGAGAATCATATACTGTCCGTGTCTGATGGGGATTTTCATCAAGGAGGAGGGGCTTTTAACTGGAAAGGCTTATATAATGAAGAGTCAGGAATTATAGCGGGCGATTTGGAATTTCATGATTGGGATATATCAGAGGTCGTCCGGTTTTTGGGGTTACCGATTTCTAATATCAGCGGAACTGTAAATGGCGGGATGTCTCTTAGCGGCACAATGGAGGATCCAAATATTACATTTCGTGCGAAAGTGAATGGGGGGCAGTTGGCAAATGCTGTTCTGGGAGAAGGCGATATAGATTTCTCTTATATAAACCACGCACTTTCTATACGAAAATTGTATATTCCTGTAGGAGAGGGTATTTTAGCTGCTCAGGGCGGAATGTCAAGTAATGGTGATTTTGATATTCAGGCGGCCGCCAGCAATATGGACATTTCTTGGATACCCCGGGTGACAGAGAAAGAAAATATAACTTTAGATGGAAAAATGACTGCAGCAGTTGATTTAAAGGGCACAAAAGAAAATCCGCAAATTGACTTTTCTGTAGGTATTGATCATCCGGTTTATAATGGCTATGCTTTTGATGATATTTCATTTATGGGGAATACGGAAGGGGATGTAATCTATATTTCACAGGCTCTTGCAAGGAGAAATCCGTATAAAGCAAGCATGAAAGGATCCATACCTGTTAATGTGCTTACGCGTGTTTCTTCCGCCAATGCGGCGCCATTGGATTTAGATATCAATCTTGATCATGCAGATATGAATGCGCTGGCACTGTTCTTTAATCCGGTAACTTCAGCAGAGGGCCCGATCAAAGGATATGTAAAGGTATCAGGTGCTTGGGATGATCCGGAACTCAGGGGGTATGTTTTCATGATGCGCTTGTTGAATTTCCGCTTACATTGCTCTCAGATTCAGGCAGTTCATCCATACCGGCCTTGATAAAGCTGGATGTCCTTGTCGGGGATAATGTCAGGGCAAAAAGCAGCTCTCTTTATGATTTGCGACTGACAGGAAATATAGAAGCAGAAGGTCCTGTCAGTGCACCTGCTGTCATAGGGAAGGTCAATGTAGAAAAAGGTACCGTTAAAGTCAATATGACGGAATTTAATATTTCTTCGGGATATGCGGCTTGGAATGGAGAGCAGGGAAATATCCTTCCCGCAATCCATATGAAAGGAACAACAAAAGTAGGAAGTTACAATATTACAGCGGAAATGGATGGAATTCCCGGTAATCTGAAAACAGAGTTTCACAGTGAACCATATCTGAACGATTCCCAAATTCTCATGCTTCTGACATTACATGCTAATCCGGAAGGCGATAATACCGAAGCTATAAAAGGTGCACTTTTCAATGCGGGTTTGACAATGGTTTTGGGAAACAGTGTGCAGGATTTCTTTAAAGAAACCATTGGGCTTGATATGATCAGTATTACATCAAGCCTGACTGATTATTATGACAGCAGAACAGTAAATAATGACAACTATTACTATATTAAAATAGGGAAATACTTGTTCAATAATTTTATGCTCACTGCGACGACCGGTGTTAATAATAATCAAACAAGTATCGGATTTCATTATGATTTAAATTCGCACATAGGTATTTCTTCATGGTATAATAACGAACATGATAGTTATATCGGTACGGATTGGAAGTTTAAATTTTAGGAGAGTCTAATGTTATCAGAGTA
>PPYE01776441.1_pt1 | contig 24266 bp, 15 predicted proteins | sample 1559881 | NCBI WGS metagenome assembly PPYE01 (sample SAMN08240022, study PRJNA423297) | Human gut metagenome, whole genome shotgun sequencing project. | reverse complement strand
CCGACGGTCGCCGGCGGGCTTGTCGCCGGATTTGCGCTCTCCGTAGGGTTTGTCGCCGAACTTGCGGTCGCCGAATTTCTTGGGACCCCGGTTGTCGCCGTAGGCGGGTTTTTCGCCGCGGGGCTTATCGCCGAACGAGCGGCGCGGTTTGTCGCCGTCGCGGTAACGTTCGTCCGAACGGGCGCGATCGCCCTGCCGTTCGTCGCCGAAACTGCGGCGCGGTTTGTCGAATGCAGGACGGTTGTCCTCCGTAAAGTGGGGGTTGTACGACGCCCGCTTGACGGGCTTGCGGTCATCGGACGGCTGCTCCGAATCGGCAGCATCACGCTGCAAACGCGGGCGACGCTCGACACGCTCCGCCGTAGCGGTCACGGTACGCTGACGCTTGTCGCGTCCGAAACGCGTAAGCACCGAGGTCGAGTCGTTTTTAAAGTCTTTCATAATCAGTTTGAATGTTTACGCGGCAAAGTTAATCGAATTTTCCGGATAAAAGCATATTGCGTGCCCGATTCGGAGATAAAAGCCGCAGGCCGTTACAAATTCGCCGCTTTTGCGTTATCTTTGCATCCATAAACAACGCCCGGCGCCGTTTGCCGGGTATTTCCCCCGTCGCTTTCCATGAACATGAACCGTGAAATACTGCGCATTGCGCTCCCCAATATCGTCTCGAACATCACCGTGCCGCTCATGGGCATCGTCTCGACGGCGATCGCCGGGCACTGGGGTTCGGACACGGCCGCGACGATCGGCGCGCTGGCCATCGGCGTGTCGATCTTCAACTTCATCTACTGGAACTGCTCGTTCGTGCGCATGGGGACCAGCGGACTGACGGCGCAGGCGTTCGGCGCGGGCAACTTCCGCGAATGCACCAACATGCTGGTCCGGGCGCTGCTCGTGGCCGGAGGAATGGGCCTGCTGATGTTGCTGCTGCAATACCCGCTGGGCGAGCTGGCCCTGTGGGGACTCAACGGCAACGACATGACGCGCGAGTACTTCTACGCCCGCATCTGGGCCGTGCCGGCGGGGATTCTGCTGTTCGGCTTCAACGGCTGGTTTACGGGAATGCAGAACGCGCTGATACCGATGTTCACGGCCATCACGGTCAACGTGGCCCATGTGTTGTGCAGCCTCTGGTTCGCATTCGGACTGGACATGGGGATCGTCGGCATCGCCTACGCCTCGGTAATCGCGCAGTGGACGGGCGTGGCCCTCTCCGCCCTGCTGCTCTTCGCATGCTACCGCAGGATACTGACCGGAATCGACTGGGCGGAGGTGGTGAACCTGAAACCGCTCAAGACCTTCTTCATCGTAAACCGCGACATCATGCTGCGCACGTTCTGCATCGTGGCCGTCTACACCTTCTTCACGGGGGCGTCGGCCCGCATGGACGAACCGGCGCTGCTGGCCGTCAACACGCTGCTGCTGCAGTTGTTTACGCTCTTCTCGTACATGAACGACGGATTCGCATACGCCGCCGAAGCCCTGACGGGCCGATTCATCGGCGCGCGCGACGAAGGGGCGCTGCGCGACTGCCTGCGCCGCTGTATCGCGTGGGGCACGGCCGTGTCGGTGCTGTTCGTCGGCATCTATATCGGCTGGTGGCGCGAACTGGTGGGGCTGTTCGTGGACAGCACGGCGCCCAATGCCGCGACGATCGTGGAGCTGGCGGGAGAGTATATCGTATGGATCATCCTGATTCCAGTCGCCAGCGCCATGCCCTTCATCATGGACGGCATCATGGTCGGAGCGACCGAGACGCGCGTCATGCGCAACTCGATGTTCTGGGCCACGGCGGCCTACTTCGGCATCTTCTACGTCGGCTACGCGATAATCGGCAACAACGCGCTCTGGCTGGCGTTCACGCTCTACATGTTCCTGCGCGGGGTGCTCCAATACTTCATGACGCACCGCCTGCGGTCGATCTATGTGAAAGCGACAGTCTGACCGCCATGGAACTGACTCCTGATTCGCTCTACATCAAATACGTCCGCCTGAAAGAGGAGGACGAAACGCCGCAGACCTATCCGTACACCGTTCCGGCGCTGGCCAACTTCCGGCGGCTGGAATTCCGCAGGCCCGTGACGTTCATCATGGGCGAGAACGGCATGGGAAAATCGACGCTGCTCGAAGCCATAGCCGTCAAGGCGGGATTCAATCCCGAAGGAGGGTCCAAGAACTTCCGGTTCGCGACGCGCGCCAGCCATTCGGGCCTTTACGAACATATCGTTCTGGGACGCGGTCTCCAGCCGCGCGACGGCTATTTCCTGCGGGCGGAGAGTTTCTACAACGTGGCGACGGAAATCGAAAACGTCGCCGACGGCGTACTGAAATATTACGGCGACAAGTCGCTGCACCAGCAGTCGCACGGCGAAAGTTTTCTGGCGCTGCTCGGACACCGGCTCTTCGGACACGGACTTTATATTTTCGACGAGCCGGAAGCCGCACTGTCCCCCTCGCGCCAGATGTACATGCTGTGCCGGATGAAGCAGCTGGCCGAGCAGGGGTCGCAGTTCATCATCAGCACCCACTCGCCGATCGTCATGTCCTACCCCGGCGCCGAGATATACGAAATCACGGACCGCGGACTGGAACCGACCGAACTGGAGGAGACCTCCCATTTCCGGCTGATGAAGCGTTTTATCCTCGACCGGCGGGGAATACTGCGGCAGATGGAGCTGGAGAAGGAATAGCCCCCGAATTAAGTTCGGGGGCTATTCCTTATTCGGAGTGCGCACCGGACATAGCATCGAATAAAGCGCCGGACAAAAGAGCGCAAACAAAAACCACCCGGCTCCTGCGAGTCGGGTGGTTCTATATTGCCGGCGGGCTGTCCCGCCCGTTATGCGGCGGTTATTCGCCCTTGGCAGCTTTCCAGAGCGGGAAGTATTTGTCGTACTTCTCCTGAATGCCGGGTTCGTCGCGCAGACGGAAGCAGAGCTGCTTGAGCATGTCGAGCGTATTGAAGTCGTCGGCTTTCAGCTCGTGGGCCTTCTCGAACCACGGAATAGCCTCCATATAGACCGCATTGGCGGCTTTCAGGTCGGCATCGTAAGCGGCCTGACTGCTGTACTGCTTCTCGTTCATCACCTTGTTCATCTCGTCGGCCTTGATCGTGTAGAACACGCCCAGATAGTAGTTGCCTTCGAAGAGGTCGGGTTTCAGTTCGACGACCTTCCGGAACGATGCGATGCTTTCGTCGTACTGCTTCAGCGCGAAGAAGATACGGCCGCGGCCGAACCAAAGGTCCACATTCTCCGGATTGCTCTCGATAGCCGCGTCGATCAGCGCCACCAAGTCGGCGGGGTCGCCCACCGAATCCTCAGGATTGGTATAGAGCTGAACCAGACCGTCGAGAATGCGCTCGTTCTTCGGGAACTTCTTGATACCGGCGACCAGCGCATCCTTGGCTTTCAGGACATTGGCCTTGTCGGCGTCCTTCTGGCCGTAATAGCAGTGGAAAAGGTAATAGTAGATATTGCCTTCCTCGTCGTTATAGCCCAGTTCGAGCGCCTTGTTCAGGTAATCGGCACCGATGACGAACGAAGCGGGGTTCGCAGCACCGTCCACCGTGCGCAGGTAACCCGCATAGTAGAGCAGCGCGGGTTCGGGATTGCCGTGAGCGGGGCTGGACTGGGCTTCGAAAGCCAGTGCATAGGCGTCGGCGGCATCGGCGTAATTGCCGGTGTCGATACCCGTGTTGCCCACCTGCGAGCAGAAGTCGCTGATCTGCTTGAGACCCTCCTTGACCTTATCGGCCGTCTTGGGGTCCATTTCGTAAGCCTTGTTATAGGCTTCGATAGCCTTGGCGGGAGCGTCTTCAATCACCCACTGCGTCTGGCTCCAAGTCGCGATCTTGCCGTCCTTGATATATGCCGTGAACCAAGGATAGACCCAAGCCTCGTAGGGAACGTTGACGAGCGTCACCGATTCGGTCGAGGCGGGTTCGCCGACGGCCAGCTTGAGCATCGCGGCGTCCATATTGACGAAAAGGTTCTTCGTCGGTTCGATAGCCGCTTCATAGAAGGCTTTGCCGCGGTTGATCCACGTCGCAGCCTTGGCGCCCTTCTTCGCATCGGCGATGTCGGCGTCGCTCTTCTCGATCTTGGATACAAGCGCCGACTTGTTTACTTTCTGGGCCTGAACGGCAGTAACTGCTACGAGAGCCACCGCAAGGACCGTCAAAAATACTTTTTTCATAACAGATTGAATTTTAATGTTTTAAAGTCATTTCTTCGTTACTCCTCCGCCGGACGGTCCGCTTCGGGAGTGGCGTCATTCCCGGTTGCAGCGACCTCTGCGGATTGTACTTCTTCGTCTTCATCGCCCGCTGCCGGCACGGCCATCACCGAAGCAATGGCGTCGCCCTCGCGCAGGTTGATGATACGCACGCCCTGCGTCGCGCGGCCCGCAAGGCGGATCTGCGACACTGCCGTACGTATGGTAAGTCCCGAACGGTTGATAATCATCAGGTCGTTGTCGTCCGTAACGGCCTGAATGGAGATAAGTTTGCCGGTTTTCTCCGTTACATTGATCGTCTTCACACCCTTGCCGCCGCGGTTGGTGATGCGGTATTCGTCCAGATCGGTACGTTTGCCGTAACCGTTCTCACTCAGCACCAGTACGTCCTGCTTCGAATCGGGTTCGACACATATCATGCCGACAACTTCGTCGCTCTCCTCGATCGAGATGCCGCGGACACCCGCACCGACACGTCCGATAGGACGCACCGTGCTCTCGTTGAAGCGGATGGCCTTGCCGTCGCGGGCCGCGATCATCACCTCGGCCTGACCGCTGGTGAGCTTGGCCTCGATCAGCTGGTCGCCCTCGCGGATGACGATGGCGTTCACGCCGTTCTGACGCGGACGCGAGTAGGCTTCGAGCTTGGTTTTCTTGATCGTACCGTCCTTGGTACACATGATGATGAAGTTGTTGTTGACGTACTCCTCGTCGTTCAGACGCTTGACGTTGATGTAGGCGCGGACCTTGTCGTCAGGTTCGATCTGGATGACGTTCTGGATGGCACGGCCCTTCGAAGAGCGGGCGCCTTCCGGAATCTCGTACACCTTGAGCCAGAAGCAGCGGCCCTTCTCCGTGAAGAAGAGCATCGTATTGTGCATCGAGGCCACGTAGATATGTTCGATGAAGTCTTCGTCGCGGGTGGCGCTGCCCTTGGCGCCGACGCCGCCGCGGTTCTGCGTGCGGTACTCGGCAAGCGGCGTACGCTTGATATAGCCCATGTGCGAAATGGTGATGACCATGTCGTCGTCGGCGTAGAAGTCTTCGGGGTTGAACTCCTCGGAAGAGTAAACGATCTCCGAGCGGCGTTCGTCGCCGTATTTCTCCTTGATTTCGAGCAGTTCGTCCTTGATGATCTGCATCTGCATGCCGACGTTTTCGAGCACCTCCTTGAGGTAGGCGATCTGCTTGGTAAGTTCGTCGCGCTCGGCGATCAGCTTGCCGTATTCGAGTCCGGTCAGGGCGCGCAGGCGCATCTCGATAATGGCGGAAGCCTGAATGTCGCTCAGGTTGAAGCGCTCGATCATCGTCTGCTTGGCGGCGTCGGGCGTCTGCGACGAACGGATGATGTGCACGATCTCGTCGATGTTGTCCTGCGCGATCAGCAGACCCTGCACGATATGCAGGCGTTCCTCGGCCTTCTTCAGGTCGAAGCGCGCACGGCGCACCACCACGTCGTGGCGGTGATCGACGAAATGCTTGACCAGATCGCGCATCGGCAGCATCTGGGGACGGCCGTTCACCAGCGCGATATTGTTCACCGCAAACGAAGTCTGCAGCGGCGTATTCTTGAAGAGCGTGTTCAGCACGACGCTGGCGACGGCGTCGTGTTTGAGAATGATGATGATGCGAAGGCCGTTGCGGTCCGATTCGTCGTTGATATAGGAGATGCCCTCGATCTTCTTCTCGTTGATCATGTCGGCGATCTTCTTGATCATCTCGGCCTTGTTGATCATGTAGGGAATCTCGGTGATGACGATGCACTCGCGGCCGCTGGGAGTATGCTCGATATCGGTCTTGGCGCGCATCATAACGCGGCCGCGGCCCGTAAGCATCGCCTCGCGGACACCCTCGTAACCGTAGATGATACCTCCCGTCGGGAAGTCGGGGCCTTTGATATACTGCAGCATCTCCTCGCCCGTGATTTCGGGATTGTCGATATAGGCGCAGCAGGCGTCTACGACCTCGCTCAGGTTGTGCGGGGCCATGTTGGTGGCCATGCCGACGGCGATACCGCTCGCGCCGTTGACGATCAGCAGCGGAATCTTGGTGGGAAGCACCGTGGGTTCGGGAATCGTATCGTCGAAGTTGAGCGTCCAGTCCACGGTCTCCTTGTCGATGTCGGCCATCACCTCGTCGGTGATCTTCTTCATGCGGGCCTCGGTGTAACGCATGGCCGCAGGCGAGTCGCCGTCCATAGAACCGAAGTTACCCTGACCGTCGACCAGCGGATAACGCATCGACCAGTCCTGAGCCAGACGCACCATGGCGTCGTAGACTGACGTATCGCCGTGGGGGTGGAACTTACCGAGCACGTCGCCGACGATACGGGCCGACTTACGGGTGGGCTTATCGGAGTAGAGGTTGAGCTCCGCACTCATATCGTAGAGGATGCGGCGGTGTACGGGCTTCATGCCGTCGCGCACATCGGGAAGCGCGCGCGACACGATGACCGACATCGAATAGTCGATGTACGCCGACTTCATCTGCTCTTCGATATTGATAGGAATGATACGTCCTACCAAACCGGCATTCTTTTCTTCTTCAGTTAGCATCTTGTCTCTTGAAATTACGGTCTTTTAACGAACAAAAATACGATTTATTTCCGATCTGAGCAACTTTAGGGCGATAAATCTGACGCCGGCGCACAAGATTTCCGGACCGACACCCCGTTTTTGCCCCTTTTCCGCCGATCTGACGGCCTGAAAAAAATCTCCCGACGAGGTGTCGGGAGAAAACGAGCCTGTTTGCAGCCGGGCGAGAGCCGGCGGCCGCGGCCGGGTGGGGGCAGATGCGTTTTCAGACGCAGGGAAAAAGTCGGGAAAAACGATTTCCGGGAAGCACGCCCCGCTTTTTTGCCGTTTCGGGAGGATTTTTTACCTTTGCGGCTTCGACCCGAATTTTATGACCCGAATCAATACCCCCAAAGAGGTCCTCGCGCTGGCCGGAAGCTCCGCGGCGGACAAACTGCAAAATACGGCCGGCAAGACCCTCATACTCGCATTTCTGGCCGGCGCATACATCGCCATAGGCGGCCTGTTCTCGCTGATGGCGGGATTCGGATTTCCCGGAGCGGCCGAAGCGCCCGGATTCCAGCGTCTGCTGTCGGGCGCGGTATTCCCGCTGGGGCTTATACTGGTGGTATTCACCGGAGCCGAGCTGTTCACGGGCAACAACGCCGTGCTGATGCCGGGGGCGCTCGGCCGCCGGTACGGCTGGGGCAAAGTAGCGCGCAACTGGACGCTCGTGTGGCTGGGAAATTTCGCAGGGGCGCTCTTCTTCACCTATTTTCTGGTGGTTCTGCCCGGCGTGCTGTCGTCGGAAATGTGGCGGGAAGCGGCCTGCAATATTGCGCAAGCGAAGGTATCGCTGCCGTGGGGCACGGTTTTCCTGCGCGGCGTGGGCGCCAACTGGCTGGTATGTCTGGCCGTATGGCTCGGAATGAGCGCCAACGACGTGCCGGGACGTATGATAGGGCTGTTTTTTCCGATCATGTGCTTCGTGGTGATCGGCTACGAACACTGCATCGCCAATATGTTCTTCATCCCGCTGGGCATGCTGCTCGGCGCACCGGTATCGGCGGCGGAGCTGTTCGCCGGCAATCTGGTTCCGGCCACGCTCGGCAACATCGTGGGCGGCGGTCTCTTCGTGGGCGGGCTGTACTGGTACCTCAACCGGAAATAAGCGGCAGGAAATTCCCGCGGCAGCAGGGACGCGGCAGCCCGGCGCGCAATCCGGGGCATGAGCCGTCACATACGCACGCCGTTCGTATCCACGAAGTGTATCCGCCGGAGTATATCCGTGCAGGCGTATCAGCGCAAGCGTATCAGCGGAAGTCGATAAATTCGTAACCTTTGTAGTCCCCTTTGGAGAAGGCTTTGAGCGGTGTGTCGAGCGGCGCGACGCCGAGAACGGCAATGCCGACCTGCTCGCCGTCGTAATCGTAGCGGAGCGATTCGGGGCGCATCGCGGCGGTATCGACCGTAACGAGAATCTCCCCGGCGGGCGAGGCGTCCGCCGAAGTCGGGGTCAGCCGCACGACGGCCCGGCCGCCCGCGTCGCTCACCAGCGAGGGGGCATACTGGGTGCCGATGAAGTCGAAGGCATGGGCGGGGTTGCTGAGCAGATTACGGCTTGAAGTATCCACGTCGTCGATGGTCACTTCGCGGCGGCGGTTGTCGATCTCGTAGCGGATTTTGCCGTCGCAGTAGACCTCCGCCTCCCCCACCGCGATATAGTAGTTTTCACCCTCGACGGCATAACGGCCGCGGGTGGTGTATTCGTCCGAGCTGACCTCGAACGTCACTCCGTAAGCGCCCAGCGCACGGAATCCCGCAGCCAGATTTTCGAGAATCTCAGCGGCCCGTCCGTCGGCAGAAGGCGCAAGGGCGGCAACCGCCGCGGAGGATGCGGGAGACGCAGCAGCAGCCGGAACGCCGGACCGGAAGAAATCACCTGCGGCCGCAGGAACAGCGGATACGGTGGTTTCCGGGAAAACCGCACGAAGACCCGACACGGCAGTTTCGGCAGACACCGAGGAAACAGCGGATGCGGCGGTTTCGGCTGACGCTGTGGAAACAGCAGACATGATAGCTTCGGCTGAAAGCATGGAAACAGCCGACGCGGCAGTTTCGGCAGACGACGAGACAACAGCAGATGCAATGGTTTCGGCAGACACCGAGGAAACAGCGGATGCGGCAGTTTCGGTTACGGCGAAGGTTTCGAAAAACATCCCGCGGGCGGCGGCCGTCCGGGCCGCAGACAGCAGCACTATTGCGAACAAAAGTCGTTTCATGGGCGTAAGCATCAGAATAAACCGAGGTCCTGCAGTTTGGCTTCGAGCGACGGCAGGTCGTGGAACAGAATGTCGCGCGGCTTGGCCCCCTGCTGGCGGCCGACGATACCGGCGCGTTCGAGCTGCGTCATGATGCGACCGGCGCGGTTGAAGCCGACTTCGTAGTTGCGCTGGATCATCGAGGTCGAGATATTGCCGCCCGAAACTGCGTCGCGGGCGATCTCGGCGAAGAGCGAGTCGTATTTCACCGGAGCGGACTCCTCGCTGCCCTGACTGCTGCCGCCGCCGTCCGCATCGGGAGTATAGTCGGGCAGCGGGTAGGCTTCGGTATAGCCCTGCTGGCGGGAGATGTAATCGACGACGCGCTCCACCTCCTTGGTCTCGACCAGCGCACACTGGATACGGGTCAGCTCGCCGTCCTTCGAGAAGAGCATGTCACCGCGCCCGATCAGCTGGTTGGCGCCCGGCTGGTCGATGATCGTGCGCGAGTCGATCATCTGCATCACGCGGAAGGCGATACGGGCCGGGAAGTTGGCCTTGATACCGCCCGTAATGACCTTCACGTCGGGACGCTGCGTGGCGATGATCAGGTGGATGCCGATGGCGCGGGCTTTCTGCGCCAGACGCATCACGGGTCCCTCGACCTCGCGGGCGGTCATGATCAGGTCGGCGAACTCATCGACGACGACGACAATATAAGGCAGGTAACGGTGGCCGTTATGCGGATTGAGCCGCCGGGAAGTGAACTTCTCGTTGTATTCGGCGATATTGCGCGCCCCGGCCTTCTTACAGAGTTCCAGACGGTTGTCCATCTCCGTACAGAGCGAGTTGAGCGCATAGACCGCCTTGCGGGGATCGGTGATGATCGCATCGTCCTCCGATTCCATCTTGGCGAGGAAATGCCGTTCGATCTTGGCGTAGAGCGAGAATTCGACCATCTTGGGGTCGATCATCACGAACTTCAGTTGCGCGGGGTGTTTGCGGTAGAGCAGCGAGGTGATGATCGCATTGAGTCCCACCGACTTACCCTGACCCGTGGCGCCCGCGACCAGCAGGTGCGGCATCTTGGCCAGATCGAAGACGTAGTTTTCGTTCTGGATCGTGCGGCCGATCACCACCGGAAGCTCGGCCTTCGACTCCTGAAAACGCAGCGAACGCACGGCGGAGTACATCGACACCACCTGCTTGTCGCGGTTGGGGACCTCGATGCCGATGGTTCCCTTACCGGGAATGGGCGCGATGATGCGGATACCCAGCGCCTTAAGGCTCTGGGCTATGTCGTTTTCGAGACTCTGGATCTTCGAAATCTTGACGCCCTGCGCCTGCACGATCTCATAGAGCGTGACCGTGGGACCGACGGTGGCCTTGATGCGCTGGATCGGAATGCCGAAATTCTTGAGCGTCTCCTCGATGCGGGTCTTGTTGTCGAAAATCTCCTCGTCGCTAACCTCCGAATCGGACTGGTAGTCCTCCAGAAGCGTCACGGGCGGCTTGCTGTAGTTCACGAGGTCCTTCAGCGGATCGTAGCTCTCGGTAGTGATCGCCCGTTCGTCGACCATGCGGGCCTCGTTGGCTTCGACCGTAACGACGACGCCTTCGGCACCGGCCGAACCCGCGGAAACAGATGCGTCGGCGGGTGCGGATTCATATTCGGGCGCGGAGCCAGCTCCATGCGCAGGCGCATCTCCGGATGCGGAAGCAGCCGCGGCGAGAGATGCGGTGCCGGCGAGAGATGCGGTGCCGGAAAGGGATTCGGGAGCGGCTCCGGCGAGGGTAGCCGGAGAAGATGCGCCGGCATCTCCGCCTACGGTAAGTTCGGTGAACGGGCCGTCGGAAACGGGCATATTGCGGACCGGAGTTCCGGCGGAAGGTGCGGCCGAGGGTGTCGAGGGACGCTCCAGCTCGACGAGTCCGCCGGGGCCGAGCACCAGCCGCCCTTCGGGACGCGAGAGGTCCACTTCGATAAATTCGCCGTCCTCGTCGGTCTTTACCGCGGATTCCGCTTCGCGGGCGGGTTCCGAGCCGACGGGGGTACCGTCGGACGAGATTTCGACGAAGGGATCGTCCTCTTCGCCGCGGACGATCTGCGTTGCGGCTGCTTCCGGCTCACGGGCGGGACGTACGATTTCGGGGTCCGGCGTACGTGCGGCGCGCGGCGTTTCAGGCTCCGGCACGCGCACGGCGCGCGGCGTTTCGGGTTCGGCCGCACGCTCCGTTCCGGCTGCCCCGGCGGCATCCGGCGCGGCCGGCGTTGCGGCAGCAGAAACGGCCCCGTCGGCCTCCTCGGCGTGGAGGTGTCCCGGAACGACCTTATGCTTGACGATCTCGACGATCCGGCCGCTCTTGTCCACCATGACGTTGCCCGCACGATTGACCTTGTTGATGAAATTGCGGTTGATGAAGACGCCCGTCAGTATCCAGCAGCCCACGAGCAGGATAAGCGTGCCGAAGACGCCGATATGCGTGTGCAGCAGGGCGCCGGTCTCGATGCCGAAAGCGCCGCCCCACCCCGTCGAGCTGCAAAGGCTCCACTTGTCGCCGAAGGCGAAGCCCAGCGTCAGCGAGCCGAGGATCATGATCAGGAAGAGCGAGAGAATCGAATGGTTGAACAGCAGCGGACGCTGGCGGATGATCCGCACGCCGACGAGAATGATCATCGTCGGAATCAGGATACCGAAGACGCCGAACGAATTATCGACCAGCAGGCGTCCCAGCTTCGCGCCCGCCCAGCCGCAGAGGTTCTCCGGCTCGACGCCCAGCGTCAGCCGCTCCTCAGGCGAGAGTTGCAGGCCGCTCTGGTCGGCGGCCCAGCTGAAGAACGAAAACAGCACGGACGACGCGGCAAACACGCCGACGAACAGCAGCAAAAGGCCCGCGATCCAGCGGGCGCTGTCGCTGTTGGAGCGTTCGATGCGCTGACGTCCGTTTTTAGAAGCAGTTGTATTTGTCGTATTTTTAGATGCCATCTCGTGTTGCGCTTGATTTTATCAAGCGAAGTTACGCATTTTTTTCGACATTCGGGGTATCAGGGGGAACTTTATTGAATCCCGCACCCGCTCAGAGCGACTCCGCGGCCTTATGTTCCAGACGCAGGCGGTAGCTTTCGCCGGCGAAGGTGCGGAACGTATAGGAGGGGACGTGGTCCGGGGCGGCGTGCAGGCCGTACTGGTCGAGCAGCTGGACGACGCGGCGGGCGACGGCGGGCGACGGATCGACGATTTCGACGCCGCGGCCCGCGACGACGCGTTCCAGCACGGGAAGCAGGAAGGGATAGTGCGTGCATCCCAGCACGATCTGGTCGGCGCCGTGTTCCAGCATCACCGCGACGGCGTCGCGGACGGCCTGCTCGGCTTCGGGCGTCGATTCGCGGTCGCTCTCGACCAGTTCGACGAAACCGCGGCCGGGGGCGGTGATGAGTTCGACGCCGCTGCCGTATTTGGCCGCCGTGCGGCGGAAAAGTTCGCCGTCGAGACTCCGCTCGGTGGCCAGCACCCCGACCACCCCGCTGCGGGTATTCAGGCAGGCGGGTTTCACGGCCGGCTCCATGCCCACGATCGGCATCGGGACGTATTTCTCCCGCAGGAAGTCGATTGCGGCGGCCGTGGCGGTATTGCAGGCCACGACGACCATCTTGCACCCCTGCGCGACGAGGCTGGCGACGGCCTCGTCGGCAAGCCGCCGCACCTCCTCGCGGGGGCGCGATCCGTAGGGGCAGTTTTTGCCGTCGCCCAGATAGACGAGCGATTCGGAGGGCAGCATGCGCCGCACCTCGCGCCAGACGGTCAGTCCGCCCAGCCCCGAATCGTAAACACCTATGGGAGCATCGTTCATTCGCTTCTGTGTATTTGTCACTCCGTCCGCTTTGGGGAAAGCAACCGCCGCGGAGGGAGGTTATTCGTTCTGCATCGTGTGTCGGAGGATCGTTTCGACCACCTCGTCGTCGGACAGCTCGCCGCAATCGACGATCAGCTGCGCCTGCGCGTAAAACGGTTCGCGCGCAGCCATGTCGCGGCTCATGAATTCGACCAGTTCGGCGTCGCCCAGCCCCCGCAGGCGGGGGCGCTTCTGCCGTCCGTAAGGGCTTAGCCGCCGGGCGATCTGCTCCGCCTCGCGGCGCAGGTAGATCGTAAATCCCGCGGCGTTCATGCGGGCCATGTTGTCGCGCCAGACGGGAAGTCCTCCGCCCGTGGAGACCACGGCGGCGGTTCCGGCGAGCGTCTGTTCCAGCACTTCGCGCTCCACCTCGCGGAAACGCTCCTCCCCTTCGTAACGGAAAACATCGGCCACGGAAGCCCCCTCGCGCCGTTCGATCAGCGCATCGGTGTCGGCAAACTCCGCACCCAGACGGCGTGCGAGCCTGCGTCCGAGGGTGCTCTTGCCGCACCCCATGTAACCGATCAGAAAAAGAGGTTTCATCGTCGGGGGTTAAAACAGATTCAGCTGTTCGGGGTCGATCACCTCGTCGGCATCGCCTTTGGCGCGTTCGATTTCGAACTCCACGCCGCCCGAAGTCGTGCCCGTACGGGGCAGGCCGGCGGGCGACGCGGGCGTTTTCTTAGGAGCGGAAGCCTTCGCGGCGGGGTTGTCTTTCACGGCCGAGTCGTCTTTCGCGGCAGGATTATCCTTTGCGGCAGGAACGCCGTCCGCCGCAGACTTGTTCCGAGCAGGAGCGGATCCGCCCGGAACGCCCGGCGCGGAAGGAGTTTCCGCAGCGGAAGAGGCCGGCGCAAAGGCCGGGCCGGCCGTGGCGGAATTCGCACCGGAAGAGACGGCAGAACCAATTCCACCGGAAAGTGCTGCGGCGTCGATCGCGCCGCGATCAGCCGCATCACCGTTCGAACCGCCCACCGCACGGTTGTCCGCACCGTTGCCGGAACCGCCTTGCGCTCCGCCGGAAGCACCGCCGCCGGAGGGCGTATCGTCGGGAGCGTCGTCGCCGTCGTCGTCCGAAGGTTCGGGTTCGGGCGGCAGTTCGGGTTCGATGAAGCGCAGCGCGGCGACGTCGTAGGTCGTCAGGCGCTTGCCCTTGGCGCGGTGGCTCTTGACGCCCACGAATTCGTCCACGTCGATCTCGTCCGCAGGGCGCGACGCATGCGCGCCCTTGTAGGTGATTTCGAGCTTGGCGCCCGTGCGTTCCGTCACGGCGACCAGATCGGCCTGTCCCTCCTCGTCGAGGAAGAACTGCATCTTATCGCTCATCTCGGCCGTGAAACGCTTCATATAGTAGTACTGCTGCGAGCGGTCGTAATAGCAGACGCTGTAGATGCGGTCGGCTTCGTAACGGCTCACGCGCACGGTTTCGTCGGGGAAGTGCTGGCCGAGATCGTAACCCGTGATGTAGTACTGGTTCTTGGAGGTCCAGACGATGATCTTGTCGTCGCCCTTGAACTCGCCCAGCAGCGTGCCGCGGCCGTCGGCGTTCAGGCGGCGGACATCCTCGTCGAACCAGACGTTCTGGCCGCCGAGCGTCGAAGTACCGCGCTCCTTGAGGACGATCTTGTGGATGCCGTAGCGCGAGAAGAGATTGCCCTGACTCTGGCGGCCCTTGATGGCGAGGGTCGAGAAGTCGAGGTCCACGATCACCTTCTTGAGACGCGGACGGGGCTTGAAGTAAATCTTGAGCACCTCGGCCTCACCGTTCGGATTGACAGACATATAGAGTATCTCGCTCTTGGGCGTGCCCTTGGTGATGTCGTACTCCTTGTCGCGCGTGATGGCCTTGATGGCGCAGCGCTTCATCATGATCGGGCCGTTCTTGCCGTCGCGGTACAGCACGTTGTAGATCGTGCGCTCGTCGTTGCGCTTGAAGACGCCGATATAATAGATGCCCTTCTCGAAGAAGGCCTTGTCGCTGACCTTGGTGATGACGTAGCGGCCGTCCTTGGTGAAGACGATCACGTCGTCGATGTCCGAGCAGTCGCAGACCAGCTCGGCGTCCTTCATCGACTTGCCGATGCCGAAGAAACCTTCGGCACGGTCCACGTAGAGCTTGGCGTTGGTCACGGCGACCTTCGTGGCTTCGATATTGTCGAATTCGCGCAGTTCGGTCCTGCGCTCCCGACCCTTGCCGTACTTGTCGCGGATACGCTCGTAATAGGCTACAGCGTATTCGGTAAGATGGTTCAGATCGTACTGCGTGGACTTGATGTCCTCCTCGATCTGGCGGATTTCGTTGTCGGCCTTGTCGCTGTCGTAACGCGAAATACGGATGAACTTCAACTCCGTAAGCCGCTGCACGTCGGAGAGCGTCACCTCGCGGCGGAGCAGTTTCTTGAACGGCTCCAGCCCCTTGTCCACGGCGGCGTAGGCCTCCTCGCGGCTCTTGCTGCCCTCGATGAGCTGGTAGAGCTTGTTCTCGATGAAGATGCGTTCGAGCGACGCGGCGTGCCACGCTTCGTTCAGCTCGCCGAGCCGGATCTCCAGCTCGCGGCCCAGCAGCCATTTGGTATGCTCGGCCGAGCGGCGCAGGATTTCGCTCACGCCCAGAAAATGGGGCTTGTCCTCCCAAATCAGACAGGCGTTCGGGGCGATCGAGACTTCGCAGTCCGTGAAGGCGTAGAGCGCGTCGATGGTCTTGTCGCTCGACTCGTCGGGCGAGACCTGAATGACGATCTCGACCCGGTCGGCCGTATTGTCATCGACCTTCTTGATCTTGATCTTGCCCTTGTCGTTGGCCTTGATGATCGAATCCTTGATCGACTCGGTGGTCGTGGTATAAGGAATTTCGGTGATGGCCAGCGTACGTTTGTCGATCTTCGAAATCTTGGCGCGGACCTTCACCGCACCGCCGCGAAGACCGTCATTGTAACGGCTCACGTCGGCCATGCCGCCCGTCGGAAAATCGGGGTAAAGCTGGAATTCGCGGCCCTGAAGATGGGCGATGCAGGCGTTGATAAGCTCCACGAAGTTGTGGGGCAGGATTTTCGACGCCAGACCTACGGCGATGCCGTCCGAGCCCTGCGCCAGCAACAGCGGGAACTTGATCGGCAGTGTGACGGGTTCCTCCTTGCGGCCGTCGTAGGTAAGCATCCACTCGGTGGTCTTCTTGTTGAAAACCACTTCGTTGGCGAATTTCGAAAGGCGGGCTTCGATATAACGGCCCGCGGCGGCTTCGTCGCCCGTGAGGATGTTGCCCCAGTTACCCTGACAGTCGATCAGCAGGTCCTTCTGGCCCAGCTGGACCAGCGCATCCTTGATCGACGCGTCGCCGTGCGGGTGGTACTGCATGGTCTGGCCCACGATGTTGGCCACCTTGTTGTAGCGGCCGTCGTCCACGACCTTCATGGCGTGGAGGATGCGCCGCTGAACGGGTTTCAGACCGTCTTCAACATGAGGCACGGCGCGTTCGAGGATCACGTACGAAGCGTAATCCAAGAACCAGTTCTTATACATGCCCGTCAGTTTGCGCACGCCCCCCTCGTCCTGCGTCAGCCGGTCGAACTTGCCCGCCTTGCCCTGAGGCCCGGCGGCAGGGGCTTCGCCGGCCGCGTCGCCGGCCGTTTCCGGGGTCGATGCGTCCTCGTTGAGCGGCTCTTCCCGCCCGATGATATCTTTTTCTTCTGCCATATTCCTTTAACTGATTGCAAGGTCCTGCTCGACGATATCCTCCTCGATGCGCAGGTTGTCGATGATGAAGCCCTGCCGCTCGTAGGTGTTCTTGCCCATGTAGAACTCCAGCAGGTCGTGGATCGGGTCGTCCTTGGTGATGCGGACCTTGTCCAGCCGCATCCCCTCGCCGATGAATTCGCGGAACTCGTCGGGCGAAATCTCGCCCAGACCTTTGAATCGCGTGATTTCGGCGTTGGCGCCGCAGCGGGAAACGGCCTTCAGGCGTTCGTCCTCCGAATAGCAGTAGTGCGTCTCCTTCTTGTTGCGCACGCGGAAAAGCGGCGTTTGCAGCACGAACAGATGGCCCTGACGGATCACGTCGGGGAAGAACTGCAGGAAGAAGGTCATCATCAGCAGGCGGATGTGCATGCCGTCGACATCGGCATCGGTGGCGATGATCACCTTGTTGTAGCGGAGGTTGTCCATATCCTCCTCGATGTTGAGTGCCGCCTGCAGGAGGTTGAACTCCTCGTTCTCGTAGACGACCTTTTTGGTGAGTCCGTAGCAGTTGAGCGGCTTGCCGCGCAGCGAGAAGACCGCCTGCGTACGCACGTCGCGGCTCTTGGTGATCGAACCCGAAGCCGAATTACCCTCGGTGATGAAGATCATCGACTGTTCGGCCAGCTCGTGCTTGTCGGTGCGGTGTATCTTGCAGTCGCGCAGTTTCTTGTTGTTGAGCGACACCTTCTTGGCCGTCTCGCGGGCCTTCTTCTGGATGCCCGAAATCGCCTTGCGCTCCTTTTCGTTCTCGACGATCTTCTTCTGGAGAATCTGCGCCGTCTCGGAGTGCTTGTGCAGGTAGTCGTCGAGGTGCTTGCCCAGAAAGTCCACGACGAAGTTGCGCATCGACACGCCCGGCTCGATCTCCTTCGAACCGAGCTTGATCTTGGTCTGCGACTCGAAGACCGGGTCGGTGACCTTGACCGAAATGGCGGCGATGATCGACGTGCGGATGTCCGAGGGGTCGTAATCCTTGTGGTAGAACTCCTTGACGGTCTTGGCGATGGCCTCGCGGAACGCCGCCTGATGCGTGCCGCCCTGCGAGGTGTACTGGCCGTTGACGAACGAGAAGTAGCTCTCGCCGTAACCCGTGCCGTGGGCGATCGCCACTTCGATGTCGTCGCCCGAAAGGTGAATCGGCGGATAGAGCGGCTCCTCGGTCATGTTTTCGTTCAGCAGGTCCAGCAGGCCGTTTTTCGAGACGTAGCTGCTGCCGTTGAAATTGAACGTCAGACCCAGATTCAGGTAGGTGTAGTTGCGGATCATCTGCTCGACGTATTCGAGGTTGTAGGCGTACTGCCCGAAAACCTCCTCGTCGACGCGGAACGAGATGAAAGTGCCGTTCTTCTCCCTCACGCCGCTCTCCCACGTATCGCTCTGTTCGAGTCCCTGCGCGAAGGTCACCGTGCGGGCTTCGCCGTCGCGGACCGAACGGGCCGTGAATTCGCTCGAAAGCATGTTGACGGCCTTGACGCCGACGCCGTTCAGGCCGACGGTCTTCTTGAAGGCCGAGCCGCCGTACTTGCCGCCGGTGTTCATCTCGCTGACGGCCGCCGCGAGCGACTTGAGGGGAATGCCGCGGCCGTAGTCGCGCACCGAAACCACGTTGTCGGCGATCGAAATGTCGATCTGACGGCCGGCGCCCATGATGAACTCGTCCACCGAGTTGTCCACGACCTCCTTGATGAGGACGTAAATGCCGTCGTCGGCCTGCGCGCCGTCGCCCAGCTTGCCGATATACATACCGGGCCGCAGGCGGATGTGCTCCCGCGGCGAGAGGGTGACGATGGCGTCGTCGCCGTAATTGTCGTTCGGATTCGTATTGAGTAAATCTGCCATAGTCTATTTTTTGTTTCGGATCTCGGCGAGGGCCGCGCACATGGCGTCGTGCACCTCCTGCATCAGTTCGTGCGTCTCGGCCGCGGCGACCCGCCCGGCGGAGACGGGGGGCAGCACCCGGATCGTGATCCGGTTGCCCCAGTTGAACAGCGCGTTCTTTTTGATGAGCGTCTTCGTGCCGTCGAGCACCACGGGAAGAATCTCCACGCCCGCCTCCTTGGCCAGCGTGAAGGCCCCCGCCTTGAAACGGTGAATCTCGCCGTCCTTGGAGCGCGTACCCTCAGGGAATACGGCCACCGAAGCGCCGCGCGAAATCCATAGTTTGCCGTCGCGGACCATCTGCTCCAGCGCTTCGGAAGCGCGGCCGCGGTTGATGCAGATGTCGCCGTGCAGGACGAGGTACTGCCCGAAGAAGGGGGTCTTGAAGACCTCGCGCTTGGAGACCCAGCGGAAATTGAGCGGAATGTAGTAAAGCGTCGGAATGTCGATCACCGTATTGTGGTTCAGCACGATGACGTAACTCTTCTTCCGGTCCACGTACTCCCGGCCGATCACCCGCTGCCGCCACCGGGGAGGCACGGCGAAGAAGATGCGGACCAGAATGCGCGACAGTTCGTGCACCACGCGGCGGCCCTTGTCGAAAGGATAGCACACGACCAGAGCGACGGCCGACAGCACCATGAAAAAGGTACAGAGGAAGACCAGAAAGATATAGTAAACTGCGCTTATCATAAAAATCAGTCTTTAAGGCCCGGCCGCCGCACCCCGCCGCACCCGTCCGGACGCCGTATCGGGCGGAAAACGGCATAGCGGAGCGTTCGGAATAACGTCAGGGGACAATGAGCCATAATAATTCAATCTGCAAATTTAGGAATTATTCGCAGGAATCCTAAATCGGGGAGCAACGATTTTTCAACAAAATATTCACGATGACCGTCGGGCCGGACCTTTTTTTCGCAGGCCGCCGAAAAAAATAATGCGAAACAGTTGACCCGTCCCCAAGGTCAGGGTGTATCTTTGCCGCATGAACACTGCGCAGAGTTTATGAAGACAACGAAAATCAAATTCAAAATCGGAGAATTTTCCAAGCTCAACCGGGTTACCGTCAAGACATTGCGGCATTACGAAGAGATCGGGCTGCTCGTACCGAGCCAAGTGGACAAGTGGACCGGATACCGTTATTACGACGTATGCCAGCTGGGAAGGATGAACACGATCCGCTACCTCAAGGAGCTGGGATTCACGCTCGAAGAGATCGGAGAGCTGTTCGACGAGGGGCGGACGCGCCCGTCGCCGGAGCTTATCGCGGCCAAAACCGCGGAGTGCCGGGAGACGCTGCTCCGGCTGGAGCGGCGCATGGCGGAGCTGGAAAGGCTGGGAAAAGAACTCGCAAAACCGAAGAAAATGGAAAAAGCATTTATCAAAGAGCTGCCGGCGGTCGTCGTCGCCAGCCACCGCCGGGTCGTCAGGGGCTACGACGAACTGTTCGACCTCTGCCCCAATGTCATCGGACCGGAGATGGCGCGGCAGGGCTGCGAATGTCCCGAACCGGGCTACTGCTTCACGATCGACCACACCTGCGAATTCAGGGAACGGGACATCGACATCGAATACTGCGAAGCGGTGACCGAACGGAAAGAGGACTCGGAGCTGCTTGAATTCAAGGAGCTGGAGGCCGTGCCGACGGCCGTGTGCATGTATCACCGCGGAAACTACGACACCCTGCCGCAGACCTTCGCCGAGCTTTACGCATACGTCGAAAAAGCGGGATACAAGCTCGCGGGAAGCCCCCGGTTCAGCTATATCGACGGCATCTGGAACAAGGACAGCGAGGAAGAGTGGCTGACCGAAATTCAGATTCCGGCAGGCAGGTAAGCCCGCCGTCCTACCCTTTCGGACCTCCGTACCCTGCCGGTACGGAGGTCTTATTTATATATGTATCAAAATTTTCTGCAAAAATACAGTACTATGCATTGCAAAGTATAAATATTTTTATATATCTTTGCCACGTCAACTAAAATGCAACGCAGATTACAATTAAACGCAGAATATTATGAAAAAACTTATCCTCCTTATCCTGCTGCTCGCAATGGCTGCGGCGAACGCAACAGCGGCCCGCATGTATCCGGCCGGCGGCCGCGTCGTGGACGAGCAGGGGCAGGCCGTGGAGTATGCGACGGTGGTGCTGCTCAGGGGCGGCGAGCAGGTGGCCGGCATGGCGACCGACGACGCCGGACGCTTCGAGCTGAAGGTCCCGACGGGCGAATACACCCTCTCGATCCAGTATCTGGGTTTCGATCCCGTTCTGCGGCAGGTGCGCGTCGAAGCGGACAACGATCTGGGCGACATCGTGCTGAAAAGCTCCTCGACGCAGATCGAGGGCGTGGTGGTCAAGGCGCAGCTGATCCGCCGCGAGGCCGACCGTTTCATCGTCGACGTGGCCAACGCCCCGGCGGCGATCGGCAAGGACGGCATCGAACTGCTGGAGCGCGCTCCGGGCGTATGGGTGGACGACGAGAAGATCTCGATCAACGGCAAGAGCGGTTCGAAGGTGTACGTCAACGACCGCGAGCTGCGCATGGAACCGGCGCAGCTGCTGACCTACCTGCGTTCGCTGCGCGCCGACGACATCCAGAAAATCGAGGTCGTGCCCACGACCGGCGCGGACTACGATGCGGATGCGTCGGGCGGCATCATCCGGATAACGCTCCGCAAACGCCGCGAAAACGGCGTGGAGGGGTCGTTGTCGGCCGATTCGCGGCTGGGCCGCTGGGTGCGGTCGGTCAATCCCCGTGCGCGCGTCAGCTACCATTCGGGACGGCTCGACCTCTACGGGCTGGCGTGGTTCAACCTCGAAACCGACGAATTCGAATCGGACGAAAACACCCGCTACACGTCGGGCAGCAACAGTCTCGAAGCCCACTCCGAAAAATTCGAACGCGACCGGAATTTCGGCGCGAGCTTCGGTTCGGTGTACGAGATCAATTCCCGCCAGAGCGTCGGCGCGGAGTTCGAATACTGGCGCAACCGCGAAAAAGGCCCCAACGACTCCTACACCGATTTCACGGCCGCAGAGGGCGTGACCCGCACCGACAGCCGCTATGACAATTTCACGGCGCGCAACAACTACTCGCTGACGTTCAACTACATCCGGAAGATCGACTCGCTGGGTTCGACGCTCAAGGTGCTGGCCGACTACAACCGCCGCACCACGGACGCCGAGAACGACAACTTCAGCCGCACAGCCGCTCCGGCCCCCGCGCCCGCCGCAGACTCGACTTACCGCGACAATTCGGTCTCGGTCTACAACGTGACCACCGTCACGCTGGCATTCGACAAGAAATTCTCGCCCCGCTGGTCGCTGCGGGCCGGAGCCAAGTACACCTACAACGACATGCACAACGACGCGCTGTACGAATACCGGAAAAACGACGCATGGTCGCGCAACGACGACCAGAGCTTCACGATCAACTACACGGAGAACATCGCCGCGGCGTACGCCATCGCGTCGGCCAATCTCGGACGCTGGAGCTTGGTGGCGGGAGTGCGCGGCGAGTACACCCGCACCGAAGGCAAAGGACACGGCATCGCGCAGAATTACTTCAGTCTGTTCCCCAACGCCAACGTCTCCTATGCGCTGGCCAAGGACGGGTCCTATTCGCTGATCGCGCAGTATGCACGCACGATCGAGCGACCGCGGTTCTGGACCCTCAACCCGCAGCGGTACCAGATTTCGGACTACACCTATCAGACGGGAAATCCGAAGCTCGACCCGGCCTACAAGCACGACGCGAGCCTGACACTGGTGCTGAAACACAAATACACGCTGACGGGCGGCATCGTCGTCCAGACCGGCGAAATACAGCAGACGATGCGTCCCGACGCCGACGACCCGAAACGGCTGTGCATAGCGTGGGTCAATTACGACACGACAAAGAGTTATTACGTCTCGGCCAATGCGCCCTGCCAGTTCGCCAAATGGTGGACCATGAACCTCAACGCCACCTACATACGTCAGGGCCAGCGCGTCGATCAGCATACGCCCGAAGCGCATTACAACTTCTATTTCGCGAACGCTTCGACCACCTTCACGCTCCCCGCGAAGTTCTACATCGACCTGTCATACCGCCTTCAGGGCCGCATGGACTTCGGCAACTGCTGGGTGGAGCCGATGCACTTCCTCAATGCGGGGATCAAAAAACGGTTCGGCGACAAGTTCACCGCCGCATGCTCGGTGCGCAACCTGATCGACCGACCGCAGCATGTCGGCGCACGCGGCGAAGGGTTCGTCCGCAGGGTGGACATGTCCCAGCAATGGAACTGCCGCGAATTCCGCATTTCGCTGAGTTACAACTTCAAGTCCGGGAAGGCGTTCAAGCGCCGGGCCGTCGAGGCGGGTTCGGCCGACGAGAAGAGCCGGTTGTAGATCGTCGGGGCCGGCCCCGACGGAGTAAAACGGCTGCAGCCGGGAGCGGATCAAAAACCGCTGAATACAAGCGGATACGGTACATAAATTGCTGCATGGCGGGAAAAACTTCCTGCTATGCAGCATTTCAGTTATCTGGCCGAGATATTCGTCGTGGGCGGCATCGTCTCGGCGCTGATTATCGCGGCCGACCTGCACTCGTGCAGACAGCCGATGCGTATTATGAACAGCGTGTGGATTCTCACCGGACTGTGGGCCAGCGTCATCGGGCTATGGGCCTATTTCACCTTCGGCCGGCCGCGGCACTGCGACCTCGAAGAGCATAACGGCGGCCGGAAAACGGGGACGAAGCCGGGAGCAGGAGCCGAAACACGAGCTGAAGCGGGAACAGGAGCAAGAGCGGCAGAAGCCGGGGCTGACGGCATGCGGAAAATGAGCAGTACGGCAGGCATGGAAAATATGGGTGAAACGGCAGGTATGCCGGGTATGGCTATGCCCGGCATGAGGAACATGGCGGAAGCTGAGATGCCGGGGCGGCCGAAATGGGAGTCGGCGGTGTTGTCCACGCTTCATTGCGGAGCGGGATGTACGCTGGCCGATCTGGTCGGGGAATGGTTTATGTATTTCGTTCCGATCGCCGTCGGCGGGAGCCTGCTGGCCGGGGCGTGGATCGCGGACTACATACTGGCGCTGGTTTTCGGCATCGGGTTCCAGTATGCGGCGATCCGGGGCATGGAACGGACACTCGGACGCGGCACGGCCCTGCGGCGGGCGGCTAAAGCCGACATACTGTCGCTCACGGCATGGCAGGCGGGCATGTACGGCTGGATGGCGGTCGCAATTTTCGGACTCAACGGGGGCATGCCGCTTCCCCGCACTTCGTTCGTATTCTGGTTTATGATGCAAATCGCCATGGCATGCGGGTTCCTGGCAGCACTGCCGGTAAACGTCCTGCTGATTAAAGCGGGCATAAAAAAAGGGATGTAGCTTCCCGCCGCATCCCCTTATATCCAACACGATACCACCCTACCGCGCCCGGCGGAACCGCAGGTGCGGAAAGGGAATATGCAGTGACCGACCGGCGATGATGAGCGTCACGGCAGCCAGAATCAGCACCACGCCCAGCACGATGCGCGGCGTGAGCCGTTCGCCGAAGACCACGACGCCGAAAAAGAGGGCCGTAAGAGGTTCCAGCGCACCGAGAATCGCCGTGGGCGTAGAGCCGATGGCGCGGATGGCGGCGGCCATCGTCACCAGCGACACGATCGTCGGGAAGAGCGCCAGCGAGACGGCGTTGATCCAGAGTCCGGGCGTGGGGATCGCCTGCAGGTCGGCGCAGAAGCGCAGGCGCACGACATAGAC
>PPYE01432900.1_pt1 | contig 24287 bp, 27 predicted proteins | sample 1559881 | NCBI WGS metagenome assembly PPYE01 (sample SAMN08240022, study PRJNA423297) | Human gut metagenome, whole genome shotgun sequencing project. | reverse complement strand
CTTTGTCAAGAACTTTTTTTAAAAGTTTTCAGCCGGCGGTTCCTTTACCGCCCTGTCTCGCGACAGCTATGATAGAATATCATATTTACTATTCTTTGTCAACAACTTTTTTTAGGTTTTTTTCCTTTGCCCTAAATAATTTTTCTGTTCGCTGACTGAAGTTTACTATACCATTTTTCACTTTCTCTGTCAACAAAAAAGTCAGGAAAATTACAATTTTTTCCTGACCTTCTGCTACACTCTGAAAAATCCTGTGATAAATCGCATCAGCATATTATGATTGTACAGATATCCTGTGATTTCATTCTCCTGAATAAGTCCTGCTGCTGCTTTTGACCACTGGGTATCAAAAAACAGCATAAGCACCAAAAAGACAATCCACACAAAGAGAATCCCCTGTATCCCTCCCAGGACAGCTCCTCCCAGACGATTGAGAAGACTTAGGACAGGCAGAGAAAAGATGCCGTCGAGAAATCCTTCCAGAATACGGATCACGATTCCCACAATCAAAAAAGTAAGAATAAGGCTGATCATATTTACCGCAAGCTGCGCCGCACTGTTTGAGAGATATTCTCCAAACGTCTCTGCTACCAGCTTATGATAGCCTTCCTCATTATTATTTCTGATAAGAATCTCCTGCAGCTCCTCCGGAAGGGGAAGACTTTTTATAAAGCGTTCCTGTTCCATTCTGTCTGCAGACTCTTCTATTTTATCTTCCACAAGTCCTGTTATGCTTTTTTCACAACTTTCTTGTATACTGTCATATACAGGTGTCCTCTCCATAATAAATTCCGTAATATAAGGACTGAAAATATATCCCAGTACAAGTGTCAGTACAATTCCTGCCAGAGAAAACGCTGTACGCACCATTCCTTTTCGGACTCCATTCAAAATATACAGAACCAAAACAGCTAAAATTATCACACACAGCCAATTCATGCCACCACCGCCTGTCTTTTCAATCATTTTGTCTTAATTGTATGAATCCCGTTTTCCGAAACCAGTATATAACGATTAGAAGCCGTCTGGCAGATATATTTCACTGCGCCTTCCTCTATGTCACTGTCAAACTTCAGGGTTCCATTCAGATTATACATGCTGACATGAGTATCGTTGTACAAGATAATCCTGTCACCGCTGATGCTGATGCTGATATATTCCAGGTCAAACCCCCGGGAAACTCTCTCTTTGCCCGACACGTCATAGAGCTTCAAGGTATACTTTTCATCCTCTTCTGTCCCCTGAAAAACCAGTCCGATATATTTATCATTATAAAAGGTGCTGACGATTTCCCCGTCTACCTCATGCGTAACTCTCTCTTTTGGAACACCGCTCCCGTCATAGACAGAAAATCCGTCTTCCCTGAAAGCTACTGCTGTTGTCTCATTGATCCATACGATCTGCGGAACCAATATATTGTCATAGGTAAAACCAGTTACAAGATTATCCACCTGATTCTGTCCTTCGTCACCAAAATTATAACAAGCCACATAGCTGGAAACTATACCGTTTTCTAACTGGAAATAAGAAACCAGAATACTTTCCCCATTGGGCGCAACTGCCAGATCCACTGGATATCCCGGATTCTCCATACTTGTCTGATTTTCCGCAATCAGGCTGCCGTCTGACGCATAATAGTTGACCCATGTCTTTTCGCCGTCTTCCAGAATCGCTGCCACAGCTCCGTTTTGTGCAGCCTTTGCTTTCCGGATAGGAAATTTCACATCAATGGCACCTACGGCCCGCTCTTCCTGGACAACATACATAGAGGTTCCGTTTTTATCATAAATTACTGCATAATCCCCGGATACATCCACAGCCGGATCGGTCATCTCATATGTCTGATTCCAAAGTACCTGCTGGGATTGGTCCAGCAGAGAAACACCTTCATTTCCAAATTTCAACAGATTCCTTCCCAGACTGATATATTTCGATGATTGTGTATCCTCATTCTGAGAAGAGGAAAGGATATCATATTCCCTGCTGACTCTAAACTGCAGGTAAACTGCTGCGATGATCACCAGGATTACTGCTGCACCGAAAATAAGAACCGACCTTTTTATTCTCAGTGCCTTCAGGCGTTCCAGATTTCTTTTGAAGAATTCTATTATTCTATTTTCCTTTACCTGTTCCGGCTCAGCTTTTCGCCTTCTATGCTCTTTTAACTCCATAGTTCTCTTCCCGTATTTTCTTTCTATTCCCTATGTGCAAACTGTGTAATATGGTACCACGAGTACAGAAAAGGAATCACCGCTCCAAGCGGATTATACTTTTCCGCGTCTTAACTTAAGTAAGGTATAATCTCTGTACAGCAGAGTGCCCTGACGTACTTTTCATCACGGCAGATTCCATCTGCAGTGGAATCATTATACCACAATCCTTTACGGGAGTAAAATCTTTTGTCCGGGATATATAATGTCTTCCTCTGACAAATGATTCAGTTGGCAAATTTCATCTATCATATCTGTGCTGCCGTAATTTTTTATGCTGATCCTTGTGATCGTATCTCCCTGAAGAATGGTGTAAGTCTCATGGGCGGGAGATGAAGTCTCCTGCTCACTGCCCTCTGTGCCAGATATCTCTTCTTCCTTTTGCTCTTCCCCCTGGATATCCGCCGCTTTCTGGCCGTTATCCGTCTGGCTTTTTTCTGCCTCTCCTTCCTGTTCTGTCTGACCTTCCTCCTGCGCTGAATTTTCTTTCTCCTGAGAAGCCTGTCCGTTGACCGGTGTCACGCTCTCCGGTTCCTGCTCCTGCTGATCCAGACTGGCAATCACGTCTTCTGTGTTCTTCAATTTCTGATAATCATTGAGGTACAGCACGCCTACTGCCAGCACTGCAATCATAGCACACACACTGGCAGCCCGGAAAACGGGAAAATTTTCTTTTTTCTTTTCCTGCTCTGTATGCTTTTCCACTTTTTTCCGAAAAGTATGTACCGCAGAGTCATCCACTTCTTCTGTTTTCTTTTCCATGCGTTCGTTCTGGGCTATGAGAAAGCTTCTCATAGGCTCATTTTTCTCATAATATACATAGAATCCGGTCTGCCTCTCCATTTTCCCTTCTTCGTAATGATAAAACACCTCCTCTTTTTCCAGAGGTTCCATGACGAACAGTACTTTATCACTCCCGCCAAAATGGTTCAGATGGGTTCTGCAGATGACCTCGTGGAGTTCCATAGAACAGCCGGGAATAGACAGGAACCATCCCACCACCTCCTGGTCAGGAAAGTATTCTTTATTTTTTTCATATACATGATTCCAGATCTCCTGAGTAAATGCCAAGTGCTCCTCATTGACCTCCATATCCTTGAGCGCCACTGCACTTTTTATAAACAAATAAGACACCCCGCCTTTCCAGTTGGACTGTCCCAGCAAAATGGCTGCGATTCCTCTGTGTGAATTTTCAGATGAGATTCTACAAAGATAAGTATATGCATAATCTTCTATATAGATTTTTTGTGTGCCTCCCACTTCACCTATCTGCCGTATATTATTCGGAATGCGGAAATACCCTTCATTCCCCTCGGGCTTTTGTTTCTCTTTCTCATAAATGATTTCTATCATTTTACATTCACCCCTTTTGAAGAAAAGGATAGCACACACTTTATGCGAATTTTATCGCATTAGGGAGCTGACATCACATTTTTTTGCGACAAATCTCCCGCCGTACAAAAGGGATAAAGGAATAAAAAACGGACAAAATAACTAAAAGCATATCTTCTTGCAAAAACATCAGAAAGGAATGGAATTTTATGCAGACCAGAAAAGAATCCGTTTACTATATAGAAAATGCCCTCCGGGGCGCAGATATCAAACTTGGCGCCCTGTTGTTTGATTTCCTGGATTCCTCCGGGGATGAGCGCAAAGAACTGGTTTTTCTCTGCATAGGCAGCGATCGGATCACAGGCGACAGCCTTGGTCCTCTGGTGGGACATCATCTCTCCAAAAGAGGCCTGCCTCATGCACACGTATACGGCACTCTAAGCCAGCCTGTCCATGCCCTGAACTTAAATGAGACTGTAAGGCAGCTGAAGCAGCAGCATCCCCACAGTCTCATTATAGCCATCGATGCTTCTCTGGGAAGCAGAAATCATCTTGGTTTTCTTACAATTACCAAAGGCGCCCTGGAACCAGGTCTTGGCGTGCGCAAAAAACTTCTTCCTGTGGGAGATATTTCCATCACAGGGATCGTGAATATTTCCGGCACGTTTGATCACTTCCTCCTGCAAACCACGCGGCTGGCTACTGTAGTTCAAATGGCTGATTCCATTGTATCCGGAATCCTTTTTGCCTACAGTCAGTATTTCGGAACCCGACGTTTCTCCCGCCCCCCTTTTTTCCAGCCAGAACCGGAGCGTTCTCTCAGCTTTGCAAAGTTGACTTCGCTTTCAGCTGCTGCTTCCTCGCCAAAAGGCAGGACATAATCCTGATATCGGTACTCTGCACCGAATACTTTCTTTACCAGACGTTTGATAAACAAATAGGCCCCCACCGGAAACCACAGCCGGTAATAATACCGTCCGATCTCACAGGTTCCGCAGTATTTGTCAGTAAGTGTGATAATCCAGGTTTCCCAGTGGGTGGGCGGTACAGGTGTCACAGGAAACATATGCTTTACAATCATTTCCTGCTCTAATCTGTTGAGTTTAAAATATTTTTTTGCATTGCGGAGCGCAGTATGGGGATGGGTCATAGCATGAACCGGATCCCCAGTCTTTTTCCGGTGATTATGCCAATCATAAAGAAACAGGTCGTGAAGCATTCCGGCCCTGGCAGCGCTCCTGGCATCCAGGTCAAAAAATTTACAGATCCTGTAATTATAATATGCCACATTCAGGCAGTGCTGGTAACAGCTGGTTCCGCAGTGATGGGGGTATTTCTTCATCTGCAGCACTGCAGGGTGATGTACCAAATCTTTTATATATCCGTAAAACTCTTCATTTTCCGGATTTTTTACTGTGCTTTTAGTTCTTTTTTTGCGCAAGAAAAAACTTCTTTTCATAGGCCATACTCTCTTTTCAAAACTTTTACAGGCAGATCAATATCTCTTATTTTCCTGTAATTCCCTCCGGTACGGGAAGCAAAGAAAAGAACCTGCCGTTTTGTTCCTGTTGTAACCATACTATGCACTCCCGTTTTCTTTTTATCATCTCATAAAACCTTTTCCATATTGTAATCAAAATCCATAGAATAATCAAGTCCGGAAGATTTTCCAAAAACATTCTCAAACATCAGCCGGTATCCTAAAAATATTAGGCTATTATCACGGATCGCAGAAAAGGCGGTATAAGCAAAACACTTTACCGCCTTCCGAAACTATATTTGATTATCTATAAACCCTTACACAAAAGATTTCACTTTTTCATAAATACCATTAGAATCAATTCCATATTTCTCAAGCAGCTTTACCGCCGGACCGGACTCACCGAATACATCATTGATACCGATTCTCAGCATCTTTGTAGGTGCTTTTTCAGACAGGACTTCTGCCACAGCACCGCCCAGTCCTCCGATAATGGAATGTTCCTCCACAGTTACCACTTTTCCTGTTTCCTGCGCTGCTTTTACCACCAGTTCTTCGTCCAGAGGTTTGATCGTATGGATATTGATCACCTTTGCATCAATACCATCCGCAGCCAGTTTCTCTGCTGCTACAAGAGCCTCATTCACACATAAACCTGTGGCAAAGATCGTCACGTCTTTTCCTTCTCTTAATACAATGCCTTTTCCGATCTCAAATTTGTAATCCGGCCTGTCATTGATCACAGGGACCGCAAGTCTTCCAAAACGAAGGTACACAGGACCTTCATGCAGGTAAGCAGCTTCCACTGCCGCTTTTGCCTCCACATCATCAGAAGGATTTAAGATTACCATGCCCGGAATGGTCCTCATAAGAGCCATATCTTCGTTGCACTGGTGGGTAGCACCGTCTTCCCCTACAGAAATACCTGCATGGGTAGCACCGATTTTTACATTTAAGTGAGGATAGCCTATGGAGTTGCGCACCTGTTCATACGCACGTCCGGAAGCAAACATAGCAAATGTACTTGCAAAAGGAACCTTTCCAGTAGTGGAAAGTCCTGCTGCAATTCCCATCATATTACACTCCGCAATCCCACAGTCAATATGACGCTCCGGAAATGCTTTCTTAAAAATACCGGTTTTGGTAGCGCCAGCCAGGTCGGCATCCAGAACTACCAGGTTCTCATATTTCTTTCCCAGCTCTACTAAAGCATTTCCATAACTCTCTCTGGTGGCGATTTTCTTTACTTCTGACATAATGCCTCACCTGCCTTTTCCAAATCTTCCATTGCAATTTTATACTGTTCGTCATTAGGAGCTTTTCCATGCCAGTCTACAGCATTTTCCATGTAAGAAACTCCCTTTCCTTTTACAGTTTTCATAATGATTGCTGTCGGCATTCCCTTTGTGACTCTCGCCTCATCCAGAGCAGCCTTTAACTGATCAAAATCATTGCCGTCTTCCACATTGATCACATGGAAATTAAATGCCTCGAATTTCTTATCAATCGGATACGGAGAACAAACATCCTCGATATTTCCGTCAATCTGCAAACCGTTGTTGTCCACGATTACAACCAGGTTGTCCAGTTTTCTGTATCCGGCAAACATCGCTGCCTCCCACACCTGTCCTTCCTGGATCTCCCCGTCGCCAAGGAGTGTATATACACGATAAGAATCTCCGTTCATCTTAGCAGAAAGAGCCATTCCCACTGCTGCAGAAATTCCCTGCCCTAAAGAACCGCTGGACATATCTACACCCGGAATGTGCTTCATATCCGGATGTCCCTGGAGATAGGATCCTACATGACGGAATGTCTTCAGATCTTCCACCGGGAAATAGCCTCTGTGTGCCAGTGCGGAATATAATCCCGGAGCAGTATGTCCTTTTGATAAGACAAAACGGTCACGGTCCGGTTTGTGTGGATCCTTCGGATCAATGTTCATTTCTTCAAAATACAGATAGGTAAATAAATCTGCTGCGGACAGTGAACCGCCCGGATGTCCGGCTTTTGCAGAATAAACAGCGGTGACAATGCCCTTGCGGACTTCGTTGGCTGTCTTCTGAAGTTCTAACTTGTTCATTCTTTTCCTCCTGATTGGTTGTTTAACAGCGTAATTATAACAGATGATCCTATGTATGCCAATAGAATTTTCCAGTCCTGTCTTATTCTCCGAATACCGCGATATAGTCCTGTTTGAATTTCTCGATTCCCGCGTCTGTCAGAGGATGTTTTATCATCTGATCCAGAACTTTATACGGTACAGTAGCGATATCAGCGCCTGCCAGAGCACACTGTGTTACATGCATCGGGTGACGTACGCTTGCTGCGATGATCTCTGTTGGGATATCAGCTACAGTAAACATTTCTGCGATCGTGCGGATCAGCTCCACTCCATCTGTGGAAATATCATCCAGCCTTCCAAGGAACGGAGAAACATAAGTGGCACCTGCCCTTGCCGCAAGAAGTGCCTGATTAGCGGTAAAGATCAGTGTCACATTTGTCTTGATTCCTTCAGCTGCAAGAACCTTTACTGCTTTTAATCCTTCTGCTGTCATAGGAATCTTTACGACCATGTTTGGATGGATTGCAGCGATCTCACGTCCTTCTTTGATCATTCCTTCTGCGTCTGTTGTAGTTGCCTTAACTTCTCCGCTGATAGGTCCGTCCACAATAGAAGTAATCTCCTTGATAACTTCATTGAAATCACGTCCCTCTTTTGCGATCAGAGACGGATTTGTAGTTACTCCGCAGATGATGCCCATATCGTTAGCTTTTCTGATGTCTTCTACTTTTGCAGTATCAATAAAAAATTTCATAATCTCTTCCTCCTGCACTTTTCTCTGCGCTTTGTCCTTTGATATTTTCAGTTTAACCCATAAACACACAGACTTCAAGAGGATGGATTTTTATTAATACACATATTTATTAATAATATCTTATTTTATAAATAAATTCCTGACTTTGTCCTGTTATCTACGCCCTCATCATATAGTTTTTCCGCATTTCTATATTTTATTATTATTAATAATTTTAGGGGATTTATTTATTAAAAATTTTTGTATTTCTTCGTTTTAAACTTGTCTGCTTTGCATAAGTTGTTGTTTTTCTCACAATCAGCCTGGGTTCATACTCAATATGAAAAATACTGGTGGGCTCTGTCTCTGAGCAGGCGATGTGCGAAGATTCGATTTTCCTCATAATAATATCACAGGCATCCCTGCCTTTTAAAGGGACAAAATGTTCAATCGTAGTCAGAGACATATGAGACATCCTGGAAAAAATAATGTTGTCGCAGCCGATCACTGAAACATCTCCCGGAACCTTCAGTTTTTCCTCCTGAAGGGCGTCAATAATGCCAAAAGCAATCATATCATTGAGTCCTGCAATAGCACTTACCTCCTGCTTTTCCGCCATCAGTTCCTTTGTCAGATTATATCCGATTCTATATTCCGAATCCACACTTGGCAGAACCTCATCCCAGATATCATCTGCCGCTTTAATGATCACCGCATCTGCCAGTCCTTCTTTCTCATATTCCCTCACAAACCCCTGTACTCTTCTGGAACGCTGCTGCTGGCGTTTCGTAAGAGGCGGCGCAATAAATGCCACCTTTCTGTGCCCCAGATCCAGCAGATGACGGGCCATCACACTTCCAATCTTGGTATTATCCTGATTGATCGCATCTACTTTTACCCTCTCACGGTTACTGATAATCACCAGGGGGATTTTCTCCGCCAGTTCCTCCACCTGTTCCATAAAAGCATAACTTGGGTTGCAGGTATAAATAATCCCTGCCGGTGATACTGTGTGCATCATACGCAGATACTGCTCTTCCATCTTCAATTCTCTCTGGGTATTGCACACAAAAACACCGTACCCTTTTTCTTTGGCTACGGTTTCAATTCCCTGCAGGAGCATGACATAATACGGGTTGGTAAGCGTGGGGCAGAACACCACAAGAAGCCGGTTGTTCCTGTCATTTTTCCGGCTTCTCCTTCCCGGAACTGTATATCCCAGTTCCTTTGCTGTCTGTTCTACTTTTCTTATGGTTTCTTTTGAAAAAGAAACATTATATTTTTTATTCAGCACCATGGATACAGTCGCCTGGGAAACCCCTGCGGCTTTGGCGATATCCGTGGAGGTCACTTTCTTTTTCATCTGTACAGGCTCCTATAACTCCACTCTTCCTTCCAGGGCGCGCAGCAGTGTGACTTCATCTATATACTCAAGATCACCGCCCACAGGTACGCCGCTGGCGATTCTGCTGACTTTGATCCCTGCCGGTTTTAACAGCTTGCTGATATACATAGCTGTAGTTTCCCCCTCCAGGCTTGAATTGGTGGCAATAATTACTTCTTCCACATCCTGTTCTGCAACCCTCTGCATCAGTTCCTTCAGCTTTATATCATCCGGACCTATACCCAGCATGGGAGAAATCGCTCCATGGAGCACATGATATACCCCCTCAAATTTTCCTGTCTTTTCATAGGCCGCCAGATCCCGGGTATTTTCCACTACCATAATGACCTTCTTGTCTCTTCTGGGATTCTGGCAGATGGGACAGATTTCCTGATCGGTAAGGGTATAGCAGCATTTGCAGTACTGTACATTTGCTTTTGCCTCCACAATGGCGTGCGCCAGCTGCTCCACCTGATCCTTTGGCATATTCAAAACGTGGAACGCCAGGCGCTGTGCGGATTTCGCACCAATGCCCGGCAATCTTGAAAATTCTTCTATTAATTTGTTAATGTGACTGCTGTAATATTCCAACTCTTGTCTCTCCTTTACGGCATCAGAACGGAAGTCCGCCGCCTAATCCGCCCAGACCTCCTGTAAGTTTTGACATGACTGCCGCAGATTCCTCTTCCACTTTGCGGAGCGCTTCGTTGGTAGCGGCCATGATCAGGTCTTCCAGCATCTCGATATCATCGGGATCTACAACTTCCTCAGCAAGTTTCACCTTTGTCACTTCTTTTTTGCCGGATATGGTCACTTCCACCGCACCGCCGCCTGCTGCCGCTGTAAACTCTTTCTCTTCCAGGGCTTTCTGGTTTTCTTCCATCTGACGCTGCATTTTCTGCGCCTGCTTCATTAAATTATTCATGTTTCCCGGCATCATTCCTCCCGGGAAGCCTCCTCTTTTTGCCATATTAACATTCCTCCTACTTATTCATCGTCCATATTTTCCACAGTAATATCCATATTGATATTCTGACGGATCAGATCATCCACAGAGATTTCCGCAAGTCCTGCCGGTCCTTTCCCTGCTTCACTGTTTTTCAGAATCATTTTTACTTCCACATCTTTTCCAATTTTTTTGCGGATCGCCTGCCTCAACAGCTCTGTGCTCTGGGGATTGTCGATGCAGGTCTGTGCCAGAAAATTCCTGAATTCTACATAAAGCACTGGTTCTCCCGTATTGCCGTCATACTTAGGTGTAGATTCCAGCAGCATCTGCTGGAGCAGTCCTTTGGTCTCCCGGATAATAGAATTCCAGTTCTTCCTTACATACTGCAGATCTTCCGGTGCAGCTTTTTCCGGTTTCTTCTCAGGCTCTGGCGCAGACCTGTCATGACTGAAATCCCCTGAAAAAAACTCCTCACCGTACGGCTGAGTCCCGGGATCTCCCCGTCCTTCTGCTGACCTGTCAGGCAGAACCAGTCCTTTTTCCAATTTTTCCTCCAGCACCCGTACTCTGTCATAGAGCGAATCCAGATTTGTCTCCATCACTGGCTGGCACAGCTTGATCAGCCCGATTTCCACTAAAACTCTTTTTTGCGAAGCGTATCGGATCTCATTGGATAATTCCGAGAAGATCCGAATATACCGCATCAGCGTCTCTGCATCCAGCATTTCGCATTCTTCTTTCATTCGCGCCAGATTTTCCGCTGAAGCATCTACAGCTTCCTCCGGGTTATCAGAAGTTTTTACCAGCAAGAGATTTCTCAGATACCAGATAAAATCTGTGACAAATTGTCCCAGCTCTCTCCCCTGGATAATGATCTCCTCCAGGGTTTTAATAGCACCTGATGTATTTCCTTCCAGTATCTTCCTCAACATTCCGCTGAAAATTTCTGTATCTACTGCGCCCAGATTCTCCAGTACTTTTTCATAAGTCAGTTTTTCTCCCAGGTAAAAAGCAATGCACTGGTCAAGCAGGGACAAAGCATCACGCATAGAACCATCCGCCGCTTTGGCGATGTAGCGAATTGCCTTATCTTCCACATCATTGCCCTCTTTCTCCATCAGCTCTTTCAGTCTGGCTGCAATGGTGTCCTGGGTAATCCTCCGGAAATCATATCTCTGACATCTGGATAAAATGGTGATAGGAATCTTATGGGCTTCTGTTGTTGCAAGAATAAAGATGACATAAGAAGGAGGCTCTTCCAGTGTTTTCAGCAGTGCGTTGAACGCTCCTGTTGACAGCATATGAACCTCATCGATAATGTATACTTTATAACGCCCTTCTGTGGGTCTGTAAGCCACCTCTTCCCTGATCTCCCTGATATTGTCCACGCCATTATTGGAAGCAGCGTCGATCTCGATCACATTCATGGAAGTTCCTTCCTGGATCGCCCGGCATGTCCTGCATTGGTTGCAGGGACTCCCGTCCACCGGGTGTTCACAGTTGACCGCCCTTGCCAGTATTTTTGCAATGGTGGTCTTACCTGTGCCCCTGGTACCGCAGAAAAGATATGCATGTCCGATTCTATCAGCTTTTATCTGATTTTTCAATGTTGTTACAATATGTTCCTGTCCTTTTACGTCTTCAAAATCCTGAGGGCGGAACTTACGGTAAAGAGCAGTATAGCTCATGGAGATTCTCCTTTGTCATATGCCCGAAGAAACAGCAGGAAATCAGTCCCCGAAGCTGATGCCGATACGTTTTGCATCTTCTATCAGCTGATCCTGAGGAGAAACCATCTTTAATTTCCCCGCACACTCCTCCAGCGGCACTTTTTTTACTTTTCCGTTTACTATGCCCACCATATATCCATACTCTCCTTTTAAGATCAGACCGGCTGCTTCTGAGCCAAGCCTTGTGGACAGAACTCTGTCGTACGGACACGGGCTTCCGCCTCTCTGCATATGTCCCGGAATAGTGATTCTGATATCCAGATTCAGTTTCTTCTGAAGTTCATCTTCCAGTTTATACGCAACAGACGGATATTTCTTTTTAATCTCTTCCTGTCTCTTCTTCAGCTCTTTCTTTCCAAGCTTTGCGTCTTCCTTGGAAATAGCACCTTCTGCGACAGCAAGAATCGTAAAGCCTTTTCCAGCTTTGTTTCGCTTATTGATCGCCTCTACGATCTTATCAATATCATAGGGAATTTCCGGTATCAGGATAATGTCCGCGCCTCCTGCAATACCTGCATGAAGGGTCAGCCATCCTACTTTATGTCCCATAACCTCCACAATAAATACCCTGCTGTGGGAAGCAGCTGTAGTGTGGATACAGTCGATGGCATCCGTGGCAATATCTACTGCACTCTGGAAACCGAATGTCATGTCTGTTCCCCAGATATCATTATCTATGGTTTTTGGAAGATGGATAATATTCAGACCTTCTTCCCTTAACAGGTTAGCTGTTTTCTGTGTTCCGTTTCCTCCCAGGATTACCAGACAGTCCAGGCGCAGCTTGTAATAAGTCTGCTTCATTGCCTCAACCTTGTCAAGCCCCCTCTCATCAGGAACACGCATCAGCTTAAACGGCTGGCGGGAAGTTCCCAGAATTGTGCCGCCTCTGGTAAGAATTCCTGAAAAATCCTTGGAAGACAGCATTCTGTAGTTTCCGTAGATCAGGCCTTTGTATCCATCATCAAATCCGTATACTTCCAGCTCATCCAGATTTGTACTCAGACCCTTTACAACACCTCTCATAGTTGCATTTAAAGCCTGGCAGTCACCGCCGCTTGTCAATAAACCAATTCTCTTCATAATTTTTCCACGTCCCATCTTTATAATATAGTATTTCCTTCCCCGCCGGATTCCCCTGAATACTGCAAAAAGCCTTCCGGCATAGCCGGGATTCACATTTATTATATAATATTTTACAACAAGCCACAACTTCTATTTTCTTATATTCTTCTTGTACGGCACTGTTTACTCTTCCCCTTTTTTATGAGATAATATAAAAAAATCAATTCGTGTCTGTTTGATTATTCTGTACGAAATGGAGGGATTTTTATGCGTCAAAAAATATCTGTCAGTGTCAGACGGCTTTTGCCTGCAACAGTTTCTCTGCTTCTTTTCTTATGTTCCGGCTGCGGACAGAACACCAAAGCAGACATTCAAAATTCTAAAGGAGAATCTTTGGACCAGGTGTTAAACACCTATTTTTCGTCTGACATAGCAAAAGAATATTTAAGCGATTCGGGAGTAGCTCTGGGGCTTGGAGCCACAGAACCATCCGAAGAAGAGCTTGAAGAATCCAGACAGGTTCCCGATTATATAAGGGACGCCCTGGAAGGATATGCTTCCGAGTCGTTTATGGAACAGTTTTTCTCCACTTTTCCCTATGATATTATTTCCCTGTGTGCAGAAAATGACTATTCAGCGGACTCTCATTCCGCCAGTGAAAAAGACGGTTATGAAGAATTCACCTGCACACTAAAGAACAGCAAAGGAGATGAAAGCTTCCAGCTGAAAGGTACCGTTCAGTACGATGATAAAGACCAGGTCACTTATATCCGATTTGACAATCTGGATGATTTTCCCGGGCTTTGATCCGGCAGAGATTCCTATTTCAAAAAGGAGCTGTCTCACAAGCATTCCTGTGAGGCGCCCCTCTCTTTATCTAAAAAAAAGTTCATAATAAAAAATATACTGCTGCAGGATACCCTGGTTCCCCATATATTTTTTATGAGGAAAACCATTGGGATAATGCTTGTCCAGCGCCTGACGGATGTGCGTATCCACAGGAAAAGCCTCCAGATGATGAAGGGCAAACAGACAGATACAGTCTGCCACCTTTTCTCCCACTCCATACAGCTTTAAAAGCTCCTGCTTTGCATCCGGATAATCCATGTCTTCAATTTCTTCCAAATCCACTTCTCCGTCTGCCACCCGCTTCGCTGTCTCCAGGACATATTTGCTCCTGTAACCCAGATTGCAGGCTCTCAGATCTTCTTCTGCTGCTCCGGACAATGCAGAAGGCGTCGGAAAGGTATAGTAGATGATTCCATTATCACTTATTCTCTTCTCCCCGTACTTCTCACAAATATTCTGAATGCATTTCCGAATACGCGGTATATTATTCTGCTGGGATATCAGGAAAGAAACGATCATCTCCCACATATCCTGCTTCAGGATACGGATGCCCCATCCTTTTTGGGCAGCCTCCCTCAAATAGATGTCCCGGCTGTCAATACTCCTCTTTACTTCTCCATAATCCCTGTCTAAATCAAAATATTGTTTCCAGAAACTTTCAAATTCTTCCTCCGTACAGAAAAAACAGCACTCCTCTCCTGTCTGCGCAATCTCCAGATACCGGTCTTTCGCCAGCACCCTGAAGATATCCTCTCCCGTCTGTTCCATGCGGAAACACTGACCGGATCTGTGAATCTGCTGTATATCAAAATCTTTCAGTATATACGTTTCCATAATTTATTCTTAATCCTCTGTTTTTGCTGCGATCCGCTTCCACTTTCCTGTCCTGTATTCCCCGAAAGAAATCAGATAATTGGCGAGCCACCCCACCGGTACTGCATACCATACCATCGCGATACCGAATCTTGGCGCAAGAGTCACTGCCATAACCACACGGATACACAGATTCACCATATTTGCCACGGTAAACATAGTCATATCTCCGGCTCCCCGCAGCAGACCGTCTGTGATCATCTTCAGTCCGATCAGCGCAAAGAAAAAGCCGATGAAGCGCAGATAAGATGTACCCGTATCCATTGCCAGCGCTGTCCCGTCCTCACCTAAAAACAGAAGGATCAATGGACGGTAGAAAAGCTCCAGGATCACACATAACAGAGCAGCAAAGGCAAATACAATCCCATAAGCCGTATGGTATCCCTTTACCACCCTCTCCCGCTGTCCGGCGCCCAGATTCTGGGCAGTATAGGAAGAAATCACATTTCCCATTGCCGCCATAGGAACGATACTGATACTTTCAATCCTCATACCGGCAGAAAATCCCGCAAGCATCTCCGCTCCGAAGCTATTGACTACAGACTGCACCAGCATCATTCCGATAGACACAGTCGACTGCTGGAGAATGGACGGAAGAGCAATCCGGCACATATCGGAAAGCGCTCCCGCATCATAGACTTTTCCCTCTTTGCCTACTTCATAACCTTTCATTTCTTTCAGAAACAGCAGGAACGCCGCTACAGCGGAAATCCCCTGGGCAATCAAAGTTGCCCAGGCCACTCCGGCCACTCCCATATGGAAACTGCACACCATGACAATATCCAGCACAATATTAAACACAGAAGAAAAAATAAGCAGATACAGAGGAATCCTGGAACGCCCAAGGGCATTAAACATCGCTGCCAGCACATTGTACATAAAAAGGAACGGCAGCCCCAGGAAATAAATATTCAGGTATTCTGTCGCCTGATCCAGTATATTTTCCGGTGTATTCAGCAGCTGCATGATCTGACTTCCAAAAGCCAGTCCCATGCATCCCAGCACAAGACTGACCGCCAGAAAAGAAATCATGGCAGTATAAACCGAGGTTTTCATTTTTCCGTAATTTCTTTCACCAAAATACCGGCTGGTAAGTACAGAAGCACCCACACCGCCCCCGATAGCTATAGAGATAAAGACATTGGTAAGAGAATAGGACGCCCCTACTGCCGCCAGTGCGTTTTCACTGACAAATCTGCCTACCACAACAGAATCAGCCATGGTATAAAACTGCTGGAATAAATTTCCTATGATCATGGGAAAAGCGAAGATCAGCAGAGCTTTTAAAGGTTTTTCACGTATCAGATATTCTTTTTCCATTTCAATATCTATACCTCCGGTAAATTTAGTCTTCCCTTCTCAGAGTGTACGCAAAATCCACCTTCCTATCCCGGAAATAGTACTCTTTGTCTCTTTCTGTGATCTCCCTCATGACTTTGCAGGGATTGCCCACTGCCACCACATTTTCCGGAATATCTTTTGTCACAACGCTTCCTGCGCCGATCACCGTGTTATCCCCTATTTTTACGCCGGGAAGAATAACGGAATTCGCCCCGATCCACACATTGTTTCCAATATGTATAGGGAGAGAATAGTGCGCTGCAAGTTCTCTGTACAAAGGATATACCGGATGACCCGTAGCACAAATCGTCACGTTTGGTCCCACCATAACTTTATCTCCGATATACACATCTGTATCATCTATGATGACCAGATTAAAATTTGCGTAGAAAAACTCTCCCAAGTGCACATGGCTTCCATAGGACATATGCGCCGGCGTCTCTATGAATACATGATCTCCGCACTCTGCCAGAAGCCCCTTCAGGATCTCTGTTCTCTTTTCATTTTCACTCGGTCTGGTGCTGTTAAAATCAAACATCATCTCTTTGCAGTGCTTTCTCTGTCTTTCCAGTTCCTGCTCCTGCCGGATATCCTCCGGATCCTTATGTCCGTCTTCGTAAAAAATCATTCCCTTTTCAATACGTTCTTTCAGTCTCATAAAAACCTCCCTGATTCTCCATAATTTCTATATATCATCCTGCGCAGCATCTTTTTCCGCCAAACAGGAATTGCTCTTTGTTCTCCGTGTATATTCTTCCAGATCAGCATCAATGATATTATAATGCTCTCTGATCGCTTTCATACCGCCCTGCACATCTCTGTCTCTCAGACATTCGCTCACTTTCTCATGGCACATGCACAGCGCATTCCAGTCCTTTGAGGCAATATGGAGAGCCAGTTCCTCAATAAAAGTTTCAAACAGATCCCCCAGCGACTCATTCAAAATCCCCAGCAGCCTGTTTCCAGAGATACGGATGATCTCATCATGAAACTGTTTATCTCTTCTGACTTTCTCTTCTCCGCTGCACTCCTCTATCCCCTTCCAGATTTCTTCCAGTCTGGAAATGTCTTCCTCTTCTGCCTTCTTCACAGCCAAAAGATAAGCTCCGATCTCAATAAATCTTCGAAGCTGGCTGATTTCCACATAATCACTCTCTCCCATGAACAGCAGCATGGAAAAAACACTGTTCAGGCTTCTCCCCATATGATTCACCAGAAAGTTCCCCTGCCCCTGTCGGCTTTCAATAAGTCCCATATTTTCCATGCTTCTCAGCGCTTCCCGAATAGAATTTCTGCTGAGTCCCAGAGTATTCATCAGTTCTCTCTCCGAAGGTATTCTGCCTCCAAAGGAAACTTTTCCCTCTTTTGCCAGCTGCTTAATATATTCAATGACTGTAAAATAAACTTTTTCATGTTCTTCTTTTCTTTTCTGTTTTGTCTCAGTCATGTTCGGTCATACCTCTGTTTTTCAGATAGTCTACAATCAGGTCTACCGTCTTCTCTGTGCCGAGGATGCCTGCGTCAATACACAGATCATAATGATTGACGCATCCCCATTCTTCTCCTGTGTAATATTTATGAAACTGAGCTCTCTCATCTTCTGTCTCTTTGATGACTTTCTCCGCTTTGCGGGCAGAAAGATCCATCATATTCTGTATCCACTGGATCTTTTTATTCATGGAAGCATAAATAAAAATACGAACACAATTTTCTTCATCTTTAAAAATATAATTTCCGCATCTTCCTACCAGAACACAGGATTTACCACTGCACAGATCCCGGATTCGCTGGAAAGGAATCTTTCCTGCTCCTCCCACAGCCTCATTCATGGCAATAGCATATAAAAGGCTGTTCACCGGCTGTTCTTCATAAAAGGAGCGGACTTCCTCATAGTCCGGCTTTCCTTTTGCAATCGCCATCAGTTCTTCTTTTCCGTAAAAATCAATCCCAAGCCTGCGGGCAAGCTTTTCTCCCACTGCTTTTCCGCCGCTTCCATACTGTCTTGCTACTGTAATGATCATTCTCTCCATCTTCAAAATACCTCCCACATTTTAATAAAATCCGGCAAACACAGACGCGCCCAGCACAGTCAAAAGACCTGCCACCGCAATAGCAAGGCTGCTCATTGCCCCTTCCACCGGACCAAGTTCCATAGCCTTTGCTGTTCCTATAGCATGAGATGCAGTCCCCAGGGCAAGTCCTTTTGCAATGGGTTCTTTTATCTTGAATAATTTCAAAAGGAATTCTCCAAGAACGCTTCCCAGAATACCTGTAATAATAATAACTGCCACTGTAATAGTCACAATTCCTCCCAATTCTTCGGAAACCCCCATGCCGATGGCTGTAGTGATAGATTTGGGCAGAAGTGTGACATACTGCTCATGAGACAGACGAAACAGCGCTGCAAGAGCCAGCACACTTACCAGGCTGACAAGCACACCAGCTCCGATGCCTGCTGCCACTGCCTTCAAATTCTTCCGAAGCAGGGACATCTGTTCATACAAGGGTACGGCCAGACACACGGTTGCCGGTGTCAGAAGATAGCTGATGTACTGTGCACCCTCATTATACTGCTCATAATCGATATGAAGCAAGGCAAGCACTGCTATGACACAGATGGTACCTATGAGCAGGGGATTTAAAATTGCCAGTTTAAATTTTTTCTTTAAAATCAATCCTGTTTCATATGCAGCAAGACTTAACACAGCTCCAAAGAACACAGAATCAGTCAGAAATTCTTTCATTTTTCTTTTTCTCCTTCCGTATCATCTGCTGAGTCACCACACCGGTTGCTCCCATGACGAGAACGGTGGTAATCAATGTTATAAGAATCACCGGTATACAGACTGGTTTTAAGGCACTCCAGGAATTCATCAGTCCCACACCTGCCGGAATAAACATCACGGGCATGATCTCTATGAGAAATTCAGATGTTTCACGAACCTGCGATATCTTAAGAATACCACTTGCCAGTGCTGCCAGCATCAGAACTAAACCATAGACACTGGCAGGGACCGGGAGGGGAATTACTCTGCGCAGAGCCTCACCCAAAAACGAAATAAACAAAATAATACAAAACTGTTTTAAAAACTTCAATTTCTCTCCTTCTTTCCGCTGGTACTACCAGCTATTATAAAATTTCGCTTCTATAAAGTCAATGTTTTCGGCAAAAACCCTGAAAAGTCTCTCTGTATATGGACATCACTTTCTGTCTATGATAGCATAGAAAACAGAAATTATTACACCGACCAGGAGGTAACTAGAACATGAATGTCAAAGAACGTTTTCTGCAATACATTTCTGTGGACACCACATCAGATCCTTATTCTGAAAGTTTTCCCAGCACCAGGAGTCAGCTGGAATTTGCAGCTTCCCTAAAGAAAGAAATGAAGGATCTGGGGCTTACAGACATTTCCTGTGATGAATATGGTTATGTATTTGGAACTATCCCATCCACTATTTCCGATTACCAGGGGGCTGTTCTTGGTTTTATCGCGCATATGGACACCTCAAGCGCGGCTTCCGGCGCCAATATCTGTCCCCGGATCATTGAAAACTACGATGGAAAAGACATTGTGCTCAATAAAGAAAAAAATATCATTATGCGCACTTCTGATTTCGCCAATCTTGAGCAGTATACCGGGCAGACCCTGATCGTTACAGACGGAACTACTCTTTTGGGCGGCGATGATAAAGCAGGAGCTGCAGAGATCATGACTGCTGCACAATACTTTATGAGCCATCCGGAAATCAAACATGGTCCCATCCGCATTGGCTTCACACCAGACGAAGAGATCGGTCAGGGAACAGATCATTTCGATGTAGAAAAATTCGGTGCAGACTTCGCCTATACCATGGACGGCGGTGAAGTGGGCGAACTGGAATATGAAAATTTTAACGCTGCTTCTGCCATTGTAAATTTTACGGGAGTAAGCATCCATCCAGGTTCAGCCAAGAACAAACTGGTAAATGCTGTTCTTCTTGCTATGGAGTTTGAAAACCTGATGCCCCCGGCGCAGAAGCCGGAATACACAGAAGGAAGAGAAGGCTTCATCCATCTGGACGCCATGCACGGCTCTGTAGAGACTGCTGTTTCAGAATACATCATCCGGGACCACGACATGAAACTATTTGAAAAGAAAAAAGAAGTCATGAAAAATGCCGCTGCATACATGCAGAAAAAATACGGAGAAGGCTCTGTCAACCTTAAAATCGAAGATTCCTACTTTAACATGAAAGAAAAAATCGAGCCACATATGCATCTGATCAAAAATGTACTCTCTGTATACGAAAAACTGGGTATTAAGCCTAAAATCTCCCCCATCCGCGGAGGCACCGACGGCGCGCAGCTGTCTTTCAAAGGTCTGCCCTGCCCCAATCTGGGAACCGGGGATCATAACTGTCACGGGCATTTTGAATTTGTGTGTGTAGAATCTATGGAAAAAAGCGTACAGGTCATCCTGGAACTTGCGCAGCTTTATGCGCAGTATCAGCCATGACCGCCTTTATCACCCCGGACGAACAGCTGGCTGCTGCGGATCTTCTGAAGTATTACGGCTGTCAGCCTGTCTCTGTCCGGCAGCTGACCGGAGGCACCGCAGGATTCATTTTCTGCGCTGATAATAAATATCTTCTGAAAATATATGACGACAGACGCTCTGTCACAGAACGCTGCATCCGGGATCTCCCTGCACAGCTTACTGTTCTTGAATATCTGCAGGAGCACACGCCACTAAGAAACAGGATCTGCGTTCCTGTGCGGACCAAAGACAGCAGACATTTTTATACTCATGACAATCTTACGGGTGTACTGTTTCGCTATATTTCCGGAAGCTCTGTAGGCTATGACAGGGAATATACGCCCGATGAGGCCAGGCAGGTTGCAGATCTGTCAAAAAATCTTCATGCCATAGATACGGCTCCTTTTGCAGATCTGTGTCCTGCTGAAGACTTTAATCCTGCATTCTGCGAAAAGCTCCGGCAGCTCCTGTCGGAAAAAGGGGACAGCCTGCCCTGGTATTTTCGGGAACTGGTTCTGGATGCAAGGGCTATGCTGGTATTGAAATCCATTCTCTGCCAGGAAACAGCAAAACATTTAAAAAAATTGAATCTTCCGTTTGTCCTTTGCCATACGGATATTCACGGCGGAAATCTGATTCTGGATCCCGAGAGAAAGCTTCACCTTATTGACTGGGAAAATATGCTCCTGGCTCCCCGGGAGGCAGATCTGTTTGCCTTTTCTAAAAAGGATTATTTTTCTCTGTTTTGCGAACCTTCAGATCCCCTGGTCCTGTCCTACTATCATCTCCGCCGGGATCTGGAAGATATCTGGGAATTTCTCTGCAGCATCCTGAACCAGGAATACACCCGGGAAGAATATCCGGTAATATACGGACATATAGAGCGAATTCTGAGACAGATAAGAGAAAGTTAAAAATCTCCGGCAAAAGTTTTCCGGTTTGATCCGTTTTTACTTTTGCCGGAGATTTCTTTATTCACTCTTGTTCTCCAGATCACACACCATAATATACTCTTCTCCTTTGTCTTCTTCCACTTCAAATCCGGCCTTCCGATACATGTTCACAGCATAATTCAACTTCTGCGCTGACAGAGAAACCCGGCGGTAGCCTTTTGCCTTCAGCCCCTGCAAAAGCTGATTTAAAAGTGCTGTCCCGATTCCCATTCCCCGATATTCTTTCAGAAGGGCGATCGCAAGAGAGGGCGTTTCATCATCTATGTGTCCATAATCGTTCATGATCCTGCTCCACACAGCCCCCACAGGCTTTCCATCCGCTATGGCAAGAAGAGCATAATCATCCTTCTTTCCGAAATTCTCCAGATACACCTGAAATTCCGGCTTGTCAAGAATGTCCCGGGGAAATTCAAGTTCCCCTTCCGGCACAAAAATAGAGAGATATAAAAACTCCTTCAGTACGTTCCATTCTTCCTTTTTCATCTCCCTGATCTCATACTGCATACCCCATCACCTGTTCCTTTCTTCCATCTCATTTGTCCAGCCTCCTGACCCCTGTGTCCGGATCAGGTCTTCTCTTCTTATAAAATCCCCAGTCCCCTTACTGTAAGCATGATGAAGTCCTGGACATTGGTCACAATTGTAGTTGCAGAAAGGCTTCCTCTGTCCAGAAGCTTATTCACCACAAATTCGTCCGCATCTACCGTATAAAGGAAAACCGGCCGTACCGTCCCCTCTTCGGTCACCGTATAAGAAGGCGTCATATTTCCTGTGGCAATCGTGTGAAGCATGGTAGCCAAACAGATCACGGTGGTGGCCTTTTCCACCATTTTTCTCATGGCACTCTGGCCCTCATAGGCATTTCCGATCACCTCCGGCAGAGGACCGTCGTCCCGGATAGACCCCGTAAGCACAAAGGGGATCCTATGCTTCACACAGCTGTACATAATGCCGCTGTCAATCTTATAGTCCTCAAGAAATCGGGAAATAGAGCCGCTTCTCCTTACCCGGTTGATCACATCCAGATGATGATAATGCCCGTTTGGATGCGATTTCTGGGTATAGATATCCTGTCCCAGTGCTGTATGGAACATTGCCCCCTCAAGATCATGGGTAGCCAGGGCATTCCCTGCCATAATCCCGTCTACATATCCATTCTCCACCATAGCCTCCATGGCTCTTCTGGCGTCCGCGTCGAAAGCAAAGGCCGGTCCCATGACCCAAAGGATATTTCCATGATCCCGCTCGTATTTCAGCAGTTCAAAAAGCCTGTCGTAATCTCTGGCATAGGAGGTCTCACGGCTCCTTCCCTGCCGGAACACAAACTGATCTTTCTGCTCCTCTTCAGGATTCTCAAATCCTGTGGTATGAAGATAAATCCCCTCTTCTCCTTTCTCTGTTCTTCCCAGAATCACACGGTCTCCCTTTTTCAGATTTCGGTTTTCCACCACCTTTAAAGTTCCGTCCTTTTCCAGAACCACACTGGAATCCATCCTGGATTTTTCAGGCAGCAGCCATTTCCCGCCGATTTTAAAATACTCCGGATACATAGACGTACTGTGATAATTTTCCGGTGCTACCCCGTCTGCCGCTGCCTCCTCCCATCTGGCATCCGGCGCGTTCTTCAGCTGCTCTTTTAAAAAATCCGGTTCATAATATTCTGGCAATGCAAACATAATCTTTTCCCCCTTGTACCTTATTTTTTCTGCAACACTACAGTTTCCTGTGCTGATTTCTGCCGTCTGTACCTGATCGATCATTCTCCAATCTCCCGCAGGAATCGGTGCGTACCTCTCTTCTCGCGCTGCCGCCTTCCGTATGGATCCATCCCCGCCGTCACATCTGCCTTCTTTTATTCGCCGTATTGCCTCATGAAGTTTTTATCAACTACAAGCGTATGATAAAAAACAAGCGCTCCAGTCTGCTGCCGAAGCGCTATTGCTCATATGTATATTATGGTACACTTTTCTCAGAATTTGTCAATAATTTTAAATTTTGTCATGTATCTTTCTATTAACGCATAAACTATACAGAAATTTTCAGGAAGAGGTGTTTTATGAACCAAAAAAATTTATCTGCCCCGGAAAAATGGATCCTTTTTGGTATCCCTGTTCTCTTTCTGGCAGGATCTATCCTGCATTTCCTATACGATCTTACGGGAAAAACTCTGATTGCCGCACTGTTTTCCCCTGTTAACGAAAGCATCTGGGAACATATCAAACTGGCAGTGATCCCTGTAATCCTCTGGTGGTCTCTCTATTATATTTTCCGCGGAAAACAATATGGCATTGAGAAGGACAAGTGGTTTGAAGGCGCTTTATATGCCGTGTCAGCCGCTATAATCTTCATACCCATGCTTTATTATTTTTACACAGGTGCTTTTGGCGTGAAGATCCTGTGGATAGACATCCTGATCTTACTTGCCGCCCTCTCTGCGGGACAGCTGCTGGGACTGCATATATACCGCTGTGGCAAAGGAATAAATACACATACAGTGCTTCTCATTTTTGCCGGGATCCTTCTGTTTTTTATTCTGTTCACTTTCCTCCCGCCGCGGATTCCTTTGTTTCAGGACAGCGTGACCGGTGGCTACAGCCTACACGCTTCCCTGGAAACCGAAAAAATCCCGGAAGCCAAAACTTCCGGGATAAAACTCTTCTCGCAACTGCGCGTAAACGCTCTGACTAACGCTTGGAGAACTGAGGTGCGCGACGGGCTGCCTTGAGACCGTATTGCGCTCGTTTTTGAGCCGTTTTTCCTTGGTATTTCGGGCTTTTCCGGACTTTTCGCTGTTCAGTTATCCTAT
>PPYE01662140.1_pt1 | contig 24319 bp, 20 predicted proteins | sample 1559881 | NCBI WGS metagenome assembly PPYE01 (sample SAMN08240022, study PRJNA423297) | Human gut metagenome, whole genome shotgun sequencing project. | reverse complement strand
TAGTAAGTATAAACACTGGCCATAGCCAGAATATCTTTTACATTAGAAAAACCGGTGATGCGTTTCCCATCGCCGTCTGTAAATGAAACATTAATTTTTTTCCAGCTGTCAAGAATCCATGTTTCCGGATCGGCCGGATTCTGATCGTCATCTTTTGGATTGTAGCTTCCCCGGACACTGGAAGGGTCCTTTCCCAGGCGGACTGCCATGTCTGCAGGCTTTACATCCGCAAGCTCATAAAGATCCGCCAGCCATTCCGAATCAAGGATCGTCAGTTCCTGAAAGACCTGCCCAGCGTAACTATTTATGATATCGCTGGTGTCGCTTCCCTCCGGATAGTAAAAAGCCAGATTCAGCTTGTCCGGTGACGGTTGGTATTTTGGTTCACTCTCCTTTTCTTCCGGCTCGGTTTCGGGCGGCGTTTCCTTGAGAGGAATTTGTGCATCGGAAGCCGGTTCTGTTTCCGGCACGGCCGAAGCCACAGCCATTTTCTGTGTTTGTACAATCTCATATTGGCGGCCAGCCCGGGCTAAAAGAATCCCGGAACCGGCGAACAGGAAAATTGTCGCAGCCTTGGCAAGCCGCGCTCCTTTTTCTTTTGCTTTCAAAACTCATCACATTCTTTTTTTCTGCATTTTCCGATTAAGTATAGCATACTTTATTTTTAAAGAACAGTGAAAGAATGGTTAAAAAAGTTTAATTATTCGTTAAGAAAGTTGACGAGCTGCTGTTTTTCGCGATATAATGTGCTCAATCTGTTTTTAAGGAGGTACAGATCAGACAGCAAAGCTGAGCGCCATGCACCATTTCCAGGATCGTGAAGAGCCGAAAGGCTTATGGAAATGGTTGACGAGGTGGAGAGAGAATCGAAAATTCGGCGGATGCTCTCCCATGCTGCTTCGAGCGTGTGATTTCTGCAGAAAATATGCAGGCAACTGCAAAACAAAGTGCAGAAAATCGAAGAAAAAGACAGGAAAGGAAACAGACATCTATGTGCGGAATAATCGGATATACCGGTCCCCTTGAAGCAAAAAGGATCTTGCTGGAGGGGCTTGCCGGCCTGGAATACCGGGGCTATGACAGCGCCGGCATTGCTTTTTTTGATACGGAATCACAGATCCGTCTCATCAAGCAGGTGGGGAAGGTGGCAGCTTTAAAAGATGCCTGCGGCAGGTGCGTAGCGGACTCCCACTGCGGTATCGGCCACACCCGGTGGGCTACTCATGGTGGAGTAACGGAAGAAAATGCCCATCCTCACCAGGCAGGACGGGTTACTTTGATCCATAACGGAATTATTGAAAATTATCATCAGCTGGAAACGGAATTCCATCTGGAGGGACGGCTCCGCTCCCAGACAGACAGTGAGGTGGCTGCCTGGGTGCTGGATTCCCTTTATGAGGGAGATCCTCTGGAGGCAGTACGGCAGATGACAGGGAAATTGGAAGGCACATATGGTTTTTGCATTATGTTTGCAGACAGACCCGGCGAAATTTACGCAGTGCGAAAGATCAGTCCCCTGGTAGCGGCCTACACCCATTCCGGTGCACTGATCGCCTCGGACCTTACAGCGCTGATTCCCTATACCCAGAAGTATTTTGTGGTGCCGGAAGGTGCTATTGTCCGCCTGACGCCTTATAAGGTACAGGCTTATGACCGGGATACTTTCGAAAAGCTTCAGCCTGAAACCATGCGGGTAAACTGGAATATGGATGCTGCCATGAAAAACGGATTCCCGCATTTTATGCTGAAGGAAATCCACGAACAGCCGGAAGCCATGAAAAATACGGTACTGCCCCGGATGAATAAGGGGCTGCCGGATTTCACGGACGATAAGATTCCGGACTCACTTTTTGCAGAATGCAGCCAGATTCATGTGATCGCCTGCGGTACTGCCATGCACGCGGGCATGGTAGCGAAATCCATTATGGAGCCGCTGCTGCGGATACCGGTTACTGTTACCATCGCATCAGAATTCCGCTACCAGCAGCCTCTGGTTGATGATAAGACCCTTGCCATTGTTATCTCCCAGTCAGGGGAAACCATTGATACGCTGGCAGCCATGGAACTGGCGGAGGAGCTGGGAGCAAAAACATTGGCCATTGTAAATGTAAAAGGTTCTACCATAGCCAGGGAAAGCCGGTACGTGCTGTATACCCATGCCGGACCGGAGATTGCTGTAGCCAGCACCAAAGCCTATACCGTTCAGCTGGCTGCCCTTTACATGATTGCCTGCCGTATGGCACTTGTGCGGAATGTTTTTACAAAAGAGAAAGCGGCAGAATTTTTTGCGGAATTTCTGGATGTGATTCCAGCTATGGAATCCATGCTGAAGAAAAAAGAAGAAATGAAGAATGTTGTGACCCATCTGATCCAGAGTCCAGATGCATTCTTTATCGGCCGGGGACTGGATTACGCGTTTTCGCTGGAAGGAGCTCTGAAATTAAAGGAGATTTCCTATATTCATGCGGAAGCCTATGCAGCCGGAGAATTAAAACACGGAACCATTGCTCTGATCTCCCAGGATGTGCCTGTTATCGCCATTGCGACCCAGGACAGGATTTATTCCAAGGCAATATCTAATGTGCGTGAAGTAAAGGCCAGAGGCGCTTTTGTGGTCCTTTTGACAAAGGAAGGCGCATCACTGGATGAAAGTCTGGCAGATCTGCATATTACCATTCCGGCAGTCCGGGACATCTTTACCGTGTTTCCCATTGCGGTGGCACTGCAGCTGATTGCTTACTATGCTTCTGTAGGAAAGAATCTGGATGTGGACCAGCCGCGGAATCTGGCAAAATCCGTAACGGTGGAATAAAGAACCAGTCTCTGCAGCGCTTATTGCTGCAGAGACTGGTTCTTTTAGAAATTTTTTCTCCAGGTTGACGGTGTGAATAAAAGAAGCAGGGGGAACAGTTCCAGACGGCCTGCAAGCATGTCAAACATCAGTACATACTTGGACAGAGGGGAAAAACCGCTCCAGTTGCATACGGGCCCTACTTTAGAAAGACCGGGACCGATATTATTGAAGGTAGCTGCTACTGCCGTAAAGTTCGTGGTAAAATCAAAATTATCCAGACTTACAATCAGCACAGAAGCGAAGAAGAACAGCGCATAAGTGACAAAAAAGGCGTTTACGGAACGCAGAATGGTATTTTCAAGCTTCTTTCCCTCCAGCCGAAGTACTTTTACACACTGGGGATGAAAAAGGCTCCTCATCTCTCGCCCCATTTCCTTTACTCCGATCAATACACGGGATACCTTAAGACCGCCGCCGGTGCTGCCGGCACAGGCGCCGATAAACATCAGAATCACCAGGATAGTCTTGGAAAATTCCGGCCACTGATCGAAATCAGCAGTAGCGTATCCAGTGGTAGTGATGATGGATGCCACCTGAAAAGCAGCCTGATGGAAGGATTCCAGGAGGCTTGGGAACATGTGCCGGATATTGACTGCGATCAGAATAATGGAAACAGCGATGATTCCCAGATAGGCTCTGGCCTCCTCGCACCGAAAAGCTTCTTTTGGCTTGCGGATCCTCAGCAGGTAATATACATTAAAGTTTATCCCAAACAGGATCATGAAAATGGTGATGATCAGCTGCTGGGCATGGGTGTAATCGCCGCAGCTGCTGTTCAGGATCCCGAATCCGCCGGTTCCGGCTGTTCCGAAGGTAATGCAGAGGGCATCAAAAAGCGGCATCTTGAACAAAAGAAGAAGCACGATCTGGATCAGCGTAATGCCAAGGTAAAGCTGATACAGGATTTTTGCCGTAACGCGGACCTTGGGAACCAGTTTCCCAACAGAGGGACCGGGACTTTCTGCACGCATAATATGCATGGTGGCGCCTCCTCCTATGTTGGGAAGAATGGCAAGTATAAATACAATAACGCCCATTCCGCCGATCCAATGGGTAAAACTTCGCCATAGAAGCATGCAGTGGCTCAACGCCTCCACATCCGGAAGTATACTGGAACCGGTGGTAGTAAAGCCGGAAATCACCTCAAAAAGCGCATCTTCAAAGAGAGGAATTTCCCTGCTTATGTAAAAAGGAAAAGCTCCGAAAATACTGAGGAAGATCCAGCTGAGTGCTACGACTACCAGCCCTTCTTTCGCATAAAAAACGGTGTTTTTCGGTTTTCGGAATGTGGATAGAATGCCGATTCCGCCGCATAGAACCATGGTGATCAGAAAATAGATTCCGCTTCTTTCCTGATAGATCGCAGCCGTCAGGCAGGGAAACAGCATCAGCACTGCTTCGATGTTCAGCACCCATCCCAGAATATATCTGATAATTGAAATGTTCATTTTCTTCCTGTGCCGCCTTTGCTTTGAAAGTCCGGGTTTACTTTAGGATATCCTTCAGATCTTTCAATCCCCGGTTGGTTGTTACGATGATAACGGTATCTCCCACTTCCAGCGTATCCTTTCCGCGGGGGGTGATGATGCGCCGATTCCGGCTGATACCGGCTACCAGAAGGTTACTTTTTAGCTGCAGCTTTTCCAGAGGAATTCCCGTTATAGAGGAGGCATCTTTTCCTACCCGGAATTCCAGAGCTTCGGCCCGGTCATCTGCGATTTTATACAGAGTCTCCACATTGCTGCCAAGAGAATTCTGCATGGCACGGACGTACTGAAGAATGGAGTCGGCAGTAATCAGCTTGGGATATATGATACTTCCCAGATTCAGGGATTCAATAACATCCTCAAAGGCGATGCGGTTCACCTTTGTAATCAGCTTTGCATGGGATTTGCTGGCCGCATAAAGAGAAAGCATGATGTTTTCTTCATCAAATCCAGTCAGGGATGCAAAAGCCTCTGTCTGGCTGATTCCTTCCTCCAGCAGAAGCTGCTGATCGGAACCGTCTCCATGAATGATCATGGCAGAAGGAAGAAGTTCGCTTAATTCTGTACACCGGTCCAGATTCTGTTCGATGATTTTTATTTTTATTTTGGTGTCCTTAAGCAGCTTGGCCAGATAATAAGTAAGACGGCCGCCGCCTACGATCATGATGGATTTTGCGCTGTTGTTTTCGATACCTACTTTGCGGAAAAATTCCATGGAATCTTTCTGGGAGGCGATGAACGAGATTTTATCTCCCTCCTGCAGGACAAAACTTCCGTCAGGGATGACCACATCTTTTCCCCGCTCTACAATACAGATCAGTACATTGCACTTAAGTTTTTGCCCCACTTCCATAATCTGCATGTGATTCAGCGGTGAATTTTTCGGAATAATGAACTTTAAAAGCTCAAGCCTTCCTTTGGCGAAGGTGTCAATTTTTATGGCAGAGGGAAAACGCAGCAGCTTGGAAATTTCATGGGCAGCTGCCAGTTCCGGGTTAATGGCCAGGGAAAGGTTCAGTTCCTCGCGGAAATAGTGAATTTCCGAAGAATACTCCGGATTCCGGATCCTGGCGATGGTATGGCAGTTTCCGGCCTTTTTGGCAATCAGGCAGCAGAGCATATTCAGCTCATCGGAGTTTGTGGTGGCAATCAAAAGATCAGCCTCCTGAATACCTGCTTCGATCTGTGTCTGGAAGATTGCTCCGTTTCCGGTCACAGACATCACATCGATGCTGTCTGTGACTGTCCGGAGGATGTCGGAATTCCGGTCAACCAGTATAATGTCATGATTTTCACGGTTCAGCTTTTCTGCCAGGGTAACACCTACCTTGCCGCAGCCCACAATAATAATTTTCATACCCAATTCTCCTTTGCTTCTTCTTCCCGCCCACGTAGTGCGGCCAGCTGTTCGTGAAGCGGTTTGTGAATCTTCTTTCGGGTAAGTTCAACTAAATTCAGTTTGGTCATTTCCACTACCGTTGTCTTAATCGGGTCTTTTTTTACAACCTCTTCCAGATACGAAAGAAGGGCCTTTCGATCTGCCTCTTCTGCCATATCGATGAAATCAATCAGAATAATGCCGGAAAGATTTCTCAGCCGCAGCTGCCGCCCGATCTCCTCTGCTGCTTCCAGATTGATTTTAAGGATCGTCTCCCGCAGTGTCTTTTTTTCGGAATATTTTCCGGTATTTACGTCAATAACCACCAGCGCTTCTGTTGGTTCAACAACCAGATAGCCTCCGGATTTCAGCCATACCTTTCTGGACACAGCATCTTCCAGGGCGCGGTCCAGATTATAAAGACTTTTAAGGGAAAGGAGGGGATCCTGGTAAAGGCGCAGCTTCCTTTTGTCTTCCGGCTGTTCCTTTTCAAGATACGCGGCAATCTGCTCATACAGATTCGGTTCATCGGTAATGATTTCCTCAAGCTGTGAAGAGTAGCTGTCCCGGACGCCTGCAAGAAAAGATGCCGGTCCCTGGTAAAGAAGGCTGCAGCAGTTTCGGAAAGGAGCCTTCTGGATGATCCTTTCATATTCTCCTTTTAAACTGTAGATTTCTTCCATAAGGGTTTCTTCGTCTGCATCCTTTGCGTTAGTGCGGATAATCAGGCCGAAGCCTTCCATATCTTCCTGACTCAGCCGTTCACGAATGCGCTTTTTAAAAGCCTGATCGGAAATCTTGCTGGAAAACCCGATTCCGTTTTTTCCGGCAGTAAGAACGGCAAGCCTTCCGGTAAAGGACAGACGGCCGGTGAGGACCAAGGCCTTTGTCTTTACTGCATCCCGGGCTACCTGCACCAGAATCTCATCCCCCTGCTTTAAATCTGTGGTGCGGGTTCCATCTGCGTGAAGGTGGCGGGGATTGTCCGATAAGCTGTAATAGCCGGTTATGCCTTCGCCGATATCGATAAAAGCAGAATTAATGTTTTTCTTTATGTTTTGGACTCTTCCAATATAAATACTGTTTAAGGCTGCCTTCCTGCGGACCGGTTCAAGGCTCAGCTGCAGGATTTTCTGGCCCTCTGCCAGAGCGGTGCAGATGATCTGGTCTTTTTGGGTGATAATCAGTTTATTCAATGCTTTCTCCTAATTCCTCCAGGGTAAGGAAGGGAACGGAGGCATTTTCCGGCGCTTTCGCGTAGACCTCTTCTCTCTGTACCTGGAAGGCAAACGGGGGCCGTTCCTGTCCCAGATGCCCGTAGTAAGCGTCCAGCACCAGCTCCGGTTTGATGTTTTCACTGCTGCCGGTGGAGATCTTAAGAAACAGCGTCTCCCCTTCTGCCCGGATTTCATACACAAGCGGTTTTAAATCCAGTTCCTTTTGGCCTTTTTTCGTCTTTTTCGTGATCAGGATCTGGTCCTGACGGAAAAACTCTTCTATGGACTTCATCCACTGGGCCGGCGACTCCGGCTGGTAACCGGCACGGAAAGTCAGCGTATAATCGGCAGCGGCTACGATGGACATGGCATTGGCTGCCGAATCCGGAAGCTTTATGACACGCCGGATCTGAATGCCCTCAGCCATAACGCTGTTTAACCGTTCCTTCATGGTGGAAAGATCTTCGGTATCTTCTGTTTCAATATCCATATATTCGCCGTTGCTGGTAATGCCTACGCCAAGGGGGGCTGCAAAGGACATGATCTGATGCGGACTGAATCCGCCGCTGTAGCAGATCGCCACATCCGCCCGGCGCATGGCCTTCTGGAAATAACGCATGATATCCAGGTGGCCGATAAATTTCATGGAGCCGTGTTTGGAAAACTTAATTCTTACTTTCATAGCAGACACCTCCTCCGAAATGAAGCGCACCGCAGCCGGCACATTTCTGGCGGCAGTTGGGAGTTACTTCTCCCTTCAGAGCTCTTTGCCATTCCCGCTTTAAAAATTCCTTGGACACGCCGGCATTGATGAAGTCCCAGGGGAAGATCTCATCGAGACTTCTCTCGCGGGTGGTATAAAAATCGATGGAAACGCCGCATTCTTCAAAAGCCTTCATCCAGATATCATTGTTAAAATATTCGGACCAGGAATCGAAAAGAGCGCCATTGCGGTAGGCCGTTTCAATTACAGCACCTACTCTCCTGTCTCCCCTGGCAAGGACGCCTTCCAGCACCGTAAGTTCCGCCTCGTGCCAGTTATATTTTAAACTCTTATAGTTTAACATCTCCCGGAACTTATGACGTACGATATTGGCACGTTCAATAAACTCATCTTTCGTACACATCCTTGCCCACTGGAAGGGAGTGAAAGGTTTCGGTACAAAGAAGGAAGAGCTGGCTACTACCTGCACCTTCCCCTGCCGCTTTTCCTTGGGAATTTCATCGTAATAAGTCTCTGCCACTTTCTCCGATAAGAGAGCGATGCCTTCCATATCTTCTACAGTCTCTGTGGGCAGTCCAAGCATAAAGTAAAGCTTTACCCGGTTCCATCCGCCGTGGAAGGCCTGTGCCGCTCCCTTTAAAATATCTTCCTCGGTAAGGCCCTTGTTGATCACATCCCGCAGTCTCTGGGAGCCGGCCTCCGGTGCGAAGGTCAGGCTGCTCTTTTTCACATCCTGGACCTTACTCATCACATCCAGAGAAAAGGCATCAATCCGCAGGGAGGGAAGAGAAATATTTACTCCTTTTCCCTTAAATTCCTCGATCAGGAAACGGATCAGCTCTTCCAGCTGGGTATAATCGCTGGAACTTAAGGAACTTAAAGAAATTTCCTCATGGCCGGTGGATTTTAACATCTGAGCGGCATGTTCCTTTAAGTATTCCAGACCACGCTCACGAAGGGGACGGTATACATTTCCTGCCTGACAGAACCTGCATCCACGGATACATCCGCGCATGATCTCCAGCACGATCCGGTCCTGGGTTACCTTAATGTATGGTACCAGGGGTTTTTCCAGATAGGGAACGGAATCCATATCCATCACCAGTTCTTTGGTGATGGTCTCCTTTGCGTGGGGATTAATGGGGCGGAAACTCTTTATGGTGCCATCGGGGTGATACTCCGTCTCATAAAAAGAAGGCACATAAATGCCCGGGATTTCCGCCGCCAGTTCCAGGAAATCTTTCCTTGAGCCGCCGGCCCGCTTATTCTCCAGATACCGGTCAAAGAGGTCGTAATAAACCGTTTCCCCTTCACCGATATAAAACAAATCAAAAAAATCAGCCAGCGGTTCCGGATTATAGGCACAAGGACCGCCGCCAATAACGATGGGACATTCTTCTCCACGGTCTGCAGCATGAAGGGGAATTCCCGACAGATCCAGGACCTGCAGCACATTGGTATAGCACATCTCATACTGCAGCGTAATGCCCAGAAAATCAAAATCCCGGACCGGATCCTGGGATTCCAGGGCAAAGAGGGGGATCTTCTTCTCCCGCATGATCTTATCCAGATCTGCCCATGGGGAGTAAACCCGCTCGCAGTAAACGTCGTCACGGCGGTTAAAAAGATCGTAAAGGATCTGAATTCCCAGGTGAGACATTCCTATTGGGTAGGCATCGGGGAAACACATGGCAAATCGGATAGCCACCTTTTTGGGGTCCTTAATTACTTCATTGATTTCATTCCCGATGTAGCAGGCCGGCTGCTGAATACTTAGTAAAATTTCATCACTTAATGCTAGTTTTTTCATGATTTCAAACACCTTTTGTTGTGTAATTTACACAAACTCAATTTTCTCTTTTTTGTGGCCTTTTGGGGCGGTTTCGGGACTGAAATTGCTGTGGATGTTCAGCCCATCTTTGCCGGATTTTCTGCTTCGGCGACAGCTGCCTCAAAAACCTGATTTTTGATAGTTTCCATACTTCTTCTGTGAAGTCTGGGGAAGCATGTCCCAAAAATTCGGAAATCGCTTTCATATTGACTGCGTTATTCTTTAGTACACGGCATACATATGCCTTAAATCATGCCAGCGGATCGGAGGCAATCCCGCACATACAAGTCAATTTATGAAAATCATCTGAAAAGCTTTTCCGGTGAAATGGTGTTCCATCACAATGACAGCAGATGTAATCCATCTCACAAAAGTTGGGTACAAAAAGTTTTTGGCTTTCAGCTGTCTATCAATATAAATGGTATTTGATGTAAAGTCAACATCAGAATACGCAATCCCAATCGTTGCGGAAATTGATAATGTCATTGATGTAGTCAGCTGTTACATCTTTGCTTCACTGGATCTTTGGGCTTCCTCTGCCGTCTGTTTGGTTTTAAAGCCTCCTTCTGACATGTAGGAGAATGTAAAATTATTTACATTCTCCATATTTTGCCCTCCATGAGCATTTAATGGAGAAATTGATAATTCGTATAAATTGTACTATAGGTATATTAATCTGTCAAAGTGTTCTTAATCTGTCCATTTATGGTACATTTGATGTCCCAGCGTTGTTCCTTCATGGCAGGATACTGGAGTACAAGCGTAACACACCGAGGATCTCACCGATCCGGAACCCTGTTTCCGCTATCATCAGGATAAGGAGCTGATCCCGGCAGTTCGTGCATGCCTGCAGGATCTGGATGATTTCTTCATGCTCGGCAGGCCGCACATCCCGTTCTTCTGCCTTTAAATATCCTTTAAATGCCTGATAACGGAGTTTCTTCTGTACACCTACGGCATTAACTGCCATATGGTAGCTGTATGACAGTACTTTCAGGCTTCCGATCTGTTCATCCAAAGATTCCATAAAAAGATGGAACCTGAACACATCCTCCAGATATGCGTTACAGGTTCCATTGTGGATTGTTTTTAACTTGTTTTCCTGTGTATGGTTCCCGGCCTTGAGCCAATGTAGGAAATTGATAAAGTGTTCATTCTGGCTTTCAAAACCCAGCTTATATACTTGCTCAATCTCCATCGGTATTTCCTTCAGGTACTTAGAAGGGAGCAGAACGATATCCATTGACTCGCAGTCCCTGATAAAAAAATATTTTACTCTGCCCTCTGTCAAAGTATCCACTACGTATTTACGCATCTGCTCTGCCTCCTTTCCTCTAACGCTATACACAGTATACCGTGTAGCCGCCTGTATAGCTAAAACGCCATTTCCATTTCCTATACGCAAGCACTACCAACAAAAGCTTTCTCTCTGCCTGATAGTTCCCTGCGATACGAAACGCTACCGCTGCCATACCAATAAGACCGACCGCCAGCATCCTCCGCATTTCAGAAATCTGTTACATCCCCATTTCCGCCATTGTCACCATCTGATCTTCCTCATAGAAGTATTCATCTGCAATATCTCGGCCTACCGCAAGGATGTTCCCGGCTTCTTTTTCTCCCATTTGAATAGGGGCCAGATAACCGATTGTCTTCCTGCATAGTTCCTGATCCAGGCAAGTGTCAAGAAAGACCATACTGGTATTTACCACCAGACGATCCAACACATCTGTAATAATAATTTTTTCTGCATCATATCCCTGTTTTCCGATAAAATTTGCCATATTCTCAGGCGACATGGAAATCAGGTATTCCTGTCTGGGACTGCCGTCCAGGGGATATACATAGGCATAGCCCATGCTTTCGGAATCCATAATGTCATGGATTATTTTTCTGCTCTCTGGTGTCATAACCTTATCCTCTGTCTCAAAATATCCTGCCCTCCTGAGGCGACCATATCTCCACATTCAAGGACTCTGCCATAGCCTGCAGCTGTGCCAGCTGCATAGAAGAACGAGCCAAGGAATACCGGTTCACAACCAACAGGATATTTGCTTTCCTTTCTTTAGCTGCCTCTATAAAATGGCGGAATCCCGGCCGTTCCAGAAGCGGCCTGCCGCCGCAGTCGCTGGAACTTCCTGCCGTTTCAACCGTCATCTGTTCCGCATAGTCACAAAGCTGCCGAAACTGTCCCTTCAGCACGCCGTGGGTATCTTCCGGCGCATCAATGGCACAGTAAATCCACGCCTGTTTTACCCTCTCCATTTCAGCCCTCCTCGTCTCTCTGTTTTATCGCCGGGAACCGCATGCTGTCCCAGAATACCATCAAGCCCGAAGCTGACCGCAATGGCATGGTCAATCTCATGCATGGTATTGACATTCAACCGGCCTATGTATTCTTTCAGTCTCGCCCGGTCTATGGTCCGTACCTGCTCCAGCAGAACCATAGAATTGTCATGCAGTCCCTGCAGCTCATCTCCTAATCGGATATGGGTGGGAAGCGCACGCTTTCCCTGACGGCTGGTGATTGCTGCTGCGATTACAGTTGGGCTGAACCGGTTGCCCATATTATTCTGAATGATCAACACAGGTCGCACACCTCCTTGCTCGGAACCTACAACCGGTGTCAGATCCGCATAGTAAATATCGCCTTTCTTAATTCCCACATCAAAACCTCCCTTCCGTTTTCATATCACAAGGACAGCGGCAGGCGACATTGGACTGTATCAAAATATCTGCCTCCATGTATGGACACCTGCCGCTGTAGTTTCTGATATGAAAATTTACTTGTTCTTCGCTTCGCGTGGCTCCTATTCGACACTACTTCCCGGAGCCGGATGCACTTTACGCACCCTTGGGCGGTAAACACAGACCGGTCCTGGCTCAAGGCCGTCATGGGTATTTCGCCCCTCCGAGGATCTCTCCGAGCCGCCCTCATTGCGTGATCCCGCTTCCTGCGGAGCTGTGACTGGACGGAAGTATCATAGTAGGCTGTTCAGGTCATGGCAGGCAGCCGGCCAAGGCTGCTTTGGGATGGATAGTTGTCGCTCTGCACCTTTGATGCGATCTTGTTGACAGGTACTCTGACTACCTGCAGATGGTCTTGGCGTATCCTCCGCGATGCTCCCCCCTTTGGGGCTGAACAGCTAAGGTATGGCTTTGCCATAGCTTGTCCTCCTTCATTCTCGTATTGCGCGAAACCGAAGGACAAGCGGCGGGCTGCGACATTTACCTCGCTGTTTGATTTGTATTGCGACTATCTCAATATTCTCTCAATTTGTTTGTAAAAATTTTCAGTCACCTTTTTGTAGCAAAGTCATTTGCAACAGTCTGCCCTATACACAAAAAACCCCTTTAAGCATGAAGCGTCATGCCTAAAGAGGTTTCCTGTTTCATCATTTAAAGATTCTGTTAATTTTTACTCCTTTTCCTTTAAAACAATGTTAAGCAAGATATTCAAAGTTACCCCGCAGATCACTGCGATAAACACCGGCGATGTGCAGAGCATATTCATAAAGGGAGACAGGGAATTTGCCCAGTCCACGTAGGTGGAGCTGCAGTGATAGGGCAGCATCACCGCCATGGACAGAGTGATTCCCGCTATAAATGTATTCTTCAGAGTTCTGGGCGAAGATACGATGGAATCAATCCCGGAAAACATGATGGAGGCCGCGGAAATCAGGAATACCGCGCCGATAATCGGTTTTGGAATCCCCGCCAGCACGTAGGCCAGTTTCGGACACAATCCATAGAGGAGGAACATAACCCCCGCCACCTGGGTTACTCTCCGGGAAGCCACGCCTGTCGCGGCTACAATTCCAATGTTTTGCGTGTAGGATGTGCATGGCAGGCCGCCGAATAAGGCGGTAATCATGCACCCAAGGCCGCTGGCCATTATGCCTCTGTCAATATGTTTAACACGGTACACTTCGTTGCAGGCCGCGCAGGTAGCAGCATAGTCCCCTACAGATTCAAAAATCGCTCCGATATAGCCGCTGAATCCGCCGATAATCGCCGCTGCTATAAAGGTAATGGTTTCCCCCGACTGACCTTCCAAATCCGTAAAGGGGAAGAGTCTTGGGATTTCAATCCAGGGTGCTTGGTAAACGGCTTCCCAGTCAAAAATCCCCAAAAAGGAGGACACTATCACTCCCACGATCACAACCGTTACCAGAATAAATCCCTGGGAAATAATTCCTTTTGTCTTAAATTTCAGGACTAACGCCATAATAAAAGCAATCAGCGCAAGCACCATATAAATAGGCTCCGTATTGGAAAAGGTCCACTGCACCGCTATCCTGGCAGCTACAAATCCAATGGACGTTACCACAGAGCCCACCACAACCGGGGGAAGCAAATGCCGGATCCGGCTGATCGCCCTGGTGGCCCCTAAAAGGGCCTGTATGGCTCCCCCTACCAAGGAGGCTCCCCATACCGCAGGCAGACCGTAAACCGCCGCAATATTGCCCATGGAGGACATCAGCGCGGAGGAAGAGCCCTGGACAATGGGAAGACGATTGCCGATTGTGGTCTGCAGAAAGGTACAAATTCCCATACAGAAAAAGCAGGCGCAGAGCATTGTGGGGACAAAGGAGGGCTCTGTAATCCCTGCCAGGGAAGCGAAACCTGCCGCCCACATAAATGGCGTAAAATCGACCAATGTGATTTGCAGAGCGAATATAATGCCCTTCCACCATGGCTTTGGAACATCTTCGATATTATAAATAATCTCAACATTCGATGAGGGCTGCTCGTCAAAAATAGGCTGTTCTGGCTGATACATCATTCTGCTCCTTTCCTAGTAAAACTTTCCTATAAAACCGGCGGTCTGCGAACCTGCGCCTTCTGCTCATAACCGTAAGCGATTTCAATCAATACCGGCTCGCTGAATGGTCTTCCGATGATCTCCATTCCTACGGGCACTCCGATGGGAGCCTCCAAGGTTTTCGCGAATCCAGCTGGAACCGCGATGGAGGGAAATCCCGTGACGGAACAAAGAACACCATTGCGCTCCTTCTGCGCTTCTCCCACTTTGCATACCAGCTGCTGCTGATGGGGATATACCATGGCGTCAAGATTATAGTCCGCCATGAGTTTCAGAATCCGCGTCCGCAGCCGTTCCTGCCGGATCAGCTTTTCATTATATTGAGGCGTTCCCACAGACAGCTTCTGGGCGGTTTTCATGTTTTCCTCAATTCCGGGATGATATTTTTTGCTGGCCAGAATTTCCTCCATGGAGTGAACGGTCGCCTTTTCCCCCAGGGACGCAAGGTATTGATCCAAATCATGTTTGAAGTCGTCCAGATGGACGCTTACCTGGCTGGTAAGTTCCTTGGAGTCAATAGCCTCATCTAATGAAACCAGTACAGCGCCGCACGCCTCCAGATTCTTTAAGGCCTCCTCCATCACCTGATTCACCGGCTGGTTTACCGGCTCAGTTCCAAAGAAGCTTTTTAAAACGCCCAGCCGCTTCCCCTTTGCCCCCTCCGGCTTTAAATAGTCCATATAGCAGGCGGGACGCCGCCCGAATCCCCAGGCCGTCCTGGCATCCGCACTGTCGTAAGCTGCAAGACAGTCAAGCGTCCGCGCCGCATCTTCCACCGTCCGGCAGATGGGTCCTGCCGTGTCCTGGGTCAGGCTGTAGGGCACAATGCCGCTGCGGCTGACCAGCCCCATAGTGGGGCGTATTCCCACCAGGCAGCAGGCGGATGCGGGACTGCGGACCGAATTGATGGTGTCGGTTCCGATTCCGATTAGTCCCATATTATTGGCCACCGCCGCCCCTGTGCCGCCGGAGGACCCTCCCGGAGTCCTGGTAAGGTCATAGGGATTTAGGGTCTGACCCAGGACAGAGCTGATCGTCTCTCCCCAGATGGCAAACTCGTGAAGATTGGTTTTTGCCAGAATCAGCGCCCCAGCCTCCCGCAGCCGTTTCACAATAAATGCGTCCTCAGGAGGCACAAAACCCTCCATAGAAAGTGAGCCTGCCGTAGTGGCCATATCGCTGGTATTGACGTTATCTTTCAGCAGTACGGGAATTCCATGGAGCGGCCCGGTTAAATCTCCCTGCTCTGCAAATCTGCGGTCTAGCTTCTCTGCCTCCTGAATGGCTCTGGGATTTATCAGGATAACCGATTTCAAAGAGGGACCTTTTCTATCATACTGCTCAATCCGTTCCAGATAAAATTCCGTCAGCTGCCTGCAGGTCAGCTTTCCCTCCTTCATGGCCTGATGAACCTTTTGAATCGTGATCTCCATTAAATCAAGTTCTTTCATCTTTTTCACCCCTTAATCAATGTACCGGTCTTTCCGTCGATTCCTTCCCTTGCCTTTTCCAAAAGTGTGATCAGGGCGCTGCGTCCCGGACCTGACTGGGCGAATTCCAGAGCGGCCTCCACCTTGGGAAGCATAGAGCCGGGGGCAAATTCACCCTGGTCCATGTAAATTTTCGCTTCTTCTGGAGTCAGGGTATCCAAGTCCTTCTGATCCGGCTTTCCAAAATGAATCGCCACCTTTTCCACTGCGGTGAGGATGATCAGATAATCCGCCTCAATCTCCTGGGCAAGCTTGCTGGAGGCGAAATCCTTGTCAATGATGGCTTCCATTCCCTCATATTCCTGCGCGCTCCTGCGGACCACTGGAACTCCTCCACCTCCGCAGGCAATGACCACTTTTCCTTCTTCTATCATTCCACGGATGGAATCCAGTTCCACAATAGTCTGAGGCTTAGGAGAGGGAACTACCCTCCGGTATCCCTTCTGAGAATACTCCTTATAAGTAAATCCTCTGGTTTCAATCAAACGGTCCGCCTCTTCCTTTGACACATAAGCGCCGATTGGCTTCGTGGGATTTGAGAAAGCCGGGTCGTCTGCGGATACCTCTACCTGGGTCATAACCGTGGTGACTTCTTTTTTGATTCCCCGGGCCAACATTTCCTCACGCAGGGCCTTCTCCAGGTCGTAGCCGATATATCCCTGACTCATGGCAACGCACACGGGAAGGGGGCACAGCACATACTTGTCCGGCTCCAGATTGTGGAGGGCCGTCATCGCCTTCTGGATCATCCCCACCTGAGGGCCGTTTCCATGAGCCACTACCACATCATTTCCCTCTTCAATCAAATCCACGATTGCCTTTGCCGTATGCTTTACCGCCACAGCCTGCTCCGGCAGCGTATCTCCCAGGGCATTGCCTCCCAGGGCAATTACGATTTTCTTCTTCATCTTTTCATCTCCTCTAAAATTACGGCAGGGCCCGCCGCCTTCTGCTGCAGCTCTTACAGCAAGCGTCGAGCCCTTCCTTGTCCGAATTACTATTTTACTTTAAAGTAACATCCACGCCGTCCTTGATTACATAAACAGGGGCCTTGTGATGCCAGATTGCGTGATAAACATCTTCTTCGTCCAGAACTACCAGATCTGCGTTTCCTCCCACTTTCAGCTCGTGATTCTGGATTCCCAGAACCTTGGCCGCGCTGGTGGTAATCATGTCATAGAGCAGCTCCATATCTTTAAATGTAGTCATCCAAAGCAGATGGCTTGCCAGGAAGGCAATCTGAAGCATATTGCATTCTCCATAAGGATAATAAGCGTCTGCAATATCATCCTGTCCCAGAGCAACGGGGATTCCGGCAGCAGCCAGGTCGCGTACTCTGGCATGCAGGGGGCCGGTATGAGGATCGGAAACAAGTCCTACTCCACCTTCCTTCATCAGGGCGATAATCTTGCGGAAATAATTCTCATTGTACAAACCGATGGCGCGGCAGTGCTGGGCCGTTACACGTCCCTGCCAGCCCATCTCGATGGACTTCTTGCAGAGCATCTCCAGGGTGCGCTCTCCGGGATCGCCCACATCATCTAACAGCATGGAAATTCCCTTGTTGAACTCCTTTGCCAGGTCGCACATTTCATCCACATGCTGCTGCTCCCAGTCCTGGGTATATTCCATCCACGGAATACCGCCTACCACGTCGGCTCCCAGCTCCATGGCTTGGCGCATATACTCTCTGGCTCCCGGCTCGCGGATTACGCCGTCCTGAGGAAATGCTACGACCTGCAGCTCCACTTTCCCCTTATACTCCTCTCTGGCCTTAATCAGTGCCTTCACGCCCTCCAGCCTTGCCTTGCTGTCTACATCGGCAAAGGCCCTGATATGGGTATTGCCATGCTTTAAAGCCAGGTCGCAGGCCTTTCTCACATTTTCAATGATCCACTTCTCATCGTAGCAGGACTTAAAGTCAGCCGCCCGCTCAATGGCGGTCATAGCGCCGCCCATGGAGCCGCCGTGGTACTCTCCCAGGGCAGCCTGTCCGGCCATTTCCAGCGTAAATACCTTGCACAGATGCAGATGGCCGTTGACAAAGGACTCTGTTACCAGCCCGCCCTTAGCGTCGATGACCTGCTTGGCATCCTTTGCCAGGTCTTTTCCAATGGCCGCGATTTTGCCGTCCTGGATTCCGATGGAAACCTGCTCCTTACCGGTCTTTCTTGTTTTTGCGTTCTCGATCAAAATATCATACATCATATCCGCTCTCCTTTTCTTTTTAAGGGACTGACATCCCATTTTCTTCTCCTGATTTTTAATAGAGATCTTGCTTTAATCCCTCAATTCTGGCAGAAGCTCTGGTTAAAAGCTCCCGTCCGATTTCATTTACATAATCCCTCTTTTGATCTTCATCAACTTTTGTCAGTTTTCCGTCTTTTACTACGATTTCTCCATTTACCATAACCTGGTTTACCATCCTGGCATCCCCGCTGAGGACGATGCAGTCTACCGGGTCGTTGCAGCCTCCCGCGTACTGTAACTGGTTCCAATCCATTAAAACCAGATCCGCCGCCATTCCAGGGGCCAGATAGCCAATATCATCCCGTCCCAGGGCCTTGGCGCCGCCTGCTGTAGCCATATAAAGGATGTCCGCCGCCGTAAGGGAATCGTCCCCCCAGCTAAGACGGTTTAACAGATAGGCGCAGCGTATCTCCTCCATCATATTGGCGGAATTGCTGCTGGCAGCTCCGTCTACCCCGATTCCCATGCGGGTGATGCCGGCCTTCTTTAAATCCGGAAGCCTGCACGCCCCTGAGCTCAAATACATGTTGGAGATGGGGCAGGTCGCCACTCCCGTACCCGTTTCTGCCATCACCTTGAGCTCCTCGTCAGTAAAATGGATACAGTGGGCGTAGTAGAACCGTTTTCCTAAAAGATCGTGACGTCTAAACCACTCCACCGGCCTGCAGCCGAAGGTTTCGATGGTATACTCCACCTCATGGCGGCTCTCCGACAGATGGCCGTGAACCATAATATCAAGCCGCTCCGCTAAGTCCACCGTCGCGCGAAGAATTTCCTCTGTTTCATACTGGGCAATGCTGGGGCCGATGCCAACCTGACACATGGAAAATCTGGATGGATCGTGGTATTTCTTTACCAGGCGCTCCGCATCCTCCATCACGCCTTCTGTGGTATCCACCACTTCCGGCGGTACAATATCGCTTGGAACAGAATGGTAAGCCCTCACAGGATGGAAGCGGATGCCGATCTCCTTTGCCGCCTCGATTTCCGCGTCAATCAGGCATTTCACCCCTACCGGATGAGGATACCACAGATCGTTTGAAGTGGTCATGCCTGTTTTCAGCCCATCTCCCAGGGATGCGTAAATTCCCGCTCTGGCCACATCCTGATTCAAATCCTTGTAAATCTCATACATAGTGGTGAGCCATGGCTCCAGCCGCAGCCCCTGAGTTGCCTTAATATTCCGGATTAAGGTCTGCCAGGTATGGTGATGAACGTTGACAAAACCTGGGATAATCACCTTTCCTGAGGCATCGATTACCTGGTCAATGACAACGGAGCCTGCCAGCTTTTCTTCCAGCCCGCTTCCGATTTGGCGGATTTCCCTGCCGTCGATTAACACATCCCCATGACGTACCCGGGTGAGCTTCTCATCCATGGTAATCACCCAGTCCGCGTTTTTATACAGTATGACTGCCATATATGTACCTCTTCTTTTTCTCACTAATTCATCAGTTTCTGGAATTTCTCATAGAAGGCCGGGAAGGCTGAATCAAAGCAAAATTTCTTATCCATCAGCTTGCCAAATAGACCAATCAGCGGCGCATTAATAATGGTAGCTAGTATGGTATTCAGCCCCACCACATTCAGAGCGAAGGTGCCAAGAAGAACCAGCATCAGTACAATGGCTAACACAAGGGCGGTGATATCAAAGATCCACTTTACCTTCGTTGTGGCAAAACCGAAATTCTCGGCCACATCCTTCACGAACATCTCATATGCCTCCTGGGGCAGATAAGTGCGAAGAAAAAACGCAATCGCAAGAGATGTAATGACAATTCCTCCGGCACAGGCCGCCGCCCTCTGCCACATCAGGCTGTACTCCTCATGGCCCAAGATCAAATACCAGCCATCCAGTATATTGCCGTAAAGAAAGGCGGTCACGAATGACAGCAGGTATTTCCATTTAAACTTGCGCAGGACAATAGCTAAAAGAATTAAAAGCAGGCCCTGGAAAATATACTCTGATTTGCCAAATGTAAACCAGCTAATCGTCTGAGATACCTTTTGGAAAAGCACATACGCAGGAGCCACTACCATTGAAACCCCAAATCCGCTTTTAGCCGACAGACATACCCCAAGCGGACACAAAATCATCCCCAATACATATGCAGCTTCTGCTAGTTTTCCTTTTTTTTCATTCATTTTATTCCCCCAATATGCTTAAAAAGCAAGATGGGGAGAAAACCTCCCCATCACCTATGCTGCTTATACATCCTCAAACCCGTCAAAAGCCACAATCCGGCTGATACAGCTCTCGCCCTCTACCAGTCTCCAGGGGAAGCAGCCAATCACTACTCTCTTATTGGAAAGCTTGTCAATGTCCCCGCCCATGCACTCTGCATGGATTGCCTCATAAGGCTTGCAGAACAGCTCAATATGCATTGCCTGATAATGATCCGGCCACGGATATACCTCATTTAAGCTCTTGCCGTAGCGCTCTTTAAAGAGCTTGTCGCACTTCTCCGCCTCCATGGGCTCCCAGTCGCGAATCTTGGTGTTCATGGGATGATCTGCGGAGCCGCAGTCCACGCCAATCCAGCGGATCTTCTTATCCCTTACCCACTGAATGAAATCCAGGGAGGGGCCGGGATGACGAACCATATACCGCTTCTCATCGGCAGTGGGGCTGTCCCATCCGTAAATATGGTAGCCGGTATTGATGATCAGGATATCGCCCTCCTTTACCTCTACCCGCTTCTCAATATCCTCAGGGGTGTAGATTCCGAAATCTTCCATCTGATCCCGCAGGTCTACTACAACGCCGGGGGCGCAGAGCTTCTCAAGCTCCAGGGAAGCGATGTCCCGTCCGGCTGTGTCAAAGTGCAGGGGGCCGTCCAGGTGAGTACCTACATGGTTGGAGTGGGTAATTAACTGTCCATTTGCGCCATTGGGAGACAGTCTCTTGAAAAACTTCATCTGGAGAGGCTCATAGGTAGGCCACGGGGGCGTGTTAATCCCCAGCGGAATTGTTAAATCGTACATTTTGATGTCTGACCATTTGCTCATAAAAAACTTCCTCCTTAAAATTTATTTTCTAACCGTTCAGGACCATCCTGAACGGTTATTTTATTTGTTTTACTCCGTCCACGCTTCTGCGCAGGCCGCAATCGCCTTGCGGAAACAATCCTCCGGAGGATTTACCAGACCAGCGCCTACCTGCCCTACGCCGTAGTCCTTGCAGGCGATTCCAGTATTGATAATGGGCCGGATTCCCGTCTCGATTACCTTTAAGATATCGATGCCTGTGGCGCTCCCTCTGAAGTCCAGAACAGGAATCTTGTAGGCGTTTCCTTCTCCCACCGTAATCTCATACATCTGGGTGGAATAATTGATGGCATCCTGCACCTGTCCGCCTACAAACTGTACGATGGCCGGAGAAGCCGCCATGCAGAAGCCGCCAATTCCGGTTGTCTCCGTAATACAACTGTCTCCCACATCCCGGTTGGCGTCCTTCTCAGAAAATCCCGGGAAGTAAAGACCGCGTATAAACTCGGAGGGAGCTGTAAACCAGTGATCCTTTCCAAGGCCGGCAATACGGATTCCAAATTCCGTGCCATTGCGGCACATAGTCGCTACAACGGTGCTGTAGGGAATGTCAAAGATGGCGTCCATGGTACACTTGCAGGCCGGCATACTTAAGTTCAGGAACGTATGATCGTTGTCATTGAGGAACTTAAAGGCTGCCATCTGCTGTTCCTTCGGAAAATGGGTATTGAAAATATCCTGGGCAATCTCCCGCAGGAACAGGGATGTGCCCGCCTTATTCCGGTTATGGCACTCGTCGCCCATCTGAAGGGCCTGGGCAATCATAACCTTCATGTCAATTTCACCATGAAGCTCAAGGGCCTCCTTATAAACCGGATAATACTCATCCCGCATCCTTACCAAGCGGTCAAATACTTCCTGGTCGCAGGCGCCGAACCGCAGCACCTTTCCTAATTCCTCATTCATGGTGCAGTAGGCTTCTGTCCCAAAGGTCTTGTTGACCACATGCCACACCGGCATGGAATATGTAATGATTCCGGCCATAGGGCCTACCGCATTGAAATGATGGCAGGGTGCAAAGGTGATCTTCCCGCTTGCCGCCAGCTCTTCCGCCTCTTTTAAGTCCTTGGCCAGGCCCTCGTAAATCAGACCGCCCATAACCGCGCCGCGCACCGGGCCGCACATATTCTCCCAAGTCACCGGCGGACCCGCGTGGAGGATCGTGGTGGGCGTCATGCCCTCAAGGGCCTCCCCTGCGGTGGTCATGCCCACCAGAACCGGCTGAGCGGCTAAAATCCTGGAGAGCGCCTCTTTGTTCGCCTCAGTAATCTTCTCAAACAACTTGGGTTCTTTCAGCTTTCTTAAACACTGGATGGTCTTTTTAGGGGATCTCCCTCGGTTCCGCAGACGGTAGCTACAACCGAAAGGTACCTTCCGTTCTTGGCCGCGGTTTCCTTTGCCTTGCGTATGGACTCCGAAAGCTCCTGAGCCGGATCCTCATGGGATCCGTATCCGATGACGCAGTCCACCAGCACAACCGCTGTCTCATCATCTTCCGCTTCCTGAAGCACCCGCTCCGCCCGCAGGGAAGGATCGATCATGGGATGGGGCCGGCCTACGGTGAATTCGTCATCTCCGAAATCCAGGAAGGTGTTCTCCCTTGATTTTCCGTTTCTCGCATCCTCCAGCTTGTCCTCTGCCTGCAGAGGGATATTGGAGTAGATATGGCCCAGATTTCCGATCATCATCTTCATCGCCTCATCGCAGAGAGTTCCTCCTGTATAAAGCCCTCTAATATACTTCTGGCTGGCAGCCATCTTCCCGGCTTCCTCGGCGGCCATCTTCTCAGCCTTTTCCGAGCCCATGTCAAAGGTATCGTATACACCCGGCTTCTCTCCCCTGGAAAGGGCCACCGCCTTGTGGGCTGCATCCTCCAGAGAAACTGCCGCGTACAGGCCGTAGGAGGTGATTTCTTCCGGATTGCCGCCAATGAAGCAGACAACTACCGGCTTTCCGCAGTCCGCCGCGATCTTTAAAATCTCCTGGGAAACTTCCTTCGCCGGAGGTTTAGACACCAGGGTAATCACCCGCGTATGCTCGTCGTGGATGAGGGCATCCAGGCAGAGCTTCATCATTGTTCCGCCAATCTCCGCTTTCAAATCTCTTCCGCCGGTTCCAAGGAGCTGGGAAACGCCGCCCCCCAACTGGTCAATAATGCTGGAAACCTCCTGGGCCCCGGTTCCAGAAGCACATACCAGGCCGATATCCCCGCTTTTTACCACATTGGCAAAAGCCAGGGGCACGTTGTTAATAATAGCGGTACCACAGTCAGGACCCATCATCAGAAGCTCTTTGGATACAGCGTAGTCCTTTAAGGCCTTCTCCTCTTCTACGGTCACATTATCGCTAAACAGCATGACATTAATATTCTGATCCAGGCACTCCTTTGCCACATCCGCCGCGAATCTTCCAGGCACAGAGATAATGGCCATGTTCAAATCCGGATTGATTTTCAAGGCACTTTCCAGAGTGGGTGGGAAATAATCGCTCTTGCTTTTTGCCGCTTTTTTGTTCAGCATCTCGTCCACCTTGGCAATGACGCCTTTAAAGGTTTCCTCTGTATCGCAGTCCGCGGCTACGAAGAAATCGTTGGCTGTCACATCCTCAAATCCTTCCGTATCCAGCCCAGTGCGTCCTGCCAGTTCCCGGTTTAAATCCGTTCCCATTCCTACCAGCGCCTCTGCGACGCCCGGCAGCTTTTTAACCTCTTTTGAGATAATCATCAAAGTTACCGAGTCATAGTAGGCATTTTTACGAACTTCTAACCTTTTCACTTTTTATCCCTCCATTTTCATAGAAATCTAGTATGCCAAAGTACATTCCGGTGAGGAAATCGCAGCCGGAACTGCTTCCAAATTCCGCTGTTTTCCGGACAGCGGCTTTTGTCTCCTCCCCGCATGCATTTTTGCTCAAATGTTTCATCAGTTCCAGGATATCTTCTGAAAAATATCCCTCACCCGCTTTTATAAGAAGAGCGGCGCTGATATCGTTTGTCTTCTCCGCCGCCGCTTTCGCCGCAGGAAGGGCTGCCTGTTCCCAAAACCCTTCCGGCAGACAAGCCAGATATCCGCAGAGAAAATCATCCGAAGACGGGGTAAGCCCCGGACCGCAGCCCGCCGTCTGGGCCGCCAGATGCGCAGATTCTTTTACATCCCTTTTTCTCATGGCTTCCCTGAAGCTTCTGATTCGCGGCTTTAGAAAACGTGTGTAAAGAT
>PPYE01343446.1_pt1 | contig 24320 bp, 41 predicted proteins | sample 1559881 | NCBI WGS metagenome assembly PPYE01 (sample SAMN08240022, study PRJNA423297) | Human gut metagenome, whole genome shotgun sequencing project. | reverse complement strand
TAGTAATTTTGTAACAAGTTATGGATGGAGCTCTTTTCAATTAGAATACAGCGCACTTTTCAATTAGTATCTACATACTAATACGTCAAATCCTTATATCTTTTCTGTCTCTTATTATTTTTTGCGTTAATAACGGTGCAAAATTAATAAAAAGCGGTGATAGTTCATTGATTTTGGAGAGGATTTATTTACTAATTGTATGGAACAGACTTGCTCTTACATCTTCATCCCCCGGTTTTTCCGTTACGGTTATATGGGCTGTCGTATGCTTTGTCTTAGTCTCTCGAACTGTTCCTTGAACCACTGGCTAACGGGCATTTGATTGAGATACAGCACAAGTCGTTTCGATACGGATTCCTGCCTTATTTTTGCGGTGACGTTTCTTGCCGTGAAACTCTGCTCGTGTTCTTCGGAATAGAGTGTTCCATCGTACGTTATTTCCCTGTCGGCTATCAGTGTCCGAGTCTGTTCCGTGGAAAAGCCCACGATGGCGCATAACTTCTCAACCCGCAGTACTTCTTTCGCCTGTATTTCCATCATGTGCCGTTGCTGTATTTTCAGCACTTGTGTTAATAAATTGCTTGGTTGATTCAGACTGCATTTCCGGAGTAACACGCTAGTCACTGAAGTTGGAGATGGTACCACTTTCCGCATCTTTTATTCTGCCAACTGCTTCGTGTCGGATATTTGAGAGCTTGCCCTCGTTTGATTTCCAGTTATTTAAATTGCTATATGTTCCTCCTTGATACTTCCACATTTCTACCTTACCATCCGAATTGACGAATGACACTTTCAGTCCGATGTTTCTAAGTTCCTGCGGAAAACTAATGGTGCTTTTGGGGGGTAAAAATGAGAGATTGATATATCCTATGGCTTATTGAGAGACTGTTGGATAGATGAAATGTTAGGGAAGAAGGATGGTAGAAATAAAGTAGAATAAAATGGCTTGATACTTTTAATTACTTTTTGAAAGCTATTTAAGTCGGGTTGGAAAAGTTTTACAAAACATTTTGCGGTTTATATACGACTGTAAAAAGATAACATGTAGGATTGCTCGGCTTCCGTTACTTTTGTAAGTAAACAAAAGAACTAAGATGATGAAGAGACTAATTGAATGGCTCAGAATGAGCAACAGGTGGAAACACCTCGTAGGAGGACTGATTATCGGCATTTTTGCATTTGGCTGGTTTACCGCAATGTATGCCGGAGTTTTGACAGCAAGTGCTTTGGAATATAAAGACAAGGCGTATGGCAGTAAATGGGATTGGATTGATTTTGGGCTTACAGTAGCTGGGGCAATTTTCGGATGGTTAATTTGTGGCTGGTTATGAATGAAGCACAACAGGCTATGGAAGTCGCAAAAGGAATCAGCGACTATGGAATGATGGCTGTAACGGCCGCATTCTTTCTGATTCTTTCGGCTGCAATGATGATTGCTATTTTCAAATGGTTCAAGTCAATAATCAGCCAAATGATGAAAGACAACAAAGCAAGTCTGCAAGAGCTGGCGAAAACGACAAACGCACAGAATGATATGCTGCAAGACATATCAGAAGGGTTGAGGACAGAAACGCAACTACGCATACGCAACCTTTCGGGTTTCGCCTTTGATTTAAGCGTGGAACAGGTTTGCCGGCTTATTAAGCGCGTGCGTGAAGAAAACCACATTGCGGACAAAGAGGCTACAGCGTTGAAGATAAGAAAATCCCTGCAAGTGATACATAATGACAGGAATAGCCGGTTTGACCCATTTACTTATCATGGCAGACCTCTTTCTGATTTCTGCAATGACGATTGGATTGAAGATGTTGCAAAGGTCGTGGAGAATGAGATTTACCACGAGGATGGGGCAAACAACGCAAGAGCCTATACTAATGTAAAATTAGCGTATGATAACATAAAGACTGATTTTTATTATCGGCTGAATTCATAATCTGGAAGAATACAATATTTAAACGAAATTATATAGTCATGAAAATTCTTATAGATAACGGGCATGGTGAAAACACTCCTGGAAAACGTAGTCCTGACGGTTCGCTGCGTGAATATGCTTATGTACGTGAAATCGCAGATAGAATAGCACATGAGCTTTCCGCAAGAGGTTATGATGCCGAACGTATTGTTCGGGAAACAGTAGATGTTCCACTATCAGAACGTGCAAGGCGTGTAAACGAAGTTTGCGGACGATATGGAACGGCTAATGTAGTTCTTGTTTCTATCCACTGCAATGCTGCCGGAAACGGTATAGAATGGATGAACGCAAGGGGATGGAGCGCTTATACATCGAAAGGCAAGACAAAGGCTGATAAACTGGCAACTTTCTTGTATGAAGAAGCTGAAAAAAACTTTATCAGTCAAAGAATACGTAAGGATAATTCTGACGACGATCCTGACTGGGAAGAAAACTTCTATATTTTGAGCAAGACAAAATGTCCGGCTGTACTTACGGAAAACTTTTTTCAGGACAACAAGGACGATGTCTTGTATCTCTGTTCCGAAGAAGGTAAACAAGCCATTGTCAAAACCCATGTAGAGGCAATAACCAGATATATTCAGAAATATGGTAAAGTGGCTTAAAGATATTGTAGCAATATTGTTTGTGGTATTATTTGTCACATCACTGTTTTTCAATGTACGTTTTTGCATATTGAATAAAAAGTTACCGGTAAATGATACCACAAGAATAACTGTTTTCGATACCATACCTTATTACAAGCCTGTACCCAAAGATAGCATCGTTATAAGATACATCTCGCAGGTTCTTCCTACTGCAAAGCTGGATAGTATGAAACAGATTCCGGGCGTAACAGATACGACTAAATCTCCAAATAGGGACAAAGACAGCGTTGAGGTTGAAATCCCCATTACGCAGAAAATGTACGAAACAGGCACATATCGGGCTTATGTAAGTGGCTTTCATCCACAACTTGATAGCCTGATACTTTTTGCCGGGCGTGATATAATGACCGTAACAGGTAATTATCCCAAACCCAAGAAAAAAAAGTTCAGTATCAGTCTGCAAGTAGGATATGGAATAACATTGAGGGAAACACCACATTTCTCTCCATGTTTCAGTGTAGGTTTATCGTATAACTTGTTTGATTTCTGATTATGATAGATATTATATTAACGGTCAATAAGGAAAAAGTGTATGAAGAGGTAGCAAAAACCACGTCGTATACCGGTGCGAAAATGGATGATGAGCTTGCCTACGACCGTATATTTACAACGGATGAGGATAAATGCATACTTGAACGTTTTTGGTGCGAGAGTAGGAATACCATATGCAACAGTCTTAAAAAAGTACTTCTTGACGAAACAGAGGATGGCAGTGAATACAGACTTTCGTTGGGGCTGTCGAATTCATTCAAGAAAGTTCTAAAAGAAAGTATGCAGCGCAGTTTGTTTTCATTCTTCGTGATGAATATCACTGCAAAATGGTATACGTTTACCAATAAGGAAGAAGCTGCCGGATATGCAACGGAAGCCGCTACTTATATGGAGGATATAATGCGTAAGGCATTTTTCAAAATAAAGCCCATACGTCCGACATACGAACAATCATTAATTCAAAATGTTATAACAGAAAACAAGAATACATTAACCGTGATACAGCAGGTCAAAGAACTTGTCTATGATATTCAGAATAAGACGTATTTGACAGGACAGGCGCGAGAAGCGACCGGAAAGAGCTATCAAGTTGCATCCAATATGCAGGCTGATGATGATAGTGAAAACAGCTATCAGATACGTCGTTCGTTGGCCAATGCGTTTTCCTCTTTGAAAAGTCTGCTTGGAGAATATCTCAATGAGGATAATACAACAAGAGATAATCTGATGAATGAGGAGATAGATAACAACGGAAAACTTTCATTGGAATTTTTGCTTCCGTCCAATTATGACAACGCTTCGGCAGACGCACTGGGGAATGGCATACATTCATATCTTGTAGACATGGCACTTGGAGAGTGGTTCGCTATTAATAGTCCGGAAGATGCTAATGTGTACATACAGCACTCCGAAGTGAGTCTTGAAAACGTGAAGCATGCGTTATACAAACGCAGTCGTCCGGAAAGACCGACTCATGATTAATGTTCAAGCCTATGGTATATTGTCAAAACAGCCAGTCTCAAACAAAAGCAGTAATACTCGTATTTAAAAGGAAAGAACTGCTTTACGATGCAGAGAATTGTTCTTTTGTCGAGGGTGACATCATGAAGACAGACAACGAACACGCCCGCCATCAAGTGTTCGACATCGCCCAAAAGGGCAATATAGACCGTGTGACAAGAGTGCTGAACACCGCCCATGCAGAATGCGTGGAGATGCTGTACCCTTATACGAAAGAGGAGATGCTGGGCGGGCAAGAAGCATTGGATGATGTACTACGTCAGCCTGAGACCTACGAAATCAGGCTGACGTTACCCAAAACCTTTTCGTTGACCACCTTGCGGATGCTGAAGGAACTGATACACGAATACTTGGTGTGCAGAGTGCTGGCCGACTGGATGAGCATTACTAATCCGGCGAGCGAAGCCAAGTGGGAAAAGAAGTTTGCAATGCTACGGAACAAGATACAGACCGCGCTTATGTCGCGAACCAGAAAGATAAGACGGAAGTTGAAGCCGTTTTAGGACGTTACTATAAAGAGCCGGACCGCAACTTATGCATTCCAGCTCTTTTATAGTCTTTGGCAGACATACAGGCTCCAGTCAGAGCACCGCTGCGATTTTTCTTACGCCAGCAAGTCTTTCCAAAAATGATTTGTCTCGTTTCGTCGTTATCATATCATAGTCCGTTTGCAGACGTAGAAGCATATAGGCTGGGATGCCCAAAGCCCTTTCGCACAAAAGGGCGAATTTGGTGTTCACAGGACGTTTGCAGTTTACAATGTCATTCAAGACAGTGTAAGACACTCCCATATCCGCCGCGAGTTGTTTTTGCGACACGCCCCGATATTCAATTTCATCTTTGAGCAGTTCGCCCGGGTGCGTGGGTTCAAACGGTTCAAGATTGTTGGCAATCATCTTGGGGTCAATTCCTTTTATTTCAATCATGGCGAATTTATTTGTAATGGTTTGACAATTCGAGTATATTGCAGACGGTAATAACAGATTCGGACACAGTAAATTCGATTCGGTATTGGTCGTTTACCCTTATAGAGGAGATACCCGCCTTATCACCTTTCAAAACCTCGTAATGCAAGGATGAGACCAAAAACAAATCTTCTACCTTGTTTGCACTCTTCAGATAATCTATGCCTTTCTTATAGCGTTTTATGATTTCGGGCTGGAAACGGTGCTTCTTGTCACCCTTTCCGGTCTCATAAAGCTCACGCAGATAATCCTTGTCGAATGTTATAATCATACTGTTTTACCGTTTATGTCTACAAAGGTAGGCCTTTTTCTGAAAATCCGCAAATAAGTTGATTCTATTTTTTGACGTAACTAATTTGCCTCATGAAAAAAGCCGGGGTGCATCACGCATACCGGCTCTTTCTCCTTATAAACAATCTGATAACCTTAAAAATAACTGACTTATAGTATTATTTCATTTTATCGTAGTCTGTTGAGCATACGGGGATTGAATTGGGTACTAAATCCCAACAAACTTTCGAACCTGTCAAGTGTACAAATTAGTGCAATTCTAAATGCTTTGTATGGTGTCCCTCTGAAACCACGCATGTATTTATCTGTACTGCTCCATACAGTGTGCCAATTAAACAAATCATTCGAACCGTACAATACTTGTGCTACATGTCCTGGTTTAAAATATCCACGCTGAATAATGGTATCTATTGTCTTGAACACATCTGGTTCCTCCATCTTGAAAGGGCGGGTAACCACTAATGCCGTTATGGTTTCAGCGGATGATGTGGAAAAATCCACAAGTCTATTTCCATCAGCCATTGCTAATGCTTCCGGATACGAATTGACATTGTTCACTATGTCTGATAGCATCATACCCCAAAGCTTTGACTTCAATGAAAACACATAAGCATAGCGTACAGTCGGGTTATACACAATGATATGCTGGTTGGTATAGTCATACACCATACGGCACTCCCGTAAGAAGTCATTGAACGGTAACAAGGTGATATCGGAAAGCGTTGCTTTTTCGTTCTCACCAGCTTTGCCGTTGAAGATGTCTATCAGTGCATTGGCTTTAGGTAAGTCTGCAATGCTGAACAAATCTTCTGCATTGAGGCTGTCGGATAAGCATTGCGTGGCTGAACCACTGATGTGCATAATCCCCCTGTCTGTGGCAAACAGAACGGAAGAGTCAATCTGCGTAATACTGTCGGGATAAATGACAACATCACGTGTAATGGGCTGTTTGGCGGAATAGATTCCGGTAGATGATACTTCCAAAGCCCATACGCCGTCTGTTGTAAAGGCATAAAGAGGGAATTGCCCGAACTGACCTTCAGAAAGAGCCTTTGCAGCCGATGATATGCCGAGAACTTTTCCCGTACCTACGGAGTTGATACCAAGTATAGGGAAATAGAATGGATTGTTCACCTCTGATGTATATATTTTATTCGGCATTTCAATTGTTGCCAGATGACTCGTTGATGGATATGTTGGAGTTTGTGGCGCACGTTCTAATTCATAGTCAAGTACGGCATATGCACCATTAAGGAATTGGTGTGGCATTAATTTTATTTCATAAGCACCTTTCCAATCCCGGATAATCATTTTGAAAGCATTTATATTGGGATAGAACGCATAACATCCCCAAGAGCGTTTTTCGAGAAAGCCGTTTGTCCCATTGTTGGCATCTTCATCCGATGGGTATCTTTCCTCAGATAAAAAATAACCGGTGTAATTATTATGTGAGGCCGCAGATACTCCATATACATTTCCATCTTCTTTTATATATACTGTAGTCTCAACAACACTGTATCCGAAAGTAGGAAATGAAGTTACAACTGTATTTCCTGAAATCTTCCATGATGGAGTATCGCTATTCAAATAAGAGAACATTGATGCAGCCGTAAATCCACCGAACAATTCCCGTTTTACCCCGGAAAGGTTTAAACGGGCATTGTATGTGTGAGAAAATTCGGCGCAAAGTTTATCGTGGGTAAGATAGTCATCCGTCATTACTTCACGGGAAACAAGTGACTGCAGATATTCATCATTAACAATAATGTCTTTACGTTCAGATGTCGTAAGGTCTGACAATTCTATGGAGTGTAGGAAATAGAATTGTGATGCATCTTTTAAAGATTCTTTATTCTTATCGGCAGAATATTCCGGTAACATAATTGTTGTGGATGGATACTCTCTATTGGATGAAAAATATAAAGCGTATAATTTAGAATATAGCCATTCTACATACTTGTTCCCAAAAGCGCTATTCTTTCCGCTTGGGGAAGATGTATTCATAGATGATCCATCAAGGTTCACAGGTAAAAGAATGCAGTCATTCTTTCGTGAGGCTGCATAACCGGAAAAATCAAGCGTGCCAATAAACTTTGTATCAAAATTGTCTGTATCAGCAAACGATTTGCACAATACATTTTGGTCATAAGTATATATTGGTTTTGAAATAAACACGTCCACAGATTTGACTATATCACCCCAATTTTGCTTTAAGTTATTATAATCATAATTACCGTCAGCAAGAAGCTTGTAATCAAGACTTGCAGCCACGAGCATTATATCGCATATTGCTTCAGTATAACTTCCCTTACCACTTGCACGTTCCCAATAGACAATTGGAGCCGTTTTAGTGGAAGGATTCATTAATATAGGGGCCGAATGTCCAACCAATGAGCCATCATATAAGCGTAAAGCATAACGTACAAAAAATGGAAGGGCAAACCTGCCTTTCTTAACTGTTTGGTCTGCAAGGAACTTGTTCACCTTCGCCATAATCTGTGATGTGATTTTATTTTGATTGCTTTCGCTCCACGTTTCAAATAGATTATGTTCACCAATTCCGTCAAATGTAATTTTGAATGTAGATTTGCTATCGTCATTCATTGAATACAAACGTGGTTTTCCTCGAAGCCCAAATGAAATTTCAATATTGGGGATATGGTCTCCTAACGAAATGTAATTGTTGGATTTCCATAGATAATAGTTAATAGCATCTGCTGAAAAAACGAGTAGGGTATTACCAACAGCATTAATACTCTTGATGTCATAACAATAGCCAATTTTATTGTTTGATGTAAGGGAATCACCGTTTCGTTCTATCCAATGAATATCGTTTCCACTCTGTACAATGTAGTGTCTGTAAGATGCCGTTTCGTGGATATATATTACCGAAACCCCACTTTCAAGCTGTAATACTTCGGATGGCGGTAATATGGGTTTAAGTGCACCGTTTTCAGGAATAACACCTATTGATGTTGCCAAATCCCCATCGGCACACTCATAGTCCGATGGATTGGCAGAATACCCGTTGTATTTTATTTCTTTAATCATATCTTACTTACAAAAGGAGTTTGGTAATGATTGGCAGCAATGTGCCATGATATTGGCTTTCCTTAGGCTCTCCAACGCATAATCTTGCCTTGTCTGTTACGCCCGACACATCAAGTATGGCGGAGCACAGTCTCTTAGATGAGGCTCTGAAATGTTTCCCTTGTCTGTTGGAGGGAAACACACATGCTTCGTGCCGGCCGCCAGTAGGAGAGCGGTATCTGACATAAAGATATAATTCTCCATTCTCACTCATAATATCCAAGACATCACCTCGCGAGAGATGGAGTTGCTTGGCTATATGAGATGTAATGTCTATTCTTCCCGAAGAATAGAATATTATGTCAGCCTTTCTTGTATTTCCTAATATACTTTCCATTGGGCTTTTCAATTTGATAATAGATGAGACCTTTACTTGTACGATGTATAGACACGGACAGCTTGACTATACTATCACCGGGTAACCCATGCTCATAAAGCATAAGACCGACCGACGGGCACAGACTTTCAAAGCCTATGCACTTATACTTGTCATTATATTGAATATCGCATAGTTGAGTCGGTTGTCCGATATTTGGATTGACGGTGAAGCCGAAAGAATCTTGTCCGGCAATTCTGAAAACAAACACTTGGGCTGCATCGCCCTTTTTCGCCTTACCTTTGATATGGAGAAACAAGCGTTTGGATAGCGTGATTGAATTGTCGTTACCATCGGCAATCACATAGTAGTTACGTGACTGCCACCATGTTTTTAGTTTTTTGATAATCATAATACGAAAATAGAATGATTCACTGGTTGTTATGGTTTAACTTTTTACGGACGAATCGAAATATATCCGGCGTGAACGGAAAGAAACCGTTTCGACGAACTGGAATGACAGAGTTGTTTCGATTTCCAGTCGATGCCGATTGGCGGCTTCTTTTGTTGCAAAAATGTAAGAACAGATTTCTTGCTTTGTCGTTCCTTTTGTTGCTACAATGTTGGCATAATATTTGCGCCCGAAAAGGAATGCCATGATTTCTTTTAATACAGTTGAGTTCATATTGTATGATTTAATCAGTGAATAAATTTGTCTGTCGGGGTTCTTTGGAAGCGGAGGAAACTCCGGTAATACTATTTACACGTTTAATTTCTCCGTCAATTTCCGTTTCAAGTGCCTTGCATTTCCGCAAGTTTTGTTGGGTGCGACACTTGAAATAGTCTTTCTGTGCTTTGCGCATCAGAACTACCTTGGTAAAGAATGTTTTTGCATCCATATGATAAATACATTAAAATTCTTTATGGGTTGCTAATTGATAATCTTTCTTTTCTTCTTCTGATAGTTCGTTGTAGCAGCTTTCGCAAACAACAGGGTAACCGTGTTCTTCTTCAAAGTACACGCCACAAAGTTGGCAACACCAACCGTCTATAATATCTTCTGCAATGCTCATGATTATTTTATTAATTCAAATTCGTAAACGAAAACATAAGGGTTAGACTCCCACGTCCCTTTGCCGGAGACTTTATCTATGAGGGCGGCAAAGGCTCCACGAGGGGTGCAATAAGGCTGAATGTCCCCTTTATAATAATAAGCATCCATAAAATGTGTATCTGCACTTCCGCATTGTCCCTTATAAATTCCTTCTTTCAAGCAGTCTTTATCGGAGATGTCTTGCAATCTTTCGATTTTGATGTTGGTAATGCGGATTTGATGGGGCATGAGGTTAGGTGCAACAAACATTTTGTTGTTCCAGCCCTTTTGACAACAAGCAGTTTCTTTGACATATCCATCTATTTCGGGAATGCTTCTATACAAGACCTTATCAGGTCTAAAACCTGCGTTCTTATAGCTTTGCGCTACAGCCACAATTTCACCAACCTTGTAACGTGGTAGAATTTCTCCGCCGTCAAATTTTCTTTCGTCTGCATCGTACATACATGGCCAGCCAACTACTTTCTTATCGGACTGACGTATATGTATGTTGAATCCGGCTACCCATTCCCCTTTAAATTCTCTCGGATTGATGACTCTTCGGGTCTGCGTCTTCCGACCATCCAATACAGCCTGGGTTAGACTGTATTTATCATTGAACATTATCTTCTTCATTGTAGTATTCTTTATTAAAATGTCCGTTGGCAATCAGCCAATCAATCATGTTTATGATTGCATCGAAAATGTTTTCTTTCATAACCTCATGTTTGCAGTCATACCCCAGCTCTATGTACCGTATAAACCAAAATACATTATCAACTGAGATTTCCAAGTCTAAGTCAGGATGGTTGCCTTGCTGTGGAATTAGTGGGGAAAGTATCTCCAATAATCGAGACAAACTCCATGCTGGAACATCCTTGCCCCACAATCTATCAAACACCTCTTCACCGGTCATCGGTGTTCCATCTGGATGCTTATGAAAAGGCGATGCTAACTTTGCTATTCTTTCCGGCGTCCAAAACTTCCCTCTTGATGTTGGCGGCTTAGTTTGCAACTCCCATTCCAATGCAGGTACTTTACTCTTTGTGTAATGATACACCATATCTGCCGTTCCCGGCTTTAGTCCCAAAGCGAGCAATCTTTTTGACTGCTCATGGGTAGTACATATTTGCGATTTAAATTCCATTGCTCTTATTTTTGTTATTAGTTAAAACTGATTGCCACATACCTATAGAACCGTATGTATCCGAAACAATAAGAGGGATTCTCTGTATTATCACCTATCTCAATTCGCACGTTATAGCCTTTCATCCGTAAAAAGCGTGCAGCTATTTCATAGGTGGTGTATCGTTTCTCATGAATGTCCCAGTAACTGATTCCACGCTCTGTCTGAGGAATGCCTTTTTTCAGAATCTTCTTGAAGGATTTGATGGTTCGTATGATTTCTTTTTTATTCATATTTGTTCCGATTTGAATTATTTGTTTAGAATCTGCTTCATACACCTGCGGAACTCTTTTACAGTTCCGGGATTCATGTTTTTACTAAGCATAATTAGCAAAATCTCCACCGGATTATACTTTCTGTATTCAACAGGGATTTTGCCAAATACTCCGTATTCTAAAATCGTATCTCTGATATCCATTGGAATTTTCAAAACTTTCAATGCCTTCTGCTGTTGTGGAATTGAATACGGTTGATAATTACTATCCCAATTTCCAAATACGGAAGTGACATAAAGAATCTTTTTTGCTAATTTTTTTTTCATATCTTTCCTAATTTGTTTTGAATTTATTTATAGTAGTATTTTTGTTAAACAGAGCCATAACAATCAATGCTAAAGCTACTTTCAATAACTGCTTTTTCCCAACAATTACGACATTACTACGATTTAGCCCATCATCAGTCGTGATACTGTACCAATTCTTATAAGGTGGCAGTACCTTATAGATATATATTTTCCCAATTACCTTTTTCATACTTATATTTTCAAATTTTATAATCCGTTATTCGTTAATTGGTAATTTCATAAAGCACATCCACATGGTTTTACCATGCCTTCCGGTAGTATGGCCGAAGAGTGGTTGCCGATTGATGGTCTTCAATACTTCCCTAACTGTTATCTGATCCTCATTCCATTTGAAAATCAGAACTCCGTAGTCTTCCAGAACACGAAAGCATTCATCTACGCCCTTCTTTATCAATCTTGGCCAATCTTCAGGAAGTTTACCATACTTCTTGGCTAACCAACTATTTTTACCAACCTTTAGCAAATGGGGAGGAGCAAACACTACCAGTTTAAAGGATTCATCCAAGAATGGCATATCGGTAAAATCAGATACGATGTCCGGATGAACTTTCAGACTTCGACCGTCGCAAAGAGTATGCTCTTCATCTCTGATGTCAGTAAATAAGACCAAAGGGTTTTCTTTATCAAACCAAAACATCCTACTGCCGCAACAGGCATCTAATATGATTTTTGCTTTACTCATTTCTTATTGTTTTGAATTTCTTGTTTTTTTTCTTTTTCTGCTGCTCTGGCTCCTTTCTTGAAACCCTCTACAAAGCTGTCAAAACAAGCTCTATGGATTTCTAAAGTGCATCTTTTCATAAGTGGGCAAATCGAACATTTTTGGCTAAGCCCTGCGGACTTTTTAGCGAGTTTCGTTACATTTTTCATTGGTTTGTCCTTTCATTCTGCCTAAAAAAGCAAGTTTAATCACATCATATTGAGTTCCTATCCATGCAAATTCCAACATGGCATTATCGTCTGCAATGTCATTAATTTGCATGATTGGGTAGTTACCTTGATTTGTGCTATAACAAACACACGAACTGTAAATAAAATCCTCAACCTCTTCTTGACTTCTTGGAACATTGAAATAACTGTCAAGGCTTCCGATTATATGCTCTTTCAAGTATTCGGAGCTATATGCAGCAGCAATCTTATCTTGATTTCTAAGTGCATATCTCATAACTCATCTTTATTTCCTAATTCAGACAACGCTTGTTCAAACTCTTTGAGTTTCTTAATGGCGTAATCTCTACGATAAGTGATTATATCACGACTTGTATAATTTGTATAGAACCGGTCTATAAGGTTTTGAACAAAAAACCTTTCAGGTTCTTCGCAATGATTCAATAGAATTACATAATTCGTGTTTCGTGGGTGGAAACATAGGAATCTATAATAATTCACTTTGCCGCAAGAACATTCAATCAGCTTATCATCTATCTTTAGCTTCCTAATGTCTTCAGTATTTAATATAGGTTTCATGATTTAATCCTCCATATTAGGTAGTAAATCTTCGATGTAAGCAAACCTATCTACCTCACCCCAAAGACTTTCGATTGTCAGATCAGTGAGGTTATCATATACCTTGGCTTTGCCGTTTTTGAATATAACCAAAGCTGGTTTTTGCGCTTTATACGTTCGATTGTTACTATGCCACACGCTATTAATGTGCCATTCTGCACCGTGATAAAATCCTTTGTACAGAGGAATTCTGTCAATATAGCTTATCTCGTACTCTTTATTGGCAAATTCATCTGCCACTTTTTCAATATCTTCTCGTTTCATTTTTCAACTCCTTTCGGTTTGTTAATCGGTTTCCAATGGGTGATAGTAACTTCATATTCGGATTCATCGAAGTTGTCAAGATAATCTTCCGTCCATCCATATTCTCCCCAAACAGATGTAAGATAATCAACTTCTACAATGCCAGTGGCTATTTCCTTGTGTTCAATCCTTAGCAAGCATGGGGTATTCCGTTCCGGCACATCTTCCGTATTTTCTTTGCACTCGTGCCATTCCTCAAATTCGTTCCATCGTCTTGCGATTTCTTTGCAAAGGATATTTGAGCTTTCCACATCACCCAAGTGGATTTCTGCTATTTGGTAATTCATACCGTCCTTTATACAAAGTTCCGCATCCAATTCATCCGCACCAAATAAGCGTTTGCCTCGTGCTGGTAGGCAAATAAGTTTCAATGTATCAGTATCTAATTCGCCTTTGGCGTATGCCCAATTCAGTTTTATTTTTGTCATAACCCAAAAATATTTTTGTAAAACTCAAAATTTCTGTTTTCTACCTTTGCATCTTCCGGATAATAAGTAGCGCGATGATACCATTCTTGATAGCATTTCGGGCAAAACCATTGATTTAGCACAGCTATGTAATAGCCTGTAGATGCAGTTTCGTTGCAGTAGTCACAAATTCCTATTGCACCATATTGCCCTAATTCTTCTACAAGTTCTTTCCGACTTATTTGGATTACCTTGAATCCTTTTTTATTGTCTTTTATATTTGCCATACCATTCCTTTTTTATTCACAAAGCCCATAGTAGCTCATACAACTTGTTGCCACATCATCATCGAACAGAGAACCACCTGCACGTTTACTTTGTACATAACGAACAACATCGCTGATTAGAGGATATTCACCCTTATAATACTTATCTGGCTCTTGTACGCTGATATTGTAAATGTCTTGTTGTGAAGCCATCACGCAAGGAAAGCAACCAACACGTTTGTAGCCCATTCGGTAGAGCGGATTAGGCTGTATTCCATTTTCAAGTATATAGTCAATCACTTGTTGTGCCGACCAATCGAATACAGGACGCAATAGGTCATCAGCATATTTCTTTCGAAATGCCAATACATCTTTACGACGATAGGTGTGGTACTTGTCCTTACCATTCTTATCCTTACCGTATGGCTGCACATAATACTTGAAGTACGTACATTGCTTGGACATTTCGGCACGCTTGGCACTCTCGGCAGCACGTATTCCTTGTATAATCAGAACATCATCGTTTACTTCATCGAGTATGTAGTCAATCATCGGAATGGTTTTCAATTCAGATGTGCAGAATCTCCGTTGCGAGGATGGCCAGCGTGATTTCTTTTTTGTCAAATCTACCATGCCGTTAAACTTCTTTGACTTGACGGTAATGAGATTTAAGCCAAGTTGTTCCTGTACTTCTTCGATATATTTATAGGTCAATGGGTGTTCCCAACCTGTATCACAAAATACTGTAATAAAATCTTTTGTTAGATTATTACGCACCCAAAGAAGTGATGCAAGACTATCTTTGCCACCACTGAATGAAACTATTACTTTCATTCTTTACCTCCTTTCTTCAATTCTGCAATAAGAGCATCAGCACCGCTAATGCTCCACTGGGCTAACGTTTCGCTACTTGCATCCACACACTGATTATGTGAATTGGCTGAAAATCCTTTTATTATCTCTTTCGCAATCTCGTATCTGCGTTGTTCCCAGTCTATGGCTTTTTCAAATTCAAGTGCTGTTCCGGGCATTCTTCGACCGTCTTTCGTTATGAATGAACCGCATAAAACCTGCATAGTACCTGAAGGTTCAACATCTATGACCTCGCCGGTAGCCTTTACTTTAGCTTTAAGTTTTTCAGCAGCTCTCATTTGTCTCGTGTGTTCTGCTACACAAGTTTTACACCTGTTAGGATATGATTTACTGAACTCTGAAATATGTTTAGTCTTTCCACATACTTCACACTTCTTTACTTCTAAATAATCCATATTTATTTTTTATTTGAATTAATGGTTGTTGGCTCATAGTACTTGCATTTGCCTGTTTCCGGATTGTATGCCGGCCATACCCATTGCAAACGTGTATCGGGCGGATCGGGCAAATAGCGTTTGCAACTCTTGCGGATTGAGCAGGTAACGCCCGAACAATAACTATAATCTGTATTCATTGTCATAATGTTTTTAATTAGTTTACTGTTTTCTGAATGACTGCTCATTACCGAAATTGATGATTAGCATCATTTCACGGAAACGGTCTGCAATTCGTTCGTCGTAATATTCTGAAATCCCTTTTGCCGTAAGATTGGATGAAACCAGCGTGCAGAATTGCTCTTCATACCGGAAAGACAGTATATCCATTGCTGCTGTTACGTAATCGCCATAATGAATGCTCTCTTTCGGTTCTGAGCCGAGGTCGTCTATTGCGAGTATTTCAATTTTACGCAACCTTTTGTATTGTGCCACATCAGATATATTGTCACGTGTAGGGTTGTTGTATGCTTTTGCCAACAAAACGAGTTCCTTTGCCGGTACTATCATGTATCCGCGTACTGGATATGTATCCACATTACTGCTATATCCCTCATCTGAGCGCAAGTAGTTTATAAGGTTTTGCAACGCACGTAGAATGGTAGTTTTTCCATTGCCGGCACCGCCGCATAGAAACAATCCGAAAGTGGAGGCTTCCGATGTAATCCAATTGGAAATGTCCCAAAGGTGCTTTTTGTATTGTTCGGTGGCATTAAATTCCCTATGCCTATGGGCAACTTCCACCCGGCACGCTTCATATAGCATAGCGTAAACTTGCTTGGCTGTATATGGCAATCTAAAACGAGTTACCATATGTTTTCTCTTCATCAGATTTGAGAAGATTGCCTCTGCGTTGATTTCGGCTGTCGGGTCTAACTTTATCATCTTTTCTTTTATTTTTGTCGTTTACAATTCTCAACCATGCGTTGAAGTGCTGTTTTGCATCCTGTAAGGAAGAATGCCGGTCTTTCCCGTCTGCCAGGCATTGTACCCGGAAGTCGTCAAGACTGCTGCGCAATAATGATATATCCATGTGATGAAGTACTTGTAGCTGGTCAAGCCAACACTCATCTTTTTTCAGTTCGGCAATTTCTTCATCAAGTGTAAAGGAATAGATTTCACTTGGAGGCGGATTGTCTGTTTTTTGGCAAGCACCTTTGGAAGTCGGAACCGGATCGGGAGCTCTTTCTTCCTGAATGAGTCTATAAGATTCAGGTATAGATACAGACTTTCTTTTGGCGCGGGTACACATTTCCGTATATCGTCGCTGGATTGATGCCGATGTGATAATCCCACGTGATAGTAGTTCTTTATCGAAAAGCCCCACCGAACCGCAGTATTTCACAACTTCCTGCACCGTGTTTTCTTCCAGTCCGAAGTACTCAGCCACGTCAAAGGCAGTATTTGCATCCCACACAAGGAAACAGCCTTGTACTCGGTAAATCTCACACAGAATATAGTCGTACACAGCAATGCCCCGGCATTTAAAATCTTTTTTCAGCCGTTTTATCCGACGGTCTTGGTACCTATCGGTATCGACAGTATAATAATTAAGACCTGTTTTGATGTTTGCCATATTAGACATTGTTTTAAAATTCATTTCTCAAATAATCATCCACTTCACGAATGAAATCATCCAGCGAAAAGCACAGAACATATTTGTATTCTCCGTTTTCACATATTATCTTTTGCCATTCTTTTTGTGATGGAGATTGATAGCCGCCTTTCTTTTTCATTTCAATGAGCAGCGCACCATAATCACGATTGCTTTTCAACAGAATCAAATCGGATACACCGGCTGTTACACCTTCAGCTTTCAATTTGCCACCTGTAACAGTATCGCGTCTTCCTCCGTTCGGCACTGCAAACAACCGGCCTTTCAATTTCGGATACTTCAAATTGAACCACTTTACGCAAGAGCATTGTATGCGATGTTCCTCATCGTCATATTTTTGCTTCTTTTTTCGTTTCCTTTCCATTTGAAGCATTTCCTCAAGTGTCATTGTCGCTTTGCTTTTCGGGTGTAACAATAGTGTCTTTTCCGGTCTTGTCTACTACAACTTTTTTCCCACCAACGGTTATTGTTGTCCTGCAACCTTCGGGGAGAGATTGTATGAAATTTCGTACAACAGGCGAATTGGCATTTTCACTGATGGTATCCGTAATGGACTCATCCGCGGCATATGGATAGACATCCATAATGGCAGTTTCCGCTACCGATGCAATTTGGTAGTCGGCCATTGTGCCTTTCATACCCTCATCCAGTTTATTTACTGCATCACGCAAGTCGGCTGCTTGTACCAATACCTGGGTAGAGGTTTTCTTTTCCGCACCGCTTTTCTCGTCCAGTGTGATGAAAACCAGCTTGCACTTGAACCAGCGGTCGGCACTGTCTTCCTCACAGGGAAAGAGTTCGCTGTAGTTGGCGCGTTTAATGTCGGAAACTGTAAACTCACCGGAAATAAAGGGTGTCATTTCTTCAATGATGCGTGCTTCCGCTTCCGTGAAGCTGAGCGCGTCAACCAGATAGGGTTCTGTTACTTTCTTGTTCATTCCGTTATCCATTGTCTTTTCATAACGGATTTTACATTCAAACCACGTGTGCATCATGAGTTCATTTTTTCTTTGAGTTGTTTACTGACTACAAGTTTTACTGTTCGTCTTGCCGGAATGATTACCGTTGTTCTCTTGTAGATATTACGGGCTTTCCTTTCTTTTGTGATATAAGTCTTGATAGTGCCAAAACCACGTATATAGACATTTTCACCTTTACAAAGTGCTTTCTCAATAGCATCAAAAGCACAGTCGACAGCTTTGATAGCCTGTGAACGGCTGAGACTTGTATTGCTTATAAGGTAATCGGCTATATCTGCTTTTCTCATAATTGTATTTTTAATATGGGTGACTATTTAATGTTAATGAAAGACCGGGTGTGGCGGCTGTTACTTCTATCTCCGGATATAGGCTTCCGATTCCATCGACAAACTTCGAGACGTTACTATTGTTGTCTGAAAGATGTAGGAGTACGATTTTACAAACTTGTGAAAGGTCATTGGCTTGCAATGTGAGGAGACAGTTATCATAGGACATGTGCGACTTAATGGTACGTTCGTAGCGTTTCTTGTCAATGTGCCCAGCAGTGAAATTCGCATCAAGAATTTCCTTGCTATAATTGCACTCCAACATCACATTGTTAAGACCGGGAAATTTGTATTTTAGGAAATAGGTGTCTGTGGCAAACAGCACTGTTCCGCACTCTTCATGACGGATGAGGTATCCGTAAGGTTCCGCAGCATCATGTTGTATAGGGAACGGTATCACTCTAAATCCATTTATCACAACTTGTTCGAATGGTAACAGCCCTTTTGCCCAATAGCTGGAAGAGAAATCAAGCGCATGTTTTGTGCCTTGACTCATGTAGCAAGGTATGCAGGCGTTTATAAAATCGCCCACACATTTGGCATGGTCGCCATGCTCATGGCTGACGATACAACCAACAATGCTGTTTAGATTGAAGTCAAGAGCCTTTTTTACTTTGTTGAACTTAACTCCGGCTTCCACTGCAAGTACCTCACCAGTCTTTTCAGACTGGAAGAGGTAACAGTTGCCTGATGATGAAGAACCTAACACATGAAGTTTCATTTCAAATAGGATTAATAGCCCGGCCCATCATCCACGGTTGAGGCTTGGTTTTCGGTACTTGTTTCACCTTGGGTCTCTTTAATTTCTCCTGTTTCAGGGTCAACACCTGCCGGAACTTCATTGGAAACCGGAGCTGCTGCATCATCAAAACTGATAGTGCCTTTGTTGGCTTGCGTGGAAATTTCTTTCGCAACCTGTTCTGTAACATCGACATAATCGGCGTCCTCTACATTTTCTTCAACGGTACGCATACCCATTGACAGTTCCGGTGAGTATGTAGAACACCAGAACGAGGCGGCACGGTAACGTAACATCTGTTCGGGCATAGTACGCCACTTGCTGCCGTTTTTGCTATACCAACCCTCATCAATCGCCATTTGTATGGTAACGGCTGTACCACGTAAGGCAAGTGGCGATTTTGATGTAATCGGTTTTCCGTCCTCATCATGCGTAACACCTTTAGGAGTAGTCCATGCCACACATTTGACATTTGCCACACCGTTATTGCAAACTCCATTTGATGTCAATTCAAACTTCAGTGGTTCAAAGCGTCCACAAGTATTGATAGTGGCGATTAGGAACTTGGACGACCAAGATGGGCGACCATATACAATGTACAAGTTCTGCATTACCATAAGAGGGGATGCTCCAATGCGTGTGGCCACATCGAATGCGATTACGCAGTTGGCAACTGCTTCGGCTTCGGAAACCGTTTTTTTAGGTCCCTCGCCGGTCTTACCGCCAACGACACCGCCAATGCGGTAACTTTCGGGTACAAGACTGGAATTGGCAAACATGGTGGAGAAACGGTTGAGCGTTTCAATGGTTGTCGGGTCAAAGAAGTTGATGCCGGCAGGAACGTTACTTTGATGTGTAACCGGTGCGATTTGTCTTTCGTTCATAATTTTAATAATTAAAGATTTAACTATTTATTTGACTGTTAGCTGACTGTCTGTTGTAACCTGCAAGAATATCATTTGTGCGTTGGAAGCAATGAATGTATTCACGCTTTCGGCATGGTCAATGAACATTGGAGCATAGACTTCGTAATGTCTTGCCAATGTGTTGGTGATGTCAATACCTGCGTTCACTTGCTTTGCCGTATTGCACGTACCATAGGACACACCGTCAATTATAGGAATACATACTTCGTATTCGTTTCCGTCAAGAGTAGTATCGAAAAGTTTCCAGTGTACCATGCCAAACAGAGAGTTCAAACGGTTCTCACAATCATCAATGCGAGCTTTGGCAAACTTGGCAGCTATATATTCACGTTTCTCTATGTCGGCTATCTTCTGTGCGAGTTCACGACCTTCCTTTTCAAGACGCTCTATTTCTTTATCATAGTTGGCGATAATGGTACGGTTGTTTAGTTGGATTTCCAAGTTCTTGATAGCAGATTTCACCAACTCGGCACGTTCGGACAGTTCGGTATCTGTCTGAGTATATGTGATATTCGCTATTTCTTTTTCTATCTCATCCAAACGTTTCAGGTTTGCTGCATACGCAGGCAGCTCGTTTTCGTTGATGGCGGACGGCGCTACTTTCGGAGTGGATTTCAGACGGTCATACAGCCCTGCAATACATTCGTCAATGGCAGTAATCTTTTTGGAATGCTCTACAAGTTCTTCATTACACTTGTTTAATTCCTCTCGGTATGATTTGACTTGTGCCGACAGGGATTTTCCACGTGATTGATTCTCTTTGAGCCTGTTTTGCTTATATTCTTCAAACTTTTGGAGAGCGTCTTGTATCATATTGTCGGGTAAAGGTTGACCGCAATGAGGACAGATATTATCACCGGTGTACTGTGTGGCACGAATGGATGCCCATTCGGAACGTAATTCTTCAAGTCTGCTTGTTGTTCCAGTTATTTCTTCGTTCAAATACTTGATGCGTTCTTTTGCACGGGTAATGTCTATATTGCAATCCGATCGTTCGGAATGAATATTCTTCAACTCTTTCTCGATTTCATTACGTGTTTCGTTCTGCTTATCGGCTTCCTCCTGACGACTTCTCCTTTCTGCGGCAAGAATATCCTTCTGTTGCTGTTCGATTTGCCGTTTTTCACGGTTCAGCGCAGCTTTTTTATCGATGGCAGATTGCTTGCGGGCATCTTCCGAATGCAGAAGTTCGTTTACTTCTTCCAGCTCTTTCTTTTTGTCGGTGAGCATTTCTTCCAATGAGCCCCAATCCTCGGCTTCCGGTTTCATCTTGTCCGTTTGGTCGATACGTGGCTTGATTTCATCCGCTTGTATTTTTAGACGTTTTTTCTCTGCGGCAATCTGTCGACGATAATCTGCCAATGATTTGCCACTCAACACATCTACGAGAGCGGTAAATTCTGCATTTCCCTGCGCCAATTCGTTGTCTGTTTTGGCTCCGGCAATGGACATCAACACTTCACGTTGAACATCTTGTTTTAACGATAGGAAATACTCGGTATTGGTTAGCATCTTGAAAAGATTCTCATCAATGATTTCGGCATTTATACGTTCCTTATACTCATTGACACGAACAGGGATGCCGTCCCATGTGCATTCGGTAACATTCCCCTTGAACACTTCCTCTACTTGTCCACGAGGTTTGACCCATTGCTCCTTATACTCTCGTTTGATGGTGATTTCCGTTCCATCAACGACTAATGTTCCCTCTACGGAGCATTCACAATGCTGTAGAGGATTGCCCTTTTCGTCTGTGGTGCGCAAGTTGAAGTCTTTACGGTCTTTGCTGTCCTTGCCGAAAAGCAGCCAACAGAACGCATCCATGTGCCTGGACTTGCCGAGGCCATTACGACCACAGATACGTGTAACAGTGCCATCTGTATGGAACTGTGTTGTCCTTTCTTTTTCTCCACGCCAATTGCGAAGCGTGATTGATTTTAGCTGAATTGCTTTCATCTACTTTGATTTTTAATAGTGAAAAAAATAGTGGGAGGAACAGGATTTGAACCTGTGTCCTGCTGCATCTTGGCCATTTGGGTACGTACCGCCGCTCTATCCACTGAGCTATCCTCCCTTATCGTTTGAAATAATCCTGTCGGGTTTTCTGCAAGGCTCTCAACTCCGCTGTCCGATATTCTACCTTTCCGGGACGTTTGCATGGCTCAATTTTACCCTGCTTGCGCCATCTATCCACATTGCCACGCCCAAACATAGCGTATGCTTTTCGCTGGCTGACCATTTCGGGGTCATTGTGTGTATCGGCAAGCATACGGACTACAGAGGACGCTACATCACGGACGAAAGTGTCATAAGTGACGGATTTATCGGGAAAATCAATAGTGAGCATAGGGTTACGGATTAAAGTGAATACTCTGTACGATAATTTTCATCGGTTTTAATGAAATCTGTAAGCACTTTTATAAGGGAACGTTTAGAACCGGGCTTGGCAATAGAGTCAACCAGACTTTCTCTCTTTTGCTTGTCTGTAGCAATAAAGATGTAGCCCATGTGTCTTGCTTCCGGTTTAAGAGGCTTGATTTGAGAATTTAATTTTTTGAAATTGATAGACATGATATTGTAAGTTAAGAGGTTATTTGTTTTCATTTTGAAACTCCATCCATGATATACGTACCAGTTTCCATGTGAGAAAGATGAATACAGCTGATACAAGATAGCCAATGAACGATGCGATGTTTCCAAGTATGATATGTGCCACAATGCTGACAACCACCGCAAAAAGCATGATGCAGGATAGTATCAGTTGTGAAATATTTACAAATTTGTTCATGATGATTACAAATTACGATATTCTGATTACTGTTATGATACGCTTTTCTCGGTCCGTTTCTGTCTGGTACTTACGATTCAGGATAAGACCGAGGTCAGAAGCCTGAGCACGGACGCTCTTAGTCTTTTCAATGGGGAAAGTAACCGCTTTACCTACTTCTAAATCCGTTAAAGTTGGACGTACTTTTACTTGATTTTCTGCCATTTTAAATTGTTTTTAATTGTTATTGTCTTTGTTCCCGCCCCGGTAAGTTCAACCGGGCTGACGGAAGGCATATCTTCACGGGATTTTCTTAACTTTGTGGTGCCAAATCAAAAAATTAAGAACTATGAGTGATTTTATTAAAATTGAGTTAGCTGATGCCAAAGACCCTAACGGAGTGATGTATATCAATGCAGAACAAATAAGTTGGGTTTCCAAGTTGGGTGAAAAAGCCAAACTAAGATTGAGCTGCGGTGACATTCTGGAATTGAAATCTCCCGGCTATGCTGAACTTTCTGCTTTGTTGGGATTGCCGTCAGACTCAAAGAAAGAGTAGTTGTCCACAAACTCCTCAACGTCTTTTGCGAGTTTCAAAAGCCTCTGAATCTCGGCAGGATTATCATCATGGGTAATCCTGTCTGATGGATTGTTCTCGTTTGTTCTCAAGAACGGATAGGAATAGTAACAATAGCATCCTTTGGCTTCGTTCCATGTTTTTTTGATTTTTATTATGAGTTCCATATTATTGCTACTTCTTGGCTGATTTTCAGTTGTTATTTTTGTTTTTTATAGGTTATTGTTTAACTTTATAGTGCAAAGCTATACAAAAATACAGACACTTGCAAATAATTAAGTCGTAAAAATTGTGTTATCTGTATTATTTTATAGTCTTAAATTTATAACTCGCTGTATATTATGAACTTATCTATTATTAGAAATTTGAGCGAAAAAAGAGTTGGAGGCATGAGAAAATTAGCCTCCGACATAGGTATGAGTGAAGCTAATTTGCATAGATGCGTGAACAATAATAAAATTCAAGCAGCAGACTTGGAAAAAATAGCGTTGCTGTTAAAAATTGACATTCGTATTTTCTTTGATGAACAATTCTCCGAACACGCAAATAATACAGTTCACACAAACGGGGATTTCAGCCCAGCCTCTATGAATGGGAATGTATCTGTTGGTGGCGATGCTATTCTTACAGAGCGTGTGAAGCATTTGGAAGAGTTGCTTGCAGAGAAAGAGAGATTGATAAGTGTTTTGATGGAAAGAAAGTAGAAGTTATAAAATTAATAACAATATTGAAACTTTAAATGAGTAAGACATGGAAATTTGGATAGAGGACAAAGAAATAATTGATCGAATTTATAAGAGAATTTTAGATTTGTCAGAAGATATTAAAATGAGGTATGACAATAGTAATCTCTCAATAGAATTTAATGAAATAATGGATGGAGAGAAAGAATTAACTCACAGTTTTGTCATAGATTTTTGTATGCTGACAAGTACGAGTTATAAGT
>PPYE01357371.1_pt1 | contig 24336 bp, 17 predicted proteins | sample 1559881 | NCBI WGS metagenome assembly PPYE01 (sample SAMN08240022, study PRJNA423297) | Human gut metagenome, whole genome shotgun sequencing project. | reverse complement strand
GTCTCGTGCGGTACGCTGTTAGGCTTGTTAGCCTGCGTAGTTCAGTCACTATTGTTGTCGCTGAAACATCGCCGATGATGATCCGCCACATATACCAAAATATTTTGGCTCCAGACTTGCGGTTTCGAATATTTTGCGTATATTTGCGGTATAACCAATTAAATCGTCTGCAATATGTTAGCAATACTTATTTTCAGCTGGATAGTATCAGTCCTTTTTGTAGTCTTAGCCGAAAGAAATAACGGCTATTCTTCATCGTTGAGTCACGATGAAAAAATAAAAAGAATTAGAGAAAAAAGGCGCAGAGTAGAACAAGAATCGGATGAAATTGATGCAAAATGGAGGGAATATAAACTTAAAAGAAAAGAGTTTAATCAATTTTTAAAAGATCTTCATAAAAGCAAACAACAATAATGTATTTTTTCAGGTCTTATATAAACAACATTCTTATTATGAAAAGATTAGAAATGAATGAATTGAAAGCAAAGATAAAGTCTCTTGCTGAGCGTAACCGTTTAGCAAGAACCGACGAAGAGCGTGCCGCCGTAGCTGCAGAGATGAGCACTCTAAAAAGTGAGAACGAACAGGCTTTCACCGAAGCTTTGGAAGCTCTTATTAAAACTACAGCAGATGACATCCAGGAGCTGCACAGCTGACACATTTAAAATACTAACAGAATGTCTGGAGTACCGTCCGAGTCTCCGCAACGCCCATAAACGATTAATGGTCGAAGTTCCTTTGTGTAAAGGAATTTCGACCATTTGTAGTTGCGGAGGCAGGACTCGAACATGCGACCTCCAGGTTATGAGCCTGGCGAGCTACCAACTGCTCCACTCCGCGATATTAACCATCGCAATCAGATTAACAATAGAAGTATTTCTGAATTGCGAGTGCAAAGGTATGACTTTTTATTGAAACCTCCAAATGTTTTTGCGATTATTTTTCAAAAATAATGCAAAAAGGCTAAAAAACAATACAGGAAAGGCTAAAAAGCGATACAGGAAAGGCTAAAAAGCGATACAGGAAAGGCTAAAAAACAATACTGAAAGGCTATAAAGCGATGCAGGAAAGGCTATAAAGCGATGGCTGAAAGGCTAAAAAGCGATGGCGGAAAGCCTTGAATATTATATTTCGAGAATCTTCTTGTGGCGCAGTTCGTTCAGTTGATGCAGCAGTTTTAGGCGTTCTTCGGTGAGCTGTCCTGCCTTGAACAGCTTTTTGTTATACTTCCACCAGTTGAGCAATGCGCGGTTTTCTGTACGTTTCTTGTCGGGGAGCTGGTGGTGCTCCTCAAGATAAATACGGAGTTCATTGTAATGAGCTAACCATTTTACATCGTGTTTCGTTCTCATAATAATCAGTGCTTGATGTCAAAACTCAGAGGTTGGAAGTTCAGACAGGTTTAGTTTTTTATCTAATAATGTGAAAGACTGACTGAAACAGTCAAGGTGCAAACAGAGAATTAATGGTTGTAAAAGTACAAAAAAGGTGTGAATAATGCAAAACAATTACATAAAAATAATCGTGATGTAAGTAATTTCGAGTAACTTTGCATAGAATTGGTGGGGTAAAACTGCATCATGCTAATTAAAAGCACAAGAAACTTGCAATAATTCGATAAACCACAATGACAAATCAATATAAAGACAAACCATACAACGACTACGGACAGTGGATACGTCAGCGTTTTCCGTTCCGTGTGCAGAAGATCTCGGTGGACGCCGGCTTCTCCTGCCCGAACAGAGACGGCACGATATCGCATGGCGGCTGCATTTTTTGCGACAACCGCACGTTCAATCCGTCGTACTGCCAACCGTCGAAGTCGATTGCGCAGCAAATGGAGGAGGGGAAGGCGTTCTTCCGTCGCAAGTATCCCGACATGAAATACCTTGCCTATTTTCAGGCGTACAGCAACACCTACGCACCTCTCGACGTGTTGAAGCGCCGCTACGAGGAGGCATTGGCTGTTGAGGATGTCGTGGGACTGGTGATTGGCACCCGTCCCGACTGCATAAGCACCGAGTTGCTCGACTATCTGGAGGAGCTGAACCGCCGCACGTTCCTCATCGTAGAGTACGGCATAGAGTCGGTGAACGACGACACGCTGCGCCATATCAACCGTGGGCACGACTTCGAGTGCAGCCGACGAGCCATTGAGCAGACGCACGACCGTGGCATACTTACCGGCGGACATATCATCCTCGGACTGCCCGGCGAGGACCGTGAGGAGAACATACGCCAAGCCTCGATAGTGTCTGATCTGAAGCTCGACATTCTGAAGATACACCAGTTGCAGATTATCCGCGGCACGCAACTTGCCGACGAATACATGCAGCAGCCTTTCAAACTCTTCACGCCCGACGAGTATATCGACACCTGCATCGCCTACCTCGAGCGTCTGCGCAGCGACATCATCGTGGAGCGCTTCGTGAGCCAGTCGCCCGCCGATATGCTCATTGCGCCGAAGTGGGGTATAAAGAACCACGAGTTCACTAACCGCCTCGTGAACAGAATGAAAGAACTCGACACGTGGCAGGGAGCTTTTAAGAGTAAAAGAGTAAAAAAGTAAAAAGGTATTGTCGTAGGACAACACATCGGCGAAGAAAGAAAAAATGCAGAGTAAAATATTTGTCGTTACAACATAAAATAAGTACATTTGCAACAATTATATAATAATAAAAACGCATAATAATTAATACGCACATGAGATCAATCCTGTCAACACTCGCATTCGCTGTCATCACCCTGACAGCCTGCGCACAGTCAACCCCCAGTACTGAGTACAGCATCAAGGGCACATGCCCCGAAGGTGTCAGTAAAGTATATGTAATGGACGTTAACGGCAGTCGCCCGGCGCCCATAGACAGCGCCACCGTGAAAGACGGCAAGTTTGCGCTGAAGGGCAACGCTGAGAAGGACGCTCTGCTCGGACTCACCATCACCAAGCAAGACTACTGCGCCTTCATCAACGACGGCACACCCCTCGTAGCCGACCTTGCTAAGAAGCTGCTCACCGGTTCTGAGCAGAACACGAAGCTCAACGCCTACGACCGCGAGATAGACGCCATCAGCAACGAGGCTCAGGCGCTCTACGCCCAGTTCACGAAGGCACAGCAGAGCGGCATGAGCGAAGCCGAGTTGCAGAAGCTCGCCGACGAGCTTGGTCCGAAGCTGAACGACATCTCTGAGCGCGCATCGCTCCGTTGCCTCGAGATTATCAAGGAGAACAAGGACAACCTTATCCCCGTAGCGTTCGTCGGCAACGTGATGTACTACGTAGAGTATCCCGAACTGAAGGAGATACTCAACGACAAGTACGCCTACACCAAGCACCCGGCGCTTGCCCCCGCACGCCAGTATCTCGCCATGCTCGCCAAGAAGGCAACCATCATCGGCAAGCCCTTCACCGACATCACCGAGAACGATGTGAACGGCAATCCGCACAAGCTCTCAGAGTATTGCGGCAAGGGTAACTACGTGCTCATCGACTTCTGGGCTTCATGGTGCGGTCCGTGCCGTGCTGAGATGCCGCACGTGAAGGCAGCCTACGAGAAGTACAAGTCGAAGGGCTTCAACGTCGTTGGACTTTCGTTCGACAACAAGCTCGAGAACTGGAAGAAGGCAATCGCCGACATGCAGCTCGACTGGGTACACCTCTCCGACCTTAAGGGCTGGCAGAGCAAGGCAGGTCAGGTATACGGCATACGCGCCATCCCTGCGAGCTACCTCGTCGACCCTACGGGCAAGATTATCGCAGCCGACCTCAGAGGCGAACAGCTTGAGGCTAAGCTGAAGGAGATTTACGGAGAGTAAGAAAAGAGTAGTGAACGAACAGAAACACCCCTCACATCACAATAGGTTTTTATGGATAACAGCAAACAGGCTACTCTTGAGCTGGGCACAAAGCCCGTGGGCAAGCTGCTGATGCAGTACGCTCTGCCCGCCATCGCTGCCATGACGGCAGCATCGCTCTACAACATGACAGATAGTATATTCATCGGACAAGGCTGCGGTGCACTCGCCATCAGCGGCCTTGCCGTTACATTCCCTCTGCAGAACCTCGCGGCGGCGTTCGGAGCCGGTGTGGGCGTAGGTGCCTCTACGTGCATATCGGTGAAGCTGGGACAGAAAGACTACACCACAGCCGAGCGTGTGTTCGGCAATGCGTTCACGCTTAACGTCATCATCGGCGTTGCGTTCAGCATCATATCGCTCCTCTTCCTCGACCCTATATTGCGCTTCTTCGGCGCCAGCGACGCCACGTTGCCCTACGCACGCGAGTATATGGTCATCACACTCGCCGGCAACGCCATCTCTCACATGTTCTTCGGACTGAACGCCATACTGCGTGCGGCGTCCAAGCCACGCTCTGCTATGATGGCGTCGATAATGACGGTGGTGCTCAACGCCATCCTCTCGCCGATATTCATCTGGCCGCTGCACATGGGTATAGGCGGAGCCGCCCTTGCCACAATCATTGCGCAAGCCACGGTGCTCTGCTGGCAGCTTAGGATATTCAGCAATCCGCAGTGCATCGTCCACTTCAAGCGCGGCATCTACCGCCCCGTGTCGCACATCATCAAGAACATCATAGCCATAGGCATATCGCCGTTCGCTATGAACGCCTGCTCGTGCATCGTCATCATCTTCATCAACAAGGCGCTCACCTTCCACGGCGGCGACCTCGCTGTAGGAGCGTTCGGCATCACGAACAAGATAGCGTTCATCTTCATAATGATAAATATGGGCATGAACCAGGGCATGTTCCCTATAGCCGGCTACAACTACGGCGCACGCAACTACGACCGTCTGCTGCGCGTGCTGAAGTACACCATGACCGGCGCCGTGCTCATCACCACCGTGGGCTGGATAATAGCCCAGTCGATGCCCTATGAGTGCGCACGTCTGTTCACTTCCGACCATACGCTCATCAGCATCTCCGAGCGCGCCATCACCCTCACCATGATCACCTTCCCATTGGTAGGCGCACAGATGGCGAGTACGGGCTTCTTCCAGAGCATTGGCAAGGCGAAGATAAGCATGCTGCTCTCGCTCTCGCGCCAGCTTCTGTTCTTCCTGCCGGCGCTGCTCGTTCTGCCCAACTTCTACCAGACCGACGGCGTGTGGCTCGCGCAGCCTATCAGCGACGTCATCTCGTTCGTTGTGGCAATAGTGCTGCTCACGAAGTACATAAAGAAGTTCAAGACGGCGCAGCCCGACGAGTGTACCATTTAACCTAAAGCCACATTCATCAACTAAAGACATAAAGATATGAACAACGATAAACTGATAATCAGCGTCGGTCGCCAGCTTGGCAGCGGCGGCAGGACGATAGCGAAGATGCTCGCCGACGAGTTCGGCTGCAAGTTCTACGACCGCGAGGTGCTCAGCCTTGCAGCCAGAGAGAGCGGCTTCAGCCCCGAGTTCTTCGAGAAGAACGACGAGCGCAAAGGCTTCCTCGACCAGATATTCCACATGCACATGCCGTTCATCTCCGACTCGTCGTTTTACGACAACGGACTCTCGCAGGAGAATCTGTTCCGCATACAGAGCGACGCCATACGCAAGGCAGCCGACGAGTCGTCGTGCGTGTTCGTGGGCCGCTGCGCCGACTATGTGCTGCGCGACAACCCGAACATGGTGACGGTGTTCATCACCGCCGACCTCGACGACCGCATCAGCAACGTCTGCAAGCGCCGCAACTGCTCGGCTGAGGAGGCGCGCAAGCTGATGGAGGACAAGGAGAGCACGCGCTCGTCCTACTACAACTACTACTCGGGCAAGACATGGGGCGCCAGCGCCAGCTACGACCTCTGCGTCAATGCGTCGCGCCTCGGAGCCGAAGGCACGAAGGAGTTCATTGCCGACTTCATAAGAAGGAGAATGAAACGATGAAGAAGATAGGCATAATCAGCGACACCCACTCTTACTGGGACGACCGCTATCTGAAGTATTTCGAGCCGTGCGACGAGATATGGCATTGTGGCGACATCTGCTCTACGGTGCTTGCGGAGCGTCTGGCAGAGTTCCGTCCGCTGCGTGCCGTTTGCGGCAACTGCGACGGCGGCGACCTGCGCCTTATGTACCCCGAGGTGCTGCGCTTCAAGTGCGAGGAGGTGGAGGTGCTGATGAAGCACATCGGCGGCTATCCGGGCAAATACGACCCGAGCATACGCCGGCAGATTATGGAGCGCCCGCCGAAACTCTTCATCAGCGGACACTCGCACATACTGAAGATAAAGAACGACCCGCTGCTCGGACTGCTGCATATCAACCCCGGAGCCGCCGGACTGCAGGGATGGCAGACCGAACGCACCCTCGTCCGACTCACTATCGACGGCGCAACAATGAAAGACTGCGAAGTGATTACGCTGGCTACGCCGGGAAGGCACAGCGCTTTATAATATAAGGTATAAATACAGAAAATCGCCCACAAGCTCGATTGACCTTGTGGGCGATTTTTTTCAGGGGTGCAGTTGTCTCAACTGCACCAATTAATATAATAGTGCATTCTACTTTGTTGGTGCAGTTGAGACAACTGCACCCCCTGATATTAGCTAACCTTGTTCAGCTTCTTGATGATAGAGAAGATGAAGAGGGCAGAGACGAGGCAGATGCCAGCGAGAACACCCCAGATAGTAACGAGGTTGAAGTTCTTGCCCCACATGATGCCCGGCACCATAACGAGCTGGTTGCCGATAGCTGTAGCGCCGAACCAGAGACCCATCATAAGACCTGCATACTTCGGAGGAGCCACCTTCGTTACGAACGAGATGCCGATCGGTGAGAGCAGAAGCTCTGCGAAGGTGAGGATGAGGTATGTAGAGATGAGGAGGTTTGCACTCACGCGTGTGCCTTCAGTAGCCGGGTCGCCCTGTGTGAGCGGAAACTCAAGACCCATAGAGCCTACAGCCATCCATACGAAACCGAGAGCTGCAACGAGCATACCCAGACCGATCTTCTCGGGCGATGTCGGCTCCTTGCCGATCTTGTTGAGCCAAGAGAAGAGAGCCACGCTCACCGGTGTCAGCGCTACAACGTAGCACGGGTTGAACTGCTGGAAGATAGGAGCCTCTACCGCTACAGCGCCCTCAAGATTGTTATACTTGTAGAAGAGGAAGGCGATGGCTGCAACGATTACGCCGAACGAGATGCCCTTGCCCTTGCCGGTCTTGCTCTGAGCGAGACCGAAGCTGCCGTATACCACGAAGATGCAAGCCACGAGGTTCGTCACGTCGAACGCCATCGACTGCAGACCCTCAGACGTCTTCTGCGTGAAGTCGCGGGCGAAGAGTGTCAGCGTGTTGCCGTTCTGGTGGAACGCCATCCAGAAGAAGATAACCACGGCGAACACGAGGCAGAGGCACACGATGCGCTCCTTTGTCTCTGCCGGCGAAAGCTCGTTCACCTCCTTAGCCGGAGTCTTGTCATCCTTCTTCTTTGTCTCAGAAGCCAGCACGTGCTTGTATGTGAAGCTGAAGATATAGTAGATGGCGATACTAACGATGAGCGATACGCAAGCCACGGCGAACGCGAAGTGGTAAGAGTCTTCCACAGATACGTGCATAGTATCCTGCGCCCACTTCATAATCTTGATGGCAGCGGTAGGAGCGAACATGGCACCGATGTTGATAGCCATGTAGAAGAGCGAGAAGCCCGAGTCGCGGTTCTGCGAATACTTCGGCTCGTCGTACAGACGGCCTACCATAACCTGCAGGTTGCCCTTGAACAGACCCGTACCCAGCGCGATGAGGATGAGCGAAGCGCCCATTGCAGCGATGGCAATGGTGTCCTTGCCAAGAGGCAGCGAGAGCACGAGATAGCCGATGAACATGATGAAGATACCGGTGGTAACCATACGTCCAAAGCCAAACTTGTCGGCTGCGATACCGCCGATGATGGGGAGGAAGTAAACCATCATCAGGAAGGTTGAATAGATAGTACTTGCCAATCCGGTTTGGAAACCGAAGTTAGCCTGCAAATAGAGTAAGAACACAGCAAGCATGGTGTAGTAGCCGAAGCGCTCACCTGTGTTTGCCAAGGCTAATGCCCACAGACCTTTTGGTTGATTTTCAAACATAAATAATTGAGTTTTTATTGATTAAGTTATTATTTCATAGCATTGGTTTCACAACTTACAAATTTAAGAAGAATAATTCTATCAACCAAATGTATGTAACATTTTCGTAACAAAATATGGCAATTATTCAGTTGCGGAGGCTTCGTCGGGGCTATGTGGAGGGCTTTCGGGCGATATGTTGCTGTCGTTGTGCGTCGGGCGGCGAACGGAATCCGATTGGACGGCGGACGGAATCTGATTGGACGGCGGACGGAATCCGATTGGATGGCGGACGGAATCCGATTGGATGGCGGACGCGAACGGTGAGAAAAGTTGAAGAATCATAACAAATAGGGATTGCACAAACAAGACTTTCTTCTTAACTTTGCATATCAAAACGGAAACACTTGTTTAGGGGGTGCAGTTGTCTCAACTGCACCAACAATGTAGAATGCACAATTATATTAATTGGTGCAGTTCTTGCTTTGGCAAGCGGCAAAGCCGAGCGGAGACAACTGCACCCCCTAACTGCACCCCCTGCACATCACATTATAAAGACAGAACAATATGAACAAACGAAAATTTATACAACATCACAAATGGTTCGGACTGCTCATCAGCTTCTTCCTGCTGATGTTCTGCGTCTCGGGCATCCTGCTCAACCACCGCCAGCTTATCAGCGACATCAACGTGTCGCGCACGCTGCTGCCCCAGCGCTACGAGTACAGCCAGTGGAACGGCGGACTGCTGCGCGGCACGCTGCCCGTCGACTCACACATATTAATATATGGCGCGTCGGGCATCTTCCTTACAGATTCTACCGCTGCGCACATAGCCGACTTCAACGAAGGACTGCCCACGGGTGCCGACTACCGTCAGATACGCAACGTGGTGAGCGTGGGCAGCTCGGCAAAACAACTCTTCGCCGTGTCGCAGTTGGCGCTCTACCGTTTCGGAACGCACGGCAAGTGGCACACCGAAGCGCTGCCCTTAGCCGACTCCGACGAACTGCTTACCGACATCGCTGCCCACGGCGACACGCTCATCGTGCTGAGCCGTTCGCACGCCTACATCGCCGTGTCGCCCTACACGCAGTTTCGCCGCATCGACCTGCCTGCGCCGCCCGACTATAAAGACCGCACTACGGCGTTCCGCACGGTGTGGCTGCTGCACAGCGGCGAACTGTTCGGCTTCGCAGGGCGACTTCTGGTCGATGCTGTTGCCTTGGTGCTCATCGTGCTTATCGTTACGGGCTTCGCCTTCTTCTGTCAGCGCAAGACTAAAAGCCGCTGGCAGAGCAAGGGCAGCACAATGAAGCACACGCTGCGCTGGCATAACTTCGTGGGGCGCAAGACTATCGTCGCCACAATATTAATATGTGCTACGGGCTGGTGTCTGCGCCCGCCGGTGATGGTGGCGCTCGCCCTGACGAAGGTGCCGACGCTGCCGTTCACAACGCTGAAAAGTAAGAACCCGTGGCACGACAAACTACGCCTCGTGCGCTACGACAGTAGGGTAGGCGACTGGCTGCTGTCAGCCTCCGAGGGCTATTTCTCGTTGGGCAGCGACATCAGTAAGCCGCGTCCGACGCGCATCATGGACGCTCCGCCGCAGAACGTGATGGGGCTGAACGTGTGGCAGCAGCGCGAGGACGGCATGTGGCTCTGCGGTTCGTTCGGCGGAATGTGCGTCTGGAACCGCCGCACTGGCATGGCTACCGACTATTTCACTGGTAGACCGGTGTCGAAGAAGCCGGGTCCGCCGCTCGGCAATAAGGCGATAAGCGGCTACAGCGCCGACTTCCGTGTCAGCGCCGCCGAGCAGAAAGGTACGAATGATACGGATACAAAAAAATCAGTCACAGAGGTTGTGACTGATTACTATGATGGAACCACGAAGATTGTGCAGCCCGAAAGTCTGCGCCGCCTGCCCATGTCGCTGTGGAACGCGGCGCTCGAAGTGCACACCTGCAGAATATACATGCACAACACCGCAACATACATCTTCATCTTCTTCTTCGGAATAGCGGTTGTGTGGTGTTTGTGGACCGGATTGAAGTTAAAGAAGTAACTTCAGGGGGTGCACTTGTCTCAAGTGCACCAATAAAACAGAAACCAAGGGGGTGCACTTGTCTCAAGTGCACCAACCTAATAGAATGCACCGATAAAACGTTGGTGCACTTGAGACAAGTGCACCCCCTGAAGAATGTCTTGAGACAAGTGCACCCCCTGAAGAATGTCTTGAGACAGGTGCACCCCCTAACGTATATCAAACAGCCACGCGAGCTTCACAACGATGTTCGAGTGGTTAGAACGTGCGAAGTAGTCGCGCTTCGAATCGCCGTAGATGTTGCCCAGGCCGTAGTAGTAGCGACCCTCGAGCAGCAGACTGCCTGCATGCGGTATGCGCCACTCAACGCCCAAGCCCGCTGCGATGCCGTAGTCGAACTTGTTCTCTACAGCCATTGTGTCCTGCGCGCAAGTCTGGTTGGCGCGGTCTGTGGTGTTACGGTCGGCGATGGTGAAGTTGGTCTTTGTAGACTCGTTTATCATATAGCCGAACTGCGGACCAGCCTGGAAGAAGAACTGCAAGCCCTTGCGTTCCTTTCCCCACGCCAAGTGGGCGAATACCGGCAGCTGTATGTAGTTGATGTCGCGCTGATACGCCTCAGCCACGCCCGTAGTAGGATTAATCACGGGCTTGTCGTTGACGTCGAGAATACTCTCCTTCCAACCGATACGCGCATAGTTTAGCTCGGCATACACAGAGCAGTAGGTCTTGAAGTATTTCTCGCAGGTGTACTTGAACGAGAGACCGGCGGTGAAGCCAGGGTGCTGCGTCTGCGTCACCTTAGGCACGAAGCTCACGCTGCTCATCACGAAGCCACCGTTGAAGCCGAGCGCAAGGTCGTTGCGGTAGTCGCCCACCTGCGCCTTTGCGCACACGGCTGCCGTCAGCAGCAGAGCGAGGAGTGCTTTTCTTATTGTCTTTATCATTTGTTCTTTTTCTCTTTAAGCCTTTCTAAGCTGTTCTGTTCTAAGCCTTTCTAAGCCTCTCTAAGCCTTTCTGTTTCTAAGCCTTTCTAAGCCTCTCTATTTCTAAGCCTCTTTAAGCCTTTCTAAGCCTCTTAAGAAGAGCAGCCAAGCCCTCCCCGACGGGGAGGGTTGGGAGGGACTTTAATACGTAATTGTTTCTATCGTGCGTGTCGGCTTGTAGTGGAGCAGCACGAAGCAGTTGTTCTGCATGCCGCCGTTCGTCACGCGCTTGAACTTCAGCGGAGTCTGCAGCGGCTTGTACGTGTTCTGCTGCGGAGTGCCGTTGAACTGCTTGCCGTACTTGTTTATGCCGCGGATGAAGAACTGCGCCTGATCGTAGCCCGTGAGGGCGAAGCGCGGCAGAGCCAAACGCATATCCGACTTGAACCACTGGCGATAGTGGCGCTCCAGACTTGCTGTAGCCGGCGCCGACTCGTTGTAGATGTATGCCGTCGGGATGTATGCCTCGTACTTGTAATAGTAGTCCTGGTATACGCGCTTGTACATCAACCATTCGTTGTAGCCGTACATTGCAATCTGTATGTTCGGGTAAGAAGCACGCAGCGTGTTCAGCTTTGCTAGCGTAGAGTTAAGCTGCGGCGAACGACCCGTGTTCAGAATCACCACGTTGCGCTTCTTTGCGCTGAACGCCTTGGCGAACATCGGCTCCGACGACTTCAGGTTGGTTATGTTGTACGCAATGCCCTCAGCCTCAAGACGGCGGCGTAGGGCGGCTGTGAACACACCCTTGTCGCTTGTCGTGTCGTTGCAGTCGACAAACACCGGATGCGCATCCTTGAAGCGGTCCATGAATGCGTTCACAGACAGTTCGGCAGTGAGCACCCGACTCTGATAAACCTGGAAGATATGGTCGTTGGTCTCCACGTCGCCACCGTTGATAGAGAACGGGATGACGAGACGTATGCCGTTCTTGCGGCAGAAGTCGCCTATCGGCTTCACCTGCTTGGTGTAGAGCGGACCGAAGATAAGGTCGCAGTTCTTGGCGTTGGCGTCGGCAAGCACCTGCGCCACGCTGGCATCCTTATGCAGGTTCCAAGCGAAGACGTTGGTGTTGATGCCCTGACTGCGCAGACTGTCGCACGCCATGAGCACGCCACGGTAGTATTCTATCATGCGCTGTCCGTCGCCGTCCACGTTGTGCAGCGGCAGCATCACGCCCACGTTCACCGTGTTAGCCGCACGCTGCTGTGTTGCAGAAGCCTTCGGCGCCGTTGTTGCAGCAGTGGTCTGCACCTGCTTCGGGAACGGAATGAGCAGCTGCTCGCCCTTCTTCAGCACATAGTCGTTCTTCTGCATGTCGGGGTTTGCCTGCATCAGCTCGTCGATGGTGATGCCGAACTTCTGGGCGATGCCATATATCGTGTCTTTCTTCTTTACCTTATACAAGTCCTGCCACTTCGGCGTCTGCGCTGCCACCGACGATGCCAGCAGCATGGCGCAAAACAAGAAAAGAATTCTAATGCTACGTCTCATTTCTATCATTCTATTAAAATTAACATTGCAAAAGTACACAAAATATATTGTTTGCAAAAATCTTTGTTCATAAATAACGTTATAAATAGGTAGCAGCGTTTTGCTGTGTGCGAGATAATAACTAACTTTGCATTACAAGTAAACGAGTAGACAAGTAAACAAGACGATAAGTAAACGAGTAGATAATGAGATACATCAGAACACTTTTATTGTTGGTTCTCTGCACCACGCTGCAGGCATACGCCGACGAGGTGCCGACAATCGACCCACAAGCTACGTTCACCACCGACGAAGGCGAGGAGACCGGCACGAGCTATTCCGGTTCGGCACCGCTCACTGTGGTGTTCCACGCCAATGCCGAAAACGTAGGCATGTACACGCCCCACTACGAGTGGCGTTTCACCAAGGAGGGAGAGACACAGCCCTACCTCGTGCGCTACGAGGAAGAGACCGAGTACACGTTCACCGAGGCGGGTTCGCACCGCATCGTGCTCTACGCCACGTTCATCAACGGCAACGACACCGTAGCCTACACCAAGGACTACTGGCAGGACGCGCAGCCGATAACCATACAGATATCGGAGAGCAAGCTCGAGATGCCCAATGCCTTCTCGCCCAACGGCGACGGCATCAACGACATCTATCGCGCCAAGAACAACTACCAGAGCATCGTGGAGTTCGACGCCTACATCTTCAACCGCTGGGGACAGAAGATATACGAATGGCACGACCCTGCGGGCGGATGGGACGGCAAGTTCAACGGCAAGGATGTGAAGCAGGGCGTCTACTTCGTGCTCGTGAAGGCGAAGGGAGCCGACGGAAGAAAGTATAACATCAAGAAGGATGTGAACCTGCTGCGTGGCTATACCGAAAGCAATGGGGTTAATTCTACGGAATAGAGTTATGGGAGAAAAGATAAACGTTTGGGGCGCACGCGTCCACAACCTGAAGAACATTGACGTGGAGATACCACGCGACTCGCTCACGGTAATCACCGGACTGAGCGGATCGGGCAAGTCGTCGCTTGCCTTCGACACGATATACGCCGAAGGTCAGCGCCGATACATCGACACGTTCTCGGCATACGCACGCAACTTCCTTGGCGGAATGGAGCGACCCGATGTCGACAACATAACCGGTCTGAGTCCGGTTATATCCATTGAACAGAAGACAACAAACAAGAACCCACGCTCTACCGTGGGCACAACGACCGAGATATACGACTATCTGCGTCTGCTCTATGCTCGCGCCGGAACGGCTTACAGCTACGTAACGGGCGAGAAGATGGTGAAGTATACCGAGGAGCGCATCATCGAGATGATCAACTCCGACTATGCCGGCAAGCGCATATACATACTCGCGGCGCTCGTAAGGCAGCGCAAGGGCCACTACCGCGAACTCTTTGAGACACTTCGTCGTAAGGGCTATCTATACGTGCGCATCGACGGCGAGATTACGGAGATAAGAAGCGGCATGAAGACCGACCGCTACAAAAACCATAACATTGAGGTGGTGATAGACAAGATGCAGATGCATGACGGCTTCGACGACCGCCTGCGCAAGACTGTCGCTACGGCAATGCGCGAAGGCGACGGACAGATTATGATTCTCGACAAGGACACGGGCGTGGCAAAGAACTTCTCAAAGCGACTGATGTGCCCTACGTCGGGCATCTCTTACCGCGACCCTGCACCCAATATGTTCTCGTTCAACTCGCCCGAGGGTGCCTGCAGCAAGTGCAAGGGCTTGGGCTACGTCAACGAGATTGACATGAAGAAGGTCATACCCGACGACTCGCTGTCTATATACGAGGGCGCCATTGTTCCGCTGGGCAAGTATAAGAACCAGATGATATTCTGGCAGATTGGCGCCATTCTCGAAGCGGCTGAATGTACGCTGAAGACGCCGGTGAGCGAGATACCTGAGGACACGCTCAACGAGGTGTTGTACGGTTCGCTCGAAACGATACGCATTAGCAAGGACGTGGTGCGCACGTCGAGCGACTACTTCTGCACGTTCGACGGCGTCATAAAGTATCTGCGCACCGTCATGGAGAACGACGACTCGCAGGCTGGACAGAAATGGGCTGACCAGTTCCTCGCTATGACTGAGTGTCCTGAGTGTCACGGCGCACGCCTTAACCGCGAAGCGCTGTCGTATCGCATCTGGGACAAGAACATTGCGGAGTTGTCTGCGATGGACATTCAGCAGCTCAAGCAGTGGATAGACGAGGCAGAAGCCCACCTCGACTCTCGTCAGAAGACTATCGCTACGGAGATATTGAAGGAGATAAAGACACGTATCAACTTCCTGCTCGACGTGGGGCTCGACTATCTGTCGCTCTCACGCCAGTCGGCAACGCTTTCCGGCGGCGAGAGTCAGCGCATTCGCCTTGCCACTCAGATCGGTTCGCAGCTCGTCAACGTGCTCTACATCCTCGACGAGCCGAGCATCGGTCTGCATCAGCGCGACAACGACCGTCTTATCCACTCGCTGAAGGAGCTGCGCGACATTGGCAACACCGTAGTTGTGGTAGAACACGACCGCGACATGATGCTCAATGCCGATTATATCGTTGACATTGGTCCGAAGGCGGGCATTCGTGGTGGCGAGGTTGTATTCCAGGGAACGCCCGCTCAGATGCTGAAGGAGCACACCATCACCGCCGACTACCTCAACGGAGTGCGTAAGATAGAGATACCTGCCAAGCGACGCGAGGGCAACGGCAAGAGCATCGTGATACGCGGTGCGAAGGGCAACAACCTGAAGAATGTAGACGTAGAGTTTCCGCTGGGCAAGCTCATCGTGGTGACGGGCGTGAGCGGATCGGGCAAGTCGACGCTTATCAACGAGACATTGCAGCCTATTCTCTCGCAGCACTTCTACCGCTCGCTGAAGAAGCCGATGCCATACGACAGTATCGAGGGCATAGATAATATAGACAAGGTGGTGAACGTAGACCAGTCGCCGATTGGTCGCACGCCGCGCTCCAATCCGGCTACATATACCGGCGTGTTCAACGACATACGCGCCATGTTCGTCAATCTGCCTGAGGCGAAGATACGCGGCTACAAGCCGGGGCGCTTCTCGTTCAACGTGAAGGTCGGACGCTGCGAGACGTGCAAGGGCGGTGGCTATCGCACTATCGAGATGAACTTTCTGCCGGATGTGCTCGTTCCGTGCGAGGAGTGTCACGGCAAGCGCTACAATCGTGAGACGCTTGAGGTGCGCTACAAGGGAAAGAGCATCGCCGACGTGCTCGATATGACGTTCAATCAGGCTGTAGAGTTCTTCGAGAACGTGCCTAACATTCTGCAGAAATTAAAAACCGTGAAGGAGGTGGGCTTGGGTTACATCAAGCTGGGTCAGCCTTCGACGACACTCTCGGGCGGCGAGTGTCAGCGTGTGAAGCTGTCTACCGAACTCAGCAAGCGCGACACCGGCAAGACGCTCTATATTCTCGACGAACCGACAACGGGTCTGCACTTCGAGGACATAAAGATTCTGATGGAGGTGATAGAGAAGCTGGTAGACCGTGGCAACACGGTGATTATTATCGAGCATAACCTCGACGTGATAAAGCTCGCCGACTACATCATCGACATGGGACCTGAAGGGGGACGCGGTGGCGGACGCTTGCTCGCAAAGGGAACGCCGGAGGAAGTAGCTGAATGCAAAGAAAGTTACACGGCGAAGTTCCTGAAGCAAGAGTTAGAATGTAAATAATTAGAAGTATATGAAAATAGAACTCAGTAATCTTGAGAAACGCTTCGGCACGAACACTGCCGTGGACATTAAAAGTTTCACCATCAACAACGGTGATATTCTTGGTCTTGTGGGCAACAACGGTGCCGGCAAGACTACGCTTTTCCGCCTTATGCTCGACCTTCTGAAGGCGGACGAAGGTGTTGTTACTATGCATCCGTCTGCGGATGACGTTGAACTTGTTCCAAGTAGCCTCAAGCTCTCCCCCGACGGGGAAGTTGGAGGGGGCTCTCCAATCAATCCGGCGCAGAGCGAAGACTGGAAAGCGTATACCGGTGCGTACATCGACGACGGTTTCCTCATCGACTTCCTCACGGCTGAGGAGTATTTCGACTTCATTGGTCGTGTGTCGGGCATGACGAAGGAGCAGATTGCGGAACGCCTTGTCTACTTCGAGCCGTTGATGGGCGGCGAGATACTCAACCAGAAGAAGTACATACGCGACTTCTCTGCGGGCAATCGCCACAAGGTGGGTATCATAGCGGCGCTGCTCAACCGTCCCGAACTGGTTATTCTCGACGAACCGTTCAACTTCCTCGACCCGCGCAGCCAGAATATGCTGAAGAAGATTCTTGTTGAATACAATAAGGAGACGGGTGCAACGGTTATTGTGTCGAGCCACAACCTGCAGCACACCACGGAGATATCTACACGCATCGCGCTGCTTGAGCACGGCGTGATAATAAAAGACCTCGACAACCACGATGCTGAGGCTGTTGTCGAGTTGCAGGATTATTTTAAGGTTTAGACCTTAGGAGTCTAATATATAAACCAGTACGTGAAAAAATCTGCCATATCTTCCAGAAATGGCGTAATGGGTTGATGGTGAGAGTAATAAAGGCTGGAAGATAACTCTAAAAAGTGGGTTATCTTCCAGCCATCTTACATTATAATTGGTGTATCTTCCAGCGCCAGTAATAATGCCACAGTCTGAATACCGGCTCGCTCAGCGCCTCCGACGGATAGTATTTTAGCAGTCGCAGGTCGCGGTGGAGGCGTAGTAGGTTGTGGCCTAATGCGCCATGCTTGAATCCGTTGCCGTCGTAGGTGTCGCGGCCCCAGGCATGGCGTTCGTCGTGATGTCCGAAGTTGCCGCCGCATAGGATGTCGTTGAGCAGCATCTCTCCGCGTTTCTTGTCCATCGGCGCAATCATCTTCTCCTCTGGCAAGCCCAACACCTCGTGCAGCACGTACATCATTGCGCCGGCGAAGTGCCATAAGCCGAGGCGCTTTAGAGAATTTTGAGTTTTGAGTTTTGAGTTTTGAATTGTCGGCTTTGCCGATTTTGAATTATTCAATTTTGAGTTTTGACTTTCCAATTCACAATTCTTCAACTCCTCATCGCGTAAGCGACAATTCAAAACTCCTAATTCAAAATTCAAAATTACATAGTAATAGTCCACCACTTGTCTCAGTCCCACGCCCTCGTAGAAGTAATGGTGATAGAGATGGTAGAGCTGGTAGACAGCGTTGAAGGCGGCAGTAGGCGCAGCCACCTCGCCCGCCTCGTCGGGCAGTGCTATCATGTTGCGGCACTGTGCGTCGATGCTCTCGCGGAACCACTGCTGCAAGCGGCGGTTGTACGTGAAGTTAGCCATGAAGCCCGGCGTATAGTGCAACTCTACCGATATGTCGTTCGTCGTGAGCGCAATGTGGTTGTAGCTCTCCTCGTCAATCCGTCCGTTCTCCTTAGCCAGCGTTTGCGCCAGTTGTCTTATCTCCTCACGCGATGCGTCCACCCACATGTCCACATCACCAGGCGTGCGCGTCGCAGGGTTGGCGTACATAGCCGCGTTCGCCTGACCCTTCAGAATGCAGCAGTCGTAGCCCGCCGCCTTCACCTTATCATATATCTCCGCCGTCGCCGCGTTCAACATCATGTTCTGGCGGCTTATATTCTGGCTCATCATGAACCAGTTCATAAGCAGTCCCTGCTTGGGTGCTACCGCCTTCGGCAGTCGCGATATGCCCTCCATGATGATTCCTACCAGCGTTTGTTTCTTTGCGAAGGCGTAGAAGCGTTGCCAGTCGAAACCGTTCAGCGCCGACCCGTCCAGAAACTCCTTTCCCTCATATGTGCCCAGGGCGAATTGTATGAATTTATAATAGATCTTCTCTGTCATTATCTCTTTTAATACACGTTTTGCCGATTGGCAAAGTTAGTCAAAATCTTTCGATTTTCGGCTTGTTTCATCAGAATATTGATTCCTCCGTTTCTGACGTGAACAGTTCCAGAGCCTTCATTCCCATGATAGAATTGCCCTTCGCGTTGAGTCTCGGACTCCACACTGCTATCGAGTAGCGCGACGGGTAGAGCGCCACGATGCCGCCGCCCACGCCACTCTTGCCAGGCAGCCCCACGAGGAACGCGAAGTCGCCCGCCTCGTCGTAGAAGCCGCACGTCTGCATGATGGCGTTGATGCGCTTCACCCTCGAGATTGTCAGGTTCACGCCGGCATGCGAGAAAGGTTCGTTGCTGCGAGCAAACGCCATGAACGCATGCGAGAGGTCCTCGCAGCTCATCTCCAGCGAGCAGATAGTGCTGTAGAACTGCAGCACATCGTTCACGTCGTTATGCAGATTGCCGTGATGCTTCAGCAGATAGGCGATGGAAGCGTTCAGATAGCTGCAGCTCAGCTCCGACTGCGCCACCTCCTCCGAGAAGTTGATGTCCTCGTTGCCGGCTATTGTGCGCACGAAGCGCAGGAAGAACTCCTTCGGGTTCTCCAGATGCGAGAGAATAACGTCGGCAGTCACCAATGCGCCTGCGTTGATGAACGGGTTGCGCGGCTTGCCGTGCTCGTACTCCAGCTGCACAAGCGAGTTGAACGCCGATCCCGACGGCTCCTTTCCGATGCGCGTCCACAGATCCTTGCCTAAGATGCTCAGAGCGATGGCAAGCGAGAATACCTTTGCGATGCTCTGTATCGAGAACTTCACGTCCGAAGCCCCGATGCTGTATGTCCTGCCGTCGAGCATGTGCAGGCTGAGTCCGAACTGGTCAGGGTCTACATTCGCCAGTGCCGGGATATAGTCAGCCTGCTTGCCCTTTTTAGCGTATATCTCAATCTCTTCTCTTATGTGTTCCAGTAAAGGTTGATAGTCGGTCGTTTTCATTCTTTAGTAGCTTAAAAGTTAACGCTGCGAAAATACATGTTTTCTGATAAACGAGGCGCAGAATTAGTGTTATATAAACTTAAAAAGACTCTCCCGATAGGCTCAGGCTTTCGCCTGCTACCTATCGGGAGAGTCTTTATATATAAATATGTTTCAGGATACTTACTCTGCTACCACATTAACGCTTTTTGCCGACTGAGGCTTGAAGCGCAATGTGTATGTGCAGCTGTCCGATGACGGGCAAACATAGTCGGAGAGGGTTTGGTCGCCACCGCAAGAGTTGTTGCCCAAGCCGCGCTGCATATAGTCGAAGTGAGCGTAAACCTGCGAGTCGCGTGTCAGGTCGTACCAGTGGAGCTTTGTTTGCCACATAGTGTTAGTTCCTTTACACCATTGTGTCTCGTCATAGTGAGAGAGCGAGAATGAAGCGCGTCCGCCCACCTTTACGCCGAGCTGCACGCCTACGGTTTTGTTAGTGAGAATCAGCTCACGCAAGTCCTCGTGGTCACCGAAAGTCTGCGGGTGAATCAACTCGTCAACCATGTCGTCTACCGTCGTGGTGAAGCGTCCGAGATAAGAACCCGTCTTGCGGTCGCTGTAGTTAGAACGAGGGCCGCGGGCATAGAACTCAACATTCTCGAAGCCTGAAGCGAACTGCATACCTAAGCCGATGCGGGCGAGTGATTGACTTGGCGAGAATGTCACCTTCATGTCTACTGTTCCGTCTGGGTAGAATGTATAGTCGGTGGTGTAGCTGCATCCAGTTGCCGAACCGCTGACAGACATTGTCGCATTATTGCCGCTCTTTATAAGTGCGCTTGTGACGCTGAGACTTGATGAATTGCTGTATGAAGAACTAATCCAGCGGTCGTTGTCAACATCGCGATAGCTGTTGAAGTCAGGACCTGCAGCGATAAGGTTTTGGCCTTCGTATGTCCATGACATCATCTTGCCATTGCTGAAGCTGATAGAATACTCCTTGCCGTTGTTGTCGGTACCAGAAACGGTATTGCCGCTTACGCTCAACGAGCCACCTTTTGAAGTGTAGATTGGCAGCACGGGGAATCCCATTGTGCCGTCTGTACCCTTAGCCGTGCCGTTAGAGGTGTCCTGCTTAGAGAGCGAGAACTGAGCGTCAGCGATGCTGTAGCCTTCCTCAGCCCATGATGTCCAGTCGGCAACGTTCTCCTTTGTCGGCTTCTTTACGCGCAACTCTACGTTTACGAGATACTCTGCACTGCCCTCTACTTTAGTTGTTATAGGCAGTGTTACGGTAGCAGAAGAACCTGCGTCGATAGTTGTGAAGCTTTCGAGCTTGCCGTTCTCCACCAAATATCCGTCCTTCATCACGCGATAGCCGATTTCGAAGTTGTCAGACGAGATAGGCATAAACGCATACTTGTTCTCAATCTTTACAGACTTCGAATCAGCAGTAGGCTGAGTGAATTTCACATACTGATATACCTTCTTCACCTCAGAGAGCTTGCCAGTCCATGTGCGGTCTGGTGTGACGATACCGTTGTTGAGGAAGTTGCCCTGGAAGCCGGTTACAGGACTCCAGTTCACAGCGATGGAATTGTAATCGTAACCAGAAACCCAATAGTTGAAGCCGTTTTCGCTTTTCTTTTGGCCCTTAACAAGCTTTTCCGGGTCGTAAATCGACTGGTCTACCCAGTCCCAGATACAACCACCGATGATACCGGTGCTGCTTTCAATTACATCCCAGTATTCCTTCAAGTTACCAATAGCCTGACCCATTGCATGAGCATACTCGCAGATGAAGTAAGGCTTGCCGTTGTAACCATTCGACTTGCTTGATGCTCCTTGCTTGTCACCAATCGGATACACAGTCGGGTACATGTTAGAGTGGAGGTCTGAATAGCTGACATTGTAGTCCTCGTTGCAGTAGAAGATAGGGCGGCTGTTGTCGTACTTCTTCATTTCTGTTTTTGCAGAAGAGAAATTGGTTGCATCGCCACACTCGTTACCCAACGACCAGAAGAGAACGCTCGGGTGGTTGCGGTCGCGCTTCACCATGCGCACCTCACGGTCGGTGATGGCTGTCTTCCAGCTGCTGTTGCTTGCCAATCCCTGGTTGCCGTGACATTCCACGTTTGCCTCGTTCACACAATACATACCAAATGCGTCCATCATGGCGTACATCTTCGGCTGGCGCGGATAGTGCGATGTGCGTATTGTGTTTACGTTAGCCTGCTTCATCATCTTGATGTCCTTAAGCATTGTCTCCATGTCGATAGCACGACCATATTCAGGGTGAGTGTCCTGAGTGTTCACGCCCTTAACGAAGATACGCTTGCCGTTTACGAGCAATTTTGTACCGCTTATTGTTACAGTCTTGAAGCCGTACTTTGTAGAGAACGCCATCTCCTCAGTTTCGTTCTCGTTCTTCTGGCTTACTACAACCGTGTAGAGATACGGGTCTTCAGCGCTCCACGGATGCAGGTTGCTGAGGCTGTTGAGTGTAACGGTCTTTTCAGCTTTTGCTGTTCCGCTGTAAGTCTCTGTTCCGGTAGCAATCTCCTTGCCGTCGCGGTCGAGCAACGACACCTGCAGAGTCTTGTTAGCAGAGACGGCGTTGCGGTTGTCTACAGTCAGCTTCACCGACATGCTGCCGCTTGTAGCATTGTTGTTGAGCGTTGATGTGATGTAGTGGTCAGACACGAACACCTTCGGAGTAGCCACGAGATATACGTCGCGGTGTATACCAGAGAGGTGCCACATATCCTGACCTTCGAGATACGAGCCGTCGCACCAGCGATATACACGTACCGAGAGCTGGTTGTCACCCGTAGTTACGAAGTCGGTGATGTCGAACTCGGCGTCGGTGTTAGAGTCTTGCGAGTAGCCTACGTACTTGCCGTTCACCCATACCACGGCTGCGCTATATACGCCGTCGAAGTGTACAAACACACGCTTGTCCTTCCATGTCTCAGGAATAGTGATGGTGCGGCGATAGAAGCCAGTTGCGTTGTGGTCGGTAACACCATATTTCTCCCAACCCACGTTTGCGTTTGGAGCTTTGTCTTGGAACGGATAACCTACGTTTGTGTATACCGGTTTGCCGTAGTTAGCCATTTCCCAAGAGAGCGGCACGCGGATGGTGTCCCAACTGTTGTCGTTCAAGTCCTTTGCATAGAACTCGCTTGAGCCAGGACCAGATGATGAACCTGCAACATACTTGAACTTCCAAGTTCCGTTGAGGTTGATATATTCAGCCTTGCTCTCGTCGGGCTGCTGCCAAGGCTCTGCGTAGTGCTTAGCGTCCGCCTTCATCTGCTCTACAGAAGCGTAAGGTATGAATGTAGCGTGTGCGTCCTCCTTATGATCGCTCACCTTGCTCTGGTTGCTTATCCAGCTAACATCGAACGAACCATTGGAAGATGTTCCGCCACCGCCAGACGTGGCGTCTGTTTTGATGAAGCCGAAGGCTGTAGCGCTGTTAGAATCTGTTGTACGACCAAGCTTGCCGCCGTTGGTTCCGTCGTATGTGAGGTAGTATGTCTTGTTTTGTGTGTAAGCGTAAATCTTATATGTATGATTTGTTGCATCTACCTCCTCGAATTTCCACTCCTGATTGGCATTTCCCTTTTTGTCGTCGTTTTCAGATGTCCACTGAAGTGGCATTACCTTGGTGTTGTTGCCTGCCATGTCGAGAGCCTTAGACGACATGATGTTTACGATGTGCCAAGGATACGAAGTAGAATAGTTGCCCTTCTTTGTTATCCACTTCTGACCGTTGTTGCTGTCTGACTTTGTTGTCACAGTAATCTGCTCATCATTGTTATATGTACTAACCGTGAAGCATCTTGTCGGGTAGTCGGCTGGACAAATAAAATATGTAGAGCCGTATGCTGGAACTGTGAATGGTGGAACAATGCTGACGCTCTTATATGTAGCATAGCTACGATTGTCACCTTGCTGGCTGCCTATAGAGATAGAATTCAAAGCCAAAAGGTTAGACAACGTAGAAGCGTTCTTCTGAACTACACCGTTAACGGCAAGACCTTCAGAAGAGAGCTTCAACTTCAAAGTTGTGCTTGACAGCGTTACCAATGTTTGATCTCTGCCTCCGCCATTGGGCAAGTAGTCTATTTCAAGCTGCTTGGTTGATGCTGTGTAGTAAAGGTGGAGATTGTACTTTCCTGCTGTGCTCCACTGGGCAATATCATCGCCAAAGGAGATTATGTTCTGCAGTGAAACTGATGTTCCGCAATTGCTAAGGTCAATCTCTGCTTCTATCCATTGATAGCTGAAATCAATATTTTGAGTTTTTGAGAACTCCGCACCATTAGGCGAGTAGTTCTCCCACAGAACTGTTTTTGTCTCCGCTGCGAACGCCTGCGTCGCAGCGAGTACGAGCAGCGTTATTATCGCAGCAAAATGATGTTTTATATATGTCTTCATAGGGTCGTATATTTTTTATTTAACTATGAGTTTAATGCCGTTCATGATATATACGCCCGGAGCCAGACCTGCAGCAGTAGAGTTGCGGCGCACGAGCTGACCATTGACGGTGTATATGTTTCCAACCTTAGGAGCTTCTGGCTTTACGAAAGTACCGTCAATGCCCGTTGTATTGTCGTCGATGCCCCAAGTGAGCTGACGGTCATAACCGCTCATGTCCTGGAAGTAGCAGCGGAAACCATCTGCCGGCATAGCAGTTACCAGGTGATAAAGCTTGTTTTCATCACCAAATACATAGCATCTTGCAGGAAGCTCAGTCGGGGTATAGAAACCAGTAAGTCTTATTGGTTCTTTTGTTATCGTACAATGGTTCGTTAAAATTTGAGATAACGGCTAAGCGGCTTTACGCTGCCAGCCAAAGAGTTCTTTGATAGTATGACT
>PPYE01597556.1_pt1 | contig 24340 bp, 20 predicted proteins | sample 1559881 | NCBI WGS metagenome assembly PPYE01 (sample SAMN08240022, study PRJNA423297) | Human gut metagenome, whole genome shotgun sequencing project. | reverse complement strand
GGCTTCAGCGTGCGCGCAAAATTATCGGCTATTTTGTATAGGTCTGTCGATTTGTCGCCCTCGCCGGAGATGATAAGCGGTGTGCGCGCCTCGTCGATGAGGATGGAGTCCACCTCGTCCACAATGGCGAAATAGTGCCCGCGCTGCACCATCTGCTCTTTATACGTCACCATGTTGTCGCGCAGGTAATCGAACCCGAACTCGTTGTTCGTGCCGTAGGTGACGTCCGCCGCATAGGCGGCACGGCGCTCCTCATTGGTGAGCCCGTGCACGATAAGCCCCACCTTCAGGCCCAGAAAGCGGTATACCTTGCCCATCCATTCCGAGTCGCGCTTGGCAAGGTAATCGTTCACCGTCACCACATGCACGCCCTTGCCCGTCAGCGCGTTCAGGTAGACGGGCAGGGTGGCCACCAGCGTTTTGCCCTCGCCTGTTTTCATCTCTGCAATGCACGCGCGGTGCAGCACAATGCCGCCCACCACCTGCACGGGGAAATGCTTCATGCCCAGCACGCGCCACGCCGCCTCGCGGCAGGTGGCGAACGCCTCGGGCAGAATATCGTCAAGGCTTTCGCCCGCAGTAAGGCGCGCCTGCAAAGCGGGCGTCATGGCGCGCAGCTCGTCGTCCGTCTTGGCGGAAAACTCGCCGTCCAGCGCCAGCACCCTGTCGGCAATGGGCTTTATTTTTTTCAGCTCTTTGGAAGAGAACGTTCCGAACATCTTTTCAAAAAGGGACATGTCTCGCACCTCGTATGTTTCATCTGAAAGCGGCGGCACACCGCTGCCCGCCGGGGAAAACGGCGTTTTCCGCGGTGGATACCATATTATACTACTACTAAAAGGCAAAGCCTGTCAATGAACGGGGCGTGAATAAATGCGCGGAAAAGGCCGGGCGCCCTCCCTCGGGAGGGCGCCCGGCCCGTGCGCTTAGTGTATTTCCTGCTCTATTTCAGCGAAGATGTCGCTGGCAAAGAACTCGGTGATGGTGATATTCAGCCCATCGCACACCTTTTGCAGGGTGGACACCGTCGTGCTGTGGTTGCGGCCGCCCACGATGTTGTTCAGCGTGGATTGCGTCACGCCGCTCAGCACTGCCAGTTTGTTCACAGTGATGCCGCGCTCCCGGCACAACTGCAGGATCCTCTCGCGCACAGCCATACCGACCGTCATGACGTTCCCTCCTTAACACGATTCCAGCCCGCGAACACACATAAAATTTCTATTTTTAGAATAGCAGGTATCGTGCGCAAAATACAACCGCTTTTGGGATGAATTTTGTTCTGTTTTGTACGAATCTGCTGAAACAGGGGGAATCGTTTTATACCTATTGCCGAAAGCTTTGCCGCAAAGGGCGCGCATTATGCGCGCGAAGGCACAAAATAAGCCGCTTTGCGCGCGCGGCCGGCGCGAAAAAAGGCGGCGCGGCACCTTGAAAAACATGCCGGAAAAAGCTATAATAAAAAAAGCCTGTGTTGTTAAAAAACTATCAAAGCAAACACCGCAAAACATCGGAGCAAAGGAGAAGGAGCATCGCTATGACTTATTCACATGAAGTAGAGCAAATGTGTCCCATCGCGAAAGGCCCGCACCATGGCCCGGCACCCATTCCGGAGGAAGGCCGCTGGGTAAAGGCGTATGAGATCAAGGACATCTCCGGCCTCACGCACGGCGTGGGCTGGTGCGCGCCGCAGCAGGGCACCTGCAAGCTGACACTGAACGTCAAAAACGGCATTATTGAGGAGGCCCTGGTGGAGACCATCGGCTGCTCGGGTATGACGCATTCTGCCGCCATGGCGGGCGAGATTCTGCCGGGCAAGACCATTCTCGAGGCCCTGAACACAGACCTTGTGTGCGACGCCATCAACGTTGCCATGCGCGAATTGTTCCTGCAAATCGTGTACGGCCGCAGCCAGACGGCCTTTTCCGAGGACGGCCTGCCTGTGGGCGCCTCGCTGGAAGACCTGGGCAAGGGCCTGCGCAGCATGACGGGCACCATCTTCTCCACAAAGGCCAAGGGCGTGCGCTACCTTGAGCTGACGGAGGGCTACATCACCAAGGTGGCGCTGGACGAGAACAACGAGGCCATCGGCTATCAGTTTGTGCGCCTTGGCAAAATGATGGAGGACATCCGCCACGGGGTAGACCCGAAGACCGCCTATGAGAAAAACGTGGGCACCTACGGCCGCTTTGCGGACGCGCCCAAATACATCGACCCGCGTGAAGAGTAAAGGAGGACGAAATCATGGCTACATTTGAAAGTCAAGAACGCCGCATGCCCAAAATCAATGAGTGTCTGGCGGCCAACGGCCTCGAATCTCTCGACGCCTGCCGCGCCATGCTGCTGGAAAAGGGCATCGATGTGGAAGCCATCGTGAAGGGCGTGCAGCCCATCTGCTTCGACAACGCCGTGTGGGCCTATACCCTCGGCACCGCCATTGCCGTGAAGCGCGGCCTGAAAAGCGCCGCCGACTGCGCCGCCGCCATCGGCGAGGGGCTGGAGGCCTTTACTGTGCCCGGCTCTGTGGCCGAGCAGCGCAAGGTGGGCCTGGGCCACGGCAACCTGGGCGCCATGCTTCTGCGCGACGAGACCGAGTGCTTCGCCTTCCTGGCCGGGCATGAATCCTTCGCCGCCGCCGAGGGCGCTATCGGCATTGCCCGCACCGCCAACAAGGCCCGCAAAAAGCCCCTGCGCGTCATCCTGAACGGCCTTGGCAAGGATGCCGCCTATATCATCAGCCGCATCAACGGCTTCACCTATGTGGAGACAGACTACGACTTCAAAACCGGCGAGCTGACCGTCGTGCGTGAGAAGGCCTTCTCGGACGGCGAGCGCGCCGCCGTGAAGTGCTATGGCGCCAACGATGTGCTGGAGGGCGTTGCCATCATGAAGAAGGAGGCTGTGGAGGTTTCCATCACCGGCAACTCCACCAACCCCACCCGCTTCCAGCATCTGGTGGCCGGCACCTATAAAAAGTGGGCTATGGAAAACGGCAAAAAATACTTCTCCGTGGCCAGCGGCGGCGGCACCGGCCGCACCCTGCACCCGGACAACGTGGCCGCGGGCCCCGCTTCCTACGGCCTGACGGACTCCATGGGCCGCATGCACGGCGACGCCCAGTTCGCGGGCTCGTCCTCTGTGCCTGCGCACGTGGAGATGATGGGCCTTATCGGCGCGGGCAACAACCCCATGGTAGGCATGACAGTGGCCTGCGCCGTAGCTGCCAGCCAGGCCTGATTTGGCGGCTTTTGCGCGCACCGCCGCGCGCCGAATACGTCAAATTACGCACAACTGAAAAAGCAAAGAAAAGCCGCCGCGCCTTCGGGTGCGGCGGCCTTTGTGCGCACCGGCGCCTGCTTTGCGCAAAATCCATCCAAGCGGGCATGCGGGCCGCTTTGACATTTGGCGCGCATTGCAGCGCGCCAAATGCCATCAAATTCCGCACAACTGAAAAAGCAAAGAAAAGCCGCCGTGTCTTCGGGCGCGGCGGCTTTTGCGCGCACCGGCGCTTGTTTTGTGCAAAATCCATCCAAGCGGGCATGCGGGCCGCTTTGACATTGGGTGCGTTGACGTAAGAAAACACTGGTTTTGGGCTGACAATTTTGGCGCTTAACGCATTCAAAAAAGCCCGGCAATCCGTCAGGATTGCCGTTTTTTTCACGCTGCTGTTCACGCAAAGTTGCCGGGCCGAAACTGCTTTTCACCTCTGAAGCTGAAATTGGGGCTGCAAAGCAGGGAAAAGTGCCGCAGGCACCCTTTTTGGCTGTCAAGGCGCTTTGACCGATGCTGTGCGCCTCAATTCCTGTTTCAAAGGCAGTGTTTTCTTATGTCAGCACGCCTTTTGGGGGCAGCGGCTTTTGCGTGTACCGGCACCCGCACTGCACAGGTTCTATCCAGATAAGGTGCAGTTTTTCCAAAATGAGGCGCGGCGCTGTTTCGGCAGAGCGTGCTGCCTTCCCGAAAAAAGGTTTGCTTTTTCATTTCAAATAGGGTAATATAAAGCTATATTGGATGCCGCTGTATGCGGCGCAAAGAAAGGGGCCCCTTTCTTGTTCTCCGGCGTGCCGGAGAACAGGTTTGAGGGCCTGCATTCAAAAAAGCAGGAGGATGATAAAGTTGAACAGAAAAAGATGGCTCTGCGTTCTGCTGGCGGCCCTGATGGCTGTGACGCTTTTGCCCGCGGCGGCCTTTGCGGCGGGTGGCACTACGGTCACAGTTGGCGGCACGCCTCTGAACGAGGGCGCAAACAGCATCGGCGGGGGCACCGCCACGCTGGACAGTGCGGCAGGCACACTGACGCTGGAAAATGTGGCTGTGAACGGTTATGTGAAAATTGAAACATCCGGCGCATTTACGGTAATTGTAAAAGGGCAAAACTCTGTTACATCTGACGGGCCAGACTCCGCCATGTTCGCATTCGGTGTGTCTGCACTGAATGTGCAGATGCAGCAGGGCGCGTCGTTTGCGCTGAGTGCACAGAACGCGAATGCCATTTACTGTGCTGACGGGGCGCTGAATGTCTCCGGCCCGGGCAGCTTGAAAGCTGTCACCGAACAGTCGGGTGGGGGAGATATGATGCCGGCTGTTTGTGCACAGGGAGATATTGTGCTCAGCGGCGGGCTTGTGGCCGAGATAGATTCTGTTTGGCACGGAATTTGTTCTCTTCACGGCAATATCGCACTGGATTCCGTCAATGCCACCATCCGGGCGCAGGGGTGCGGCTTGTTCGCGGAAATCTACGACAGTGATTCAGATGCAGACATTCCCTCCTCTGTCACGCTGAAGAACAGCACGGTGGACATTGACACCGCTGCAGGTGAAATGCAGGGGGTATACTGCGGCACAGGCGGCATTCTGGTGGAGGACACCGTGCTTACCACCAAGGCAAACAAATCGGCCGACCTGGAGGGCTACAGCCTGTACAGCTACGGCGACATCACCATCCGCGGCAACAAAACCGATATCAAGACGGATGACGGTACGGGCATTAGCGCTGATGGCAGAATTTTGATTGAGGGCGGCCGTGTGAATACCTCTTCCACCGATGTGGCCCTGCTTGGCTGGGATGGCGTGCAGGTTACGAGCGGCACGGTGAAGGCGCACTCTGCGCAGAACAGCGCCATTTTGGCCCGTGACGGCGCCTTTTGCGCAACCGGCGCGCAGACAAGCGTCACAGCCACATCGGATGCGGCAGATATAGCTGTCATCCGCAACCACAGGGACGGCGGCATCCATCTGGGCGCCGATGTCACCGCGGTGAGCACAAATGTGGAGACAGAAGATGGAAAATCATATCTGGTTTCTGCGGACGGCCAGCCCCTGACGGGCACCGCTGCGGCGTGCCTGCACAGCTGGGGTGCCCCGGCATGGAACTGGGCGGCGGACCATTCCAGCGCCGCGGCCGTTTTCACCTGTGCAAAGGACGCATCGCACACCGTTGAGGTGAAGGCGGCAGTCGACAGCGCAAAGCGCGGCAATGACACGGTGTATACGGCCAGCGCCATGTTCGGCGGAAAAACCTACACCGATGAAAAGGTAGTGGCAGGCCAGACAGAGAGCACGCCCGCCCCCGCGCAGAAGCAGAACCCCAAAACCGGCGTGTGAAAGCACACCGCACGAAGATACAAAGGGCCCCGGCGTTCAGCACCGGGGCCCTTTTACATGCGATGTGTACAGGGGGAGTACCGGGCTGTACATGAGCACAGCCTGTGCAGCAACAAAGAAGTTTGGATTTAGCGGTTCTGTTACAGCCTTGCCCCGTATGCGGCATGTGTGGTATTATGAACAAAAGCCGGGCGCGGCCGTGCGCGCGCCGGGCAGGGGAGGGGCGTTGCATGAAGGCATGGAAACTGGCGGCGGCATCTGCCGCGGCAGGCGCGGGGCTTTGCGCGGCAGGGCTGTGGCTGGGCGCGAACAAAGTGTTTGACGCGGCCATTTTGCGAAAGCAGACAAGCCCGGATGGCGGGGAGGACGCGGCAGACGTGCGCCTGCGCGCCGCCCTGCGCGCTGAGGGGCGCGCCTACCTTGACAGTGTGCCGCACGAATTCTGGCGCATGCAAAGCTTTGACGGCCTTTCCCTTGTGGCGGAATATGTGCCTGCAGCCGTGCCCACGCCGCGCACGCTGCTGTGCATCCACGGCTATACCTCCACCGGCAGGCGGGAATTTTCGCCTGTGGCCCGCGCTTTGCGCGAGGCGGGGTATAACCTCATCCTGCCGGACGGCCGCGCGCACGGCCAAAGCGAGGGGGAATATGTGGGCTTTGGCGCCACGGACCGGCGGGACTGCCTTGCCTGGGCCTATGAGGCACAGCGGCGCATCCCTGCGTGTGAGCTGGCGCTGTACGGCATCTCCATGGGGGCCGCCACCGTGCTGCTGGCGGGCGGCAGCGAGGCCTTGCCTGCATGTGTGCGCGGCATTGTGGAGGACTGCGGCTACACCAGCGCCGCAGATGAATTCCGCCATCAGGCGCGTACCCTGGCACATGTGCCGCCCTGGCCGCTTGTTCCGCTTACAAACCGCGTGTGCCGCCGCAAAGCGGGCTATGACTACCGTGAGGCCGACGCGCTGGCCGCCGTGCAGCACATCCGCGTGCCAGTACTGTTCATCCACGGCGAAGAGGATACCTTTGTGCCCACATGGATGGGCCGTGCGCTGTATGAGGCCTGCGCCGCGCAAAAGCAGCTTTGGCTGGTGCCGGGCGCGCGCCACGCCATGAGCTATGCCGTGGCGCACGGCGAATATGTGCGCCGCATGCGCGCGTTTTTGGCCTCGCTGCCCTGGCGCGGTGCACAGGCCGCAGCCGTGCAGCCGCTGGGCGCCGTGCAGGTGTAGTGCAGGGCCCGGCAGGGCCAGGGCGGCGCGCGCAGGCCCCGAAAAGCAAACCGCCGCAACAGCATCGGGCTGTATGAAAACCGCCTTCGGCTGCATCGCCCGCCTTTCGGCTTGCAAACAGGCGGGGCCGCTTTTATAAAAGAACCTTCGGAAAAGCGCCGCCGGCGGCCTGCTTTGTCCGGCAACCTGGGCCAAAGCTTTTTATGAGGCATGCAGGCCAGGGACTTCTTTACACAATGAAAATAAAAAGGCGTCCGCCGTCTGGCGGACGTCTTTTTCGTATACTTTCGCAAAACAAGCCCCTCCGCTCTGCTGGGAAGAGTAAAAACTTTCGCCTCAAGCGTTAAGCGAAGCGGGAAAAATATCATAGCAAGCTTCTTGCAGCGTACAGGACGGTTTCGCACACGAAGCGCCTGCTTATGAACGTTGGTGCGGTGGGGCAAGCGATGCAATGGCGGCTTTTCAGCGCCTCGCGGGCCCTGCCGGTATAATGCCCTTCCGGGGTTTACCCAGGTGCCCCGGCTTTGCCGGAGCGCCCGAGCTTATTCCCCGGCGGCGCGCAGGGCGCCGGTCTGCTCTATTTCACTTATCATGTCCACACGCGTCTGGTGGCGCCCGCCCTCATAGCTGGCCGCCAGCCACTCGTCCACAATCATCTTGGCAGTCTCGATGCCGATGACGCGCGCGCCGAAGGCAATGATGTTGGAGTTGTTGTGCTGTTTGGAAAGGCGGGCGGTGTACGGCTCGCTGCACACGCAGGCGCGGATGCCATGCACCTTGTTTGCAGCCAGCGAAATGCCCACGCCTGTGCCGCAGATGAGCACGCCGCCGTCCACTGCCCCGTCTGCCACAAGCCTGGCCACGCGGTAGCCGCTAATGGGGTAGTGGAAGCGCTCGGTGCTGTTGGTGCCGACGTCCAGCACCTCGATTCCCTTTTCCTCCAGATATGCCTTTATTTCTCGTTTCATCTCCACGGCTACATGGTCGTTCCCGATTGCAAGCTTCATGAAAAAACCTCCTGAAAAATATAAACTTCAAAAAACAGCCGCATGCCCCCGGCGCAAGCCAAAAGGCCGGGCGCGCCGCGCCTTTTGCCTTAAGGCGCAGGCCCGCGCTTATAGATACTGCGCGTCCGCCATGCGCTTGCGGGCATAGATGGCCGCGCCCACAGGGCCATTTTGCTGGTTTGGGCGCGAATAGCACAGCCGCAGGTTCCGCTCCGGGTAGGGCTTGCGGGCATAGCGGTGCACCAGCGCCTCCAGCTGTGCGCGCGGGAAGCCCTCCATCTGTAAAAGCCCGCCGCCCAGCACCATGCAGTCCGGGTCGAACAAGTTCACCTCGATGGCCACCACCTGCGCCATGCCTTCAAGAAAAGCCTGCATCACAGGGGCGTCCATATGCCGGGCAAACAGCTGCTTGATAGGCGTGTGCGGGAAATATTCGGCCTGAATGGCCTCCAGCGCGATGCCGGAGACGACGGTTTCCAGGCAGCTGGGGTTGCCGCACTTGCATATGCGCCGGTTGCCGTACACGGGTAGGTGGCCCAGCTCAGCCGCCGCGCCGTTGTGCCCCAGCAAAAGTTTTCCGTCCACCATCACGGCGTTGCCGATGCCGGTGCCGAAATAGATGCCTGTCACACAGCTGCATCCCGTCAGTCCCAGGTCCTCTATATCGAACAGGAAAAGATTATTTACATCGCGGTTGATATATACGGGCAGGGCCAGCGCGCCGCCCAGTTCCTGCACCACGGCGTAATCGTCCGGGATGCCCGCGATGTTCGGCGTCTGCACCACCACCGTGCGCGCACGGTTGATAGTGGAGGGGAACCCGATGGACACAGCTGCCGGCATGGCGCCCGCAAGGTGCCGCGCACAGTAGGCGCGGATGTGCTCCGCCAGTTTTTCCGTGGGCGGGGCACCGCCGCAAAAAACGGCTTGTGTGCTGAACTGTTCATATGCCTTTAGGCAAAGCGAACCGTCCACTAAGGCGAACCGCATATTGGTGCCCCCGATATCGATACCCAGCACAGGGCGCTGCAATATCATCATTATGACGCCCTCCCAATTCACTGTTTTAAGCCGGTTTCTTCCTCAAACTGTCTTTTCATTGTATCACATGCGGACGCAAGGTCAACATCCAGCGAGAACAGCCCGGAAGAGCCAAGCACAAACACGTCCGCCCCGGCCTCGTAAAGCCGGCGGAACGTCCTTTTGTTGCACGAGCCGTCTATCATGATTTTGTAATGCCAGCCGTTTTCCTCGCGCATGCGCGCCGCCTGCGCAATTTTTTCCAGCATCTCTTCAATAAAGGGCTGGCCTGCATAGCCCACATCTACGGTCATCAGCGTCAGCACGTCGATGCGGTTCAGATAATGCCTGCAATACGAAAGCGGGGTGGCGGGGTTCAGCGTGACGCCCACCTGGCAGCCGGCGTCGCGGATGCGGTTCAGCGTGCGGAAGCAGTCGGTATTGATGGTCTCCGCATGCGGGCTTATCATGGCGGCCCCCGCTGCGGCGCAGGCGTCTATCCAGTCGTTGGGGTTTGTGGTCATCAGGTGCACGTCCATAGGCTTTTTGGCCACGCGGGCGCACGCCTTCATAAAATCGGGGCTCAGGGTGATATTTTTGCAGTAGTGGCCGTCCATAATGTCGATATGGTAGCCATCCAGCTTTTGGTTCAGCACCTCTATCTGGTGTTTGATATCCAGAAAATCCATGCACATCAGGCTGGCGGTGAATTCAGGCCTCATAAAAAGCAAACCTCCTTGGAATGATGAAAACAAGCCCGGCTCAGTTCTTGCGGCTGGCGCCGAAGAAGCGGTCCAGCGTTACGGCCAAAATCAGCAGGCAGCCCATGGCCAGCTGCTGGTAATAGCTTGAAACGCCCACCATGTTCAGGCCGTTGTTGATAACGCCGATGATCAGGCCGCCGATAACTACCTTGGGTATCTTGCCCACACCGCCGAAGAACGAGGCGCCGCCGATGATAACAGCTTCGATGGCATAGGTCTCATAGCCGGTGCCCGCATTGGGCTCGGCCGCGGCAAGGCGGGCGATATTCACCATGCCGGCCAGCGCCGCGCACACGCCGGAAATGGCAAAGGCGAGGATGGTGTGCTTTTTTACCGTGATGCCCGCATACCAGGCAGACTGAGAGTTTCCGCCCAGCGCGTACAGGTTGCGCCCGGCCTGCAGCTTGGCCGTGAAGAACGTGAGGATAAGCGCCGTCACCACGGCCACCAGGATAGGTACAGGGATTAGACCGAATACATCACCGCCCATTGTTTTCGAAAACGATGCGGGCAGGCCGGAAACGGCACGGGCGTCCGTGACGATGTACACAAGGCTGCGCAGAATGGCCTGCGTGCCAAGCGTGATGATGAAGGGGGGCAGGCCGGTTGCCGTGACAAGAAAGCCGTTTACCATGCCGATGGCCGCGCCGAACACCAGTACGCCAAGAAAAATGGCCAGCAGGGGATGCAGCCCGCCGTTCACCATCAGCTGTGCGGTCAGCGCACCGGAAAGCGCCATGGTAGAGCTGACACTCAAATCGATGCCGCCCAGAAGAATGGCAAAGAACTCGCCCAGGCCCAGCAGGATGGTGATGGAGCTCTGTTCGATAATTTTAACAAGATTGCTGCCAGTGAGAAAACTGCTGGGGCGCAGCGCACCAAATATGGCTATCATGAGGGCAAGGATTGTAATGGTGCTGTAACGGTCCCAGTAATCGTTGAAAGTAAACTTCTTTTTTTGCAGCGTTTTCAATTTCCGTTCCTCCTATCTCATCAGGCGCTTTGCCCGGCTTCCGCAGTGGCAGCTCTGGCCAGTTTTTCTTCGGTGGCCTCGGCGGCGTCATAAACGGCGGTGATGCGGCCGTCCGCCATCACCGCAATGCGGTCGCACAGGCCGAGCAGCTCTGTCATTTCGCTGGACACCACAATGACACCAATGCCGTTGTCGGCCAGGCCGCGCATCAGCTTGTATATCTCGCTTTTGGTGCCCACGTCGATGCCCTTGGTGGGTTCGTCAAAAATCAGCAGCTGCACGTTGGAGGCCATCCACTTGCCCAGAATAACCTTTTGCTGGTTGCCGCCCGAAAGCTCTGATGTAAGCTGCTCCAGCGAGGCGCATTTAATTTGAATATCCTCGCGCTGCTTTTCGGCAATGGCCTGCTCGCGCTTTTCGCTGGTGAAGCCGCCAAGGCCGTCCAGCGAGGAGTTTTTGAGCTGATAGGCGATGGAGATGTTGCGCTTGTTTGAAAAGTTCTGGAAAAAGCCCGTCTCGCGCCGGTTTTCCGTCACAAGGCCAATGCCCTGGCGCAGCGCCGAATACGGTTTTTTGATAGAGAGCTTTTTCCCGTGAAGGATGATGTCGCCCGAAGCTTTCGGCGCGGCGCCGTAAATGGCGCACATCGTCTCGCTTCGCCCGGCCCCCACCAGGCCGGAAAAGCCCAGTATCTCGCCCCGGCGAAGCTGGAACGAGACGTCGCGGCAGCGCCCGTCTTTGCGCGTAAGGCTGCGGCATTCGAAAATAACCTCGCCAAACTGAAAGTTCTCTTCCGGCGCATGCTGGTAGGTGCCTTTTATCTCGCGGCCCACCATCAGGCGTATCATGTCGTCGGTGGTAAGGTCGGCCACCTGGTATGTGCCTACATAGCCGCCATCCTTCATGATGGTGATGCGGTCGCCTATCTGGGCTATCTCAGACAACTTGTGTGAGATGAACACGATGCCCTTGCCCTCGCTGCGAAGCTGACGGATGATGGAAAACAGCCGCTGCACCTCTTCCTCCGTCAGGCTGGAGGTGGGCTCATCCATCACAATAACCCTGGCGTTGAAGGCCACGGCCTTGGCTATTTCCACCATCTGCTTTTCGCCGATGCTCAGCTCGCTCACCGGGGTGGTGGGCTTTCTGTGGCCGAGGTTCACCTTTTCCAGAAGCTCGCGGGTGCGCGTATCCATCAGGGCCCAGTCCACCATGGGGAACGGACCGGCCTTCTTTACAGGCAGATGCCCCATAAAGATATTCTCGCGGATATCCAGCCAGTTTACCACGCTCAGTTCCTGATAAATGATGCTGATGCCGCCCTCGGCGGAAATATGCGGAGTAAGGCGTTTGTATTCCCGGCCCTCCAGCCGTATTGTACCCTCGTCCGGCGTATAGACTCCGCTGAGCACTTTCATCAGGGTGGATTTTCCGGCACCGTTTTCCCCCAAAAGAACATGTACTTCGCCCGGGCGCACATCAAAGTTGATATGGTCCAGCGCGACCACGCCGGGGAACCGTTTGGTGATGCCGCTCATCTGTACGATGGGTTCCATCGCGTTTCCTCCTTTTCCATGTGCTATGTGCAGACAAGATGCTGTCAGCAGGGCGCGCCCCCGGCCGGAAATTTTCGGCGGCGCGCATCGCTCGCAGCACCTTTTTACAGGGCCCGGCCATGCGGCATAAGCCGCATGGCCGGGTCATTGCAGACTGCAAAACAGTTCTCAGGCCAGATTCTCAGCAGCATTGTCAATGGTGATGAGGATGGGGTCGATGCGGGTGACAGGAATATCAACGGTCGGCTCCAGAGGAGCGTCTGTTTCCACAGCTTCCACCATCAGCTCCAGGCCCGTAGCGCCCACAAGAGCGGGATCCTGCGCAACGGTTGCGCACAGCTTGCCGTCTGCAACAGACTGGATGGCATCCGCATTTCCGTCCGTGCCGCACACCTTGATGTCCTTGCCGGAGGCCTCCACAGCCTCCTGCGCTCCCATGGCCATGGTGTCGTTGACACAGTAGATGGCCTTCAGGTCCGGGTGGGCAGTGATGTAATTGGTGACAAGGTCATAGGCCTTTGTGCGGTCGAAATCCGCAGGCTGGCTGTCCACAACCGTCAGGCCAGCGGCCTCAAAAGTTTCCGTGGCGCCATCGCGGCGGTTGTCGCCGTTGATGCTGCCAACCTTTCCTTCCACAATGGCTACTTCACCCTCGCCGCCAATTTGTTCAATGAGGTATTCGGCGCCCATCTGGCCCACTTTCACGTTGTCAGTGGCCACATAAGCATACACGGCGCCGCCCAGTTCGGTCAGGGCCTCTAAGTCAACAACTTCATCGATGCTGACAATTTTGATGCCCTTTTCTGTGGCTTCAGCAATGGCATTATTCAGGCTGACGTTCGAAATAGGGGCTACCCCAATGGCCTTGTAACCTTTCGAGATGGCGTTTTCCAGAAGAGAAACCTGGCCCTCCACGTCATCCTCCGTGTTTGCGGCATAAATGTCTACTTTGATGCCCAGCTCTTCGGCTTTAGCCTCAATGCCGTCGCGCATCGTCTGCCAGTACTGGCTGGAGAGTACCTTCAGGACGACGGCGTACTCGGCGTCGCCCTCTGCTGCGCCTGTGCTGGAAGCGGGGACAGACGCAGAGCCGGAAGCAGGTGTGCTGGAAGCAGGGGCGCCGCCGCAGGCCACCAATGTCAGGGCCATGGCAAGCGCCAGAAGAAGGGCAAGTGCTTTTTTCATGTTATCTCCTCCATAGTTAAAATATTTTCCGGCCGTTTTGGCCGGTTACGATCCACGCCCGACGGCGAGTAATCGTTTTCTCACTTGCTATGATATGGTTGTGACAAATAAAAGTCAACATGGGTGCCATATTTTCATCAGAATGATGGGTAAACGATTGCTCAAATTGTGCAAAATCACCGTGAAAAGCAGTGATTTTGTTATATGTTCTTTACTGCATGCCTTTTTGTGTTGGAATAAAGAAAGGAGAAAGCATTAAAGTGCGTGCGTTACCCAGCGCAGGATATTGCCAAAGAGAGTGGGATAACTTTCCCAAGCCACAAATTCAGGCGAACCCCAGTGTTCCACGCAATCTGATGCAAATGCAAAGCTGCGGCCTGCACCATATTCCATACCAGCCATGAAGGTATCATTTTCCCCAATGGTGGCAATAAGCTGCGCCTGAGGTTTGGCCTTGATTTTGTTATAGCCAAGAAAGTGCGGCCATTCTGGAGCAACACCCTTCAGAACGGGATGTTCCGTATCCTGCATCACAGGGGTGACGCCCTGCGGATATTCCATGCGGTCATCGTAATTCAAAACTTCTACGGGCAGCACTTTGGCAAGCGGAGTCATGGCATAGCGGGCCTTATTGGCAACGCCGGAAAAACTAAGATAGCCGCCGCACATGAACAGGCCGCCGCCCTGTTCAACATAATCGCACAATGCAACCAGTCTGTTGCCGCGGCGCACTCCCTTGAATGTCTGGGGGTGCAGCAGCAGCGTATTGCTGCCGCAGTCGCTGAGTATTACGGCATCATATTCCTGAAGCTGCTCTACAGTGTCGGGAAAATGCAACTGTGCGATATGGTTCGGCATATACGTCACATCGAAGCCATTCTTTTTCAAAGCGTCGATAAGCGGGGTGCCGGCCTCTTCGTATCGGCATAACGGGACAGAGTCGAACCCCTTTGTGTGTGTCTCTGTCAGGCTCCAAGATTCACCTGCCATCAGAATTTTCATAAGTTTTCCATCCTTTCTTCCGAATTATAAATTTAAAAGCTGATGAAGCTTTTAATTCTGATAAAATATTCTGGTTAAGCTTAAGGAAGACTGCAGCAGGGCTTTTTGAGTAAAGGATTACTCAACTGTTAACATCTAGTATAACCTTAAATTTGATACTGTCAATATGATATAAAAACTATAACTTATTATACAAATTATGTACAAAGCGCTTGTGCAAAACGCCGAGGCAAAGTTGCTGCAGCCGGCCGGAGCAAGGTGGAAGAGAAGCCGGTAAAAATTGCAAAAGGGTGTGGAATAAGCAAAGGGGGCGGTGGCGCTGCAATGCAGCGCCACCGCCCCCTTGTATGATTTGATCAAGCTGCTTCACCGCTGTGTAGAAGCGCGCGTGACAAGATAGACCGGCAATTGATAATAAGTTTTGGGCAGAGCCTTTTTACAAATCATTTCAAGAAGCAAAGCTGTTGCAAGCTCTGCCATTTTTGATACGTCCTGATGCACGCTGGTGATGCCCGGCCCGCAGGCAGCGGCAAGCTGGCTGTCATCAAAGCCGGTGATGAGAACATCGCGCGGCACCTGCAGACCGTGCTCCCGCAGGGCGATGAGCGCGCCTGCTGCGATAGTGTCCGTGGTGCACATGATGCCATCAAATGGAATGCATTGTGAAAGCAGTTCCGAAATGGCACTTCGTGCATTTTCAATAGAAACTTCAGGGAGATTGACGAACATATCTTCCTGTTCGCTCAGGCCGTATTCCGTCAGTGCGCGCTGGAACCCTGTGTAGCGGGCCAGCTGGTTCGCATCGTTGCCCAGGCATTTCAAAATTACGATGCGCCGGCAGCCGGCCTCCAGCAGTTCTTTTGTTGCCAGATAACCGCCTTGCTCATTGTCAGATTCAATGATCACCCCACTGCTTTTCTGGCTGCGGGAGGGCCTGTCCACATAGATGACAGGCAGTGTGTCCAGCTCGGAGTAGTTGCGCGTGCCGGAGATCAGCACAATGGCGCTGACGTTTTGGGCAGAAAGAGACTGGATGTGCTTGCGCTCCAGCTTTTCCGATTCATTTGTGTTGCAGATAAGGCACGAATAGCCGCGCTGGAACAGGTTGATTTCCAGCTTCAGCACAAGGCTGGCAAAGTGGGGGTTGGTGATGTCCGGCACAATAATGCCCACCACGCGCGTGCGGCTGGTGCGCAGGCCCTTAGCGCTCATATTGGGCACATACTCGGTCTCGCGGATGATGCGCCGCACGCGCGCCTCTGTCTCTTTGGAAAAACGCCCGTTCTGGTTGATTACGCGCGAGACGGTGGCCGTGGAAACACCGGCCATGCGGGCAATATCCTTGATGCTTTTTACCTTCTCCAAACAAAAGCCTCCCCTTCGCGGCGCCCCGGCACGCGGCGGGCACGGCGCCGCGTCAAACGGCAGACTGCCCTTCCGGTATGCTTTCGCCGCCGTGCTGCAGGATGATGCGCTTGCGGAACGTGGCGGGCGTCATGCTTTTCAGCTTCACAAAATTGCGGCTGAACGTTTTCACCGTGTTGTAGCCCACCTCTATGGCGATATCCGTGATGCTCATTTTGGTGGAGAGCATCAGCTCGCACGCCTTGTTCACGCGCAGGTAGTTCAAAAAATCTTCAAAATTGCGCTCTGCCTGGAACAGCAGAATGCGGTTCAGCTCCACCACCGTCACGCCAAATTTGTCGGCCACGGCCTGAATTTTCAAATCCTCCTGGAAATTGTGGTAGATATAGTTGAACACCTCAAAGCTTACGCTTTTTTCGCGCTCTTTGAACAGGTTGTTGGTGCCCGCGTATATTTTGCGGTACTCCTTGGGCGTCACGCCCGTGCGCGCCGAAAACACCTTCAGCACATGCGAGGCATCCACAAAGCCCGTCAGCTCGGCCAGCTCGTTCAGCGTCATGTCGGTGTACATCAAAAGGTCCATCATCTTTACAATGCGCATCTCATTCACAAGGTCGCTGAAGGTGAGGCCCGTCACGTCCATCACATATTTGCTGATGGACGACTCGCTCATGTAAAACAGGCTGGAAAGCTCGCTCAAGGTCTGCTTCTGGTTCAGATGCGAATAGATGTATTTGAAAATGGCGCCGCGCTCGTCCAGCTCGATGGAATCGCCCTTTTCGTTGCGGCACTCGCGCTTGCGCGAAAAGCGGGTGAAGTGGATGAGCAGCTCCATCAGCTTGTTTGTCACATACACGTTCGAAAGCTCGCGCTCTTCGGGCACATCCAGAATGGACTCAATGCCCGTCTCGCTTTTTATCTCGTTTAACACGCGCAGGATGACAGCGGCCTCTTCTTCCGTGCACTGCACAATGGGCGTGCCCTGTACACTGGAGAGAATGTTGAAAAAGTTGTTGCCCGTGTTGTAGCCGAACTTGATGGTGTTGTTGATGAAATCGGAGTTATAGATGATTTTGAAGAACTCCAGCGGCGCATCCACCGCAGTGATCTCGGTAATCTCCCATGGGAGGATGGCCACGAACGTATGCGGGCCTATTTCATAGCTTTTGCTGTCCACCGTCATGCGGCCGTGCCCTTTTGTAAAGAACAGATAGCGCGCCGCCTGGTGGATAAGGGGTTTTGTGGGCGTGTCGATGTATTCGATATCGAAGCTGCACAGCTTCCGCTTGTCATAGCTGGAGCAGTACTGGTCCTGTATCTCGGTAATTTGATTGCCCATTGCAAAAGGGCCTCCTTTGCGCATGGATGTGCCTTGGGTGCACAGGCAGGGAAGGGGGCGCAGCGCCCCCTTGCCGCGCTGCCTGGCGGGGCCGGGCCCCGCGGGGACGGCTGTGCCCCGCCCGCACCAGCGGCCGGGGCACAGAGGGGCACGGTAGGGCCGCGCTGTTACATTTTTTCAGGCGCGCTCACGCCAATGAGGTCAAGGGCGTTTGCCAGCGTGATTTTGGTGGCCTGCAGAAGGGCAAGGCGCTGGTTTGTCAGCTCTGCATCGTCGTTGCCCAGAATTTTGTGCGCGCCGTAGAAGCTGTGGAAATACTGCGCCAGCTTCTGCACATAGTTGCAGATTTTATTGGGCGCATAGGTGGCGGCGGCGTCGGCCACCGTGTCGGTGAAGGCGGCAATATGCTTAAGCAGGGCCGTCTCCTTTTCACTGCCCAGCAAATTGTATGTTTCACGCGGCTGCACCGCGGGCGCCTGGCGCAGCACCGAGCAGATGCGCGCATGGGCATACTGGGCATAGAACACAGGGTTGTCGCTGGTCTGCGAACGGGCCAGGCCCAAGTCGAAATCCATGTGCGTGTCCACTGCGCGCTCTACAAAGAAATAGCGCGTGGCGTCGTTGCCAATGTCTTCGCGCAGCTCGCGGATGGTGACGGCGTTGCCCGTGCGCTTGGACATCTTCACTTCCTGACCGTTTTCCACAAGGCGCACCATCTGGATAAGCACAATGTCAAGGCTCTTGGGGTCGTGGCCCAGGGCTGCGATGGCGGCTTTCATGCGGGGGATATAGCCGTGATGGTCTGCGCCCCACAGATTAATGAGCTTGGTGTAGCCGCGCTCGTACTTAAACATGTGGTTGGCGATATCCGGCGTCAGGTAGGTGTAGGCGCCGTCCTTCTTTTTCAGCACGCGGTCTTTGTCATCGCCGAACTGCGAGGTGCGCAGCCACACTGCGCCGTCCTCTTCATACATCAGGCCCTTCTTTTCAAACACGGGCAGCACTTCGTCCACACGGCCCTCGTCCACAATCCACTGCTCGCTCACCCAGCTGTCGAAATCGCAGCCGAACTCGTGCAGATCCTGCTCTATCTTGGCAAGCTGAATGTGGTAGCCTTCCATTTTGAAGAATTTGACGGCGTCCTCTTCAGCGGCGTTCAGCCACTTGTCGCCTTCCTTTTCCTTTATCTCTCTGGCGATGTCGATGATATCCGGCGAGTGGTAGCCGTCCTCGGGCACGGGGTAATCTGTCTTGTCGAACAGCTCGCAGTAGCGGGCATATATACTCTGGCCAAACACCCACATCTGGTGGCCGGCATCGTTGATGTAGTATTCGCGCAGCACATCATAGCCGCTGGCCTTCATCAGGCGGCACATGCAGTCGCCCCACACTGCGCCGCGCGCGTGGCCCAGGTGCAGGTTGCCCGTGGGGTTCGCGGAAACATATTCCACCAGCACGCTTTCGCGCTTGCCGGAATAGTTCTGGCCATACTTTGCGCCCTTTTCCAGCACTGTGTTGATAACGCTGGAAATGGCCGTTTTTTTCATGCGGAAGTTGATGAAGCCGGGGCCCGCGATTTCAATCTTGTCCACATTGTCAAGGCTCTGCTCCAGCTTTTCCACAATGGCCTTCGCAATTTCCTGGGGGGCCTTATGCACAAGCTTCGGAAGCCTCATGGCGATGTTCGTGGAATAGTCACCGTTCGCGGTGTCCTTGGGAATCTCCACCATCACCAGGCCCGCCTGCGGCTCCATGCCGTAGACGTCGTTCACAGCCTTGGTAATCGCGCTTGTCAGGCTCTGTTCAATGTTGTTCATGTGGCTTCTCCTCACTTTTGTGTTTTTCGCCTGCCCCTCAAAGCAGACGGCGCCGCGTTTTCTGCCATTGCGACACGTTTTATTTATTATACTCATTATAATGAGAAAACACAAGGCTTAAATGCCTTTCGCTGCCGCGGGGCGCCCGGCTTTCTGCCCGGAGTGCATGCTGCACAGGCATACGCCAGGCAAAGCGGGGAACCATACATTTTGACGCACATGGCAAACATCTGATGTGTAGTTTGTACACCTTAAACAAAATGTCCTAAAATCTATGCACCCGACATAGATAAAATAGGGCTTTTTACAATAAAAATGGCGTCAAAAATCCCCTTCTCCGAACAGGATGCGCTATAATGGATTCAGAAACTCAGAAACTGTGGAAGGGCGCGGCGCCATGAGTGCACGCATGGCGTGCTGCTTTTTCACACAGCGAGTCACAATGCCTGCGGCTTTTGACAGGGGCCGGGGCAGAATATATTCATTTGACAGGAGGACAAGACAATGGTTGGTATCCATGTAACGAGCGAGATAAAGCCGCTCAAAAAAGTACTTCTTCACAGGCCGGGCAAGGAACTGCTGAACCTGACGCCCGATACGCTGGAGCGTCTTCTGTTTGACGATATTCCCTTTTTGAAGGTGGCCCAGGCCGAGCATGACCGCTTTGCCGAAATTCTGCGCGAGAACGGCGTGGAAGTGGTGTATCTGGAAGACCTGATGGCAGAAGTGCTGGACGCAGACCCCGCCGTGCGCAAGAAATTCCTTGAGCAGTTCATCAGCGAGGCCGGCATCCGCACCAAGCACTGGCAGAAGATTGTCTACGATCATCTGGACAAGATTAAGGACAGCAAAGAGCTTGTGCTGAAGACAATGGAAGGCGTGAACCTGAACGAGTTTGACGTGGACGCCGAGAACTCTCTGGTAGACCTTGTCAGCGAGCCCAGCAAGCTGATCATCGACCCGATGCCCAACCTCTATTTCACGCGTGACCCGTTCGCCTCCATCGGCAACGGCGTCAGCTTGAACAGGATGTATTCCGTCACGCGCAACCGCGAGACCATCTACGCCGAATATATCTTCAACTATCACCCCGATTTCAAGGGCCATGTGACGAAGTTCTTCGACCGCTACAACCCCTTCCACATCGAGGGCGGCGATATTCTGAACCTGAACGACAAGGTGCTGGCTATCGGCATTTCCCAGCGCACCGAGCCGGATGCCATCGACATGATCGCGCGCAACATCTTTGCAAGCGAAGATTCCACCATCAACACCGTACTGGCGTTCAACATTCCCAACAGCCGCGCGTTCATGCACCTGGACACCGTGTTCACCCAGATTGACGTGGATAAGTTCACCGTGCATCCGGGCATCCTTGGGCCCCTTCAGGTGTTCGAAATCACGCCGGGCGCGGATGACGAGCTGAAGGTGCGCGAGATAGACGACACGCTGGAGAATATTCTGGCCAAGTACCTGGGCCTGCCCAAGGTGACGCTGATCCAGTGTGCGGGCGGCGACACCATCGCTGCCGAGCGCGAGCAGTGGAACGACGGCTCCAACACGCTGTGCATCGCCCCGGGCGTCATCGTTGTGTACGAGCGCAACGACGTCACCAACGAAGTGCTGCGCAAAGCGGGCCTGAAGGTGCTGGAGATGCCCTCTGCCGAGCTGAGCCGCGGCCGCGGCGGCCCCCGCTGCATGAGCATGCCGCTCATCCGTGAAGACTGAGCAGGGTTTCACGGAAAACATCGTTTTGTCCTGCCGTGCGGGGGCTGTGCGCCCCCGCCGGCTTTGGGCTTTGAAAACAAAGGAAAAGAAAGGAAAATGTAATCATGGCTGTTAGTTTGAGTGGGAGAAGCTTTCTGAAACTGCTGGATTTCACCCCGGCGGAAATTCGTTATATGCTGGAGCTTTCGAAGGAGTTCAAGCGCCTGAAGCTCACCAACACCCCGCACCGCTACCTGCAGGGCAAGAACATTGTCCTGCTGTTCGAAAAAACCTCTACCCGCACGCGCTGCGCGTTTGAAGTGGCCGGCATGGACCTGGGCATGGGTGTTACCTTCCTGGACCCGGGCTCCAGCCAGATGGGCAAGAAAGAGAGCATCGAGGACACCGCCAAGGTGCTGGGCCGTATGTATGACGGCATTGAGTACCGCGGCTTCGATCAGGACCTTGTCGAGCAGTTGAGCCGCGACTCCGGCGTGCCCGTGTGGAACGGCCTGACGGACGCCTTCCACCCCACGCAGATGCTGGCTGACATGCTGACGGTGGAAGAGAACTTCGGCAACTGCAAGGGCCTGAAGTTCGTGTTCATGGGCGACGCCCGCAACAACGTGGCCAACAGCCTGATGGTGGTGTGCGCCAAGCTGGGCGTGAACTTTGTGGCCTGCGGTCCGAAGGAGCAGATGCCCGCCGCAGATTTGGTGGAAACCTGCAAGGCCATTGCCGCCGAGAACGGCAGCACCATTACCCTTACCGACGACGTGAAGGAAGGCACCAAGGGCGCCCACGTCATCTACACGGATATCTGGGTATCCATGGGCGAGCCCGACAGCGTGTGGGCCGAGCGCATCAAGCTGCTGAAGCCGTACCAGGTGAACAAGGAAGTTATGGCTAATGCCGACCCGAACGCCATCTTCATGCACTGCCTGCCCTCTTTCCACGACCTCAACACCTCCATCGGCCGCGACATCAACGAGAAGTTCGGCATTCCTGAGATGGAAGTTACCAACGAGGTGTTCACGTCCAAGCAGTCCAAGGTGTTCGATGAGGCTGAAAACCGCATGCACACCATCAAGGCTGTTATGTACGCCACGCTGAAATAAGGTTTTTAAGGAGCTGTGCGATAGACCATGAGCAATAAAAAGTTAGTCATCGCCCTCGGGGGTAACGCCTTAGGCAATACCCCCGAGGAACAGCTGGAGCTTGTAAAAGAGACTGCCAGCACAATTGTAGACCTTGTGGAAGAAGGCTACGACGTCGTGGTGGGCCACGGCAATGGCCCGCAGGTGGGCATGATTAACCTGGCGATGGAGTTTTCCGCCAACAACGGCGGCAAAACGCCGGCAATGCCGTTCCCCGAGTGCGGCGCCATGAGCCAGGGCTATATCGGCTATCATCTGCAGCAGGCTATCCAGCGCGAGCTGGGCAGGCGTGGCATTGACAAGGAGTGCGCCAGCGTTGTGACGCAGATGGTGGTGTCGGAGGACGACCCCGCCTTCCAGAAGCCCACGAAGCCCGTCGGCTCGTTCTATTCCAAAGAGGACGCCGACAAAATTGTGGCTGAAAAGGGCTACACCTTTGTAGAGGACGCTGGCCGCGGCTGGCGCCGTGTGGTGCCCAGCCCCCTGCCCACGCGCATTGTGGAACTGAAAGTGGTAGAGCAGCTGGTTGCGGCCGGCGATGTGGTCATCACTGTGGGCGGCGGCGGCATCCCCGTTGTAGAGACGGCCGACGGCCTGTGCGGCGTGGCGGCTGTGATTGACAAGGACCGTTCTTCTTCGAAGCTGGCCCTTGACATCGATGCCGACATGCTGGTGATTCTTACTGCGGTGGACCGTGTGTGCATCAACTTCAACAAGCCCGACCAGAAGGAGCTTGCTGAGATGAACGTGGAGGAGGCCAAGCAGTATATTGCGGAAGGCCACTTCGCGCCCGGTAGCATGCTTCCGAAGGTGGAGGCCTGCCTTGACTTTGTGCAGAACAATAAATCCGGCGGCACTGCGCTGATTACCTCCCTGAAGCGTGCCAAAGAGGCGCTGAGCGGCGCCACGGGCACCATCATCCGCAAATAAGGCGCAGCAATATTTTTAATGATCTTCTTATGAGGAGGAGAGAAAAATGGCTGATACCAAGAAAAAAGCGAAAAAGATGCTATCGTCGTTTACCATCCTGTTCATCATCCTGCTGGTGGTGGCGCTGGCGTCTGTCATCGTCTCGATGGTTGCCCCGGACAGCGGCGTTGTAGCCGCCAACCTGAGCAGCTTTACCATGGCCCCGGTGCGTGGCTTTGCCGATGCGCTGGATGTGTGCGTGTTCGTTATGGTGCTGGGCGGCTTCCTGGCCATCATGACGAAGACGGGCGCGCTGGACACCGGCATTCAGGTGCTGGTGCGCAGCCTGCACGGCAAAGAGCTGTGGCTCATCCCCGTGCTGATGACCATTTTCTCCATCGGCGGCACTACATACGGCATGTGTGAAGAAACGGTGCCGTTCTACATGCTGCTTGCGGCCACTATGTTTGCGGCCGGCTTCGACCCGCTGGTGGGTGCGGCCATTGTGCTGCTGGGCGCCGGCGTGGGCTGCCTGGGCTCTACAGTAAACCCGTTTGCGGTGGGTGCATGTATCGACTCGCTCACCAGCATTGGCATTGAAGTGAACCAGGCTATCATCATCCCTCTGGGCATTGTGCTGTGGTTGGCTGCCCTTGTAGTTGCCATTCTGTTCGTGATGAGCTACGCCAAAAAGGTGAAGGCCAACAAGGGCTCCACTATTCTGTCTCTGCAGGAAATGGAGGACGCCAAGGCTGCTTACGGCGAAAAAGAGATTGCGGCTGACGCGAAGCTTTCCGGCACGCAGAAAGCCTGCCTTATCATTTTCGCGGCTGCATTTGTGGTGATGGTCATTGGTTTCATCCCCTGGGGCAGCTTCGGCATCACTGCGTTTGAGGGCTGGTCTGCTTTCTTTACGGGCTTGCCGCTCGGCGAGTGGTATTTCCAGGAGGCCACCACATGGTTCCTGTTCCTTGCCATTCTCATCGGCATTGTGGGCAAGCTGAGTGAGAGCGAAATCGTGAATACGTTCCTCTCCGGCGCCGGCGACATGATGAGCGTTGTGATGGTCATTGCTGTGGCCCGCGGCGTGTCTGTGCTGATGGGCGACACCGGCCTGCGCGATTACATCCTGGCTTCTGCCGCAAATGCACTGGAAGGCATGCCTGCTATTGTGTTTGCGCCGCTGAGCTACCTGCTTTACATTGCGCTCAGCTTCCTCATCCCGTCCTCTTCCGGCATGGCTTCCGCCTCTATGCCCATCATGGGCCCGCTTGCCCAGCAGCTGGGCTTCAGCCCTGAAGTGATGGTGCAGATCTGCTGCGGCGGCAACGGCCTTGTAAACCTGTTCACCCCGACCAGCGGCGCCATCATGGGCGGCCTGGCTCTGGCGCGTGTGCAGTACAGCACCTGGCTGAAATTTGCCTGGAAGGCGATTCTTGTCATTGGCGTCATCAGTATCGTAATTCTCACGGGCGCCATGATGTTCATCCATTAAGCTCCCTCTCAGACAGGCCCGGACCTCCGGGCCGGCAGCTGAACAGGGCCCGGGAAACCGGGCCCTGTTTTTTGTATCGGGTGAATTATACTATCAAGAGCAACACATAAGGGAAACGAAAAGAAGTTCATACAGCCCCCCGGTGGCAGAATGGAGTAAGCACACAGCCAAGCTGCCAGGAGGGAGAGTGTATGAACTGCCATCATCTTAGCAT